>Ga0310836_100666_pt1 | contig 24985 bp, 20 predicted proteins | sample SM_ome_4_FD_201310 | JGI IMG/M metagenome (GOLD analysis project Ga0310836, IMG submission 201310) | Sorghum-adapted microbial communities enriched on stacked mutant (SM) sorghum from Joint BioEnergy Institute, Emeryville, California... ... | reverse complement strand
CAGCAGCCGATGGTCCGCCGATACGGGGACAATGCCTACGTCATTACTTACAACGGAGAATTGTACAATACGCAGGAATTGAGAAAGGAATTGGAAAATTTGGGGCATCGGTTTACCACGGACTCCGACACGGAAGTTTTACTCGTCAGCTTCGTCCAATGGGGGCCGAAATGCGTCGAATATTTGAACGGGATTTTTGCCTTCGGCATTTGGGACGGGAAAGAAAAGCAATTGTTTTTGGCCAGGGACCGTTTCGGCGTCAAACCCCTTTTCTACGCTTTGCGGGGCGGAGGAATCATCTTCGCTTCGGAATTAAAAGCGATCCTGGCCCATCCGGCGGTGAAGGCGGAGATCGACCGGGACGGTTTGAGCGAGGTCTTTTCATTGGGCCCATCCCGCACCCCCGGCTCCGGGGTATTCAAGGACGTCTTTGAAGTCAAGCCCGCCCACTGTCTCCTCTTCAACGGGGACGGCTGCAAAACGTGGAGGTACTGGCAGCTGACCAGTGAAATGCACACGGATTCCTTGGCGGAAACCGTGGAAAAAGTCCGCTTTCTTGTCACGGATTCCATCAAGCGGCAGCTGGTTTCCGACGTGCCGGTCTGCACCTTTTTGTCCGGCGGGCTCGATTCGAGCACCATCACCGCCTTGGCGGCCAGGCATTTTCACGAGACGGGAAAAGGAAGGCTGCACACGTATTCCATCGATTATGCGGACAACGATAAATTTTTCCGGGCGAACCTGTTCCAGCCCGATTCGGACAATGAGTGGATCCGCCTCGTCTCCGAAACCTTCGGGACCGAGCATCACCGGATTACCGTCGGGACGACCGCCCTCGCCGAAGCCTTGGAGGACGCCCTCATCGCCCGCGATCTGCCGGGCATGGCCGACATCGATTCGTCCCTTCTCCTGTTTTGCCGGGAGGTGAAAAAAAGGGCGACCGTCGCCCTGTCCGGGGAATGCGCCGACGAAATCTTCGGCGGCTATCCCTGGTTCCACCGGCCGGAATTGGCCGATGACGATTCCTTCCCATGGATCCGTTCGAAGCGGCTGCGGGCGAGGATCCTTTCCCGGGAAACGAAGGCGTTGATCGACCCGGAGGCTTATATCAAAAGGCGCCTCGGCGAAACGCTGAAGGAAGTGCCCCGCCTCGCGGGGGAAGGACCGGATGAAGCGAAAAGAAGGGAATTGTTTTATCTCAACATGATGTGGTTTATGGCGACCCTCCTTGACCGGAAAGACCGGATGAGCATGGCGGCGGGTTTGGAAGTCCGGGTCCCCTTTTGCGACCACCGCCTCGTCCAATATGTGTGGAATATTCCTTGGGAAATGAAGATGCTCGGCGGGAGGGAAAAGGGGATCTTGAGGAAGGCGATGGAAGGCGTCCTGCCCGGGGAAGTGCTGCAGCGGAAAAAGAGCCCCTTCCCGAAAACCTTCCATCCGGAATATGAGCGCATCGTCGGGCGGCGGCTGGAAGAAATCCTCCATGACCCCGCATCTCCCATTTTGGATTTCATCGATAAGGAGGAAGTGTTAAAACTGATCCGGGAACAGCCGGAGGACGACAGCCCTTGGTTCGGGCAGCTGATGGCCAAAGCCCAGCTGCTGGCCTACCTGATCCAGGTAAACCTTTGGCTGGAAAAATACAAGATCGCATTTTCCGGTTGATGCAGCCCGCTCCATTTCCGCATAAAAAACCGAAGGCCGGAAAGCCGTTTCGGCGGCGGCCGATCCGGCCTTCCCAAAAACTTCCTTCGGGTTCCCGAGATTTTCATCCCCGGCGGCCGATCCGGCCTTCCCGATGACCTCCTCCGGGCTCCCGCGTTCGCCGGCGTCCGGAAACAAAAAGGGCGGAAGGAAAGGAATGGCAACCATCTGCAACCATCCTTTCCTTCCGCCCCGACCTCGGCAATCGGCGGAAGCGGCCGCATGCCGGCCGCGGGCGGCCCCGCCCCTTCCGTTTGGTTTATCCGGCCGCTTTCACTTCATGGCCTTGCGGACATGATCCGGGATCATGACCACCTCGGTCGTGATGGATGGCGAAGGATCATCCTCATCGATGCACTCGTACCAAAAAGCCAAATGCTTTTTGTCAATTTCGTGCTCCGATTCTTCCACATCGATTCCCCCTTCGCCTTGTACGGAAAACCAATAGAGGTATTCCCCCGTCTCATCTTTTTCGCGAAAGATCGCCTCCACATACATCTTTTCATCTTTCAGGGTGAGAAGCACCTTATCCATGTTCTGGTTGAGCAATTCCATCCATTCATCGACCCGGTGGGATTTCCCTTCTTTCACACGAAATTTGCTCAATTCAACCTTCATGGCAACCCTCCGGTGGAAAATATTCTGAATTCGCCGATCACGGCCGGATCCGTTCCGTCGGGCAAAATTGCCCCGATGAAAAATATTTCCGGATCCCCCGCTGCCGGAATTGGCCGCAGCAGGCCGCAAACGGCCATCCTTCAAAAGACGCCCCGCTTTTTATAAAACCTTGTTATTCTCCCTCAGGTCAAAATCCCGTTCCCCGGACAATCCGGGATAAATTTTCCGCATCTTTGCCGGGCCGAGCATGAAGAGGGTGACCGCAAGCAGACAGAGGGAGGAAGGAATGATCGTCCAAACCGATCCCACATAGTCCATCAACAGGCCGTAAATCATCATGGAAAAGGGAATCAGGGCCTGGGCCATCGTTTCCACGACCCCGAAAATCCTTCCCCGGTAGGCCTCATCGACGGACTTCTGCAGCATGACCAGGACCGGCGTATTGATGGTCGTGATCGCGATGCCGTACAGGATGGCCAAAAGAAGATAATAGGCCATCAACGCGAAACCATCCATCGAAACGAACAAGGGCGCCGTACACAGGGAGATGATGGCGGAATAACTGATCAATCCCCGCCGGGCGACCAGCAGCGGATACTGGAATTCCTTTCTCACGGTAAAATAAAGGGAACCCAGCAGCATGCCGACGGAAAAGGTGCCTTCGATGATCCCGTACTGTTCCGGCGTCATTTTCAGCTGCCGGATGAGAATAAAAGGGAACCCGACGAGAATGGCGGGCGTGAAAAAATTGACGACGAGCGCCGTCCAAACGACGAGCCAGGCGGAGGCGTGGTTTTTTAGGTAGCGCAATCCGGAAACGACGCCCTTCCACATGCCTTCGGAATGTTTTTCCTCCCCTTGGCCTTTCGAAAACAGGCGAAAATCCATCGTGCTCTCCAAAAGGACGGCGACCGTATAGGAGATGGCATGGATCAGCAGGAAAACATTCATGGAGACGGCTCCGTATAACATCCCCGCGATTACCGGCCCGCCGACGGAAGAAAGGGAAACCACCGCCTGGTTCAGGGCCGTCGCCCTCTGCACCCTTCCTTCGTCGACCAAATTCAAAATCGATGAAGTGAACGCCAGGCCGTTAAAAGTGATGAAAACGGAAAGGGCGGCGGTCGTCAAATAAATCCCCCACAGGGACAACCCCTGATACAGGCTGAAGAGCAGAAGCCCGGAAACGCTCAAGGCCGCCAAAAGCTGGGAGACGATGACGATCATCTTTTTCGAATAACGGTCGACGATATATCCGGCAAAGGGGGACAATAACGCCCTCGGAACCGTGCCGCAAATCATGTTGAGGGCGAAATTCGTCGCCGATCCGGTCAAGTTCAATACATAAAGGCTGATCCCGAAGGTATATATGCTGTTTCCCGTCAAAGAAATCAATTTGCTGACGGTAAACGTCCACAGGTGATAGGCCGCCTTCCTTAATTGATACCCTTCATTCATTCCCATTCCCCCGAATCTTTCGCATTCCGAATCCAATGAAAGGGACCCCTGTGCCCGCGTGCACCCTCCGCTCGGGTTTCCCGCGGAAAAAACGAACTTCTTTGGGAAATGTTTTTCCATCCGGTTCCGGGTCATGCGCCGCCCCGGACGGAAGGAGCGCGGAAAACCGCTTGGAAAGGAAACTTGGAAAGGATTGTCCGGCGCCGCCGGCCGAAAGCACGGACGGCCGCCAAAAATAAAACGCGACCGGCGTTTCCGGCCCGGCCGCCGGCTGAAGCACGCGGGAAAAACCGACCGGAATGGAACCCTGTCCATCCGCCTCCGGTGCCGCCAAACCGGACGGGAAAAACGCCTCCGGCTGTCCGGATGGTCAGCGCCGGAAAGAGGATCCCGTCCGTATCCGGGCTCCGTTTCTGTTTCACATGCCTTAATTAAAATTTCACGTACCTTAATTAACCCTTCGATAAAGGCTCTCCCTTTTCCTGTTTTTTTACGAAAATCCCTTCTTTCCGTTTCACGGAAAAAATCGGGAAATATCGACATCCGCCGACAACCTTGCGGTCCGATCCCATGAAAAGGGAAAAAGCGGCGGAAAATTCCGCCGCCGACCGTTCCCGGGAAAAGCTTCCGGACGAAGCGCATTCGCCTGCAAACGGGGGAATCCTTGCTTCCTTCCGCGTTTCGGACAAGTCTTTTTCAGGCCGTTTTTTCGGAGAAGAGATGATACGGGTCATATCCGGTTTTCCGGATGCAGCCCTTCCCCATCCCCCGTCCGGACTTCCCAATTATGGTTGCAGACGGCCTTTACGGTTTTCTTTTCCAAAAAATAATTGGCCAAAAGTTCCGTCATATCCGTCTGGATCTCCCTGACCACTTCCCGGTTTTTAAACATGGTGTATTCCCCGCCGCCGCTGGCGCGGTAATTGTTGATGACGACGAGCAATTCCTGGTCGTCTTCCACCTTCTGATTCTTATAGGTGAGACGGACCACCCTTTCCCCGACCGGTTTCGAAACATCGATGACATATTCGATGCCTTCCCACATGTCGTAATTGTAATGCTGGGGCTTCGGATGGCTGAACGCGGGATTTATGGCCAGTTCCCCCTTCTCGTTCAGACAGAAATAGGACGCCGACCGTTCCAAAGCGGCTTTCAAATCTTTCCCGGTGATTTTCAGCACGACCAAGGTGTTCGGATAAACATAGCTCGATACGATGTCCCGCATCGTCACTTCATGCCGGAAACCCTTCACTTCATCATGAAACAGGGCCGTTCCGGAAATATCCGCACCGCTCGCCTCCATTTGCACCCGGTTGATCAGTTCGATAAAGGGATGTTCCTTTACCCGCGCTTCAAAGGGATCTTTGATCGTCATGTCCCCTTCGATCCGGCCGATCGGACGGTCGAGCCATTTTTGGGTGGCTTCCTCATATTTTTCGCACAGCCGGATCACTTCCCGGTCTTCCGGCACATTTTCCAATGGAAGGATTTCCGAGCGTTTTCCGATGATTGTCCACCGGCCCTCCGCCTTCTTCAGGCGGATCGTTGCCTTTCCCAAATATTGGCCGTTGCATCCCGGCTGGAGGACGACGACCCCGTTGATCGTTTTCCCCCAAATCTTCCGGTGCTGATGGCCGGTTAGCAGGCAATCGATCCCCTCCACCTCCATGCAAAGCCGGTACGCCACATTTTCCCCCGTCTCCGCTTCATCCGGCGCCCCGGTATCCGGATCCCTTTCGAAGCCGCCGTGATAGGAAAGGACGAGGACATCGGGTTTTTCTTCGGCGCGGATTTTTTTCACCCATCTTTTTGCGCTTTCCACCGTATCCTCGAATCGGAGGGACCGGATATGTTCCGGTTTTTCCCAATTGGGGATGTAATGGGTCGTTAAGCCCAGTACCGCGACTTTCAGGCCGCCCTCGAAAAGCTTTATGATATAGGGTTTCCCGAAATAGGGCTCCCCCGTCCCCTTATCCAGGAGGTTGGCGGAAAGCCAGGGAAAATCGGATTGTCCCACCGCCCGTTCCAAAACTTCCATCCCGTAATTAAATTCATGATTGCCGACGACCGCCGCGTCATACCGCAAATGATTCATTACTTTGACCACCGGGTTCATTTCGCCGGACATGAACTTGACATAATGGTAGGTGAGGGGCGTGCCTTGGATGTTGTCGCCGTTGTCGATCAGCAGCACATTTTTTTCCTTGCGGCGGATCTCCTTCACGAGGGTCGCGATCTTCGCCATGCCGAGCCCGGCGTAGGCGTTCGTTCCGTAATTGACGGGAAAAATATGCCCGTGGACATCGCTCGTCTCCAATACGATTAAGGTCGTTTCCGTTTCACGCTCCATCGTTTCCGCTCCTTTCCCAATCTGAAGGGATGGAGAAAGGGCGCCGCCCTTTAGGCGCCCTTCCTTAAACAATCCGTTCAGGGATATACAGTCATTCCGCTTCCATATGTACCGGAATCTCACCCTCAAACAATCCGTTTCCGGATATAACCCGAGAGCAAATCGATGACGGTCACAACGAGGATGATGACGAAGAGGATCATGCCCATGTCGTTCCAATTCCGGTTCGCCGAGGCGAAGTAAATCAACGTTCCGATGCCGCCCGCTCCCACATAACCGAGGACGGAGGAAGCGCGGACATCGATTTCGAAGCGGTAAATGGCATAAGAAAGGAATTCCGGAATGATTTGCGGAAGGATTCCGTGAAACAGGATCTGAATTTTGTTCGCCCCGTTCGCTTCCATCGCCTCGACCACCTTCATGTCGATGGATTCGAGCACTTCCGAATACAGCTTCCCGAGCATGCCGATGGAACCGACGGCAATGGCCAATACCCCGGCGAACGGCTTCGCTCCCACCGCCACGACGAACAATATGGCCAAAATCAGATCGGGAAAAGCGCGGATCGCGCTCAAAATCCACTTGCCCGCCACCGTCAAAACCCGGTTCCTCGTCATGTTCCGGGCGGAAAGAAAGCCCAGCGGGACGGCAAGGACGGCGGCGGAAAGGGAACCGATGAAGGCGATAAACAGGGTTTCCATCATTTTGTCCATCACTTGGGAGAAGGTTTCCCAATTCGGGTCGAACAGCCTGGGGATGACCCGGTGAAAGTTATTGGCCATCCTTTCCCCCGCTTTGGCAAAATCGATTTCAATGCCGGTGAAGGTCCAGATGTAAATGGCGATGACGGCCAGGGCGATCAGCCAATTTCTGGCCCGCTTCGCAAAGGGCCGCTTCTTTTTAGGCGGTAACTGGAGCGCCATTACACGATCGCCTCCCTGATCTTCGTGCTGATGAACTCGATAATGACAACGGCGGCAAAGATGACGATGATGATCGCCATCGCCTGCGGATAGTTATAAAACTTGATCTGCTGGTCAAGCAAAAGCCCGATGCCGCCGGCCCCGACCAAACCAAGCACGACCGAGGCGCGGATATTGATTTCCAGCACATATAAAACAAAGGAGAAAAACTGCGGCAGCACCTGGGGGACTAGCCCGAAGCAAATCGTCTGCAAGGAATTGGCTCCGGAGGCCCGCATCGCTTCGATCGGCTTCATATCCACCGCTTCGATGGTTTCGCTGATCAATTTGGCCAGGATGCCCAAGGAAAAGATGATCAACGCCAAGATCCCCGACAATGCCCCGATCCCGAAAAGGCCGACAAAAATGACCGCCAATACGATATCCGGGATCGTCCGCAAGATGTTCAGGAAGGTGCGGACCGTAAAATATACCCACCGGTTGGGCATGATATTCCGCGCGGCCAGCAGGCTGAGCGGGACGCAAAGCAGGGCGGCGAAGGTTGTGGCGATGACCGCCATCTGGATCGTTTCCGCAAGCCGTTTGATCACGGCGTCCATAATGTCAAAATCAGGCGGAAAAAATTTCACAAAAACCTGCACCATATTGGGAATCCCCGTGGCCAAAGAGGAAAAGGTGACTTCCGTCCGTTGTGAACTGTAGATCAAAAGGCCGACCATCACGACGAAGAGGACGGTGATCCTCGTTTTCGTTTTCATCGGATAGACGGGGGGCGCGTAAACTTGGCCGGAAACGGGTTGATCCTGCTTCTTCACCACTATTCAGCACCTCCGCGGAAATCTTCCTCGCGAATCGGACGCCCGTAGATGTCCTCAAAGGTCTTCTCCGTCACCTGCGACACCGGCCCGTCAAACACGATTTCCCCTTCCCGCATGCCGATGATCCGCTCCGCGTATTCCATCGCCATATCGATAAAGTGGAGGTTGACGATCGTCGTGATTTTATCCTCCTGATTGATCTTTTTCAAATATTTCATCACCTGATGGGAGGTGGGCGGATCGAGGGAAGCGACCGGTTCGTCGGCCAGTATGTATTTCGGCCGCTGGGTCAATACCCGGGCGATGCTGACGCGCTGCTGCTGGCCGCCGCTCAATTCATCCGCCCGGCTGTACAGTTTGTCCTCGATGTTGACCCGTTTTAGGCTTTCATAGGCTAAAGCGAGATCTTCCTTTTTAAACAGGTTGAAAATCGACCGGAGCGTGCCGGTGTGCCCCAATCTCCCCGCCAATACGTTCTTCAGGACACTGGACCGTTTGACCAGATTGTAATCCTGGAAAATCATCCCGACTTTCGTGCGGAGGCTGCGCAATTCCTTTCCTTTGTAGTTGAGGATGTTTTCCCCGTCGACGAACAGCTCTCCCGACGTCGGGGTCACCAGCCGGTTGATGCTGCGGATGAAGGTCGATTTTCCGGCACCGGATAAGCCGACGATGACGACAAATTCCCCGTCATTGATCGTGACGTTGATGTTTTTCAGGCCCTGCGTGCCGTTCGGATACACGAGAGAGACGTTTTTAAACTCGATCACAGAAATTCCACCCCTGGTTTTCGATTTCATCCGTATGAACCGTGAAAGCGGATTGGGCAAAAAATGCGCCGCATCTTGCTTCAGGTGCACCGCGGAAACGGATCGGGCGAAAAATGCGCCGCATCTTCCCATCCGTTGCGGTTTTAAAAAAAGAGGGAATCGCTTCCCTCTATTCAGCCGGAAAAACCTTCCCGTTTTTTATTCCAAAGAAATATCTTCCTTGAATTTTTCATAGGTTTCCTTGACGACTTGATATTCATCATCCGATGCTTCCGCGATGGCGTCCCAGTTGTAAACCTCGTTCATGATTTTGATCATTTCCTTATCGTCGTTGAAGGACAGGAAAATTTCCTTGATTTTTTGCACCAGTTCATCGTCCAATTCTTTCGTTACGGAGATCGTGTCATTGGGGATCGGATCGGTATAGCCGATGACCTTCAGTTTTTCCATGACATCCGGATATTCGTCCTTCAGCTCCGTCCGCACATCTTCAAAGGTCGTCGCCACGTCCGCATCGCCTTCGTAAACGGCGATGGCCGCGTTGTCATGCCCGCCGGCAACCAAGTAATCTTTAAAAAATTTCGTTTGCAATTCTTCCTTGGATTTGAGATTAAATTTTTCCATCAGCTGGGAAGCCGGGAACAAAAAGCCCGAAGTGGAGGTCGGATCGGCGTAGGCCCAAACCTTCCCCTTCAAATCTTCCAGCGAGTCGATGCCGGAATCGGCCCGAACCACGTATTGCGCCCGGTAAGTTCCCGATCCGTAGCGGATCGACTTCAACAGCACTTCCACGCCGTACTGTTCATGGGCGATCACGTAGCCGAAGGCCGGGATGAAGCCGATTTGCACCTGATTGGCTCCCATGGCTTCGATTAAGGCATTGTAGCTGGTCATCGTGACGGCGCTGACCTTCATGTCCAATTCTTCGCTCAAACGGTCGGCCAAGGGCTTCACCGTTTCGGCGATTTTGTCGGAATCTTGGGAAGGGACGAACCCCATGACCAATTCTTTCGGTTTATTTTTCTCTTTTCCGCCTTTTCCTTCGTCCGAGTCGGATCCGCAGGCCGAAAGGCCAAACACCAAGGCGAAGACGGCAATCAGGCTGAAAAACTTTTTCATCCTCAATTTCCCCCCCCTAATTTTTTTCCACGGTTTTATTATGACCGAAAGCTCGCCATATTTCTACATCACTCTTAAAATTTTAATCTTTCGTCTCCCCCCCTTTTTCCGTTCAGGCGTCCCTTCAACCGTCCCCGGAAGGCGCGGAAACTGTCAAAAAAGCGCCCTGCCGTTCTGACGGCAAGGCGCTCCTTTCGTTTTCAGGGAAAGGGGGCGCATCATGCCCTTTCCCGTTTTTCCTCTGTCATTTACCTTGCCAGCCTCGCGGGACTGTTTTTAAAGGTATGCCTTTCTTATTAGCCATTATGGCAGTTATTCCCCGGCCTGTCAATCGGATCTTGAAGGAGCCGGCCGGCAAAAGGCGGGGCTTGCCGCCAAAAAAGGAAGGTCTCGGCCCGACCATTCATGCGGGGGGCCGGCCCATTTTTCACTTGGGATGCCATGCGGAGTTGCAACATGACCGATCGGCGAAGCAAAACGGCCAATCAATTTGAAACGATTTTGACATACACCCCCGCTTCCGCTTTTTTCCGCGCCTCTTCGGTCAGCCGCCTTACACGCTCCGATATTCGGGACGCCCGTACCGGCCCGTTTTCATAAAGGACGACCGGGTCAATCCATCGCGCTTTGGCCTTCCAATGAAAATCATAATCGGATTTGTCTTCTTTAACTTTTACGTTCCGGTGGATTTGCTCCAGAAGCCGCATGATCTCCTTATCCCCCGATGCGCGCAGCAAGTCCAGCACTTCCTCATCCGTTCCGAGCAAGTCATTTCGGCCGATCTGCCGTTTCGCCAAAGCCAATTTTAACGTTTTGGCCAAAAGATGATAGCCGTACACATTCAAGGGATGCAGGAAAAATTCGATAACCTCTTTGTAATAGATGCCGGCAAACCATTCGGCGGCCGCAAGATCCTGAAGGACGATTTTCCCGTCGATGACGGCCAGCCGGTTCAAAAAATGATGCACTTCTTCGATCGTGATGTTTCCGTGTTGATACATGTCCCGCAGCGTATAATCGATCCGGTCGGCGCACAGCTCGGGAGCCGGCCGCTCCAGCAATTTCCAACGGGCGCCGCCGGAAAGCAGGCTTTGCGCATCATAGCCGTATTTTCCCAGGATGGCAGGGATTTCAGAATCCGCGATGATTCGCTGAAAGATCTTTTCATGGTAATCTTCCTTTTCATTGTTAAAAACGAAATCAACCACATGGGAGAATGCGGTATGGGATACATCGTGAAGCAGGCCCGCGATTTGTTCCTCCAAGGAGCCGCCGAGTTTCCGGATGAGGAGCATGACCCCGACGGAATGTTCGTATCTCGTGACATTCCATTTCCCATTGACCAAATAACTTGCCCCGCCTTGGCGGATGCCTTTCAATCTTTGAACGGGCCCGCTGAAAACAAGCGCTTCAAGAATCCCTTCGATGACAAATTCCCCGTAAATTTTATCCTTGATTCTCATTTCCTCGCCCCCAGATCGGATCGAAAAAAAACGAATGCAAATGTCGGGACCGGGTTTTCCCGCCTCCGGCCCTTGGGATGCCGGTTTGTTGAATCGGGACAACCGCGTTTCACCGCCTTCGATGGATTTGATAAGCCCTTCGTTCGGCATATTCCGCCCACGCCCGGCAAATCTTTACCGTTTTTCCCCGGGGATCGATGGATTTGCGGATAGGGGAAATCTTTCGTTTGCAGATCGCGCATCTTCCCCCGAAAAAATCGAACAGTCCCATGGTCCACCTCCCCGGCCGCATTTTCCCCTGCGGAAGCCGCCTTCCCGGGAGTCTGCCGCCCGGAAAAAATTCTCCTGCCTCCATTTTAAAGTCCCGGATGCAAAACCGGAAATCCTTTTTGAACAAATTGACCGTTTCTGTTCCATTTGATATGATGAAAACCGGATTTACGGATGGACTTTGCGCCTTTCCACAGCCTGCGGCAAAGGATGGGAGCCGCCCCGCCATGCCGGCGGAAACGCCGGGCGAAAAGGAGGCTTTCCGCAGCCTTGCCGCTTTCCGTCAGAAAGGCTGCTTCAAAGGTTGAGGCGCGCTTTTTTTATGGATAAATAACAAGGAAACAAATCAGGAATTCTAAAAAGGGCAGGGAACAAACCGTCGCAAAAAGCCGCTGCCCGGATGGAGGAACAACCATGCGCCGTTTTTTCGCCTTTCAGGAAAGAAACACATCCTATAAACAGGAAACGATCGCGGGCATCACCACCTTCCTTTCCATGGCCTATATCCTGATCGTGAACCCCGCGATCCTCAGCCAGGCGGGAATGGACAAAGGGGCCGTCTTTACGGCGACCGCCCTGACCGCCATCATCGGCACGCTGATCATCGGCCTTTTCGCCAATTATCCGGTCGTCATCGCGCCGAGCATGGGGCTGAATTCCTTTTTCACCTTCACCGTCTGCCAGGCGATGGGCATCCCCTGGGAAATCGCCTTGACCGGGGTATTTGTCTCCGGGGTCCTGTTTTTGCTCCTCAGTTTATTGAAGATCCGGGAAATGATCATCAACATGATCCCGCAGGATCTGAAGCATGCCATCGCTGCCGGGATCGGCTTTTTCATCGCCTTCATCGGGTTGAAAAACGCGGGGATCATCACGGCGAGCGGGGGAACGATCATCGGCCTGGGCGATCTGGCGACCCCGGAAGCGCTGTTGGCCCTTTTCGGCTTCGGGGTCACTTATTTGCTGTTCGTCCGCGGCGTAAACGGAGGAATCTTTTTGGGCATGGGGATCGCGACGATCGCCGGCATCGCGACGGGCGTCATCGAAAAACCGGCCTCCTTCATCGGATCCATCCCGAGCCTGAAGCCGACTTTCGGTGTCGTCTTCAGCCATCTTCATGAGCTTTGGACCCCGGAAATTTTCGCCGTCATTTTTACTTTTTTGTTCGTAGCCTTCTTCGATACCGCCGGCGCCCTGATCGCCGTCGCCAGCCAGGCGGGGCTCGTCAAAGACAACAAAATCCCGAACGCGGGACGGGCGCTCGTGTCCGATTCGGCGGCGACGATCATCGGCTCGATTCTCGGGACTTCGACGACGGCGACGATGATCGAATCCAACGCCGGGATCGCCGCCGGCGGAAGGACCGGCTTTACTTCCCTCATCACCGCCGCACTGATTTTTCTGTCGATGTTTTTCTCGCCGGTTTTGAGCGCGATCACCGGGGAAATCACCGCCGCGGCGCTGATGATCGTCGGCGCGCTGATGGCGACGGAGGTCAAGAAAATCAACTGGAAGAATCCGGAAATCGTCATTCCCTGCTTCATGACCATCCTCATGATGCCCTTGTCTTCCAGCGTGGCCACGGGGATTGCCGCCGGCTTCATCCTGTACCCGATCGGGATGATCGTCGCGGGAAAAGGAAGGGACGTGCATCCGGTCATGTATATCCTCTTTCTCGCCTTCCTCGCCTATTTTCTTTACATGTAGGGGCTTTCGGGGGCCGTGCAGAAGGTTCGGCCGGCCGGCATCAGGCCGGCTTTTTCCCGCCGGATGAACGGTCTTTGGACAGAGGAGGAGGGCAAGGGGCGTTTCTTTTTATGGGCGCCGGACGCGGTCCTTCTATGGGTTCGTAAAACCGGGATGGGACCGCCGGCCTTGCGGATGACGCGAGCGCCGATTCCCCCCTCCCCCGTCGGCATGGGGACGGCCTTCGGCGATCCCCTGTTCAGCCTTTTCCTAATTGAAAAGAATCGGACTTCCGGATCGGGCGATCCGGGGGACCGCTTTTCAGCGCCAACATCCGCATCGCAAGCGGAGACCTTCGCCGTCCGCCTTCCTCCGAAAGCGGCAGGCTGTTCGTCCGGAACCGGCCTCAAGCCTTGGCAACGGCTGTGGAGACGAGATGAAGATCCCTCCGTCCTTCTGCATCCTTCCAAGAGAACCTCACCCGCCATTTCCCTATCTTTGAAAACGGGTTCTCTCCTTATCGCTTTTGTCCATACCCCGCCTCTTCCCTTACATACGATATTGAAAAAGGGAAAAGGGGTTGGATTTTCCTGACTTTTGCAGTTAAAATCCCTAATATTCTTTAAAAACGTTGATATATCAAGGGTTTTAAAGGATGTTTGTTATAAATTTAATGTATATATGCTAAAATAGGCAAAATATCCAAATTTTTGTTGTTATAAAAGGATTTATTTGCATATATACAAAAAATAATGATAAAAATATTTTGTAATCTAAAAAAATCAGTATTCTCAAGGGTTTGGAGGTAATTCTCTCCGGCACAACTGTAAAAGTCGGGGGTTCTCTCCTTATCGCTTTTGTCCATACCCCGCCTCTTCCCTTACATACGATATTGAAAAAGGGAAAAGGGGTTGGATTTTTTGTCTTCCGAGTACATGTATCATCATTGCATCAGGCACGTCGGCAAGCCGGTCGCCATCCGGACGCGGGACGGATTTCTGCACAGGGGAATCATCACCCATGTCAACCGTTCCCATGCGTTTTTGCGGCCATTCCCGAATCGGGGGAATTACGGTTATCACTTGTTCTGGGGATTCGGCTTGGGATTGGGCATCGGCATCGCTCTCGGTGCGATCGTATCGTTGTCCCTCATTCGGTGTTGGTGATCGCACCCCGCCCGGTCAAATTCGGCCATTTGATCAATGCGTCCGCCGGCCCATGTTTACCGGTCCTTCCGGGGACAATCACACATTTCCGTCAAAAGACGGAAATGTTTTTTTAGCCCGGAAAAAACCGTTTTTCCGGCCTTTTGGCCCCCCTCTTCCCGGCCATCAGAATCGACATTTTCAAGGCGACTTGGATTTGGCCGCATTTTACGAATATAATGAAGGTATAATTTAGGAAAAAGGGGCTTCTTCCCGAAAAAGCAGTTGGAACGTTTTCGGCAATAACATTAAGGAAAGAAGTGATCTCGTTGGAAAAGTGGCATGCGCTTTCTGTCGAAGAAACGGTTGAAAAATTAAAAACCGATCCGGAAAAAGGACTGTCGGAACGGGAAGCGGAGGAGCGTTTGAAAACCTATGGGGAAAACCGCTTCGCCGAACAAAAAAAGCCGACCATTTGGAAGATGCTGTGGGAACAAATGAACAGCCTCCTCATCTACATCCTGATCGCGGCGGCAGCCATTTCCGCCGTTGTCGGCGAAATCAGCGATGCGGTCATCATCCTCCTCGTCATCCTGTTAAACGCCGTCATCGGGGTCGTCCAGGAGTCCAAGGCGGAAAAGGCGCTCGAGGAATTGAAAAAGATGGCCTCCCCGAAGGCCGTCGTCCGCCGGGACGGGATCGTGCGGGAAATCCCCTCCGAGGAAATCGTTCCCGGAGACATCGTCCTTATCGATGCGGGACGCTTCATTCCCGCCGATCTGCGCCTCATCGAAACGGCCAACTTGCAAATCGAGGAATCGGCCTTGACGGGGGAATCGGTGGCCGTGGAAAAGGATGCGGCTTGGCGTTCCGACGATGATGTTCCGCTGGGGGACCAAAAAAACATGGCCTTCATGTCCACCCTTTCCGTTTACGGCCGGGGCACGGGCGTCGCCGTCCGCACCGGGATGAACACGGAAATCGGCAAAATCGCGAAAATGCTCGGAGCGGAGAAAAAGGAAGAAACGCCCCTGCAAAAAAAGCTGGATCACTTGGGAAAGGTGCTCGGCATCGGAGCCATCGCCATCTGTTTGATCATGTTTTTCATCGGCTTTTTCCAAGGACGTCCGCCGCTGGAAATGTTCCTGATCGCCGTCAGCCTGGCCGTCGCCGCCATTCCGGAAGGTCTGGTCGCCATCGTCACCATCGTTTTGGCCATCGGCGTGCAAAAGATGATCAAACACCACGCCATCGTCCGCAAACTGCCCGCCGTGGAAACGCTCGGTTCGGTCAGCGTTATCTGTTCGGATAAAACCGGGACGCTGACGCAAAACAAGATGACGGTGACGAAGGTCTTTACCGGGGAAAAATACATATCCGCCGAAGAACTCGATCCGGAAACGGACGGGCAGTTTTTGAAAGCGGCGATGCTGTGCAACGACGCGCAAGTCAGCGAAAAGGAAAGCTCCGGCGACCCGACGGAAATCGCCCTCGTCCGGCTCGGTATGAAACATGGCCTGAAAAAAGAAGCATTGGAAAAGGAATATCCGCGCGTCTTCGAAATCCCCTTCGATTCCGGGCGGAAAATGATGACGACGATGCATGAGCGGGAAGGCGGCTATATTTCCTTCACCAAAGGGGCGCTGGAAAGCGTTCTGCCGAGAATCACCCGCATCGAAAAGGGCGGCAAAACCGCCGCCATCACCGAAGAAGACAAGGAAAAAATATTGGCCGTCGCCGATCAAATGTCCGATGAGGCGCTCCGCGTGCTGGCCGTCGCCAAAAAGACGGTGAACGGCATGGAGGAGGCCGACGGTTCGCTGGAAGAAGATCTGACATTCCTCGGCCTGGCGGGGATGATCGATCCGCCCCGGGAAGAAGTCAAACCGTCCATCGAACAGTGTAAAAAGGCGGGCATACGGACGGTCATGATCACCGGCGACCACCGGAAGACGGCGTTGGCCATCGCCAGGCAACTGGGCATCGCCCAAGACGAGGAAGAGACGATGACGGGCCAGGAACTGGACGCCGCGAGCGATACGGAACTGAGGGAAAAGGTGAAATCGGTCCGCGTCTTTGCCCGGGTGTCGCCGGAACATAAGGTCCGGATCGTATCGGCGCTGAAAGAAAACGGCTTTATCACCTCGATGACCGGCGACGGGGTCAACGACGCCCCTTCCCTGAAGCAGGCGGACGTGGGCGTCGCCATGGGCATCACCGGCACCGACGTCGCCAAAGGGGCCTCGGATATCATCCTGACCGACGACAATTTTGCCACCATCGTCCGGGCGGTGGAACAGGGACGAAACATTTACAACAATATTAAAAAGTCCATCCTGTTCCTGCTCTCGTGCAATCTCGGGGAAATCACCGCCCTCTTTTTCGGCATTTTGCTCGGGCTCCCCGCCCCGCTGACGGCCGTGCAGATCCTCTGGGTGAACCTGATCACCGATACCCTGCCCGCCGTCGCCCTGGGCATGGACCCGGATGATCCGGATGTCATGAAAGAAAAGCCGCGGGATCCGAAGGAAAGCATTTTCGCCAAAGGGAACGGGGCGTATGCCTTGCTGAACGGGATGCTGATCGGCTTTATCACCCTGTTCGCCTTCCTGGAAGGGCTGCGCTATTATTCCGGGGCGGATTCCCTATTCGCCGTCGATTTTGCCCGCCTTTCCGCGGACACCGTCACCCACGCCCAAACGATGGCGTTCATTACCTTGAGTTTTGTCCAGCTGTTCCATTCCTTCAATTTGCGGAGCAGGAAAAAATCGATATGGAAAGTCGGCCTGTTTTCGAACCGCTATTTGCTGGGGGCGTTCTTGATCGGGGCCGCCATCCAATGCCTTTTGGTCTACACTCCCTTTTTCAACCGGGTCTTCGGCATCCACGTTTTATCCGGTGCCGATTGGCTCTTCATTCTCGGCATGTCCGTGTTGCCGGTCGTCTTCAACGAATTGGTGAAAGCGGGAAAGCGGATTTTTTCCTGAAGGGAAACGGATCGGGCTTGGCAAATATGGCCAAGCCCTTTTTTGAAATCCGCGGACGCCTTTTCGGCACCCTCTCCTTTTCCCCATTCCCGTGAAGGAAAAAACGCAAAGGAAATCCTCTTTGCAGAACCTTTTCCCTTCCCTTTCCGTCTAATTGCAAACGGATGGGAAAACGAAGAAAAGCGGGTGGGAAAATGAAAAAACTGCTTCTCCTTTTCATGGCCTTCGTTTTGGCGGGATGCGGGGAAACGGGTTCCGTCACAGAAAGGGATCTCGAAGAGGACGTCCAAAATTTGCCCGGTGATAACGGGAACGCTCAAAAACCGGCCGATCGTAACGGGGCCGTTCAAAAACTGGCCGCCGCCGTCAACGGGTTCGCCTTCGATCTTTATCCCCTTTTGCACGAATCCGCGGAAGGAAAAAATCTGTTTTTCTCGCCGGCGAGCATCCATCTGGCGCTGGCCATGACCTATAACGGGGCCGCCGGCGGAACAAAGGAGGAAATGGCCGCCGTCCTGCATGCGGACGGGATGGAGACCGGGGAATTGAACGGGTCGTACGCCTCCTTCCTGAACATGGCGGAAGCCAAAAAGGGGAAAAACGAACTCAAGCTGGCCAATTCGCTTTGGCTGAAGAAAGGATATCCTTTTTTGGAAACCTACAAAAAGACCGTCCGGGAAAATTACGGGGCATCTCTGCACGAGGCGGATTTTGCCGATCCGCAAACCGGGGAAGCGATCAACCGTTGGGTGGAAGAAAACACGAAGGGAAAAATCAAAAATATGGTGAACCGCATCCCGCCCGGCACCGTCGCCTATTTGTTGAACGCCGTTTATTTCAACGGGAAATGGGCGTTTCCCTTCAACAAAGAACAGAATTTTGAAGACGATTTTTACGCCGGAGGAAAAAATCCGGTCACCGTCGAATACATGACCAACGAGCGGGAATATCCTTACTTTGAGAACGGGCAATTCCAGGCCGTCGAACTGCCGTACGCGGGGAAGGAATTTTCCCTGGCGGTCATCCTGCCGAAGGAGGGGGAATCCTTGGAAGAAATCGTCGGGCAGTTGACGCCGGAGAAATGGGAGAGATGGAGCCAATCCTTCGCCCCCAGGCGGGGAACCGTCACTTTGCCGAAATTCCAAATGGAATACGAAACCTCGTTGAATGAACCCCTTCAGCGCTTAGGGATGGAATCGGCCTTCAGCGGGCTGGCGGATTTTTCGAACATGGTGGAAAACGGCGGGGTTTCCATCGATGAAGTCAGGCACAAAAGCTACGTCCGGGTGGACGAAAAAGGGACGGAAGCCGCCGCAGCCACCTCCGTGGCGATCGTAGAATCGGCCGCAGGCGACAGCTTTCACTTCAAAGCCGACCGCCCGTTCCTCTTTCTGATCCGGGAAAACCGTTCGGGCATGATCCTGTTTATCGGGGAACTGACGGAGCCCGGAGCAAAATGAGCGGTTGTCTCCCCTAGAGGGATCCAGGATTCGAACCGGCAGAATCAGGGGCAAAATGTGGGACGGGCCCCCCTCCGGGAACCGGGGAAACCGGCGCCTGCCCTGATCCCCGGATCGCCGCCGGGGAAACGAAGGGAAGCATCCGTCGTCGTTGACCGTCAAAGAAGGGCTTCGAAATTCCCAAGAATCCATGAATGTTTTTCTGCCCATTCCGCGCGAGATACGCGGAAGAGATCCCCGCAGATTTGCCCTGCGTCCAAGCTTCAACGAGAAAATCCGCCGATCGGGAACCTGTTGCCAACGGGGTAGCAGCATCATTTTCTTTGATTTTATGAATGCGCCAACCGGGAGCGTGTGCGAGATGCCGATTCAAAAAAATGCCCGTACTGTAACCGCCAATAGCCGTCAAACGACTATTTTTGAAACATCGTATTTACAAGATGACTTGTCCGAATTGTGAATAAAGTTAAAATCCACTTTCGCATCAAGATTTATTTTTCCATCGTTTTTATCCTCCCCTTTGCCATCCTTTTGGTCATGAGCCGGGATCGGATGATAAAAATGTTTCTTCTGTCCGTATGGGTCATCATCATTTTTTTTATCCTTGAACCTTTGTTGCTTCAATACAAATGAACGCCGGGTCCTTTGACGGACCTGTTTTTTCTGCATTCGTTTTTCCGCCGTCCGACTTATTCATCCGCCTTCCGCCGCCGGATTCGACCGGTACGGACCTTTTCCCTTTTCCGCTCCGATGACCGCCGAAAAGCGTTCCAACATGGACGCGCGAATAGGCATCAAGGCCTCAACCGCCGGACGCCTCCCCGCGGCGAGGAACTTTTTGTGGAAGCGATTGCATCCGGTGTAGTCTCCGCAGCAACCGCTCCGCCCGCCCGGAATCCGGCCGTTTAAAGCGGAGCCTTTGGCATGGCGGTTTGTCCCGGTCGGACAGGCGGAAATGGGGATAAAAATTTAAAAATAATTTTTGCTCTTTTCTTCTTTACATTTTCGGGAAAGAGGTTAAAATAGGGGTAATGTTAAATATGGAAATGGGGTCTTCTGTTTGTCACTCGTTTCACATGAATCGAACGAATACCGGAAACAGACGCTGTTCAGCCTGACTTGGCCGTTGTTCGTGGAACTTTCCCTCCATATGGGCATCGGCATCATCGCCACTTTGATGATCAGCCATTATTCCGATTATGCGGCAGCGGGGATTGGCGTCGCCAACCAACTGTTGACCATCTTCATCCTTCTTTTCAACATCACGTCGATCGGCGCCACGATCCTGATCGGCCAGCACCTGGGAGCGGAACGTTACGATGCGGCGCGAAGGCTGGCCCGTTCGGCGGCGGGGATGAACTTTTGGATCGGCATGGTGCTATCCGTCTTCGTCCTTTTCTGGGGGAAATATTTACTGAACTTCTATGCCATTGAGGGCAGCGTGCTCCGGCATGCCGTCACTTTCATGCAAATCACCGGCGCTTCCCTCTTCCTGGAATCCGTTTCCCTGGCCTTCGGAGCCGTTCTGCGGAGCCACGGATACACGAAGGAATCGATGATCGTTTCCCTGATCATGAACGGGATCACGGTCGCGGGAAACTTCCTCGCCATCTACGGCCCCTTCGGGCTGCCCGTAACGGGCGTCGCCGGGGTTTCCTGGGCGATCGTGGCCGCCCGATTGTTCGTCGCGGGCGCCCTCATCTACTTGCTGAACAAAAAGATCGCTTTGCGGCTCCATATCCGGGATCTTCTTTCGATTTCGAAAAGGGACATGAAAGATCTGCTGGCCATCGGCGTCCCCTCCGCGGGCGAAAACCTGTCCTATCAGTTTTCGCAAATCGTGATCACCAGCTTCGTGTCCGTCATCGGCGCGGAGGCTTTGGCCGCCCGGGTCTATATTCTCAATATTTCCATGGTTTGTTACCTGTTTACCGTCGCCGTTTCCCAAGGTTCGCAAATCTTGATCTCCCGTTCCATCGGCGCCCAGGATTTTGAAGGAGCCTTTCAGCGGGGAATCCGCACTTTGAAGATGTCCTTTTGCATCTCCGCCGCCATTTCCCTGATCATCGCCTTTACCGGATCGCCCTTGCTCCGGATCTTTACGGACAATCCGGAAATCATCGCCATCGGCGTCCCCGTCCTGTGGTCGATCGTCTTCATCGAACCGGGCCGGGCGTTGAACATCGTGTTGATGGGGGCGCTGAAATCGACGGGGGACGTGAACTTTCCCGTGATCATCGGGATGATCTCCATGTGGGGAATCGCCGTGGTGTTCAGCTATCTCCTCGGCATCTCCTTCGGTTTGGGGCTTTTGGGGGTCTGGATCGCCCAAGGCCTGGACGAATGGTTCCGCGGCGCCTTCGCCTACCGCCGCTGGCTGTCCCAGCCGTGGCTGAAAGTCAAAGTGAAAGTGCCTGTCAATCATTGAAATCCGCCCGCCGGATGCGCTTCTTTCGGCGGGCGCGGCATCCGGAAGGGAAAGGATATCATCCGCCCGGATGCCGAACCGTTCCCGGAAAAATTCCCCGGGAAACCGCGGCGATCTGGGGCGGCCGGCCGCTTCAACCGCGGGCGGCTTGGGCCGCATCATCCGGGGAGATCTGTGCCCGCTCCCGGCGGTCGGCAAGCCGTTTCCGCTGGCGAACCGCAAACTCCTTGTCCGATTTGAAGTCCGAAAATTCGGGCAAAAAAAAGCGGGGACAAAGCGATTCCATTTCCGGAAGGCTTTGTCCCCCGGCCGAGAGCAGGATGTCACGCAAACATGCGACTTGTTTTCGCACGGCGGACGAATCGGGCCGTCCGGGCGGAGCCGCTTTCGCCGGCGGGCGTTTCCGCCGTCCGCCGTTCCGCGACCGGCTTTTTCGCCGGTTATTTGATTTTCACCGTAATCACCGGGGTGAATTTTCTCTCCTTATACTCGTCCAACTCGCCTTCGGAAAGGAGCCCGAGGGCGATCGCCGCCTCCAGCTTTCGGTAATCCGGCTTTTTGATGTATTGGATGCAGTCCCGCAAATTTAATTCTTCCAGCTTCCGGACCACTTCCTCCTCCTTGTAGCTCTCCCTCACCCGGATTTGCCGCTGCAGACGGTAAGGGCCGATTTCCTTTTCCCCTTTTTCGGAGTTCCCTACCTTGGCGTCAAAATAATCGTTAAACTGCCGTTTTAATTGATTCAGTTCCTTCTCGATTTCCTTTTCCTTCTTCACCAGCTGAAAAAACCGCGCCACCATTTCCTCCGTGATCACGATGCTTCCCATTTTTTCTCCCCTTTATCCGTTTTCTGTTTTATTTGTATGACAACGGGAGAAAAATAGAAGCCGGTCATCCCTTTCTTTTCAAGAAGAGAAGGGCGCTTCGGTAGATTTGGTTCAACACTTCGGAGAAAACGATGCCCATGGCGATGGCCCCCGCAATCAAAAAGACTTTTGCCGCCTCCTCGACGGCCAGATTGTATTTGTTCTCCGCAAAATAACGCATGGCGTTGTAGGCCAGCCCCCCCGGCACGAGGGGAATGATTCCGCCGATGATAAAAACGAGGACGGGGGTCTTGTACCGTTTGGCGAAGGCGATGCTGATGACCCCGGCGACGAGGGATGCGGCAAAACTGGCGGGAACGGGATCGCCCCCATTTTCCGTCGTGACAAAATAGAGCAGCCAGGCGACGGAACCGACAAGGCCGCACTGGACAATCGACCGTTTCGGGACATTAAAGATAATGCCGAAACAGGCGGACGCGATAAAACTGGTGACCAATTGTTCCATCAGCAATACGACCACATCCCTTTCCCGATCACAAAAACATCTGCACCATGGCCACGCCCGAGCCGATGGCGAAGGCGGTCAAAAAAGCCTCCGCCCCTCTGGCGATGCCCGCCACGAGGTGGCCGGCCATCAAATCCCGGATGGCGTTCGTAATTAACAGGCCGGGCACAAGGGGCATCACCGAACCGATGATAATTTTATCCGTCTCCGCCCCCCAGCCGATGCGGACGAAAAAAGCCGCGGCAAGGGCGATGACGACCGAGGCGGAAAACTCGGAAAAAAACCGGACCTTGGCCAGGCGGTCGACGGTGAGAAACCAAAAATAGCCGATGCCGCCGGTGAAAAAGGCCGGGAAAAAATCCCCCCATTGCCCGCGGAACATGATCAAAAAACAGGCGCTCGCCAATGCGGAGACAAAAATCTGCAGGGCGGGTGAATAGAGCAACGGCTCCTTTTCAATCCGTTTCAGCTCCACGAGGGCTTGTTCCACCGTCCATTTCCCCGCGCTGATCTCCCTGGACAGATGATTGACGGCGGCGATTTTATTCAAATCGGTCGTCCGTTTCACGACCCGGATGATGTTGGTTTTGGGCGACTCCCCGCCTTGCAGGGAAAAAATGATCCCGGTCGGGGTCACATAGCTTTCGGCATTTTCCGCACCGAAGGAAGCGGCGATGCGGACCATCGTATCCTCCACCCGGTAGGTTTCCGCCCCGCTCTCCAACATGATCTTTCCTGCCAATAAACAGACTTCGCTGATTTTCAGAGAAGATTTCATCCTGCCACCCTTTCCAAACGAACTGGCTCCCTGTTCCCCGTTTTTTCGAATTCCGGAACCGATGGAAAACGTGCCGAAAGGATTTGCGGCCCGGAAACGGGGCGAAGGAAGGAGTAGAAACATCGTCGGAGCGCGCGGAACGAACCCCATTTTCTCCGAAGGGAAACGGGCGCTCTCCCGTTTGTCCGGGAATGGCGGCACAGGCCCGATGGCCGGCCGCGTCTTTGCGAAGGTTTGACGCCGAAAAGGATTCCTATTCATTGTAAAAGTTTCCGAAAGACCGTGTCAAACTTGTACCTGGCGGAAATTGAGTCAAAAAAAGGAACTTTTTTTAAGCGCTTTCGCCGGTTGGAAACAAGATTAGCATCTTCTTACGAACTAGTCTTTAAAGCTTTTCCCCCGCCGGTCGAATCCTCCCGTGCCGGAGACGCCCGGCAAACGCTCCGCTTCCCGCCCTCCTGCTAAAAACCCGAGCAGGAGGGGCGACCGATCCCGTCCTGCCGACGGCAAGCGTCCCGCTTCCCCGCCCGCAGATCCGTTCACTTCCTGCTAAAAAAAGGGACAGAAAGGACCGGCCATCCCGTCCGGCAGGCCCCGCCGGCTTCCGCCGGACTTTCCCCCGAAACATGCTTCCCTGCCATTCCGTCCGTGTCGGACTAGGGAACTTGGCAAAACTTTCCCCCGAAGCATCCCCCTTGCAGCTCCGTACGAATTTCCTTTGAACTTTGACTCCCTGCCCGGCGTTTGAAAACGGGAGCCGGCGCTTCCGCCCCGTTCAATGGTTGGCGAACCCGTCTTTTTTCCCTTTCTCCCAGTTCCGGGAAAACCGGTCCGGGATAAATGCCCGATCACCCCACGCTTTGCCGTCATATCGTATAGGGAAAATATCCAAATGAAACGAAAAGAGGAGGGATGCCCGAAGTTCCCGAACGGCTATTATCTTCCCCAGGATGTTTCCGGTTTCTATTTTTACGATCCGCAGGCAAGCGCCTACCCCGAATACCCGGCCGATCATTTCCAACCCGATATCCGGCAGCAGCAGCCGCTGGAACGGCGGGTCGAACGGATGGAACGGGAACACGGACGGATGGCCCAGGAAGTCACCAGGCAAAACAACGAGATCCGACGCCTGGCCCAGGAAGTCCGTAGGCTCAATGACGAAATCGGCAGGATCAATCAGGAAATCCGGAGGATCAACGAGGTAAACCAACTGCAAACGAGGCGCCTGATGCGGTTGAATCAAAGGCTTCGCGCGGTCGAAAACCGGTTCAATTTCCCCTTCGTCCCGACGGAAGACGGGTTTTAAACGGGGAGTCCATCGCCCGCAACCGACGGATGTGATCTTCCAGCGGAAAGGAGTGCCGCCTAAAAAGCGGCGCTCCTTTTTTGCCTCCTTTTAGCCGGAATGCGCCAACCGTCCCTTTCGCGAGGGGCTGCTTCCCGATGCGGTTTTCCCCCGGCGGTTGTCCCGCCGATTCGGCTTTGCCAACGCAGGATGAGAACCGCGAACCGTTTCCTTCGGTCCGTTGAAAAAGAATCCTACTTTAATCGAGTAGGAGGGGGCGGCTAACCCCCGTCCCCTCACACCACCTAGCATGCGGGTCCGCACTAGGCGGTTCGTCAACCTTGACGGAGCTTTCCGCGGGATGAGATTCAGGTCTTGCCGGGCTGTG
>Ga0310836_100659_pt1 | contig 25171 bp, 23 predicted proteins | sample SM_ome_4_FD_201310 | JGI IMG/M metagenome (GOLD analysis project Ga0310836, IMG submission 201310) | Sorghum-adapted microbial communities enriched on stacked mutant (SM) sorghum from Joint BioEnergy Institute, Emeryville, California... ... | reverse complement strand
ACCCGACTGATTAAATCAACCAGCACCATCCCCTCCGCACCGAAACTACAGGCGTATACCAATCCGTCACCGAATTGACCGTACGCCCACTTCAATACGTCCAACGCATCCTTATTCTCCAGCTCTTTATTAACCGCTTCAAATCGTTCGGTCGTTAGTGTCTTATAAGAAAGTAGTGTATCCGACACCTAACTCCCTCCTCCCTGATCATGAATAGTACTTTTCTCTTTGCGAATCGTGTGGGACAAACTGATGGACCCGACCTTAGATTCTGCCAAAGACGAAATCCGTTTTCCGCCATTCCGCTTGCGCCGATATTCATGGCAAAAAACAGGGCTGCGGCAATAGCCACATAGATCATCATAGTTCAATCACATACCCCCATCCCGCTTCAGCCGGCTTTTTTTCTACAATGGCCAGTTCTTTGATCAATTTAGACGGCAGAAAATAGCGGTCAATCTGGTTCTGTGCGCTGCGAAACGCTTCTTCTTCATTATCGTGAATCACGACCACGGCGGCTCTCGATTCATCGCTGAAAATCACTTCAAATCGGTATGCAAACATAGCCTTTACCCTTTCCTTCTCTCTCGTCTTCGGGCCTTCTCTTCTTTACTCTTGATTTATACGAGTTGCCCCAATGCTGCATTTAATCGTTCTTGAAACGGTTCAACTCCGACGCGCTGCACGAAATCGAAGAAGCTTTCTCCTCTTTGTTTTTCTTCCTTATAGTAAGCCAGCAGCGGCAGCACGGCCCTATGCAATTGCTCTCCCAGCACGCGCCCTTTTAGTTTTTGATTGAACTGCGCATTCCTTCCAAGCGTTCCGCCGAGGAAAATGTCAAACGCGTCTTTCATACCGTCTTCCGTCTTAATCAGCGCTCCCTGGAAACCGATATCGGCAATTTGCCGCTGTCCGCAAGAGTTCGGGCATCCGACCATATGCATGCGAATCGGCTCATCCAACTCTACATGGGCATCGAGATACTCCGCGAGTTGACGCATTCTTTCCTTTGTCTCGACCAATGCAAGGTTGCAGAACTCAATACCTGTACAGGACACGGCGAACGCTGTAAAATGCTTCGGATACGGTGTCAAACGCTCTAACACTTTTTCTTTAAGCAACAGCTCGATTTTTTCGTTCGGAACACCGGTAATCACAATATTTTGCGAGTTGCATGTGCGAAGCGAACCGCTGCCGTACTCATCCGCAAGACGTGCCAGCTCTTCCAACTCTTGCGCGGACATCCGGCCGACCGGAACGGACAGGCCCACATAACTCAAACCCGGCTGACGTTGTTCATGCACGCCGGTGAAATAACCCGCATTCCAGCCTGCGATTTTGTCTTCGCCACGTGTATTCAGCTCGCCAACCAGCTCTTTTAACTTCTCAAGGAATTTCTCCGCGCCCCAATCGGCGACCAGGAATTTGAGCCGGGCATGGTTGCGCTTCTGACGGTAGCCGTAATCGCGGAAGATTGTCGTAACACCGACCGCGACCTTGACGACTTCTTCCGGTCGTACGAACACATCAAGTTGCTGGGCGAGGTAAGGACGTGCCGACAGACCTCCACCGACCCAGACATGGAAGCCGATGACTTCTTCACCGTCGATAACTTTGGTCGCCGGCGTAAATGCAAGGTCGTTAATCTCAGCGTGCCCTGCGTTGTAAATGTTGGCGGAAATCGAAATCTTATATTTACGCGGCAAATTTGAGAAATCACGGTTCATTAAAAATGTATCCGACAATTCTTTCACCAGCGGCGTCGTATCGATTAACTCGTGCGGGTCGATTCCTGCCAGCGGGTTACCTACAATGTTACGCGGACAGTCGCCGCACGCTTCGAACGAAGACATTCCCACGGAAGCAAGCCGTTCAAAGATGTCCGGAAGTTGCTCTACGCGCAGCCAGTGGAACTGCACCGCCTGGCGGGTCGTAATATCAACCAGGTCTTTGCCATAATCCCGTGCAATGCCTGCCAGTACACGTGCCTGATCAGATGACAGGTTGCCGGACGGAATTCGTACCCGCATCATGAAATGTCCGTCTTTCGGACGCTGCTGATAGACTCCGGCCCACTTGAAACGGTCCATGTCATCCGGCGTAATCGATTCAAATCCGGTTTTGGCGTATTCGTAAATATCCTCAATTACGTCCAGTCCGTCTTTTTCCAGCTTCGCCAATTCATTTTTGTTCAAATTCCCCCTATCGTTTGCCCAGAATGCTGTGTAAGCCATGCTTCTCTCTCCTCTCAATCAAAATTCACGCAGTGACAACGTGGGACAGTTGCTGCTCGTACCAGGCAAGCTGTTCTCGCAGGCGCACAACTTCACCGACGACAATAATCGCGGGAGACTTAAAACGCGCTTGCTGCACCTTTTCCACAATCGTCTCGAGCGTACCGATAAGAGTTTCTTGATTCTCATATGTTCCCCAGCGCACAAGCGCCACAGGAGTCTCTTTCCTACGGCCATGCTGGCGCAGATTTCGCACAATATCCGGGAGATTGCCGACACCCATGTAGAAGACCAGCGTATCCACGGCAGTCGCAAGCTTCTTCCAATCAATCCCACTTTGTTCCTTATCTGCAGCTTTATGGCCGGTTACAAACGCAACAGAAGAAGAATATGCACGATGTGTAACCGGAATCCCCGCATAGGCAGGGGCCGCAATCCCCGAAGTGATACCCGGCACTACTTCATAGGAAAGACCTGCTGCCAGACAGGCTTCCGCCTCTTCTCCGCCGCGCCCGAAAACAAATGGATCGCCTCCTTTCAAACGAACTACCTCTTTGCCCTCCAATGCCTTTTCAACGATAATTCGGTTGATTTCGGATTGGGGGAGCGAGTGATGATCCGCTTGTTTGCCACAGTAGATGCGCTCCGCCTCTTGTTTTGCGTAATCCAGCAGCTTTGGACTGGCCAGCCGATCATAAACGACGACATCCGCGTGCTGCAGAAGTTCAAGACCGCGTACCGTGATTAATTTCGGATCACCGGGGCCAGCCCCTACAAGATAGACCTTTCCTTGTGTCATGCCGTCTCTCCTTTCATCGTTTTTTAATTAAATGCATTAGCTTAGTTGGTTTACTGCAATAAAAAACCCTTCTTCATAATGAAGAAGGGTTCGTATATGCCTTTCGACCCCTCTTCCTCATCTTTGAGCATTGCTCTCTGGAATTGGCACCTAACCGCATTAGGTTGCCGAGACTTCATCGGGCCAGTCCCTCCGTCTCTCTGGATAAGAAAGAGAATCCATATTATTTTAATTTGATTTATTCAATTGATTGGTTTTGATTATACCTTGCTTTTTTTCAAATAGCAAGAACTTTTCAAACAAAATGCGGCTCAATACCAGAAAATGTAGTTGACTGTTCGAATGTACCTCATGTGTGACAAGGAACAGGAAAAGGGATAGACATGTCACTTTGTTACATTCTGCAGGGGCGATACAGAGGCCGCTCCATAAGGGTAAGCTAAAATTTTAAAATCCAAGTCATAAAAGACTTAAAATTAAGTCTTTTATGACTTGGATTTTCTCTTTATCTTTTCTCTTTTTTCGTGTTTTCTGTGATTTTTTCTATTTCAGAAGTTGGCATACTTATTGCTTCTACATAAAAACGAGGTAAAAATTTTATTTTTACACATTCTATTTCTGTTATTTACTATTTAAGGAGGTATCCACATGAGCTATAAATTCGCTAACGTGAAAACTGAATTGCCAGGACCAAAAGCTAAAAAACTTCTTGAACGTCGTAAACAGTATGTACCAAAAGGAATCAGCAACGGAATTCCTACATTCGTAGAAAAAGCCCAGGGCGCTCTTCTTACCGATGTAGATGGCAATACATTTATCGATTTTGCAGGTGCAATCGGTACCATCAATGTAGGACACTGTACACCGGAAGTCGTGGAAGCACTGCATGATCAAGTAGATAAATACATCCATACCGGCTTCAACGTTATGATGTACGAACCGTACATCGAGCTGGCAGAACGTCTTGCCAAACTGGCACCCGGTAATCATGAGAAGCAAGTGATGTTCTTGAACAGCGGTGCGGAAGCGGTGGAAAACGCCGTGAAAATCGCACGCAAATATACGAAACGCCAGGGTGTCGTCGTTTTCTCCCGCGGCTTCCATGGACGCACGCTGCTTACTATGACGATGACCAGCAAAGTAAAACCTTATAAATTCGAATTCGGCCCGTTCGCGCCGGAAGTATACAAAGCGCCGTACCATTACGAATATCGTCGTCCGGAAGGCATGAGCGCAGAACAGTACGATGATTATATCTTAAACGAATTCAAGACATTTCTGCTGGGCGATGTGGCACCGGAAACGATTGCCGCCGTCGTAATGGAGCCGGTACAAGGGGAAGGCGGATTTGTCGTTCCTTCCAAAAAATTCGTACAGGGCGTAGCAGAAATTTGTAAGCAGCACGGTATCGTGTTCGTTGCTGACGAAATTCAAACAGGCTTCTCCCGTACGGGTAAATTGTTTGCGGTAGAGCACTTCGATGTAGTACCGGATCTGATGACCATCTCCAAATCCATGGGCGCGGGTCTTCCGATCAGCGGCGTTATCGGACGCAAAGAAATTATGGAAGTGGCCAATGCGGGCGAGCTTGGGGGTACCTATGCGGGAAGTCCGCTCGGATGCCGTGCAGCGCTTGCCGTGCTCGATGTAATCGAGAAATATGACCTTAATGAAAGGGGCCGTGTAATCGGCGAGAAAGTGATAGAGCGCTTTAACCATCTTGCGGAAAAATACGATATAATTGGAGACGTACGCGGTTTGGGTGCTATGTGCGCGATGGAATTTGTCAAAGACAAACAAACCAAAGAACCAAACAAAGAAATTGTGGGCACAATTATTAATGAAGCCAACAAACGCGGCTTAATTACATTGAGCGCGGGCTTATACGGCAACGTAATACGCGTATTGATGCCGCTCGTCATTACGGACGAACAGCTCGAAGAAGGCCTCGACATCCTCGAAGAATCCATCGCTGCTGCAACATCTGCTCTGCAAGTACAATAATGATTTAGGAAGAAAGGGGTTCTAGCCATGAATCAAATAATACCGAAAAAACCTCTGTATATCGCTGGCGGAACAAAAGAAGCGGCCTCCTATAAGGAGCTTCGTTCCCCGCATTCCGGAGAAGTTATTGCAGAAGTCGCCATTGGTACCAGGGAAGACATGAAAGCGGCAATCGACTATGCAGAAGAAGCAGCGAAGGTAATGGCGAAACTGCCGGCCCATAAACGCGCTGCCATTCTGCAGAACGTATCCTTACTTCTGAAGGAACGGAAAGAAGAAGCAGCACGCATCCTGACGCTTGAGGCGGCTAAACCGATTACGGTAGCCCGCGGTGAAATCGCTCGGACCATTGAAACCTACCAATTCGCGGCCGACGAAGCGCGCCGCCTGCACGGAGAAACCATTCCGATGGACGCTTCAGCTATGGGTGAAAATCGCATCGCCTATACCGTGCGTCATCCGCTCGGTGTTGTCGGAGCAATCACGCCGTTCAACTTTCCGTTCAATCTGGTGGCACACAAGCTTGGACCTGCCTTCGCAGCCGGGAATGCGGTCATTTTGAAACCGGCAGACCAAACGCCGCTATCCTCCTTCTTCATCGCTGATCTGTTCGCAGAAGCCGGGCTTCCGGCTGGTGCCCTTCAGGTTATCCCCGGTCCGGGGAGCGAAGTCGGAGACGAGATGGTATGCGACGACCGTGTGAAAATGATTACGTTCACCGGCAGCCCGGAAGTCGGCAAAACAATCCGTTCTAAAGCGGGATTGAAGCGTGTCGTACTTGAGCTCGGTTCTAACTCCGGCTTGATCATTGACGAAGGATTCGATATTGACCGGATTATCAAACGAACGGTAACAGGCGCGTTCACATTCATGGGACAGGTATGTATTTCCCTGCAACGCATCTACGTGCACCGCTCCCTGTATAATGAGTTTGTAGAGAAATTCGTTGCGGAAACACAGAATCTACGTATCGGTGACCCGCAGGACGAGACAACCGACATTGCGGCGCTGATTTCACAAAAAGACGTCGACCGCATCGCCTCCTGGATTGAAGAAGCCGAAGCCCTCGGCGCGAAGGTATTGACCGGCGGCACGGAAGGCAACCTTGTTAAACCGACCGTTCTCGTTGACGTACCGCCGCATGCGAAAGTAAGCTGCCAGGAAACGTTCGCACCGGTCGTCATTATCAGCCCGTTTGATTCATTCGACGAAGCGATCGACGCGGTAAACGACTCCCGCTACGGACTTCAGGCCGGTGTATACACCGATAATATTGAGCGTGCATTCCACGCGGCTGAACGTCTGGAAGTAGGCGGTGTAATGATTAATGACTTCCCGACATTCCGTGTCGACCAAATGCCTTATGGCGGCGTGAAAGAAAGCGGCGTGGGACGTGAAGGCATCAAGTACGCGACCGAAGAAATGACCGAAATGAAGCTTGTCTGCTTCAACCGCAATAAATAATATGGCCGTATAAATCCGCGCCTTACGATAAGGAGGCGCCTCATGCAAGCGGATATCGATATCGCATCGTTTCTCACCAGCTTCTCGATCGGATTCTGTTATCTGAATGAAGAAACATTCGCATATAACAAGCTGATCGAGAAGTGGTTTTTCGAGCAGGGCATAACGCCTACCGATCTATCCGTCCGCCTGCGAAAATGGGCGGCGGACGGTGATTTTCTTCAGCGAATGGACGGCTTTCTTTGGGAAGGAAGACTGCTGGCAGAACCGCACGGGTTTGCCTGGCTCGTCTTTCCATGGGAGACCAAAGAAAGCCATGTCGCTACGGAATATGAACATCTGTACGCGGAACTAAAAAGCGTATTCGCCGCGGCCTATGACGAAATTTTTGTTACCGACGGCGAAGGATATACCGTTCGGGTAAACGGGGCCTGTGAACGCAACTACGGATTGACCGCCGAGCAGATGGTCGGCAAACACGTCACCGAGCTGGTAGCTCAGGGGATTTTCTCCCCTTCTGCGACGCTCGACGTCATAAAACAACGCAAGCAAATCAACCTCGTGCAGCAGACACAGAACGGACGCAGGCTGCTGGTGACGGCCACCCCTGTTTTCACACAGGACGGCCAGTTGATTCGCGTCGTCAGCAATTCGCGCGATATTACTGAGCTATTAAATCTGCGCGAACAGCTCGACCAGTTGCAAGAGCGTGTAGAGACGTATGAAGAAACTTTGCAACTGCGAGAGGAAGCATCCGGCATAAAACTCACTGTGCGCAGCTCTTCAATGCTTGCCGTGCTATCCAAAATCGAAAAAGTCGCGAAGGTAGACAGTACGGTGCTGCTGCTCGGAGAATCGGGTGTGGGAAAAACGCACCTTGCCCGCTACCTGCACAACATGAGTCCACGCAAACAGGAACCTTTTCTCTCTGTGAACTGCAGCGCTCTTCCCGAATCTCTCATCGAGTCCGAGCTGTTCGGATACGAACGCGGAGCGTTTTCCGGTGCGCATGAGAAAGGAAAAAAAGGGCTGTTCGAAGCTGCAAACGGAGGCACACTGTTTCTGGACGAAATCGGGGAATTGCCGCTTTCGATGCAAGCTAAACTGCTGAACGTACTGCAGGAGAAACAGTTTTTCCGCATTGGCGGCACGACTCCGATTCAAGTGGATGTACGCATTGTCGCGGCCACCAATCAAGATTTGAAAAAGAAAGTGGAAGAGAAAACCTTCCGCAACGATTTATATTACCGGCTGAATGTCATTCCGATTACGATTCCGCCGCTCAGGGAACGACAGGAAGACATCGTACCGCTTGCCATCCGTTTTCTCGAAGAGTTTAAAGAGACGTATGGCATCGAGAAGAAACTCAGCTATACGGCCGCGGAAGAGCTGCGGCGTGCGCAATGGCCGGGCAACATTCGGGAGCTGCGCAACTTCCTGGAGCGGATTGTGGTAACGGCGGATGAAGACGTCATTACAGCGGAACATATCACGCGTGCGCTCTACGATGACGAAGAAGCACCGTCGCCTGAGCCGGAAGAAGGAATGACGCTGAAAGACCAGCTTGAACGCTATGAAGGTCAGATTATACGCCGGGCGTATGAAGAGTGCGGAAGCACGTACAAGCTGGCGGAGATGCTCGGCATAAGCCAGTCCAGCGCAATGCGCAAAGTCAATAAATATGTAAAGGAACTGTGAGATGCTGATCACGATATACGGGACGCAAGCCACAGAGACAATGGATTTCCACCTGGACCGCCCGCATACCGTTGGCGCCATTCTCGAGATTCTGTTGACCATTCATCCCTGGTTTTGTCAGGCGCTGCCGCCTGAGCGGGACAGGTCCACACTGGAGACAGTTTTATCCATCCGAACTCCCGCCAATCGCTCACTTACTCTTGACGATACTGTCACAAATGACACGGAGCTTGAAATTCACTTTCATGATATGATATAAGCAGATCATAAGAGGAAGTGAATGGATGTGTTCGAGTTTTTCTATCGCAGACGCAACAACCAGCCTATGTATTATTTCATGATCGGAGCGCTGGTTACAGGTATTGTAATGATGGGTTTAGGGTTCTGGTATATGGTAAGATTGTAGAAATCCCCTGTTGCATGTGAAACAGGGGTATTTCTCTGTGTGGAATTTATACAATAATGAGGGATGAGAAATGAATATTATTCTCTGGGGTTTTGCAACCGTTTTATCCGGCTATTTCGCCTATAGTATTCTGCGTCAATGGCTCGCCAAACGAAAACCCAGCCATCTGGCATGGTTTATTGGCTTCTTCTTTTATTTCTTTAGCGCGTTGGGCAGTACACTGTCATACCTTATCGGCTGGGAATCTACAATGTACCGTATCTGGTATGTAGCGGCAGCGTCTCTTGTGGCATTTCTCGGCGCAGGCCAGCTGTATTTTACGGTAAAGCCAAAGTTGGCGCATACTTTTCTTCTGCTGATGGGCGTGCTTACTATCAGTATGTTTGTCAAAGTGTTTAATTCTTCTCTTCACCTTGAGCAGTTGGCACTGCACGGCGAAGAGATTGGCGGAACCGCGCTGCCGCGCGAAGTGCGTCTGTATTCGCCACTGCTGACCATTCCGGGTAGTTTTGCACTTATCATCGGTTCTTTTTATACATTTTTCCGCCGTCATTCCAAGGCCGGTCTCTGGATCGGCGTCGGCTCGCTGATCATCGCCATGGGTGGCACATTGACCCGATTCGGCTTGACAGACATCCTGCCGATTGCCAACAGCATCGGCATTACACTGATTTTCTATGGTTATTCACTCGCAGCTAAACCAAAGACAGCACTGCTGCAGCAGCAAGCATAGTAACACTCCCCATCAAAAAAAGTCCTTCACCGCATTCTGCGCATGAAGGGCTTTCGTTATCTGCTCAATTCGTCGTTCGCCAATCGGCGCAGCGAAAGAACGGTATGCTCTACAATATTGAACAGGTCGTCGATATTATCTTCGTTGATTTTCCGGCCAAAATCAAGCGTCACCGTATTACGGTACACGATAGGGCTTCCTTCGGAAAAAGCTTGATAAACAAAGGATAACTCCTGGGTAATGCGTGGACGGTAGGACCAGATTGTATCAAGGATTTCTTTTATTTCTACGCAGCGGGCCATGTCATCCATGTTCATAGCGAACACGACGCGAAGCGTACAGCCGAATTTTCTCTCCACCGTCTCCGGAATTTCAAGAATTTCACCCGCCAGATCGGCCGTACCAGCTGAAAGCACAAGCCGGGTGGTAATCGCTGCTCCTTCCTCCTGTCTGCGGTCCCGAAACCCGATTGCGTATTCACGGGACATTGCCGCTAACTCTACGCGATCGCTGCGCGATGTAACCAGGATGTCTCCGGCAAAATCCAAATCATATACCGCGCTTTCCAGCGCTACTTTAATGTTTTCGAAGATAGTCGGATCGAACACAAAAGTCTCTCCTATCGGCTTACTTCTGCTTGCTCAGCTTTTTCATCCTGCGCCGTTCTTCGTCCTCTAACGCATTTTTGGCGGCGATAACATCATAATCAACTTTCAGGTTACCGCGCGCCGTTTGCACGATGGCCGTAATAATTCCGCCGAAGAAGACGATCAGAATAATGACACCGGTAATGAATAACATAATCATTCCGGGACTAGAAAACATAACCAAAAGTAACCTCTCCTTTTCTAAGATTCATTTTTATTATTATAACCTATTTTCTATCTTACTTAGAGTGTTTTTCACTCCCAAGCAAAAACCCGGCACTCAGCCGGGTCGCTTTTTTTAACTTACTCTCATTTCTTTACTCTGTTCTCATAAGACCAGTGACCAATTTATGAAGTGTTTCGAAATAATGTTTTTGGGAAAATACATAAAAGGCAGATTAAAAACGAGAAAAGTAAGAAAGAAACTAGTTAACAAGAGATAAATGAAGAAAAGTAAGACATACTATACATTTTTATATGTTAAGATTATTTTTTGATTGTAATGGTTCTTTACAACTGCATTTCTTGAGGAGTAATATTAATTTCATCAAATTAACAACCCAACAAATTCCGAAATCGCTGAGTCCCTTTCATAAGGGAACGGGGGAACCAATCGTGGTTTATCAAAGAAGCCGCATGGGGTGAATCTCGAATGATCGAGTAGGGTGACTCTTACATCCGAATCCGTCAGCTAACCTCGTAAGCGTATCAAGAGAGGCAACCCATATCGTGTGTATGACATAGTTTATTTGACTATGCCCAAAAGCCGCGAGAGAGTTCCTTCTCGTTAGGCTTTTTTTGTTGCCTTTTTTTGATGTATCTAAAGTAAAAACAGAAAACGAAGTAAAGGGAAGGAGGGTTCACAAACATTGAAACCGCGATAAACACATTGTAAACTATGTGTTTTTTGAATTTTTTCGTAAATCAGGGAAAACTACCTAAAATGTCCTGGAGGGAATTATGGTAACGAGATTAAAACGATTTTTAATCGGGAGACCGATGAAATCAGATGAGCTCGGAGAAGAAAAATTAAATAAATTAAAAGCACTCGCTGTACTTTCTTCGGATGCTTTATCTTCTGTGGCATACGGAACAGAACAAATTCTTCTCGTATTAATCGCCATGGGTACAGTAGCATTATGGTATTCCATCCCTATTTCATTTGGTGTTCTTGCTCTTTTAACGATCCTCATTTTGTCTTATCGCCAAACGATCTATACGTATACAACAGGCGGTGGGGCGTATATTGTGGCAAAAGACAATTTAGGAACCTACACAGGGCTGGTTGCTGGGGGTTCTTTGCTGGTGGATTATATCTTAACCGTGGCGGTAAGCACCTCAGCTTCTACTGATGCTATTACATCAGCTTTTCCAGTTCTGCATGAGCATCGTGTCATGATTGCGCTCTTGATGATTTTAACGTTAACGATTTTAAATTTACGTGGAATTACAGAATCTGCAACGATTTTAATGTATCCCGTTTATCTGTTTGTTGTCGCTATTCTTCTCCTGATTATCGGCGGTGCGTATCAATGGGTGACAGGCAATGTCCATGCTCAGACTCCCACTTATGGAGCTGCCGTTCCAGGCATTACGTTATTCCTATTATTAAGAGCATTTAGTTCAGGTTGTTCAGCATTGACAGGGGTAGAAGCGGTATCCAATGCGATTCCTAATTTTAAAGAACCAGCTCCCAGAAATGCTGCAATGACGCTTATTATGATGGGAATTATCCTTGGCGTCATGTTCATGGGCATTAGCCTTCTAGCGTATGCATATGGCATCGCTCCTGCCGCAGAAGAAACGGTCGTATCTCAAATTGCATCAGCCGTATTTGGACGGGGAATTATGTATTACTTTATTCAGGCTGTAACAGCACTCATTTTGTTTTTGGCTGCCAATACTGCTTTTGCTGCCTTCCCTTTGCTTGCGTTTATGTTAGCGAAAGATCGTTTCTTGCCCAATATGTTTATGGTTCGAGGAGACCGGCTTGGGTTTTCAAATGGCATCATTTTCTTGGGTATTCTTTCAGCACTCTTGGTTATTGCTTTTGGAGGGGAAACTGAAAATCTAATCCCATTATATGCTCTTGGTGTATTTATCCCTTTTACGTTGTCACAAGCAGGAATGATGAAGCGGTGGATTACGAAAAAACCACCAGGATGGTTTCCCCCTTTTCTTATTAATACTCTCGGAATGCTGACGACCCTTACCATTTGCCTTATTTTCTTGATTACAAAATTCTCACATGTATGGACGATTTTCTTGTTCTTACCCGCTGTTATTTTTATATTCCTGAAAATTAACCAGCATTATCGGGATTTGGCTGACGAACTGCGTCTTGACATCGCAACAGACAAGCCTCGACCAAAAGGGAGTGTTATTGTTATTCCTGTTGCTGGTATTACACAGGTTGTTCGAAATACCATTAGCTATGCTCAATCACTGTCAGATGATATCATAGCCGTTTATGTTGGTTTTGATGAAGAGTCCATTAAAAAAATGGAGAAAAAATGGGAAGAGTGGAATCCAGGTGTACGCCTGATTGTTCTGCGTTCTCATTACCGTAGTATTGTAAGACCTTTATTTAAGTTTATTGACACGGTGGAGTGGAAAAAGGCAGAGACGGACCACGTGACAGTTATGATCCCACAGTTTATTACAAAGCGTTGGTGGCATAATTTGCTGCACAACCAAACAAGCCTATTGTTACGTGCCTATTTATTTGCACGACAAGATGTAAAAATTGCTACGGTACCCTATCGTTTAAAAAAATAAAATTGAACACCTTAAAAATTTCATCTTAACCAAAAAACTGTCCTACTAATTACAGGGCAGTTTTTCTTTATTTAAAGTGTCACGTTCTATAATAAATTTATAATCTCAATAAAAAGGTCAGTTTTCTTATTTAGCTAATGGGAATCAATAGCTAAATAAAACAATAATACTTACGAAAAGAGCTTAGAAATAAAATGGCCCGGCATACGCCGGGTTACTTCCTATCTGGTTTCCAATTGAAATGATAATCTGGCTCCGGTTCTTTCACCAGGAGCTTTCTTTCTTCCACTCGAACATTTAGCAGGCCGCTATGTATGTGTATGCTTCTCACCAGATCGTCCGGAAGTATGATTCTGCCGTTCCCATCGACTTTAGATATGTACACTTTCTTTTCTCTGTGCATCTCTTTCACCTTCCTTTTTATTCCATGTTATAACATAAGGAATATAAAGGAAAATGTTTTTGTACATTAATGCGCATCCGATAATATTCCTTATGCAAAAAAGCAGTTCCTTTAGAAGACTTAGAACTGCTTTTTTAGTGTAGCTATATTTACTGTAGGGGATTAAACCTTAAACTTGGTCACTTCATTTTGTAATTCCTGGGCAAGCTTACTTAGAGAATCTGCAGAAGCTGTAATTTCCTCCATCGATGCCAGCTGTTCTTCAGAGGCTGCAGCGACTGCCTGTGTGTTCATTGATATATCTGTCGAAATACGTGTAATCTGGTCTATAGAGGCTGTCAACTGTTCTGTACTTGCGGATATTTCTTCTGTTGCTGCTGATACTTCTTGTACCTGATTAGTAACCTGCTGAATGGAATCCAAAATGTGATGGAAAGCCTCTCCTGCCTGATGTACGATTGCAGATCCAGACTTGACTTCTTCTGTTCCTTTTTCCATTACACTTACAGCATGTCTCGTGTTTTCTTGTATGTTCTGAATTAAGACTGCAATTTGTTCGGAAGATTGTTTGGATTGTTCTGCAAGCTTTCTTACTTCATCTGCAACAACAGCAAACCCTTTTCCGTTTTCACCTGCCCGTGCAGCTTCAATTGCAGCATTAAGCGCCAGGAGATTTGTTTGATTTGCAATGTCACTAATAACCTCAATAATTTTTCCAATCTGCTTTGAGTTTTCTCCTAAATCTTTAATTACAGCGGCAGCTTCCTGCACGGAAAGATTTATGCTTTCCATTTGTCGTATCGTTTTAACTATAACCTCATTTCCTTGTTCAGCCTCATGCAGCACCTCTGTGGATGATTCTAAAACTGTGGAAGCTGATTCAGCAATACGTTGCAATCCAGCTGCACTTTCTTCCATCGCCTTTCTATTCTCTTCCATACTTTTCATCTGGGCATCTGTGGCGCCAGAAATTTCTTGAATAGACGTAGCTACTTGATTGGCTGCCTCAGCAGACTGTTCAGAACCTGCATACAATTCCTCGGAAGAAGCAGCTACCTGTTCGGAACTTATACTCACTTTACGAATTAACTCCCGCAAATTTTGCTTCATGTGATTAAACGAACGTGCCATTTCCCCAATTTCGTCTCTGTTTTTTATATGAATATCAGAGATGGAAAGATCGCCTTCTGCAATTTGTTTCGCTGCTTCTGCTACTGCTATAACGGGTTTAGATATAATGCGGCTGATATAAAAAGCAATAAGCATTCCGATTACTAACGTAACAATCGAAATCATTAATACAACGCTTTTAACATTTGAGACTTTAGCAGACGTTTCCTGGCTCCCTTTATGCAATGAATCCTGCTGGTATTTTTCTAGCTGTTGCGCTTTTTCAGCGAATTTTACTCCTATAGGCGTTCCCTTTTCCTTCATAAGCGCAATGTAGCCTTCTACATTACCTTGTTTTTTGTACGCAGCCATTTGCTTAGCTACTTCTTCGTACTCAATATGAAGTTGATTTAACTGTTGCAAAAGAGTTTGAGCTTCTCTCGACTTTGTAATCTGCTGCATTTGGTTTAATAATTCCAAGAATTTACTTTTGCTTTCCTCATAACTTTTGAAATCCGAATCATCACCCGAAACTAAATATCCCCGAACCGCTTTAGCTTCTTGTGCTGACAAATACTTCAACTCTTTAGTAATATTAAGTTTTTTGACTCAGTCATCAATTAAGTCAGAGTATGTATTGTTTACGGACGAAATTTGGTAACTGCCAATTGCCGCTATCATCGCTAAAAGCAAAAGAACAGCAAAAAAACCAGAAAACAATTTCTTGCTTATGCTCATTTCTTCCTCTCCTCCATGCATGAATATGTATCCATTTTACACTCTTCCAATAAATAAGAGTACCTATTTAAGTAGTCATAAATACCTTGTTTAATGAATTTAAGAAGTCCGGAATCATTGTCCGGGCACATTCTATATCCAAAACGTTACTTTTGGTTATGCCAGGACTTGAGAACATCACTCCCACTTCCAGCAGCTTTTCTTCTCTAAAAAGCAAATTCGCACTCGCCTTATTTCTTTTCGTACCATCACAATTTTTATACTATTTTTAAAACCTTTTTTATCTTTTCACGTATAAGAATTGTAATGAAGAATACTTATAGCATAAGAAGTTTTAAAATACAACAATAGGCACTCATGGCCTCTTCCCTGCTCATTCTCTGGATGAGCACCATTGCATCCGCATTCTCCGCACTGATTTCTACGGTGTATATTCATTTACGCTATCTCATATAAAAAAGGAGGACACTTATATGGTTACCTACCGCTATAAAACCGACCTTTTGATCATCGAGGAAAAAGCCAACAACAACGACAAAGAATTTATTTTCAAAGTCAAAGACGTGGATACTATCGTACCTGCTCTGCGTAAGGTACGCATGTTTTTCGACAGCGACAAAATATACACCGATGTAATTTTCTATTCGCATCCCAACCATGAATATCAAGTCATTGTCCGTCAAGATTACTACATCGACTTTTTGCTTGTTTTATTCAAGAACAAGATTATTCAATGTATCGAATGGAAATAGAGATTCACTTCGATGGGTCAGAGATACGCTTTGGCCCGATTTTTTACGTCCAAAAAAGGTGCAGATAACCAAAAACAACGGAGCGGGCTTTCCTGCTCCGTTCGTCTATCGCAATCTCATTGTTTCTTGGCTGCTTCTTCTTTTCTGTGAAAATCGTGAGGAAAGAAGGAGAGAAAGAGGAAATAAGATCCGGGGAAGAAAAAGGCGTTCGCCTTTCCCCTCATTTTCATGTTGGGGTTGCGGCTGAAAAGCATGGTGGTTTTCTGTATCAAAATATAATAATCCCGCTTATTATATTAGGAGAAAGACTATTCTGTCACTTCTACACCTCATGCTTTAGTGTTAAAACCAAGAAACAACATAAATGTAGTACAAATTTTCAAATAAGTATGCTATAATAAGAAAGTATTACTTTATAGGAGGAGGACAAAGTATGAGGATGTATGTTTGCCTATCCTGCCTGCAGGTCAAGCGGGGAGACTCACATCGTGTAGATATGAACATTTGTGAGACTTGCTCCTCAGACTTCTTATCGGTTAACAAGGACCCCCAGCTTCTCGCCAGTCCCCCTTCCCTCTATGTTATGGATGAAACGTTGTCACAGTCAGAGTGTCGCAATAAAACCGAAAGCCCATCAGCGTTTTGCTGATGGGTTATTTTTATTTGCCATTTCCTATGATACAATGCAAATAAAGAATGCTTCTGAGGTGAAGAATGAGTTCGATTCGAAGATCTATTCCCAATAGCTTTACACTTGGAAATCTCGTATGTGGAATTTTTTCGCTTACGTTTTCCATGAATGAATATTATAAAATGGCCGCCCTGCTCATTTTGCTCGCTGCGCTCTGCGATGTGTTTGATGGTAAACTTGCGCGCATACTGCGGGTCGATAGCCCGATGGGCGTCGAACTGGATTCCCTGGCCGATATTGTCAGCTTCGGTGTCGCACCTGCCATCTTGATTCACACAATGCATACACCTTCCCCGCTGTTGACAATTGCGTTTATCGCATTTCCGATCGCCGGCGCCTGGCGTCTGGGCCGTTTCAATATTCAACCGACAGTGGGCTATTATATAGGCGTACCGATTACGATGGCTGGACTTATCCTGGCCGTGTTAGCGCTATTCTCTTTTTCCAGCCCTCTGCTTATGCTTGTTCTGGCGATTCTGATGGTTAGTCCAGTTCGCATTCCAAAACTATAGCATTACTCAGGCTCCTGATTCCGGGAGCTTTTTTATTTTTCCAATTCATTTATTTACAAAATAATCAGAATAGATGAACTTCGTTTAAAAAGCTGTTAAATTAAGAAAATATAATTTATAATTTTTCGATGTAAGCGTTTCCTTTTTTGAAAATAATATATAGATAAATAATCTGGGGAGGTCTTATGAAAAAACAGCACGCAACAGAGCTTCATCGTGGTCTCGAAGAACGTCATATCACGCTCATGTCGCTGGGTGCGGCAATTGGGGTGGGCCTGTTCCTGGGCTCTACTTCTGCAATCAAAATGGCAGGTCCGGCCATTCTGCTTGCCTATGCATTGGCTGGCGCCGCTATGTTCATTATCATGCGCGCGCTCGGAGAAATGGCGATTCAAAACCCGGTCGCAGGCTCTTTTAGTCGCTATGCACGCGATTACTTAGGGCCGATGGCCGGCTACCTGACAGGCTGGAACTACTGGTTTCTTTGGATTATCACCTGCATGGCCGAAATTACGGCAGTCGGCGTCTATATGCAGTTCTGGTTCCCGGACAGCCCGCAATGGCTCTGGGCACTGGCCGCGCTTATCATCATGGGTGCCGTTAACCTCATTGCCGTTAAAGTTTACGGAGAGCTGGAATTCTGGTTTGCTCTTATCAAAATCGTTACCATTATTTTGATGATTGTCGTCGGACTTGGTATGATTATTTTTGGTTTCAGCAACGGCGGTGTCCCTGTAGGCATCAGTAACCTATGGTCGCATGGAGGGTTCATGCCGAACGGCTTTACCGGTATCCTGATGTCGATGCAGATGGTTCTATTTGCATTCCTCGGCATCGAAATGATCGGGGTTACCGCCGGTGAAGTCAAAAATCCGGAGAAATCATTGGCCAAAGCAATCGATACGGTATTATGGCGTATTCTCATCTTCTATGTGGGCGCGCTGTTCGTGATTCTTTCTATCTATCCGTGGAATGGACTGGAAGGCAAAGGCAGCCCGTTCGTAATGACATTTGACAAACTGGGCATTCCGTATGCCGCAGGCATTATCAACTTTGTTGTACTGACCGCTGCGCTGTCTTCCTGCAACAGCGGCATCTTCAGCACCGGTCGTATGCTGTTTAATCTGGCGCAGCAGAAAGAAGCACCGCAATCTTTCAAAAAAATCAGCAAGTCGGGTGTGCCGAATGTGGCGATTCTCGCATCCGCCGGCGCGCTGCTCATCGGAGTTTTGCTAAACTATATCGTACCGGCCAAAGTGTTCCAATGGGTGACCAGCATCGGTACGTTCGGCGCCATCTGGACCTGGGCCGTCATCCTGCTGGCACAAATTCGCTATCGGAAAAGCCTGAAAGCGGAACAGGTGCACAATTTGAAGTATAAGATGCCAATGTTTCCGTTCAGTTCCTATATAACGCTTGCGTTTCTGATAGGTGTAGTGGGAGTGATGGCGTACTTTCCGGAGACCCGTATCGCCCTTATCGTCGGCCCGGCCTGGTATCTGATTCTTGTTATTTTCTACTTCGCCAAAGGATTGCATAAGCGTCCGCATGGCGAAGCAGCTCAAACAGAAAATACGCCATAAAGCATGGAACCGTCTTATCGACGGTAATCTGCTGTCCCGCCTGCCACCGGATAAGGCGGGACTTTTTGTTATCAAGCGTCTGCCTGTGCAGTATCTATGAACAGCCGTTTCATTTCCTCAATTTCAGATTAACTGCCATCTGTATTTCTCTCATAATACCTTACCTAAATTGCGTAAAAACAGGGCAACATACATCTGTTTCTTCTTGCCATCCGCTCAGCGCTTCATGTGTTTTTAGACTATGAATCATTCAGGTTAAAACTATTTTTAAAAAGATGTTTCCGTAAAGTTTGTTTCTTGAGCCATTAGTATTTTATAATGATTAACATTAAGAATGTATATTTCTCCTTTACCTTCATCCAGAATATAACAATAAAAAACCATTTGAAATATAGGATTAATACAAGGGAAATATTGGATATTTTATAAGTAGTATGTAAAGGTACATTTAGGATAATGTAGTTATTAAAGAATAAGAATACAGGAGATTATTTCATGACAGGGATACATAAATTAGAAATTATTCGTGATGGGCTTCTTTCCCATCCTATGTATAAAGAAATGAATACACCTGATCGAGTTAGGGTGTTAATGAAACATCATGTGTTTGCGGTCTGGGATTTCATGAGTTTATTAAAAAGACTTCAACAATCTGTAACTTCGATTGAGGTCCCCTGGCTTCCCTATGCAACACCTTCCTATACTCGGTTTATTAACGAGATTGTTCTTGCAGAAGAATCTGATGAAGATGGAAGAGGGGGATATGCGAGTCATTTTCAACTTTATCTTGAAGCTATGGAGGAGTCCGGGGCCGATGCAGCTCCTATCAATGCTTTTCTAAATGCGATAAAAAATGGTGTCGATTATAAAAAAGCATTAGAGCAGGATATAATCCCTTCTACTGTGGCAAAGTTTGTTACCTTTAATTTAAACTTATCCTTAAAAGGACAAGTTCATGAAGTGGCTTCTGCTTTTTTCTACGGGAGAGAAGGCTTAATCCCTGACATGTTTAAGCTTTTGGTGGATTCCTTGAAAAAAGAAGGCTCTTCTAATGAACGATTGAATTATTATTTAAGACGACATATTGAATTAGATGAAGATAAACACGGCCCTCTTGCTGAAAAACTTTTATCCGATTTATGCGGAGATGATCCAAAAAAGAAAGAGGAAGCCATACAAATCGCTCAGATTTCACTACAGATGCGAAAAAATTTGTGGGACGGGGTATTAATGGAAATTCAAGAAAAGGGACTTTGATAACATTTAATTAGTTTGTTAATAATCTGCAGCCGTTCCAGAGTTCTGGAACGGCTTTTAAATGTGCGCTCATCATAGGCGTCATCTATCGTTTTCATATCCTATCGTGGTTCGAAGTAAATATATATACTTTAAGTAAGCTTAATAACCGGTTTAATTGTCGTCCCCTTTCTAGAATCTTCAATAGCTTGATTAATTTCTTCTAACGTGTAGTACGTAATTAATTAAAAACCGATTTTTCCTACATTGAGAAAAAATCGGCTTTGTTATGGTATAGGAAAGTCTAAAGAGGGATTGGGATTACCCAGGAGTATTACATTACATGTTATCTTTTAAAGTTGGGTGTTCTTTTCTCTAAAAAAGCCGTAATTCCCTCGATGCCTTCTGTTGTCTGTGCCATTTTTGCCAAGGTTTGTGCTTCATTTTCCATTTGAGTTTCCAGTGTTTGGTTCCATCCGCTGTGAAGCAAGCGTTTGGCTGCACCGAGTGCAGTCTTCGCCCCGTTTGCAAGTTGTGCTGCTGTTACATTAGCCTGAGTAAGCACCTCGGTATCAGGCACAACTTGTGTCACGATCCCTAATTCATAGGCCTCCTGTGCTGAAAGTACCCGGTTCGTTAAAGTGAGTTCAAGGGCGCGTTTTAACCCAACAATACGTGGTAAGAAATAGCTTGCAGACCCATCAGGGGTCAAACCAACTCTAGTGTAGGCCATGGTAAAGCGGGCTGACTCGGCAGCAATAACAAGGTCGGCGGCGATAGCTAAACTCATTCCAGCCCCTGCAGCCACGCCGTTCACCGCGGCGATTACCGGAGCATCCATACGAGTAAGACGGGAAATTGCCGCATGTAGATATGTAGTCACTTCCTTTAAGTGGCCAGGTAAATGACTTCCTTGCTCGGAAAAACTCTTCAAGTCGCCACCAACACTAAAAGCACTGCCGGTACCGGTTATGATTACAGCTCGCACCTCAGGTGATTCATCACATTTTAAAGCGACATGCATCAGATCTTTAGCCAGATCAAGATTCATAGCATTGGCTGCTTCTTGTCGGTTAAGCGTAATGGTTGCGACATTATCCCTTACATCGAAAGTAAGTGTAGTATAGCTCATCATCAGTGCCTCCCTTGCATAATCTGAGTGAACGGTCGCTCAGATTACACTTTAATTGGATATATTATACAATACTTTTTGGAATAACGGATATAAAAATGATTCTCGGTAGTGGAAAATAAATTTTTATTAGATTGTTTTACGCCTACTTCCGTTCTTCTAGTAATTTATTAAGATTTATCATCATGACAAAAATTCCAGCTAAAGATACTTTTCGTATTTTGAGATTTATTTCGAATGCTTCGCCAATAACGAAGTCAGCGCTTGCTCATACTCATTCTGAAGCTCCTCAACCACTTCAGCGATGGGTACAATTCGTTTAATCGTGCCTACCCCCTGTCCCGCAGACCAAATGTCTTTCCACGCCTTGGCTCCAGATTGATTCCCTTGAGAGAAAGAGAAATCCATAGACTCTTTTTTCTGGAGTTGATCTATGTCAAGACCTGCTCTCTGAATGCTTGGGATAAGGTAATTCGCATTCACACCGCTAAACGCATCCGTATAAATAATGTCTTCGAGATTCGATTCCACCAACATGTTTTGGTATTCATCGCTTGCAAAGCTTTCAGAAGTGGCAATAAAGCGCGTTCCCATATAGACGAGATCGGCACCTAAAGCCTTTGCTGCGAGAATATCTTGCCCGCCCGATATACAGCCGGCAAGAATTGTAATTTTGTCCCAGAATTCCCTTACCGCTCCAATGAAGGCAATTGGATTAATTGTTCCGGCATGGCCACCTGCCCCGCTGCAAACGAGAATTAATCCATCGACACCTTTCTGAGCGGCCTTTCTGGCATGAACAAGGTTAATGACATCCGAAAAAACAAGTCCGCCATACTCATGCACGATGCTAACAACCGGGCTTGGGTCACCGAGTGATGTAATGACAATCGGCGGTTGGTATTTCTTTATAAGCTCTATATCCTCTTCATATCGTTGATTTGTCCGGTGTACGATGAGATTCACTGCCCACGGAGCAACGCGTCGCTTAGGCTCATCCATCCGCACCTTTGCAAGTTCTTCTGTAATGCGTTTCATCCAGTCATCCAAAATGTCAACTGTACGGGCATTCAGTAGCGGAAACGAGCCAATAATCCCGGCTTTACAACCTTCGATAACCATCTCTGGACTGGAAACGAGAAACATTGGGGCAGCGATAACAGGTAATACGATTTGATCTTTAATCTGCGGAGGTAATTTTTCTGTCATTTTTTCTCATCCTTTCAAAAAACAGAGATAAAGAACCTGAACAAGTAAAACAGGGATGTGAAACAAATATAATCGAAATACTATGATTATTTTAATATAAGCTGATCAAGTAGCAAAGAGAAATATTTGTCTCCGAAGTTCGATGAAGTTGTTTCCCGCTTACGAATGGAGGGAAAGTACATTTCACTTTATCACTATAAAGCGAAATATACTTTCCTATACATTAAAAAACGCGCCGCCGCTCTTCCAGCCGGAGAGTATGCGAGGCGCGTTTTTTCAATCGTATCACAAAAAGGCAGCCGCCCCTTCCCCTTCATTTTCATGGCAGGGCTTGTGGCTAATCGGCTATGGTTGTTTTGTTATACTTCCACCGTTTCCTCGGTAAACGGCCAGGCCGGCAACATACGGCGCAGCTGCTTATCCTGACGGTAGCCAAGCGCGTACTCCGCCTGCATGATCGTATGAATTTCACGTGTACCTTCATAGATAACCGGCGCTTTGGCATTGCGCATGAAGCGTTCCACCGGATACTCATTGGAGTAACCATACGCTCCATGGATTTGCACCGCGTCGCACGCCGCATTGAAAGCTGCGTCGCACGCATGCCATTTAGCAAGCGATGTTTCTCGCGTGTTGCGTTTTCCTTCGTTCTTCAACCAGCCCGCGCGATATACAAGCAAACGCGAAGTTTCCAATCCGTCCACCATCTTGGCGATCATCTGCTGCACCAGTTGATGCTTACCAATCTCTTTGCCGAATGTGCTGCGCTCATGGCAGTACTTTAAGCTTTCTTCCAGACATGCTTGAATGAGGCCGCATGCGCCCGCCGCCACGGTAAACCGTCCATTATCAAGCGCCGACATCGCAATTTTGAAACCTTCTCCTTCTTCTCCCACCAGATTGGCCGCCGGTACACGCACGTTGTCAAAGAAGATTTCACCCGTATTGCCGGCGCGAATTCCGAGCTTTCCTTTGATTGCCTTAGACGAGAAGCCTTCGAATGTGCGCTCCACAATGAAGCAGCTAATTCCTTTGTGCTTCTTGGATTTATCCGTATAAGCGAATACAAGGAAATGATCAGCCACATCACACAGCGAAATCCATGTTTTCTGTCCGTTCAGCACATAGTAGTCACCATCACGCACCGCCGTTGTCTGCATGGCTGCCACATCGGACCCGGCGTTCGGCTCCGTCAGGCCGAAGGCACCGATTTTTTCGCCTTTTGCCTGCGGTCTGAGATAACGCTGCTTCTGGTCTTCATTTCCCCATTGGAGAAGCGTCATACTGTTCAATCCGGTATGCACGGAAACGGCTGTACGGAATGCCGTATCGCCGCGCTCCAGCTCTTCGCACACAATCGCCAGCGTATTGTAGTCCATGCCGCTGCCGCCGTACTCTTCCGGAATGCATACCCCCATCAAATCCAGGTCGGCAAGCCGAGTCATAATGCTTCGTTCAAAATGACCTTTCGCATCCCATTCTTGAATATGCGGCATAATTTCTTTATCCACGAAACTGCGCACCATTTTTCGCACTGCTTCTTGCTCTTCCGTTAAACCGAAATGCATCATATCTTATTCGCTCCTTTGATTAAATAATGTGATCCTGCAACCATTGATTGATTTGTTCCTCCTCGAATCCGTACTCGAGCAGAATTTCTTTCGTATGCTCACCCGCCAGCGGCGGATGATGGCGGACGGAAACCGGTGTCCGCGATAACTTGAGCGGACTTCCCACCATCGGCACACTGCCCGCCGTCGGGTGCGGGACGTCTACCTTCATTCCGCGCGCTTCTACCTGCGGGTCCTGGAACAGTTGTTTCATGTCATAGATAGGCGCGTTCGGAATGCCTGCCTTCGTCAATTCAGACAACCATTCCGCCGCCGGACGCCGCTTGAACTCTTCCTGGAGAAGTCCACAGATTTCATCCCGGTTCGCAAGCCTCATCGAATTGGTCGAAAACCGTGGATCTTGGCTCCATTCCTCTCGTCCAAGCAAAGCGCATAGCTTGCGGAATTGCTGATCATTTCCGACCGCAACCACCATCTTCATATCGGCAGCCGCAAATGTCTGGTACGGTACGATGTTGGGATGCTGGTTGCCATACCGCTTCGGCACCTTACCGGAGACGAGATAGTTGCTCGCCACATTGACCAGAAGAGAAATCTGTGAATCGAACAGCGCCAGGTCGATCATCTGCCCTGTACCTGAACGGTCCCGCTCACGCAGCGCCGCCAGAATACCAATAGCCGCGTACAGCCCGGTAGCCACGTCCGCAATCGCCACCCCCACCTTCATCGGTCCCGTCTCTTCGCTTCCGGTAATGCTCATCATGCCGCCCATTGCCTGCACGATGTAATCATAGCCCGGAATATCCTTATAGGGTCCGGTTTGTCCAAAGCCGCTAATCGAAGCGTAAATCAGGCGTGGATTTAATTCGGAGACAGTATCGTAGCCAAGTCCCCACCTCTCCATCGTGCCCGTCTTGAAGTTGTTAATGACCACATCCGCATCCTTAATCATCTCCCTCAGAATATCCCGCGCTTTTGGATTCTTCAAATTGAGCGTCATGGCCCGCTTGTTGCGGTTAGCACACAGATAGTAAGCGCTTTCTCCACCGATTTCAGGTGGTCCCCATCCCCTCGTCTCATCGCTTCCGCCTGGCGCTTCGATTTTGATAACATCAGCCCCCAGATCACCGAGAATCATTGTGCAGTAAGGTCCTGCCAGTACACGGGTCAAATCAATAACTTTAATTCCTTCCAGCGCGCCCGGAACATAAGCTTCCGGACAATCGGCTACACTTTCTTGATTCGACGGTGAAGTAAGCATGCACTCCCTCCTTTTCTGTGTGACGCATATATAAAAAGCCAGTCCGTATTCCTGGGCAGAGAATCTCCGTAATACAGAAGATTCAGTAACCGGAATACGACTGGCTCCTTGCCTGTGAACTCATTTCTGGCGGGAAAGAGGACAGACATAAACAGTCATGTTTAAGATTGTACGAATTTTTCTTTCAAGTTTAATTATACTATATATTTA
>Ga0310836_100654_pt1 | contig 25331 bp, 20 predicted proteins | sample SM_ome_4_FD_201310 | JGI IMG/M metagenome (GOLD analysis project Ga0310836, IMG submission 201310) | Sorghum-adapted microbial communities enriched on stacked mutant (SM) sorghum from Joint BioEnergy Institute, Emeryville, California... ... | reverse complement strand
CATTATACGAATTTTAAAATTTTTTTACAATAATAATTGAACTGTATTTTTCGACAAAATATAAATAGGCAAAGGCGTCAAGATAGAACATGGGTAATGGGAGGAATTGCAATATCAAGCTGATAAAACCACTGTTAGTAATCAAGTAAAGTCCGCAAAAACCATCAGCACACCGATAAGGGTTATGCCACTTGGCTTTGTTTCCGTATTTCCTGAAGAATGTTGGGGTTGATATATGAACGTCCGGTGGACCAGTCTTCATGATATTCCATCAGGTAACTGGTGACCAAACGGATGTACGCATCCTGGTTGGGAAACACCCCAACGACATGGGTTCGACGTCGAATCTCCCGGTTCAAACGTTCCAGCATATTGGTCGATGAGATTTTTCGGTGATCGATCTGGTGAAAATGGTAGAACTGGAGAGAGTCTTCCAAACCGGCTTCCAGCACCTGAATCGCAGCCGGATATGGTCCTTCATACTCGTCCATGAGTGCTTCAGCATAGGTCATGGCGGTCTGATCGTCCGGTTGAAGCCAAATCGGCTTCCGTCGTGAAGCACTTTATCCCGGCTGGGGATATGGGCCATGATGTTACGCATGATATGGACCTTGCACCGTTGCCAGGAGCAACCGGCAAACGACTCACTGATGTCGCCAGTCCTTTATGAGCATCTGATACCACCAGCCATACATCCCGGGTGCATCTGGACTTGAGATGATCAAACAAAGCTTTGTAGGTGGTTTCAGACTCTTCCGGCATGGGCTGGATGGCCAAGATATATATTGGGTCTTTATCATGGAGAATGAAACATTAATGCTGGAAGTCAATATTAAATCTCTGGATCATTTTAATGTGGGATCTAAACCAAATGGCAATTTCTTTTGATGGAATGTATTTTTTCTTTTGTTTTAAGCGTTTTTAAAGATCAAGTCCTCATGTTTGTGTAAATTCCCGCTCCATGTCCCGGGAACACAGTCTTCCGGGAATGGATCCGCTTTGCGCCCGCTTCTTTTTACACAACTTTTTAGACTTCATCTTTTTAAAAATTGACAATTTCTAACATCGTATGGCAGGATTTTCTATTTTTTTATAGAAATCGATAATTGAACAGTATTTTTGTCGAAGGAGGGCGGACGTTTGTCCCCATGGAACGAACTGGTGTGAAACACGTCATACAGAACGTCTCATTTCTTTATTATTTATTACCTTATTTTTTGCAAAGGAAGATTGTTGAACCGGATGCACAATCAGGGTGGGTGGAACAGCTTTTTTCCTATTTAAGGAAGCTGAGTCCGGTATTCGATGAATATCATTCGTACATCCGGAGCGAAAATTCCGCGCCTCTGGAAGACCTCATCCGTTGTGCTGCCCAATTGACCGACTTTCATGGCGAAGGTAATATTGATTTTCAAAAATGGAATGAAAAAGAATATGAACCGCTTCAATCGGTGTTTTCAGCCTTATTTGGCCATCAGGGCGACACGAGATCCTATCAATTGCGGCCTTTATCCCTGAATCATCTTTTCCCTGAATCAAAAATCGAAATGGAGAAAGCGGATACATTATTTTTGCATTTTCTGGATGAATTGAAGAAGGTTAAACATGAGATACAACTGCTTTCTCTTATGGAAAAATATTTTTGGTGTGTGGCCAGCAACCAATCCCCCGACATTTCCCTTTATGATGAAATGAAGACAACTGCAGCCATTGCCGTTTGCCTGTATGAGCAATGGCTTCACGAGGATTTGTCCTCGGACATATTGAAGGAAATCAAAAAACGCCATTCGCCTGACTTTCTGCTCATCCAGGGGGATATTTCCGGAATTCAATCTTTCATCTTCAATATTCCGTCGAAAGGAGCGGCTAAAAGCCTTAAAGGCCGTTCCGTATACATCGGTTTGCTTCCAGAAGTCATCGCCCGGCATCTTTTGGATCGGCTGAATTTGCCGCTGGCCAATCTCTTGTATTGCGGCGGCGGAAATTTCTTTATTTTGGCGCCCAATCAAGTAAAAAAACAGTTCGAAACATTGCGAAAATCAATCTTAGAAAATTTGTTGCAAGCCCATTCCGGCGAAGTCTATCTTGTTCTTGAATCCGTATCCTTTTCACCGGCGGAATTTGGAAATTTTACGGAAATTTGGGATCAGGTCATTGCCAAGACAAACCGTTTAAAGAAACGGAAATTTAGTGAACTCGGATTGGAAACGTCTTTCGAAAAAATTTTTGGCCCGCTGGATGACGGAAGTGAAGAAGCGAATGTTTGCAAGGTTTGCGGGTCTTTCGGAAGCAAACATCCCGTCAAAACCGATGCCGAAAGAGGAGAGGTATGTTGCCTGTGTGATAGTTTTACCGAGTTGACGGATCAATTGAAAAACGCAAACTATATTGTTTTTGGTAAAAATGTTTCCGGCACCAAAAAAGGGACTTATCAGGAAATTTTCAGCCGATTTGGGTATCATGTGGAATTTGCCTCCCAAAAGCCTGCCGGTCAAAACGTTGCCGAAGAATATTGGTATAAATTGAATGACACCGATTTTTTGGATGAAGGCTGTGCGGGATTCCAATTCGGGGCGTACCGGCTGCCGTCGGGTGAAAACGGGATCGCCACCTTTGAAGAATTGTCGGAACGGGCCGTGATCGATGAAAGAGGTGATAAAAAGCTCGCCCATTTGAAAATGGATGTGGACAATTTGGGTTCCCTGTTCGGGATGGGCTTGGGCAAGGGGCGGTCGCCGGCGAAAGTCTCCGCCATCAGCCGCATGCTTCATTTATATTTTTGCGGTTACATCAATCAATTGATAAAAGAAAAAGGATGGCAGGATTATTTGTATGTGGTGTTTTCCGGGGGAGATGATACCTATATCGTCGGCACGTGGAGATATGTGTTTGATTTTACGGAAGCGTTTTATCAAGGTTTTCGCAAGTATACCGGGGAAAACCCATTGATCACCCTGTCAGCCGGAATCAATGTATTCCCTTATACGTATCCCGTTATCCGGGCGGCGGAGATCACGGAAGATGCTCTGGAAACTGCTAAAGATACGCATCAGGAACCTAATGACGGCCATGAACCGCCAAAGAAGAATAGGATTTCTTTTCTCGGTGAAGTTTTCAATTGGGAAGAGTTTAAGCGAATCAGAAAAATTGAAGGAATCTTGCAGAAAATGGTTGAGATTTACGGCAGAAATGTATTGTTTAAAGTTGAAAAAAGTACATTGGGCTTTAAAAATATCCTGCGCGATTCATTAAACGGCCGGTACCGTCACATTAAGTTTTGGCGTTTGGCCTATTATTTGAGGGAAATAAAACATGACTACGAAAATTCCCTGAAAGGAAAAGCTCAAAAGCCCAAGGAGGATCTCGCGCAATCATTGATCGATCAATACCGTGAAATTGTCATACACAATTTGTTTAGGCCGGAAAACAGAGATCAAATCCATCAAATCATGATCATACCCGCAGCGATACGCTGGGCGGAATTGGCCACCCGGAAAGTAAAGGAGGATGAACATGACTGAGAAAAAAGGCATCCTTCAATGGAAGGATAAAAACAGCGGACTAATTCGAGCAGAAGATAAAAATACTTACTCATTTGATTGGAACTGCTTTTTGTACGGGAATTTGCCTAATGGTGAAAAAGTTGTGTTTACTGTGGAAAATAACGCCAAGGCCAAAAATATTCAAAGCGAATGGGCCGTTTATTTCAAAACAAATGTACTTGATCTGGAAAACTGTGATTATGATGATTTTTGTGACAAAACCTGTCAGTATGCAAAGATTTTAAAAAAGGGAAAAGTTACAACTTCCATGATTCGTAAAGTCTATGATCAAATTCACAGGGCAAAAACCATTCGTGAAATTAAAAAACTCCGCCCGCAATTTGCCTATATTGCCGGAAGGAACCAAGACAAGCCCAGGGTTAAGGAACTCATGAATATCCTGGATGATCTGGCAAAAAACGCAACGGAAGATTCGAAAAGCCATTTGCAATATATTCAACAATTTATGGAGGCGGTCGTGGCCTATCTTAAATTTGCCGGTGATACTGATCGATAATCATTGTAATTTTGCTTTTTCTATTTGAATAATCCGAGGTAAACATCATTTGGAACGGGGGTATTTCGATGAAATTGATTGGAAAATTGCTGATCAATGGCGAAATCGAGGCCCTGACCGGCCTCGCGATCGGCGGTTCAAAATCCGATGTCTCGATTGGCGGAATCGATAATAATGTCATTAAAACGGCAGAAGGGGTACCCTTTATTCCCGGATCCTCTTTAAAAGGAAAATTTAGAAGTTTGTTGGAAAGAAAAAAAGGAAAAGAAATTGTCTGCAACTGCGGGGAAAAAAACTGTGAAATTTGTGTGATTTTTGGAAAGGGAATGAAAAACAGAAAAAATGACAAGGAAGAAAAAAGCGAGTCGGGTCCGACCCGTTTGTACGTCAGGGATGCCTATTTGACGGAAGCTACCAAAAATATGATGGAAAATAAAGAAGGGATATTTTCCAATTTGGAATTGACATACACCGAGATTAAATGGGAAAACACGATTGATCGGGTACAATCCAAGGCCGAGCATCCGCGGCAGCAAGAAAGGGTGCCTGCGGGAAGCAAGTTCGAGTTTAATATGGTTTATAATTTGTTGAAAAAAGATGATGTTGCCATGTTCAAACATGTCATTGAGGCAATGAATCTGCTGGAAGATGACTATTTGGGCGGAAACGGTTCGCGGGGATACGGAAGAGTCAAATTCGATAAGCTGGAAATCGTTTGCCGGACGGTGGCGGATTACGAGGCAGGGACACCGGGGCAAACAATTTATACCGGCACGCTGCCGGATTTGAAGATCGATCCGTTAATTGATGAAATTCTTTCTCTCGTAAGGGAAGAGGCGGTATGAAAATCGTCGAACTGAAGATCCCAGACCACGCAAAATTTCATTTTGGTGATGCGGCGGGGAAATTAAAGCGGATCTTTTCCTCGGATCAGCTTGTCTCTGCCATAACAAATAACCTTGGCTTGATGTACGGCGATGGGGCCATTAAGGAGTTTATTGACGGGCTAATGAATGATCAAATTCGATTCTCCTCCGTATTTTACGGTTTGGACTTGATCTTGAAAAAAGAAAATAGAACGGCAAAGACCATCTATTTTTTGCCCCGGCCGAAAGTAGATATCTATCCCAAACATTCAACCGGATATTTTTTCCATCATAAAGCCATAAAAAAGATCGCTTTCGTATCGAGTTTCCTTTATCAAAAACTGTCGGAATCTTGGAATGAAGACGGAGAATGCTGCCAGCTCGATTTGGACGGATTGTTGATTTTAAATGGTTCACTTGCTTTGGCTAAAGAGGAATTGCAGGATCTGAAACTGGATGAAAAGGAATTGGAAAGATTATCTTTTTTCAGGCAAAACCTTAACCCGAGAGTGGAAGTAAACCGGTTGTACATGAGATCAGAGAATTATTTTACCCAAGAAGAACTGGAAATGAACCATGAGGAGACAAAGGATTACCGTATTGTGCCATTTATGTATTTTTTCCAAAGCGGACCGTTATCCCCGCGATTACAAGCGGCTATTTCCCTCTTGGCTGATGAAGGGATCGGAGGAAAAAGATCATTGGGGAAAGGATTTTTTCAAGGCATAGGGATACGGGACGCTTTTGAGCTTCCGGAAACGGGGAAATATTATATGAATTTATCCGTTTGCTTCCCTCACGCAGATGAGGTCGGTCAATTATACAATTATGAGATCGAAAAACGGAGCGGATATATCTATTCGATGGGCGGAAAGACCGTCCGCAAAAAAAGCGCGATGGTCATCGGGGAAGGCAGCCTCTTTAGAGAAAGGGCCACCGGACAAATCATCGATGTCGGGCCGAAAAATTATGCTCATCCGGTATATTTATACGGAAAACCCATTTTTGCCGGGTTCGGGGGTGAAGGGGATGTATAAGGGTTTAGAGGTTGTCCTGGAAACGGCAAGTCCCGTTCATATCGGAAACGGCAGCCGCCTTTCTCCTTACGGGGGCTATGTTTTTGATGAAAAAGATGGAATCGTTTATATACTGGATCCGGATAAAGTAGATAAAGCTTTAAACCGCCTGCCGGAAAAAGCCGTTGATGAATATGTGGAAATATTGACCGCGCAAAAAAGGACCCCAAGAAATTTTTATTTGCTTAAAAATTTTTTCTCCCAATGGAAAATCCGCTATCAAGACTTGGCGATGGCTTCGGTAAGGACCGACGCCAATATCAAAAATGAAGAAATCCATCAGATGATAAAAAGCGGTACGAGGCCCTACATACCCGGCAGCAGCATCAAAGGGGCGATCCGCACGGCCCTGATCTATTCTCATCTGAAAGAGGGCGGTTATACGGTTGAACAGGCCCTGTCCACCATCAATAAGCCGAGGGGTTTTTATAACGGATCGGAAATATTTGGCGTAAGTGATAAGGATATATTGAAATATTTGCATGTATCCGACACGAATTTGCTTGCGCCGGATGAGGTCGGCATCGTAAAAACCGTGCGCTTTCATTTGAAAAAGAAAAAAACGGGCATTCCCATAACAAAAGAAGTCATACCGGAAAAGAAAAAGCTGTATTTCCGCCTGCAAACGAAAGCCGACGCTTCAAAAAATTTGCATGAAAAATTTTCCTACTTGTACTCGCGGGAGGATTTTCAAGGGGAAAAGGACATTTTGTACCGGGTAAACCAGTTTACAAAGGATTTATTGGAATCGGAGTTGGATTTGTTCAAAAGATATATTTCCGGCATGAACGGGCTGATTTCTTTTTACGAGAAGCTGTTGGCAGCGGCTAAAACCTTTGAGAAGGAAAAGAACGGAGCGGTGATGAGAATCGGAAGCGGCAAGACGTTTTACGACAACACCGTCACGAAGCTGTTGTCGGATCGGGAAATCCAAAAAATCGCAAAATCCGTTTTCAAGAAAGTGGATCATCCGTTTCCGGTGGAACGGACGGTGATTGACGGGGGGAATCTTTTTGATGCAACGCTTGGCTGGGTTTTTTTACATATAAAATTAAATGGGGCGGAATGAAATGGCGAAAGTATTAATTGCACCGATTGGCGCAGGAAGGAAAAACAGGGAATATGAACGGGCGACCTACCGTTTTCCCGATAACGGAAAAACCTACCGTACTCCTTTTATATCCGCCGCTTTGTGTGAACATTTAAAAGTGGACAAAATCTTTATGCTCGGCACCAACCGTTCCATGTGGGAAGAAGTGTACCGTTATTTCGGTGAAATAGAAAAAAATCAGGAACGGGAAGACGGGTATTACCAGTTGGCGGAAGGGATCGAGAATGGGCTGGAAAATGATGATTTGGCTGCCGTCAGCGAAATAATCGATCAATATTTGCAAAAAATCAACCCTGCTGCATCGGGCGGTTCCCATTGCCGCATCATTGAATACGGACTGAATGAACAGGAGTTGTTTCACAATTTTTCGGTGATGATGGATCTTCAAAAGGAAATCCATGAGGGTGATGAAATCTATTTGGATATTACCCATTCGTTCCGCTCGATCCCATTATTTATGTATGTCATGATGGATTTTATTCAAAATTTGAGAACAGACGAACACATCCAATTGGCCGGCATTTATTATGGAATGTTTGAAGCAAATTCAGACGGGTTAGTCCCTGTCGTTGATTTGAAGCCCCTGTTTGAAATCAACCGATGGACAATCGGCGTTTATGATTTTATAAATTATGGAAATGTGGGAACCATTGCCGGCCTGCTCAAGGATGAGCGGTTGAAGGATACGCTGATGAACATCAGCTTTGTTACCAATTCCAACAATGTCCTGGAGTTACGGGAGTATACCGACAGACTCAGAGATTTATTAAATAATGAATGGATTGAACATGGAAATCGAATCTTCCCCTTTATCCGCCCGCAGTTAAAGAAATTTACCGACTTTTTCAAAGGAGCCAGCAACGACGCCGAATTCCAATTTTTATTAGCCAAATGGTTTTTCCAACATCATCGGTATTCCAACGGTTATCTTTGTCTGGAAGAAGCGATGATTTCAAAATTAGCCTATTTATACAGAAAAGTTGATAGTCTTCTGGACGGGAGAAATATACAAGTCCGCAAAAAAATCAAAAAAGTGTTTTATCAGTTGGAAAATACAGAGAAACCCTTTTACCACGAGATCCAAAGGACGTTTATCGAAATTAGCAAAATTCGCAATCAAATCGCCCATTCGGGCTTGAATAAAGATCTTTCCTTTAAAAAGATCATGAACGAGACGGGTGAACTGCTTAAACGTGTCGAGAATATTTTCTTTACCCCGCAAAATGAAAAATTATTAAATGAATTGATAAAGCGTTATCCCTATTCATCTCTGAGTTAATAGGTTCGGAGGGAAACTCATGGAAGAAAGGAACCATTTGCTCCAACAAATAGAAGAAAAGAAAAAGGCGCTGGATGAATTGATAAGCGAAGATCAGAAAGAGAAAAGGGAGTGGCTTGCATACTACGAAAAAGAAGTGTTCCCGTATATTCGACAGTATTTTCAAAACGTGGAATCGAAAAAAGTGAAAAAAGAATATGATGTGCTCATTTTAACTGTCGGATCATCCATTTATCCATTAATATTATCCATCGATGCCATCCGGCCGAAAAACGTCGTCTTCTTGTGCACGGACCAGTACGTGGACAATGTGAACCGGATTGTGGAAATATCCGGTTTGCGCCCCACGCAAATAAAGATCGCGAATGTCGATCCTGTCGATCCTGAGCCGATCTACAAAAAAATAAAAGAAATTTCTTTAGAATATAAAGGAAAAACGATGGCGGTTGATTTTACTGGCGGAACGAAATCGATGTCAGGCGGAATGGCCATGGCCGGAGGAATGGTCGGTGCCGATCTTGTCTATATTTCCAGCAAATGGAACAATTTGCTCCGGATAACGATGCCCGGTACGGAGCGCCTGGAGTTGCTGTCCAATCCTTATTTGGTTTTTGGCGACATTGAGGTGAAACGCGTCCAAAAGTTGTGGGAACAAGGGGAATATTTTGCAGCTTCGGATCTTCTCGACCAATTGTATGAAAAATTGCCCGAACAATATGAATACCACGTATTGAGTGAACTGGCAAAAGCGTATTCTTCATGGGAACTTTTCAACATGAAAGGCGCCTATAAACATATGGAATTTGTCGTGAACACCGGATTCCCTCATTTGAGAAGGATGGGAAAAACCGTGTTTTCCGAAAAGGAGAAAGAAATATTAAAAAATCAACTGGAGATAATCCAAACCTTTACGGACAAACACGAGGGAAAATCAATCGCACTGAAAGATCTCCAAGATGTCCGATTCATTAAAAATTTATTATTTATCTTCTATACCTTGGCTTTAAAATTGAAGAAACAAAACCGCTTGGACATCTCTTCCCTCTACCTGTACCGTGTGATCGAAATGATTGGCCAACACCGGATGGCCACTTATGGCGTCGCCACTGATCAACCCGACTATTCGGAGCTGAGGATGGATGGAGAAACCTTAATGGAAAAATTAAATCAACTGTTAAAAAGATTGAAAATAAAACAAAGACCATTTAAGGAACTTCCCGAACAATTGGCCTTGGCCAATACGCATCTTCTGCTCACGGTACTTGATGATCCCGTAGCGCAGGCGGTTCATCACGGCAAATTAAGAAACGTGTCGGAAGCGAGAAATTACAGTATTTTGGCTCACGGATTCATGAACATCGACGAATCGAAATACAAATCCCTTTTTGAAGTTGCACAAACCTTTTTGGAAAAGTTTCTGGAAGTGAATCAAAGCCGGATGGAAGAAGCGGAACACTATCAGTTCATCATTCCCGATTATCTGAAAAACGCTTAAAAATAAGTAAAAATTTTCCGCCTACAAAAAAATGGACTGGCTTTCTGTAAATTTCAAGTCAATGGGCGGGCAGCCTGGTGCCGGCAAGGCAACATTTGCCTTCTTCCTAATTTTCGAAGCGATTGTGGGGCAGGAATAATCGGGGCGGGTTCGTTCCACTGTGGAAGAGTCCTTTGAAAAAAGGCGAGATTACGGTTCGGACGTGATTTTATGGGGATCTTCGGCATCAATCGAATTCGTTGCATCCGATGGAAGGGGCTATGAGAAATATGACTGTAAGCCACCATCCTAACAATTGAAAAAGAGCCGAACTATATTGCGCCAAAATTGTCGTCGATTCCCAATAGCGCACAAAACTCGGGGGATCGACGACAATTGTTTTTCTCCCACAAACGCCGCCAAATCCCTGAAAATCAAGTGGTTGCAAGTTATTGCTAAAATATTCTCTTTGGATTATAATGCTAACAAAAGAATTTAGGAATTTTTTCCAAGCGTTGATTTTTCAAGATTTTTTGGGGTTTGTATCTTACCTATAAGGGATTGAAACATTCCCCAGGCGAATGTTGATCTCCCCGCCATACCACGTTTGTATCTTACCTATAAGGGATTGAAACCTGGCTTTATTGCCGCCGGGGCGGAAGGGAAATTGTCGTGTTTGTATCTTACCTATAAGGGATTGAAACCTGTTTGGTTTTGGTCGCGGATTGGTATGAGAACCGGGAGTTTGTATCTTACCTATAAGGGATTGAAACACCTGACGCCGCATGTCGTCCACATTGTGGGTGACAGTTTGTATCTTACCTATAAGGGATTGAAACAAAGAATTCATGTCGGAATTCGATGGACAGGCGGTCAGTTTGTATCTTACCTATAAGGGATTGAAACAGGAAATGTATATTTTGACGAAAAAGGAGTATTTGGTTTGTATCTTACCTATAAGGGATTGAAACTCGAGATTTGCTGGCGCGAGTATCGGACGAGTGATCCGTTTGTATCTTACCTATAAGGGATTGAAACGCCAAAGCACGGAAGAAAGCCTATACGCAACTCGCGTTTGTATCTTACCTATAAGGGATTGAAACTCAGGAATAGAATCTATACTTAGAGGTCAAATTGCGTTTGTATCTTACCTATAAGGGATTGAAACTGCAAGCACATTTGACATTCTCCTTCCTGTTGCTTGTTTGTATCTTACCTATAAGGGATTGAAACTGACGAATATTTTCGCGAAATCATCGACATTTACGGCGTTTGTATCTTACCTATAAGGGATTGAAACTCGAAGGCGTTTCCCGTCCACGAGGTCGTGTATCGTGTTTGTATCTTACCTATAAGGGATTGAAACTAAACATTGTAATCCCGACATAACCTAAAGGCTTCCGTTTGTATCTTACCTATAAGGGATTGAAACTTCGTTCCCAAGAGAAACTAAATCGTAAAATTTCGTGTTTGTATCTTACCTATAAGGGATTGAAACACTGATATGAATTCATATCGTATCATAGAATCAGAAAGAGTTTGTATCTTACCTATAAGGGATTGAAACATCTCATAATAAGTCGGCTTCCCATTCTGCCAAGTGAGTTTGTATCTTACCTATAAGGGATTGAAACATGCGTATTGCACACCAAAAAGAAGCATTCGGGGAGAGTTTGTATCTTACCTATAAGGGATTGAAACACAAACGCCGAAAACAACTTTCCTTTGCCTTGATTTTGTTTGTATCTTACCTATAAGGGATTGAAACTCCAACCACTTCCAAAACACGACGATATGTCCTTTTTCGTTTGTATCTTACCTATAAGGGATTGAAATTCTTTTTTTCTTCACCGTTATTTCCTTTGATTGTTCGTTTGTATCTTATCTATGAATGATTAATACTTGTTCGAAGGATTAATACTTGTTCGCCTTTACTTTGCGTAAATAAGCCATTTGCGTTTGTATCTTACCTTTAACTTGATCCCAAGTTCCCATTCCTATGTTTTCTGACGACCGACTGGTTTGTAATTTAATCATGGAGATTATCCCTCTCTAAGTCATCTCTAAGTCGTCTTTGTAATCATGGAGTCTTTCGGAGGAAAGGCTTTTTTCTTTTGTTGACGTTTTGCTTTTTGCTTGGATTTTAAGATAATTCAATAAATAAGATGTAAGGCTCTAAGTTCTTTTACTTGGATTCAGGAAATCGACAAAGAAAGAAGCCGCGTGTACTCCCGACTTTTACAGTTTTAAAGATAAAAACTCCCCAAAAACGGCGCCATCACCGGTTTTTTGGGGAGTTCTTCATTTTTTCGTATGTAGATATGACTTCATTCTTTTATCTTTCATCCCAAGGGCAGGAATAGCCTTTTTTACAAATGACTAGTTACATATTCCCGACTGGTCAAGCAATAGTAGGTTTGTCCAACGCATTTTCGGGGAATTTTGATTGGCAATTTTGGACGCTGTCATGTGCCCTTTTCTTATGGTTGTTTGTATGCGGTTTTACTGTATTCAAGAAAAGGGATTACTGAATGATGAAAAATTGATGTAGAGTTCTACCCCATAGCATTTGAACGCTCAAAAATTTGAAAAATGCACTAGGACCCGTGAAGGGGATAGAAGAATGATTTTTAGATTGCCCCGAAATTGTTCGCAAGCGTTCGTTTTGGGGCATTTTTTAGCAAAAAAAGAAAACCGTTCCTTTTGGCCCGATAGAATCCCTCCGAACCTGCCAAGCAAGGACGGTATTTATTATAGCCGGAAATCAATTCTTTTGCCGATGGATCTTCAATTCTCCAAGGCGAACATCAGCTTTGCCGGATCGCGGATCTGATTCGCCCGCTTCCTCAATGGGGAACTTAACATTTTTGAGAAGAAGGGATTTTCATCCTTCCGTTGGCGGCTAAATTTTTTCGTCATGGGGTCTATCCTGAAATCCTACAATGGGTAGACTTGCAATTTTCGGCAAGAAGTATTTTCATCCTTCCGTTCATCTTTCCGTTGGCGGCTGTATATTTTCGTCACGGGGGTCTATCCGGATGCAGCCTGCCGGTCCGCCATCCGGAAAACCCATCTTTTGCGTACCCAATGGGTTCGGCAAACGGGAAGATGATTTCCGGAAAAGGAGGAAATCGTAGAAAACGCCGACAGGCAACCGTTCCTTTGGCGAAGTCGACAGCCAATACGTGAACCGGAAAGCCAAGATATTTTTTAAATCGACATCGCTTTACACATCAGCCCCCATCCCCGAAGTCATCCGTTCGAACACTTCATCCGGATCGTTCGATTGATGGGTCTTCAGCCATTCTTGAAAGTCCCCTTCGTACAGGATGGTGCCATTGTGCAACAGGATGAAATGGCAGTCGACATGGGTCAGGTCCTGCAATTGGTGGGTGGAGATCAGGCACAGCTTCCCGTCGGCGATTAATCGGTTGATTCTCGCAAAGATCCTTCGTCTTGATGAAGGGTCCACGCCGCTTACCGGTTCGTCAAAAATATAGACGCTCCGGTCGATGGCGGAAAGAAGCGTGATGAATAGCCACCTCCGTTCGCCGACCGACATTTTTCCGATTTTCAAATCCATCAGATGTTCAAACCGTTCCTTTTCCCTGTCCGTAAGCTGGCTGCGGAAATCTTCCGATTGATAATCCAAAGGTTCATCGTTTAAGACCGAAATATATTTTGCCAAGTCTTTTCCTTTGATTACCAAGGAAAAATAGATCGTTTGGGTCAAATATAAAATTTCCTTCGGGTCCGGAAAATCGATGCTGCCGCTCTCCGGCGTCAATACCCGGGTGATGCAGTCGAAGAGGGTCGTTTTTCCGCTCCCGTTCAAACCGGCGATGACGTTCAGCTTTCCTTTTTTGCACTTGAAGGAAACGTCTTTCAGGACATATTTTTTTGCTTTCGGATATTTAAATCTTAAATTTTTTACCTCCATATTTTTTACCTTTCCTTCTTTAAAAAATTTACCGTTGAACGACCGAGAGGAGATTCAATTTTTTCAGCGAGAAAAAGCCGATCAGCAAATAGATGCCCAACACGATCGCGTATTCAGGGCGGAAAGCGAAAGGTTCATGGATGCGCAACAAACCGCCGATGAACAACGCCAGCTCATAAAACAGCCGAAAAGGGTTGAACAAAGCGGCGAGTGAACCGTTGCCGGAATCGTAGGCCAGCCATAATAACAGGTAAATCAAGATATTGACAATGACCGAAAAATTACCGTATTGAAAGGGCAAATTCGGCAAAAACAAAATGAACAGCCCGAAGGGCAAGGAAATGAAGAGCAGGATCACGGGCAAAATAAAGAACCTCGCGTCCATCATGCCATTAAGGAATGTGATGATGAAGGTAAAGATGAACAGGCTGACCAGGCAAAACACGATTTGGGAGAGGATCGTTCCGAATACGATGGGATATTTCCCGCCCGAAAGCATCGTATACGTTTTTAACATTCCGCTTTCCCGCAATCTTGCCAACTGCAGTCCGACGCCATAAACGAAACAGCTGATAATGATAAAAACCCAAAACCAGCAGAGATAGAGGACCCATTCACGAAAGCCGGAAAGGGAACGCAGCACATTTTGCTGGTTAACGATGGCGATGAACGCCGGCAAAAGGACGGACCAAACAAAAGCGATCTTCTCAGCCGTTATGATTTTAAAGTTTAGAAGGAAAAAACCGAGCGTTTTTTTCATCGAATCTCCAGCCTTTCGATAAAAGATGCGGCGGTTGCCGGATCCGTTTGAAAAAAGGACTTGGAAAAAAACGAGCTGACGCCCGTCGCGAAGCAAGGGTTGTCGGATTCGCTTGAAAAATGGACCGGAGATCGTTGCGGTTTGGGGGAGCTCCGGTCTTCTGCCGGGGGCGCAGGCCTCCCGTAAGAAGCGTTCTCTCTCAGGAACCGAATATCCGTGAAACGTGTTTGAGCCGGCCGCGACTTCTTAAAAACGTTTTTCCGGAAGGCGGTCTCGCCTGCCGGCGGCCTCCATTCGGCAGATTTCTCACATAATATACCAAATTATGAAAATCCTTTCAATCATTCCTTTTTCCTGTTTTACAAAGGGAGAAAGTGAAAATTCGCCGATCTTGGATTGGAAAAGTGCCCGTCAGCGGTTCGCCGGCCCGATGTCCGGGCCTGCGGCGCAACGAAGCGATCCCCGGCTTTTGCGGCGGGTTTTTCAATCAGAAACTGGCAGTCTTGCTTTTCCGTATGATAAGATGAAGTATCAAAGGATTGGCGGTGAAGAGGATGGAATCGAACTGGCTGGCTTGGGCGAAACAGCTTCAGGCCATCGCCCAGGCGGGATTGGCTTATTCGAAGGATGTTTATGATTTGGAAAGATTTGAATGCATCAGAAGGATCAGCGTGGAAATGTTGTCCGAGCATACAGGCATGGAAATGACAAAAATAAAGGATCTATTTGCCGGGGAAACGGGGTATGCGACCCCAAAAGTGGATATCCGGGCCGTCGTTTTTAAGGAAAATAAAATTTTAATGGTCAGAGAAAAACGGACGAACGCTGGTCGCTACCCGGCGGTTGGACCGACATCGGATACTCGCCGAGGGAAGTGGCCGTGAAAGAGGTGAAGGAAGAAACGGGATATGATGTAAAAGCGGTCAAGCTGTTGGCAGTATTTGACAAAAAATTTCATCCCCATCCGCCATCCCCGTTCCATGTTTATAAAATCTTGATCCAATGCGAAATCGTCGGCGGCGAGCCGACGGAGGGCATCGAAACAAGCGCCGTCGGTTTCTTTGCGGAAGATGAACTGCCGCCATTGTCCGTCTCCCGGATCACGAAATCCCAAATGGAGATAATTTTTAAGTACTTGCACAATCCCCAAGAACCCGTCCATTTTGATTGAACGGCCGAAAGATCGCCTGCCGGCGCCGGAAGCGCGGTAAGGAGCGGATATCGGGAATTTCCCTTCGCCGCAAAGAATGAGGCGTCGCTGCCCCCTAGAGCGGTGAAAACTTACCGGCTTTGCGGCGAGGCGCATCTTTTGCGGACAGCAGGCTTTACGATTTTGACGACTTTTTTGGAATTCGGGGAAACCCGCGCCGGAAGTCATTTTAGCGATTTGCGATTTTGTCGGTTCATTCGGAATTTGTTTCCGCAGATCATGATGGATCACCGCTTTATAATTCCAATTTTGCCGGTTCATTCGGAATGCGGGCGGAGTCCTCGCGATTATTTGGCGCCACGATTTTCGCTAAAAAAAGTCCTTAACGGAGGGAATAGCGATGGAGTCGGCCATCGCCTACCAGGCTTCCGAAAGAGGGGGAATCGTCAAAATTAAAGTTTTGGACGGCAAAGTTTTGCTCTCCGGAAAAGCGGTCACCATTTTTAAGGGCAATTTGAGCGTTTGATCCTTCGGTCGGTTTAACCGCCCATGGGCAGTCGCGGAAAATGTGCCGAGGACGGAGCGGAAAAGGCGGGCACATCCCTTCTTGCCCCGCCTTTCCGTTTTCCTTACAGGGCGCAAATCCAGAGCCCGGCATGATTCCTCTTCTTGCATATTATTAGCAAAAAACTCATTAACTAATGATAAGCTGCCTGCCGCGTCGCAAGCCGTTTCACCCCGTCTGGCGGGGGATCCATGGTTTTTGCCCGGCACTCCGGTGCCGGGGTTTATTATTTATCGAAGACGCAGCTCCGTCGTTTGGCAAGGTACGGAATCCAAACCCTGACACAACCCTGTCAAATTTTACGGACGGGTTATATTGACAATCAAGGCGGAGAAAGTATAATGAAACTGTAAACGTTTAGGATTTTACCCTTTTACAAAAACGTTTTTGGAAAGGGCTTTCTTCAATGTTCGGCGCCGGAAGAGGACAAAACCGCATTATCCGGGTGCGAAAGGCGTCCCGCGAGGAAAGGGGGAGAACAACCGGGCGAAAAATTTTTGGCGGGTTACTAAAACGTTTTAGAAGGAGGACAGATGGATGCTCGCATACAATCACGGGAAAGGCAGCTTGGAAAACTGGCTGATCACGGAAACCGAATTTTCCCCCGACGCCCTGGGAAAATGCGAATCGATCATGTATCTCGGCAACGGATACATGGGATTGCGTTCGGCGACGGAGGAGCCGTATTTGCACGAGGTCCGGAATCTTTTTGTGAACGGGACTTTCAACCGTTTCGGCGGGGACGAGGTGACGGAACTGCCGAATTTGGCGGATGTGACGAGGATCGACCTCCGGATCGACGGGGAAAGGTTCAGCCTGGAATTCGGCGAAACGAAATATTATCTTCGTCAATTGAATTTGAAAACGGCGGAGCTGACCCGTTCTTTCGATTGGATTTCGCCGAAGGGAAAAACCTTCCGCTTTCGCTTCCGGCGGTTTGTGTCCCTGGACCGTCTGCATTTGATCGGAATGAAAATGGAGATTACGAGCCTCGACAGTCCGGCGGAAATCACGTTCCATTCCGGGATCAACGGCCGGATGACCAACAGCGGCACGCAGCATTTCCATGAGGGCGAAAAAAGGATTTTTGACAAAAGGTATCTGCAGCTCTTGCAAAGGACGACGGAATCCAACATCGATGTGGTCATCAACGCCGCGCACCGGGTGACGGTGAACGGAGAAGAAATCCGGGACCCGGTCATGGCCATCGACCGCCGAATGGTGGGGCTTACCTTCCGACTGCAGCTGTCGCCCGGCGACAAGCTCGTCATGGAAAAACTGGCCACCGTTTACACGAGCCGGGACAAGGAATTTGACAAACCGGATTATCAGCTGGCCAAACTTCGCGAAGTTTCCTTGCAGGATTTGAAAGATTGCGTGAAAAAAGGGTATGACGCCCTGTTTCAATCCCATTGCCGGGCCTGGGAGGAAAAGGTTTGGAACAAATACAACTTGAATGTGGACAGCGAAGACGGCTTCGATGTATTGGCGCTGCGGTTCGCCCTCTATCATTTGACGGTCATGACCCCGGCCCATGACGAACGAATGGGCATCGGCGCCAAAGGGTTGAGCGGGGAAGGATACAAGGGCCATTCCTTCTGGGATACGGAAATCTTCATTTTGCCCTTCTTTATCTTCTCCAATCCGGAGGTTGCCCGGTCCCTGTTGAACTACCGTTACCTCGGACTGGCGGGCGCGCGGAAAAAGGCCCGGGAAAACGGGTATGAAGGCGCCATGTACCCGTGGGAAGCGGCATGGCCGGAAGACGGGGAAGTGACGCCGGTATGGGGAGCGGTCGATATCGTCACCGGGGAGCAAACGAAGATTTGGTCCGGTTTTATCGAACAGCATATTTCCGCCGATATCGCCTTTGCCATCTACCAATATTACACCGCCAACGGGGACCGGGAATTCATGGAGCGGTACGGGTACGAAATGGTCTTTGAAACCGCGAAATTTTGGGCGAGCCGGCTGGAATGGAATGAGGAAAAACGGGAGTACCACATCAATGACGTCATCGGCCCCGATGAGTACAAAGAACATGTCAACAACAACGCCTTCACGAACTACATGGCCCATTTCAACATTCAATTGGCGATCACCTATTATGAAAAACTCGAAAAAGAGAATCCAAGCCGGCTGGCGGAGCTGGAAGAACGGCTGGCCTTGCGGAAGGCCTATGAAAAATGGAAATCGGTCATCGGCCGGATCTATTTGCCCCAACCGCGCGAAGATCTGGTCATCCCTCAGGATGACACGTACTTATCCTTAAAGACGATCGATTTGACGAAATATAAACAAAGCAAAAAAGTGGGCACCCTGTTCGAGGACTACAATTTGGAACAGGTCAACAAGATGCAGGTCTCGAAACAAGCCGATGTCCTGATTTTGCTTTACCTGCTGGAGCAATGGGAAAAGAAGTTTTCCCAGGATGTTTTAAAGGCGAACTTCCGTTACTATGAACCGAAAACCTTGCACGATTCTTCTTTAAGTCTGTCCACCCACGCCATTTTGGCCAACGACATCGGAGAGTACGAACTCGCTTATTCCTTATTCCGCCGGGCTGCGGAAATCGATCTCGGCCCCTTTCCCCATTCCTCCGATCACGGGATTCACGCCGCCTCAATCGGAGGCATTTGGCAGGCGGCGGTCGCCGGTTTTGCGGGATTGCGCCTTTCCGGCGGAAAACTGCGCATCTCTCCCCGGCTGCCGAAGCATTGGCGGCGGATGGAATTCTCCATCTATTGGAAAGGCCAGCCGGTAACGGTCAGCATCGATCATTCGGCATTAATCGTAAAGGCGGAAAGGAACGAACCGTTCGAATTGGAGGTCTACGGAAAAACCTACACGTGCAAGGATCAATTGACCATCCATATCGATCCAAAAAATTAAAGGGGGAACTTTTTATGAAGAAAACCATTGGTCTATTGATGGCATTGCTTCTCCTCGCCGGGGTATTGTCGGCCTGCGGTTCCAAAGAAAGTTCCGGGGACAAAAAGAGCGGGGACGGGGACAAAAAACAAACGATTTCCCTGGCCGTCTGGGGATCTTCTCCCGCTGAAACGGAAGGGCTGGAAAAAACCGTCGCCAGCTTTGAAAAGAAAACCGGGATTGACGTCAACATCGAAGTGATTACCGACAACTTCCAAGACGCCATCACCGCCCGTTTTGCCGCCAAAAATCCGCCGGATGTATTCTATCTGGAAGCCTTCGTCGCTCCGAAATTCATCGACAGCGGCGTGCTCCTGGACATCTCCGGCGAGATCGAAAACCAGGACGACTTCTATCAACCGTTGTTGAACGCCTTTAAGGACAAAGACGGAAAATTGTACGCCGTGCCGAAAGATTATTCCACCCTGGCCACTTACGTGAACACGGATCTTTTGGAAAAAGCGGGGTATTCCATTGAAGATGTCCCCTCCGACTGGGAAGGGCTCGTCCAATTCGCCAAGGAATTGCAGCCGAAATTGGACGAAGGGGTTGCGGCCATGATCTTCGACAAGTCGATGGCCAGACATTTGAGCGCCATGCTGGCCACGGGTCTGAATCCGGTCACGGAAGACGGGAAGGCCGATTTTACGTCCAGCGAAAAAACATTGGAATATTTCCAATCTTTGGTTGACGGACAAGACGGCGGCTATATCCTCAATCCGCAAATGGACATGGGCATGGACTCCGCCGGGGCCGCCTTCGGTTCCAACAAGGCGGTGATCATGATTGAAGGGAACTGGGTGCTGAGCGCCTTGAAAAACGAATATCCGGATGTCCACTATAAAATCCTGCCGTCCCCGACGGTAAACGGCAAAAAACAAACGATGATCTTTACCGTCGGCTACGCGATCGCCAAAGATTCCAAACATAAAGACGCGGCGATCGAATTCGTCAAATACATGACCGGCGAAGGGCAACAGCAATGGAGCGAGCTTTCCGGCACCTTCCCGACCCGCCAATCCGTCGCCGAGGCGATGAAGTTGGCGGAAAATGAAGAATTGAAGGCCCATATTGAAGGCGCCAGCTACGGGACCCCGTGGACATCGGGAATTTACCTGCCCGTCATCTCCGCCGCCTTCGACAACCATTTCCAAGCCGCCTTAAACGGAGACGTGTCCTTAAAAGATGCGATGAAGGCCGCGGAAGACGAAGCCAATGCGGAAATCGAAAGGCAGCAATAACCGGCTGAAGATTTCCGGAAGGTTCAAGCGTGCAAGTTGGATCGGGATTGGTAATTTGCTTTTGATGTTGATTTCCGGGAAGTTAATCCGGCAAGCGAGCTGCAGCTTCCAAAGGTTGTGAAACGCCCGGCCGGCCGCGGTTTCGGGGGCTGACGTTAAACGATCCCTCCGCAGCTCCCGGGGCTGTGCGGACGGCGGCCGGGCCGGATTCAAGGGGCTGTTTCTGGGACAGCCCCGTTTTTTAAAATCGATCCGTTCCTTCGAAGGACGGCATAGCGTAAAGGGGAAACCTCCGTTCCACGGCCGGATGAGGCGGGGGACGGAATCTTTCCTTGGAAAAGAGGTGAAAAGGATCATGGGCAGCAAGTATCGGCAGACGGTGCAAGGGTACTCCTTCCTATTGCCCGCGTTGGCCGTCATTCTCGTTTTTACGCTGATTCCGATCGTTTATGCATTTCTTCTGATGTTTTTTAAAGTGGACCTGTTATCCGGGGAAAAAACGTTCGTGGGGCTGCAAAACTTTGAAAAAATTTTTTCCGATCCGAAGTTTTGGGCGGCTTTTGAAAATACGGCCCGGTACGTGCTGGTCGTCGTTCCCGTGCAAACCGTCATCGCCCTGCTTTTGGCGGTTTTGCTGAACAGCAAAATCCGGTTTGACCGGATCTTTTTATCCGTCATGTTTCTCCCGACGCTTACTTCTTCCTCGGCGATGACCTTGATTTTCATGTGGCTGTTCAACAACAACGGGTTAGTCGTCAATCTCATCCGGGATTTATTCGGGGTGAAGATCCAATTTGTCACGAATCCGGATCTCGCTTTAACCGTCATCATGACCATGAATATTTTTTCCACCGTCCCCCATTTTATGATCGTCTTTTTATCCGGATTGCAGGATATTCCGGCCGCTTTGTACGAAGCCGCGGCCATCGACGGGGCCGGCAAGGTGAAACAGTTCCTGCATGTCACGGTTCCCCAGTTGATGCCGATCACCTTTTACGTCATCACCATGGGGGTCGTCGGCTGCTTCCAGATCTTCGACCAGGCCTTTATTATGTCGAACGGGAGCGGAGGGCCGCAAAACTCGACCTTGACCTTCACCCTGTACATTTACCAGCTGGCCTTCAACAGCAATGACATGGGAAGGGCGACGGCGCTGGCCTTTATCCTCGGGTTCATCATTTTAGCGGTAACTTACATCGTCAATAAATTCCTGAAACCGGACCAAATCAACGGGTGATTCAAATGAAGAAAAATAGGAAAATGCTGAAAGCCATCGTTTATATTTTGTTGACCGGCTACAGCTTGCTGACCCTGTTTCCCTTCGTATGGAGCCTTTCCACTTCCTTCAAGACGACGAGGGAAATCACGGCGGGAGGCACCTTTTTGCCGGAGGATTGGAGCCTCCAAGGGTATCAGACGATTTTTTCCTCCCAATTTCCCACTTGGGTGATGAACTCGCTTGTCGTCGGGCTCGCCGTCACCTTTTTGAACCTCGTCTTTAACACGATGGCCGGCTATGCCTTGGCGAGGATTCCCTTTAAAGGGAGCCAATTGATTTTCAGCTTTTTGCTTTTGTTGATCATGATCCCGTCGCAAGTGACGATGATTCCGCTTTATATCATCGTTTCCGACCTCGGACTGGTCAACACCCGCAGCTCCCTGATTTTAACAACCATGATCAACATTACCTACATCTTTATGATGCGGCAGTTTTTCACCAATTTTCCCCGGGAGATCGAAGAGGCGGCCACCGTGGACGGATTGTCGAGGTTCGGCACCTTTTTCCGGATCGTCCTGCCGAACATGAAGGCCGCATTGGCGACGCAGACGGTCTTCATTTTCATGGGCATCTGGAATGAATTCATGAAACCGCTCCTGTTCATCTCCAGCCCGGAAAAATATATGCTTACCCAAGGATTAAACGCCCTTTCCAAACAGTATATGAATGCGACCAAATGGGATGTGATCATGGCCGGCGCCATCATTTCCGTCATTCCCATCCTGATCCTTTACATTCTTTTGAACAAATATTTTATCCGGGCGAACGATCAAACGGCGGGCATCAAATGAAGATTGCCGGACCGGAAGATCAAAGGACCGTGATCCGGAAAGGAAGGGAAGGTTCCGGCGCGCCATTGTCCGGGAGCGGCTAACTCAGGAAGAAATAGGAAAGGTTAAGGGGAGGAGGCCGCGGGGGATTGGCGGCGGTCAAAAAGCTCCAGGGAAATGTACATGGACGATGCGGCGCTGCCCTGCCGGGAGAACCCGGGTTCATCCGGATGGGAAAGGAAGAATCCCGGACCTTCCGAGGGTTTGTCCGCGAAAAATTGGACTTTTGCGAAGTATTCAATATTTTCCATTTACCGTTTATAATGATTACGATAACGGTAAAAAAGGGAGCAGGATTCAGCCTTGGCAACCATAAAAGATGTGGCGAAGAAAGCAGGCGTGTCCATCGGCGTTGTGTCGCGGGCCTTTAACAATTACCCGGACATCAGCGAAAAAACGAGGCAAAAAATCTTCGAAGTGGCGAAGGAATTGAATTATACGCCGAACGTGGTGGCGAAAAACTTATCGTCCAAAAAGCAAAAGACGATCGGCCTGATCACGTCCGGGTTTATGAACAGCGATGAAAAAAGCAGCAACAATACCCTCGAGGTATTCAAAGGGATTTATACGGCCGTTGAAGAAAACGAGTATGAATTGGCCATTTATTTGATCGATTCCCGCAAACAGAAGCAAAAAAGCTACGCTAAGTTTTGCCGGGAGCGGAATATCGGCGGCGCCATTTTGCAGGGGATCCGGACGGATGATCCGTATTTCAAGGAATTGATCAACACGAACATCCCCTGCGTGCTGGTGGATATCCGGTTCGACGAGGAACGGGAGCTGATCGGCAGCGTATCCGTCGACAATGTGGCGGCCGCGAAGGAAATCACCATGCGCTTGCTGCGGGGAAACCACAGGAAGATCGCCGTGATGGCGGGGATCAAAGAATCTTATGTCAATGAAGTGCGGCTCAAGGGGGTAAAGGAAGCCTTCGCATCCTTCGGATTGGAGTTGCGGGAGGAGGACATCCTGTACGGGAACTTTACGGAACGGGACGCCTATGAGGAAGCGAAAAAATATTTGCGGCGCCAAAAGCCGACCGCCTTTGTCTGCTTCAGCGATTTGATGGCGATCGGCACGATGCGGGCGATCGCGGAAGCCGGTTTGAAGATCCCCGAGGATGTTTCGGTCACGGGATTCGACGGAATTCCCCTCACGGAATATACCCGGCCGCCCCTCACGACGGTGAAACAAAACTTTTTTGAAATCGGCCGGCAAGCGGCGATCCTGTTGCAGTCGATGATGGAAAAGAAAGAGGTCCGACATCATGTCTTTGCCGACTACAAGATCATCGAGCGGGAAAGCACGAAAAGCATCGAACCGATGGAATAAGGCTGCGGGGAAAGCCTTCGGTTTCGGAATTCGGAGGGGGGCCACCGGGCCCGGGGGAGGAAAAGGGGGGGCGGCTGCGCCGCATTGCACCCCCGGCCGTTTTTGTTCTTCCGAAATTCTCATCGGCCGTTTTCCCGCCGCCTTTGCTGTATGGCATAATGCCTAGAAGAGGCGAAAGCGGCGGCATTACCGGCTTTTTCCATTCGACCGTTATCTGCAAGGAGAGGACGTATTTATGACGAAACCGAAATTGTTTATTTTTGATTTGGACGGCGTCATTACCGACACGGCGGAATTTCATTTTTTGGCTTGGAAGCAGCTGGCCGGGGAGCTGGGGATCACCATCGACCGCCGGTTCAATGAAGAGCTGAAGGGAATCAGCCGGATGGAATCCCTGGAGAAAATCCTGGCATTGGATCCGGCATTACAAGGGATGCCTTTGGAAGAAAAGAAAAGGCTGGCGGAAAAAAAGAACGACCATTATAAGGAGCTGATCCGGACGATCACCCCGGACCATATCTTGCCGGGGGTGGAGCCGCTGATCAAGCGAATCAAAGAAGAGGGGATCCTGCTCGCCCTCGGTTCCGCCAGCAAAAACGCCCCGGCCGTCCTTCAGCGGCTCGGGCTGTACGAGGATTTCGACTTAATCGTCGACCCTGCCAAGGTGAAAAAAGGAAAGCCGGATCCGGAAATCTTCACGAGGGCGGCGGACCATTTCCGGGTCCCTTATTCCGCGTGCGTCGGCGTGGAGGACTCGGCGGCGGGGATCGAGGCGATCAACCGGGCCGGCATGTTCTCCGTCGGGGTCGGTGCGGCGGACGTCCTATCCGCCTCCGCTTATATCGTCCCGGATACGAGCCGGCTCGATTTCGACCGGATCGTGGAGAAATTTAACCGGGCGAGGGAAGTTGAACCGAGCCGCTGACCGGGGTGCCTAGGTGAAAAATCGGGTCATGGAAAAGGGCCTTTCCGAACGCGGGAAAGGTCCCTTTTTGCGTGGAAAATGGCCGCTGGAGGGGCGAAATTCCCGGCTTTGAAAATCTTGGTTTAAAAACGCGGGGAAGGGGGAGATCCGGGGGCCATGAAAGCGCCACATGATCTGCCGCGGGAACCGATGATGCCATCCGCGGCAAACGGCGGTCTCCATCGGGCGGACCTGCGGCCGGGGACAGGGTGCGCATTTGCGGACAATTCGGCCGCATACGGGCAAGAAAAAACGACCGGGCGTTTCCCGAACCCGTAAAGAGGGGGGCGGCCGTTTCAGCACGCGGGCAAAAAAAACAACCGGACGGTGTCACCGTCCGGCTGTTTTCGTACGCCCGGCATGGGTGTGACGCTATAGGGTGAAAGTCCCGAACGGGGGCTGGCGAGCGCCTACCGTTAGCTGAAGGCAAGGGTGTCCGCCGTGAGGCGGAATCTGAAGGAAGCTGGAGGCAAA
>Ga0310836_100653_pt1 | contig 25346 bp, 23 predicted proteins | sample SM_ome_4_FD_201310 | JGI IMG/M metagenome (GOLD analysis project Ga0310836, IMG submission 201310) | Sorghum-adapted microbial communities enriched on stacked mutant (SM) sorghum from Joint BioEnergy Institute, Emeryville, California... ... | reverse complement strand
AGAAATAGCGCAACCTTTTCTATTGTAGTACGTCTAATTGTATGTATAACAAATGAACAGAAAGCTTTGCTTTGGGTTGGATTTAAGTAAGTAGAATTCACTATTATGTTTTAAAATAGTCTATTTACTTTGTACCGGAAGCATTGTATACTTTCTAAAGTGAGATAGGGAAATACTATATTCTGACATTATATGAATCTTTTATCTCACAAAATCATTTGTTTATATATTAAAAAATAAAGGATAGAAAAGAGCTCAACTCCTCGAAAGGGGGTGAAGGTACATAATGGGAGAGAGGAGCTCGAGATATATAGATAGACAATGCTCTCAACCAAATCAAAAGCGGATGCGTTCCTTCACTTGGAGTCACTTGTTTACTAACGGTCAATAGAATTTTTGGATGGTGAATATAGTGACAGTCCGCAAAGAATATTATCCTAACTTAGGAGGAAAAAATAGTGAAACAGAATAAAGTTCTTAAAGTTCTTGCTACTTCAGCACTGCTTGCTTCTGTAGTCGCTCCGTTTGGGGCAGGTGTCGTTAGCGCAAACAGTAACAACCAAGTAGATAAAATTTTAAAAGTAAGCACAAATGCTAAACTGACTGGGTCGAGTTCCTTGATAATTGCAGAAGATGATACTGAGTTTGGAGTTTCTACATCTGATACATTCCGTGTAACTCTTCCTTCAGGTGTTACTTGGAATACAGGTGCAGTAGCAGATGGTGGATTCGGTAAAAGCTCTGGTATTGAATTCGGAAGTGGCGACGATAATAACTATGCTGTAGCCGAAATCGTTACTGATCAAGTAATGGAAGTACGCCTTAAAGGTAAACCAAATGGAACAGCAAAATTCTTTGGTAAAGAAGATGGTGCGGATAGCGCAGGTCAAGTTAAAATCCCGCTTAAAGTTAAATTGAATGGTGCATCTGGCGAATTGAAAGTTAAAGTAGATGCTATGGACAGTACAGTAACTTCCGGTAGCTATACATTTGCTGTTGCAAGCAGTGGTAAAACAGTTGCTACAGTAGATGATGTGAAGAATATCGGAAAAAATGGTACGGGTGGCCAAATCCGTATTGAAGAAAATGCAACTGGTGCTGTATCTGGAAACCAAACTCTGAAGTTGAAATTACCTTCCAATTTCAAATGGAATGGCATGGATGAGCAAAATGATGCTAAAACTGCTTATAAAAACATCACTTTAGGTGGTGGATGGGCAACCGGTACAGTAGATAGCGTATCAGGATCGGATAATGAGTTGACAGTAGTACTTAAAGGTCTGCCTACAACTTCAGACTCCCGTGGTTACCTATATGTCACTCCTAAAATCAAAGCTAACAGCGATGCTTCATATGGCGATGTAACGGTTAGCATCAGTGGCGGAGATTTCTCTGATGCCGACGTTGTTGTAGCAAAATACGGTGACTATGGCGTTACCTTAAAGGTTGAAAGTGTGGAAGAATTAACAGCTGGTAAATTTGATGAAAACACGAAAACTGCAAAAATTACGATTGAAGAAGCTACACCAGGTTCTCTTGTAGCAGGCCGTGACATTGATGTTCAATTCCCAAGCTGGGTAAAAGTCGTTGATATTAGCGATTGGGCTGTTTCCGGCGCTGTTGAAGCGAAGAAACCTGGAGTAGGTAAAGATAAAGAAGTTGATGGTACAGATGATAACTTTAGCATCACCATTGACAAAAACGACAACACCAGCACAACAAAAGGAAAAATTGAATTCAAAGTACGTTTGAGTGTAGAAGCTAACAAAACTGGCGATATTGAAGCAACTGTAGGTGGCGCTGGTGTTGCGGATCAAAAAGTTGTTGTAGCAAAAGCGATTGCTCCGGCGGCTGCAAGCCTTGAAGGAGAAGCTGGAAAATTCAAAATCGGTGCTCAAGATCAAGCTGCTCCAGTCTTCTATATTACTGAAGCAAAGAAAGGTACATTCGAGAAGAGCCAGGAAACAGGTTACGGTGGTGACGGTGAAATTACCGTTAAACTTCCGACTGGCGTGAAATTCTCTAAAGTGCCAACAGTTGAGGTAGTAGAAGGCGATGGTACTATTGATACAGCTAACGTTCGTCGTACTAATGATGACAATGTACTGTCGATTCCGGTTAAAGGCGAAAGCATTACAAAACCGATGAAAATTAAAGTATCTAACGTTCTTCTGACATTAGACCGTACAGTAGCAGAAGGACCAATTCAAGCGAAAATTGGCGGTAGTGCGGTAGTAGAAAACTACACTACTTCCAAAGGATGGATTGAAACTTCTATTTATACTGGCGGTTCATCGAATGCAATGGATCCAGGTGAATTCAACACTCAAAACGCTGTAACATTCACTCTGGGCTCTACAGTAACTCCGGCTCCTGGAGATACAACTGCTTCTAACATTGTGTTCAAACTCAACAGCAAAACATACACTGTTGACGGAAAAGAGTTTGAAATGGATGCAGCTCCGCTTGTAGGCTGGGATCGCGCTTACCTGCCGGTTCGCTTCGCTGCTAATGCGTTGAACGTATCCGATGATCAAATCATCTGGGATGACAAAACTAGCACGTTCACAGTATTCAAAGGCGACCGTGTAGTTTCCGGTAAAGTTGGCGACAAGTTCCTGACTGTAAACGGTGCGAAAGTTCCGATGGATGTTCCGGTATGGCGCAACAAAGCTCAAACAAACGACCGTGTAATGGTTCCGATCCGTTACCTGGCTAATGCTCTGAATGCTAACATCGAATGGAACAAAGAAACTAGCGAAATCACAATTGAAGCTGCGAAATAAGTAGTTTGATAATTAAATGAAGAAGGGGCTCCCGTTCGGGAGTTCCTTTTTCATATCCTATAATTTTTCCTTTCATAAAAGGGGATGAGTATGATGAAGAAATTACCTGTTTTTGTCCTTTCTACCGCACTATTGTTTCCGGCGGTTTTGCCGGCTTATGCAGTGGAACAGGCTCCTGTAGTTCAAACACAGTCTTTAACATATGAGCAAGCATTGGAAAAAGCCCTTTCTTCCAGTATTTCTCTTAAAAATGCTAAAGATTCTATTGACCGTGCTTTTGAAGTGCGTCAGGCTGCTGGTGAGAATATTGATTATGAACCTATTGGCACGGGAAATGGCGCACAGGATGCTGCGGATCGTGCTTTAGTAAAAGGCGTTGCGCAGGCAGATGTTGCCTGGGGAGCGAGTAAACGGAATTATGAGGTGCAAAAAGATAATATTACCTATTCAGTAAAAACAGCATATAATAATGTGCTAAAAGCCAAAAAAGCAAAAGAACTGGCTGAAGCTTCCGCAAAAAATGAAGAGATACAGAAAGTACTGGCTTCCTACAAAGCTGCAGAAGGCACAATTAGTCAATATGAACTGAGCCAGGAAGAAGGGAAATATGAAGCAGCTTTAAAGCAAAAGACATTGGCAGCTAAAGCATTAGATGATGCATATGTTAAGTTGAATTCTTTAATCGGTGTTCCAAAAGAGACTCGCTTTGCGCTTATTGATGAACCGCAGTTCAAACCATTTGATAAGGATGAAAATGAACTGGAGAATGATATTGTATATGTGGTGTCAAATAGTAATGCTGTAGCTATGGCAGAGGATCAGGTAAAGCTTAAACGGCTGGATGTTGATCTGTACACATATAATGCCGGTAGTACACCTTATAAAGCCAGCGAAATTGATGTCAGGACAGCCGCTAACGAGGTGCAGGATACAAAGAAAAAGCTTTCTGATGGTATGCGTTCTATCTACTATTCAATTAAGCAATTAGAAGACCAATATAAATCTTTAACAATTAATCTTTCTAATGCAGAAGAAACACTTAAAATGGCTCAGGTTAAGTATGATGCTGGTGTAGGTATTAAAGCCGACGTGGTAGCTGCGGAATTGGCCGTAGCTAATTATAAAAAACAAATCTTTGATACGCTTATTCAGTTGGATAACTTAAAGTTAGCTTATGAGAAACCTTGGGTAGCTGCAGGGGCATAGTGAATAAGTATAGAATAAAGAAGCTATCTCAAAGGTGCTCTGAGTTCAAACAGAATACAATATATAGGTCACTTATCGTTTTTTTATGCGTATATATGATAGTGAAGAAGGGTGTCCCAAAAAGTGATGGGGACACCCGCTTTTATTTAAGTTACAAAATTAATTTTGTAAATATTTTAAAATATTAATAATTAATGTTGATTTTATAATTACACATATCTATAATTCAAATATATTAACTATTCAATTATTTTTCATTTAGAGAGGAGGGGATTTTTGATAGCGCTTTCTTTTTTGGAAGAGGTAAAAATTAAATTATTTAGGGGGAATTTTATGAAAAAGGAGATACACAAAGGTTTGTGTGGAGGGACGATCGCGGTGCTTACTGTACCATTAGCTATTGCTCCCTGGATATCTGTTGTAAGTGCTAATAGTTCTAACTATGTAGATAAAATCCTGAGGGTAAAGAATAATGATACGTTAACTGGTAGTAACAATTTGTATATCGCAGAGGATGATATTGATTTTGGGACAACAACTTCAGATACGTTCCGTGTAACTCTTCCTTCTGGAACAGAGTGGAATTTTGGTTCTTCTTCTTTTACACTAGATGGGGGTACTGACAATGCTGCAGAAGTAAAGGTTGTCGGTGAACAAATTGTTGAAATTAGACCTAAGGCTGGTGCATTTACCGAAAAAGGCCAAAATAATAAAATTAAGTTACCGCTTCAAGTAAAATTAAACGGCGCTAGTGGCGAATTAAAATTGAAAATAGAATCTATGGATAGTACTGTAACTTCTGGTGAGTATACATTTGCTACTACAGGCTCTGTTTCTACAACAGCTACAGTTGACGAAGTGAAAAACATTGGCGAAACAGGCGATGGCGGCACCATTCGTATTGAAGAAAATTATATTGGTTCTATAAGTGCTGGTGCAACCAATCAAATTAAACTACGTTTGCCTTCTAATTTCAAGTGGGATGGTATGACAACAAATGATATCACATTTGGGGGTGGTTTCTCCGGTAAAGCTTCAATTGTAGGGACACCAGCAATTAGCGACAATGAGCTAACAATTATATATAATTTAACCAGTAAATCCACTAGTTCGCGTGGTTACGTTTATATCAAGCCACATATTAAAGCAGACAGTAATGCTGCAAAAGGTGATGTAACAGTTAATATTACCGGTACAGATATTTCTGATAATGACATCGTTGTTGCGGAGTATTTTGATTGGGGAGGAATTGTTAAAGTCGAACAAGTTAACCAGATCCTCGCCAGCAAGTTCGATGATAAAAAAGTCGTAAAGATGACAATCGAAGAAACTTCACCGGGCGCTTTCATCAGTGGAAGGGAAGTAGAGGTAGAATTACCGGACGCAGTAAAAATCCCTGGAACTGTGAATCCGTTAACCGGGATTATTGTCAGTCCTTCAATTAATTACTCTGGCAGTGATGTTACCGGAACTGTAAACGCTGAAAGAAACACAGTCACATTTGCTATCCCTACCACGCCTTCCAGCAGTAAACGCAAATTGGTATTTGAAGCTGCCCTTGCAGTTAAAACGGGCGTCTATGGCGACATTAAAGCAACCGTCCAGGGGGCTGGTATCGAAAAGCAAGAAGTAGTCGTTGCTAAATCCATACCACCGGGCATACCCAAACCATTAGCGGAAGGAAAGCTAAAGATCGGCTTGCAAGGACAGGCTATTCCGGATATTATTCTTGCTGAAACCGTAAAGGGAGCCGTTAAGCAAAGTGTTGATCTTGGTGTGGCTGGAAAACAGCAAGGGTATGTTCTTGTTTATTTCTCCAGGGGGGTCACTTTCACAGGTACACCAAAGATAAAGGTGATTGAGGGTGATTTACTCATTGATTCGGTTCAGGTTATACAAGCTAAAGATTTATCAAAGGCCCCAACTGATATGTATGAAGGTCTAAAAATAGATATTAAAGGGGAAAGTACAAAGCCTTCAAAAATTCAAATCTCTGATATTAAATTGTCGGTAGACCGTTCTGTGCCAGAAGGGATTTTAGAAGCAAAGATTGCAGGCTCAGCAGTAGCTCATCCATATAATAGTCTGTTATTTAACATCACAAGCGGCATACCTTTCAAAGTAGCGGATGTAATTACTCCGGCACCATCAGAAACGAATTTAACCGGGTCATTCGTTATCGGTAGCACGACATATAAAATTGGTGATGTAGAGAAAACCATGGATGCAGCTCCTTATATCAAAAATGACCGAACATACTTACCGGTGCGATATGTGGCTGAAGTGATGGGAATAAATGAGGATAATATTGTATGGGATAAGGCCTCGCAAACCGTTTCTTTATTTAAGGGAAACAAAGTGGTGCAGATTAAGATGGGTGTGAAAAAGATAACAGTGAATGGAGCGGATATTACGACAGATGTAGCGCCTGAAATTAAGAATGAGCGAATGATGCTTCCAATTGCTCATGTTGCGCAAGCGTTAGGTTCAAAGGCTCGCTGGGATGCAGAAAGCAAAACGGTTTACATTGAATAACAGGCAGCAGTATAGGATAGAAATAGATATGCTGTATTGAATGAATGTTCAGTCATAATCCCCTCTGAAAAGAGGGGTTTTTTAGTACGAACTTTGTAGATTTGTAGAACAACCGCGAAACTTGCGATCGATAGCCCCTTTTTCTACAGGAAGTGATAGGATAATATAAATATATACAAATTATCCTAATTTTTGATGAAAAGGGGAGAAAATCAAGTATGCACCAATTAATAAGCAAGGAAGTTGCTGTTGAACGATTTGCGCAGGATGGCCATCTCTTCTATCCGGGACAGTTATCCGGCATTGGTGATGTCACAATTCTTTGTATCGGTGAGCAAACCTACTACGCCGAGTGCACAACAAACCAATTTTGTAACCGCTTAATCGACTTATGCTGCATGGATAGACAGAAGCTCTGCAAATTCTCCTACAGGACGCTTGGCCAGCGTAAGCTCGCACCGCTTGTATTGCATCAAAATCTGGTGCTTGTTCCATTTCTATATCCAAACTTCGACAGTCGGACACACCGCACCGCATTTGCCCGCAAATCTTCCATTCTGACCTACACCGAACGAGACAGCGGTTCTGACAGCACACTCTTTCTTAAAGATCGTCACAGACTCGATATTCCATATTCGAGTCAACGTGTTAGCCGCCAGCTGCGCAATGCTAATCATCTCCTCAACAAGTATGTGCTGCGCTTCCATCCTTCATTCTGAATTTACCTCTATTGTTTGATACACCCTATCTCATGCTGCCTATTTTCTGATACCGTGTTGTTTTTTATGTGAAAAAAATTACAAAGACTCTCTTATCTCTTCCCGGCTTCCTGCAGGAATGCTCCGGTGCGGCTATGATGAAAGTGCGCGCAATACATGCAGGACCGGTCCTCGCGAATGTGAGGAGAAGCAATGGAAGAGAACGAATGGGTCGAGTTTTTCAGTACGTATGAACGGCTGCTGGAACGAATGGTATCCCGTTATCCCATCGGGTTACGGGATGAAGCGAGGCAGGTGGCCCGCATCGCGTGCTGGCGAAGGCTTGCGTTTTATGATGCAAAGAGGGGAGCTTCCCTGTCCAGCTATGTCTATCTTATCGTGCGCGGTGCGCTGTTGAACTGGGATGCGAAGGAGTATCGCTGGCAAAGCCGCCATCAGTTCCCTGCGCCCTGCGGGGAAGACGGGGAGGGCGATTGGCAGGATATGATTGTAGATACGAACGCATGGCCGCCGGACGAAGCGGCGGTATGGCAGGCGTGGATGACACATCTGACCGAGGCGGAGGCGAGATGCCTGACGCTGCATATTCGCTATGGACATTCTTTGAAAGACGTTGCCGCCATAATCGGCATTCCGTATGAACGTGTAAAGAAACAGAAACAGCGAGCGCTTGGCAAGCTGCGCAAAGCACTGGAAGTGTATATGGAATAATTTGTATAGACACAATCGTAAATCTCATGTGCTAATTTTTGGCTGCCCTTCTTCTTTGGAGGCAAAAGCGGTATAATGAGACAAGAGTAAGAAGGAGGATTCTGCCTATGATTTCGTTTTTTAAAAAACTTCGTTCTTCTGGAGCGAAACAGCAGGAAGTCGAACAAGCCCCCGCAGCGGGTGAAGAACATGCCGAACCTGAGAAAACGGAAGAAGTCCGCCCGGTGATGGGGCTTTATTTTCCGAAAGAATTCGACAGCCAGTTCGCCCAGGAGGACCGGTATGTGATGCAGTTTTTCCTGAGCGAGCTGCCGGAAGTGGCGGAAGGGAAGCTTTCGATTGATGGATATAAAATCGGACAGGATACGACCGGGCTGTCGCTGCTTGCGGTGCTGCGTAATAATATGGATGCGGACATTGCGCTAACTCGCGTGCCGCTGGTGCTGCAGGATGCGGCGCAGAATACGATTGCGCGCAGCGTGTTCGATATGAGCGAGGCGGGCGTGGTGCCGGCGCACAGCGCGATGCCGTGGCGTTTCGTATTTCCATACAGCGATTTTCTGGTGCCGCAGGCCGATCTGTCTTCCTGGTCGGTCGGCTTCCATATGGAGAACGGTGAGATTCAGACACAGGTGTCGGAGTTCGATTTCGAACCGGCGGATCAGTTCTCGATGTCAGAGTATATTGAAGAGCGTGACCAGCAGGTGATCGATGAGATTAAACGCGCGATTGAGCAGACGGAGAACCAGGTGAATTTCATCGGAACGACAGTGAGTTATACGGAAGACGGCAGTCTGGTGGCCGAGCTGTTCCTGCGCAACGGGCGCAGCGAGGAAGTGGCACTGGACAAGGCGATGGTGTTTACGTTACGTGATGCGGCGGGCGACGTGGTGGCGTCGCGGACGCTCGATATGTCGCAGGTGAAGCTGTCTCCAAAGTCTGTGACGCGCTGGACATTGACGTATGATAAAGATACGCAGCAGAAAGAGAATCCGGATCTGAGCGAGTGGCTGGTTGAGGTAGAAAAGAAGTAGGTTAATAGGTAGGAACTTGTGATTAAAGCGACGGGACGTTTTATACGTTCCGTCGTTTTTGTGTTTTTCTTATATCTTGTCATTTTATCTTATATTTTGTATTATAAAATATAAGAATATTTGAGTGATATGAGAAAAAGAGTGCTGGAGGAAGTTTGATGTCTAGTTTTAATAACAGTTTTTTACATAACCATTTGATGATTAATTCAAATCTCTTGCGTTTGATTTCTGACATTTCTATTTATAAAGGAAAACAAGGCCTGTACGAACAGCAATCTCCTCAGGTTTTAAGAAAGTTACAGGAGGTTGCCACCATTCAAAGTACAGAGTCATCCAATCGGATTGAAGGTATTGTAATTAAGAATCAGCGGCTAAAAGAGCTAATGGCAGAAAAAACAACACCACAAAATCGTTCTGAAAATGAGGTGGCCGCATACCGTTCCGTACTTTCTCTTATTCATAGTTCAGCATCCGATATTATGATTCGACCGGGTGTAATTCGACAACTGCATCAAATGCTATATTCTTTCTCGCCAGGAGAGGGAGGGAAGTGGAAATTTAATGACCATGAGATTACAGAAAAACATCCGGATGGAACGGTTCATGTTCGTTTTAAACCGACACCGGCTATCCTCACCGATGAAGCGATGAATAACCTGTGTAAGAATTTCTCCCTGGCCATGGAAGAAAAAAATCCGCATGAACTTATTATTATTGCTGCTTTTATTTTAGATTTTTTATGCATTCATCCGTTTCGTGATGGAAATGGAAGGATGGCTCGTCTGTTAACTCTCCTCTGCCTGTATCAAGCAGGATATAATGTAGGACGATTTATTTCTTTAGAGAAAATTATCGAAGAAACAAAGGATAGTTATTACGATACCTTATATAAATCTTCAATTGGCTGGCACGAAGGGCAGCATAACATCCTTCCGTGGCTGGAGTATTTTCTTGGTACAATTTTAAAGGCATATCGTGAGTTCGAAAGTCGCGTAGGAGTCATTGCAAGCACCAGAGGTCAGAAAACAGAGCGGGTAAGAGAAATGGTGATGAGCTTTATCGTTCCCTTCCAGGTGCGGGAAATTGAAGAGCGTTGCCCCGATATTAAGCGGCCAACCATTAATGCTGTTCTTAAGGCAATGAGTGATGAAGGGATTATTGAGCGGGTTGGGTTTGGACCCGGCACAAGATGGAGAATAAAGTAGGTAGTATGGGTAGAGGATTGTGAAGTTATTCGTAAACAATTAGAAGTGTGAGCAATGAGTAATCCGGCATGCTGGAAGCGATGGAGAAAAGGCAGAGCCGGATGATGAACCGCTGACAGGCGAATTTTGCTATAATAGAAATGAAGAAAATGAACGCCAATAGTATGGTCGCGGACATTATAACATTGATTAGGAGGCGACAATATGGCTATCGAAAAAGATATGCTGCATGAAATGATTGAAAAATTGAGTGACTCTGATAAAAAAACAGCTTTTGATTTTTTGCAGTATCTGCTTGAACGCGCAAAAAAGAAAACAATTTCCTGGGATGAGAATGACATCCGTGATAACCAGCTTGAGACGCGGGCAGTCATTGATTCTATCCAGCATGAGGTGGCCGGGATAAGGAGAGAGATAACCGGCTTGCGGGAAAGTGCGGCTACTAAGCAAGATTTGCAGTTTTATGACATGAAAATTAGTGAACATGAGCGGGAGATTTTCAAAATTAAACAGCAATGAAAGAAACGGCAGAACTCTCAAGCAAGCTCTGCCGTTTTTTGTGAAAATCGTGGGGAAAGGGAAGAGGAAAGAAGATCCAGTGAAGAAAAAGGCCGTCACCTTTACCTCGATTTTCACTTTTCGAGGTTCTCAAGCCATGATTTTGCGACTTCAAGAGTGGAAGCATGGCTTGTAATGACGTTAGAAATAGGGACTTTTTTGTTGAAAATAAAAGGAACGTATTTTACTTCCGGACGTGAATAGAAATCTCCGTGATTCCCAAGTTGATCCTTTGTGCGGAAAGTCATGCCGTGGTCAGCTGTTACGAGAATCAACGTGTTATCATACACTCCTTGTTCTCGTAATTGTGCAATAAGCCTGCCCAGATATTCGTCTACCCATGTAATTCCTTCTCGATAGGCCTGTTCCCCGCACCAGTGGCCCAAAAATTCGAGCGTAGGATCGTGAATAAAAGCAAAAATGCCGTCTGCCTCTGTTTTTAGAAGATGCTTTATTACAGTTAAACTGGTAGTATGCACCCATTGGCTGAGAGTTTTGAGCTGCATAAAAGGAGTTTGGGATATATCGGTTGGATAGCTGTGTTTTATCTGCTCTTTAAACTTTCTCAGATGAGGAGAGTTTGGTTCGATTTTAAATTCAAGCGAATGATTGGTAAGTAGATTCGACTCATCTTGCCAGGACTCCCATAACAGGATGTCGAATCGTTTTTGTTCTGGAACATTAATTTGGGTCAGCCATGCCGAATCGGAGCGAGGAAGAAGATTAAAGACAAATTTATTATGCTGAACGGCGAGCTTGAGCAAATGATCTTGAGAAGAGTCTTGCACTAAACGTTCAATTTGTAGAAAAGGTTCTTGCGTATGATCAAGAATAATATCTCGACCAAAGAACATGCGTGCAATACCCGTTTCCGTATGGGGAGGGCGAGCACCGAGACAATCGCTAATTTTTACCCCTTCACGAGTGAGAAAATCAAAGTTAACAGCAAGAACTCCTTCTATCGAAGCACTTTTTCTGTACTGATATAGATAGTCAGCTCCCAGGGCGTCTGCCATAATGATAATTACGTTTCTATGCCCCTGTTCTTCTATGATTTCAACAGCATCCGAAGTAAGGTTCGGCCTTCCCGGAGAAGGCCAACCGGATCCTGATCCTCCCATGCCATGCCCCCCTTTGCTTTTTCGCAAAATATCTATAAGTAATAAATTGTTTTGGTTATAATTGTACCATAAGAAGAAGGAAGTTTACGAAAAGAATGGAGTGTCAAAATGATTGTACGCTCAATTGCGGTATCTAATTTTAAATCTTTTTCCGAAGAGGTAAAGTTGCCTTTAAAAGGGCTGAACGTATTAACAGGCATTAACAGTACCGGTAAAACGACACTACTTCAGGCGTTGCTATTGCTTAAGCAAACATTTGAAGAGAAACATCCGCAATTAATGCTTGATGGACCGTATGTATCTCTGGGAAGCTTTAAAGAAATTGTATATAACTATGATATAGACAAGGAGATTACATTCACCTTAGAGATCTCATATGATTTACAAGAACAAAATTACAAACATTCTTTTATAAACCGGATTCATAAATTTGTGAATCGCATCACTTCTGAGCCTCGCCGTGTGGATTTATTGTTATCGTTTGGATTTAAAGAGATTCAAGATGAAATTTGTGTTAGTACATATAAGGTTACCTACAAAATTCACACGAAGAGTGGAAGATGTGTGAAGTCAAAGTTGAAAGTCAAACGGCTTAGCAGTGGAAAGTATGATATTACAATCGAAAATGAGCCTGAAGAAATCAAGAATGCAAATCGTTTTAGCGAAAAAAACTTTTCCAATTGCGAAGTAGAATTTAGTGGCCTATTCCCTATTGAATTTCATGGAATATTTCGAGGCTATACCGGTAATTATGGGCAAATTCCTTCCTTTTATTCCCATGCTGTGTCAGATCTTATCGCTTATGCTCTTCAACAGGTAAGTTATATAGGTCCTCTGCGCGGTGAACCTCAACGGCTCTATCAATATACTAACGTACCAAAACAAATGGACCGTTCCGGCCATTATGCGGCATACTTCTTTAATAAAGAAAAAAATAAACCCATTACATATTTTACTTCACCTACAGCAGAGCAGAAAGAAGGTACGTTAGCAGAGGCTGTAAACCATTGGCTTTCAGAGCAATTTAAAATAACGCAGGAAGCGAATACTGATCAACTGCATGAAAAAGTTCTTCATGTTTACTTAACCGCCGGAACAGAATCTGAGCTTCCTGTTAACCTGGCCGGAGTGGGATTTGGTATTGGCCAACTTCTTCCAATTATTGTTGAAGGACTTCGTTTGCCTCAGGGCTCTTTATTTATCATAGAGCAGCCTGAAGTGCATTTACATCCTTATGCGCAATCCGTACTGGGGGATTTCATGCTTTGTTTAGCAAGGAAAGGAGTCTCCGTCATTGTTGAAACGCATAGCGATCATATGATTCATCGGTTGCGGAGAAGAATCGTAGAGGATGCCCAGGGAAAAATGCAGGAGCAAATCGGGATGTTTTTTGTGGTGAATCCTGGCGGGAAAGGAGCAAAGTTACAGGAGCTTATCATTGACGAGTTGGGAATTATACAGAATTGGCCACCAGGCTTCTTCGACCAAAGCGAAAAAGAATTGAAGGAGTTGTTCAAAGCCCAGATGGAGAGGAGAAGAAGGGGATGATTTGCACTTTCGATCCGCGATTGTTATTCTGGTCGACGGAAGAATATGAGCAAGCTCAGTATAGACAACAGCTTATGGAAAGCTGCTTTTTACATATGGACTGGCTTCAGGAAATGGCGTGTTCTGAACTTGTTCTCGATAGGGAGGCAGAACGTTTATATTCCCGCTTTCCGTGGAACCGTCCGCTATATCCTGAGTTAAGCACGTTTACCCATCTTTTTTTCGAATTTATTACCAAGTTTCCCCGCATTCAATTGTCTTCTCGCCATTCGGTAGATGATATAACAATACAGCCGGATCTATGCGGAGAAGGCTTTGAAGAAGATAGAGAACCTTTCATGACAGCTTTACTATCATTGATAAAAAATGAGGATTCTTTTAAGTATCTTCTCACATACGAGCATGACAACTTTCGCGATAGGCGTTTTCTTGATGTAATTACCCCGAAGCACAGCTATGAGCTTTCCATTCTTGCCGATGAAGACGATTGGTGCGTAAGCTTTCTGGAGTTTGGCGAACGTGACACACCTGAACACTTCAGAAAGCTAATCCGTGGATATTACCTAAAGTATTACCAACAACATCCTCGCTACAGCGAACATGTATGGGAATATGTTATCACGGAAGAATTCACCAAAACTTTGGAAAAATGTCGACATCAAGAGGCGGTATTTCAGGATGTCATCGATTCGCTAACCGTTAAAATTTATAACATTCAAAGTGCAAGTAAAATTGATGAGAAGAAATTCGGTCGCCTATACGTGGGGGGACGGAGAGGCGACCGTATCGAGTACGAAGAGAAGGAAGAAACGATTTACTTTCTCAGATATTTAAGCTCCAGCGAGCATGATGATTATAAGATTCGGTAGTTGCGATGCATCCACTCCCATAAAGCTAAATCCCCTTCGTCAACAGGGACATTCGCTACGTGACAAATTCGCTTGAAGACGTCCTCGATTTCTTCGTAATTCCTGGAGGGAGAATAGGTCTGTGGAATAAAGCGGTAAAATGTCAGAAAGCGAAAGATATGTACATCGACAATAGCCAGTGAGGTAGCATATCCGGTATTACGGAGGAACCAACTGGCGCTTTTCATCCCCATTCCAGGGCATTCCATGATTTTAGCTCTTCGCGCTTTTTCCTCGGGTATTGCTCTTAAAATAGCAGGTAAATTCCTTTGGTTATCATGAAGGAGCCATTGTGCCGCTTTAAAAATCGTACGAGCCTTTGTTTTAGGGTAGCGGTACTTTCGAAACGTTCCCTGCCGGGTCCGGGGGGCGAATTGAGACATCATAAGCTCTCTTTCCAGTATGTTTATCATTTGATTTTCGAATGTTTGATAATACTTAAGCTGGAATAAGCCTTTCTGCTGTAAAATCTCGAAAGCGGATTGGTTAAGTTCGTACGGAATTCCATAGCCGCCAAGTAAGCAAAAAAACAGTTCATTATGCATTTGTTCCGGAGTCAACGATTTATTTTTTCTTTTGTTTGTATGTAGTGAATATGTAGTCCAAATAGATATAAGCTTTTTGATTCCTGTATTCATAAGTACACATCCTTTTGAAGGGAGGAAATTGCTGGTATGAAAATGGGCATTGTCTCAGAAACGGTGGAAGATGTCTTGCTTTATTCGTCAGGCCGTGCTGCGGTCAGAATAGGAGGAGGCAGTTTCACTGCCCAAGTCTCCGCTATGTATGGAAACGATACGTCTCTGCTGACCTGGATCGGGGAGGACCTGGCGCCAGCCATGACTTCTACTTTAGCGGAAAGCAGAGTGTGTGTACAGGGGATAATTAGTTCGTCTCGAACGACTAAATATATTATGAAGGCTCAGGCTAACGATAAGCGAGATACAAAAATATACATTCCTAAAGACCAAAAATATATGCTTGAGAAGATACCGGATGAATTTAAGCAAATGGATGTTCTTTTGCTCTATCCTTTACCGATGGACATCATAATAAGCATTGTGTCTGCTTGTAAACAGAGTGTTTCTGTTCTTGCTTTTGATCCCCAATCTACATATGAAGATATTTCAGAGATAGAGCCGCTGTTCCCCTATTTGTCGTATTTATTCCTAAATAAACAGGAGTTGCAAGGGCTGTGCGGTTATAAAGAGGTAGAGCATTGTCTTTCCAGGCTTCGCCAACTTTATAAGGGGAACGTTATGGTCAAGGATGGGGTAAATGGTTCGTTCATATATACCGATGAAGATGAATTGCTATATGCCTTGTCATATGAGGCTGTGCCCGTTTGTCCGATTGGAGCGGGTGATTGTTTTAATGTTGTCTATTTAAGCGAGCGGATGAGGGGAGCGGACATTCAGACAAGCTTGGATATGGCTTCTTATGTTTCGGCTAAGATAATTGAGCACGAGTTTCCGGATCCGTCTTTTTTGGAGAGAGAGAAAAATATTCAGGAGTGGAAGAGCGGGCAGCGAAAGAGAAATGCCAGACTCTCTCCACGGGTTTATCTGGCAGCGCCTTTCTTCTCCGACTTAGAATTGCGCTGGGTAGAGTTCATATGCGAACAGTTGGAACAGGAAGGGCTTCAGGTTTTCTCTCCTTCGAGAGATGCCGGCATTATTAATGAATATACAAGCAGGGAAGAGCGGAAAGAGATTTTCTTGCGGGATATCATCGAAATTGAGAATTGCGATATTGTAGTTGCCCTTACTGATAATGATGATCAGGGAACGCTCTGGGAAATCGGATACGCTTACGCGTTAGGGAAACCTGTATATTGTTTGCAGACGTCAATGATAAAAGCGGTAAATAATATGATTTCCCATTCGTCTGTCGTTGTTCGGAATGTGGAAGAACTAAAACGAGTGATTCGAAATAATTTAAGGGGAAGTGTATGGAAGTAAAATCAATGGTGCTGCTTTTTTCAGGCGGTGTTGATTCAACAACGTTGTTGGCGCTATGTCAAAAAAATCAGTATGATGTTTTTCCGTTATATATAAATTATGGTCAGAGAGCGCATCGACTAGAAGAAGAGGCTGTACAGAAGCTAGGTCAGCACTATGACGTACCCGTTAAGAGAGCGGTAGTGCCTATACCTGCGTTTTTAAATGGAAGTCAAATGATGAATAAGGAAGAAAAGCTTCCTGTTATTAAGGATGAAGGACAGGCATTTGCGGAAGAGTTCATCCCGCATCGCAATCTCTTCTTGCTTACACTGGCGGCGATGTATGCGCATTCTTTAGGGATATCAACAATTGGTTTAGGAATTTACAGCGGAAGTAGGTTAAGGTACAGCGATTGTACACTTGAATTTTTGCAGAAGGCACAGGAGATGATTACGATTTCAAGCGGCAATAGCGCCATTCGTATCTATGCTCCTTTCATTCATATGGATAAGGGGCAGATTACAAAGATAGCTGCGGATTTAGATGTTCCTGTTCATGCTACCGTATCTTGTAATATGGGAATTTATCGTTCCTGTGGTGTGTGTGCGTCTTGTATAGAGAGGCAACGGGTGCTTAATAATGTTTTTAAAGGGTGAGAGAACGAACGGCAGAGCCCTCAAGGGAGTTCTGCCGCTATTTTCTCCGCACCTTTCTTATTCACATGGTTTGCGTCCCGGAAATACGAATCATCCAGCGTCGGCGGGATAATCACGAATTCGCCATTATGCTGCTTCGCTACACTGTCAATGAATTGACGATAAGCGGCCTGCTCGGCTGCATACTGTGTCTTCATCACATGCTCAAACGCCTGGGTACGGGGCAGTTGTAGCACCGTAATCTGTACTCCATGCTCTGAAAGCTCGCCCATCAAGCGTTTCAGCGCCTGTGTCTGGGCACCTTCAAGGCGGTACTCCGGCATCCAGCGCTTCGCCACTTCCGCTGCATAGTTCGGACCAAAATGCTTCGCATCCCGCCCCTCTACGGGAGGGAGTCCCCACTTATAAGCGTATTTATCGCGGGGCTGCTGCGGCAGCTTGCCTTCCCAGTACAATTTCCACATTTGGGTCCATACTTCGCGCAGTCCGTATGAATACAGCAGCCAGCCGAATGCCAGGTCCGCTTTCTCTTCGACATGCGGCACCTGCAACCGTTCCCATAGCGTCGCATGGTAGCGGAACTTATTGTCCGCGTGATCGGTCGTGCTGTTGAGCTGATGCTCATTGACTGAGATCATCACGCGCTGAAGATTAGGCATCTTGTCTTTGTGCCGCTCATACAGGTGCAGCATATCGACCGCTTTGCCGCCGCTGACGCTTAAGTTGAACACTTCATCCGGTTTCAGTCCGTAGCGGGCGGCCAGCAGCGGCGGGCGCAGCGCGTCCATGCTTTGAGAGTCACCCAGTACCAGCAATTTGATTTTCTCTGTGTCCTGTGCCTCAAGGCGTTTCTCCACATCAGCAATCTGGCCGATGAAGCTGGCCGGGCTTATGCCGTACAGCGCCGGGTTACGGAAGAGGAACGCTTCACACAGCACGAGGAACAGCAGCGCCCAGATGAACCCTCTCATCCACCAGGACGGTTTGCGGCGCCGACGCAGCGATCTGGTTTGTTCACTAGAATTGGAAATAGATAAAGTCATGTTTTTCACCTTTAATCATCGCTATCACTACAAACACAAGCAGAGCGTACACCAATCCGCGGGCAGGCGCCGGAACCCGGCGGTGCCACCAGGAAGCGATGCTTGTCTCATGGCGGCGCACCACATACTCCAGCAGGTGCACGGCATACAAAATCATCACAAGCCACAGATACGACGCCTGGGAAGCCACCTGCTGCGCAAAGTTGGCCCAGCCAGCCGGATCAAACATCGCACCGATATAATCAAACGCATCCTGCACACCCTCTGCCCGGAAAAACACCCACGTAATGGTGGTAAGCTGGAAAAAGATAAACACCGCAACCGCGTGATAGACCCGGGACATGATGCGGGAGACCGCAGCACCCGGAGAAGGCAGGCGGTTCAGTAGCTTTTTCAGCCCGTCTGCATACCATTTATGAACGACAAGCATGAGGCCGTGCAGGAATCCCCAGATGACAAACGTCCACATCGCTCCATGCCACAGACCGGAGATAAGCATGGCCGTAAGCAGGTTCACGTCTTTGCGAATGCGCCCCTTGCGTGAGCCGCCCAGCGGGATATAGATGTAATCGCGAATCCAGCTGGATAGCGTAATGTGCCAGCGCCGCCAAAACTCGGTCGCATTAGCGCTGATATACGGACTGAGGAAGTTTATCGGCAATCGATAGCCGAATAGGTAGCCGAGCCCGACCGCCATGTCGCTGTAGGCGGAGAAGTCGGCGTAAATCTGGAACCCGAACAGGTACGCGCCGGTCCATGCTTCCGCCATCGTCAAATCGGCCGGATTTTTGAAATAGTCATTGACGATGGGGGCGACCTGGTCGGCGATGAGAATTTTTTTAGCCAGCCCCCATAAAATGAGATAGACACCGTATTTAAAGTGCGTCGGCGTCAATGTCAGATTGGGCGTCTGTTCCACCTGGGGCATAAATTCGTGCCCGCGCATAATCGGCCCGGCCAACTGGTGCGGGAAGAAGGCGATAAACACCCAGAAGCGCAGATAGGAATTCGTCGGCTGGATGCGTTCCTTATAGACGTCCACCAGATACGCGATAAGCTGGAACGTATAGAACGAAATCCCGATTGGCAGTACGATGTTAGCCCAGAACCCGTCCCTGGCAACTAGCGTCACACCGGTAACGGTTTCAAGGTTCTCGATAATAAACATCGAATACTTAAAGAACGCAAGGTTGGCGACGTTAATGATGATTCCAAGCGTCAGCCAGAAGCGGCTGCGTCCGCGCGGAATCTGGCGCGCAATCAGGTAAGATGTGAACGAGACGCCAAGAAACAGTCCGAGAAACCCCCAGCTCGCCGCCGCATAGAACAGGCAGTTAGCGACGCCGAGCAGGACGAGCCGGGCATTGCGAAACAAATAATACAGCACAAACGTAATGATAAGCAGAAAAAAGAATTCAGCCGTATGAAATAACATAGAACGTCCATCCTTATGTACGAAACTGAAAAACGAGACACAGGCGGCGCGTCTCGTTCCTTGTGCAAAATATCTTTTTTATTTTACCATAAAACAGGCGAAGATGACGAAGCAGAAAACGACCATGGCGTCTCAGCCGCAATCCCGACATGAAAATGATGGGGAAGATGGCTGACTTTTGTGGTATGAAGGAAAAGAGAGAAGAGAACGAGGGGGTGATTTCAATGGGGAAAAAGGCGAACGCCTTTTTCTTCCCTGGCTCTCCTTTCCTCTTTCTCTCCTTCTTTCCTCACGATTTTCACAGAAAAAGGAGCGCAATTATAGTCTGATGGAATATTGGAAAGAGAAATCGGTGCATTTCGCAAAATTTCCCCGCCGGGCGCGCATGGGGCTAATTCCGTGCCTGCGGGAAGGAGAGCTGTTGGTTCATACATACGAACGGCTCAAAAAAGAAGGACAGGAATTGCCGATAATACTGGTGAACGCGAACTTTTTTCACCTGGATGGCGGTTACTCCATCTCGGGAATGAAGTATAGCGACGGGACGATAATCGAGCGTTCGTTAGGCGGCTTCTATGTTTATCAGGATGCGGCCGGTGAGGTGCGGATCGATACTGCAAAAGAGAAGAAGATTTCCGACTTCGCGGGTGCGTGCTGGGCGTTGGAATCGTCGCCGCTGCTGCTGCCGAGTTTGGAAGCAAGTGTCCATATGGAAGCGGCCATTACGGCGGAAGCACATCCGCGTACGGCCATCGGGCTGACGGACGATAGCGTGATTCTAGCGGTAACGGACGGACGGCCTGCAGGATTGACCTGTTATGCGCTGGCTGAGCTGCTGAGAAAGGCGGGGTGTCACACTGCGTTAAATTTGGATGGCGGACGGTCCTCCCAGCTTGTCATCCGCGGCAAACAGATGAACCGGCAGTGGATGCGGCGCAAAGTATTCGCGGCATTGGCCGTCTATAATTAAGTTTCAGGAAGAAAAAGGATAGTTTCTGTGTGTGTCGAATAACTAACACAGGTATTTTCTTGATATTTCAAAGGTGGCAGAGGTAAAAATAATATAGCCTTTGCTTTCGTTTAAAAGTATAAAGAGAAATCGGGAGAGGAAGCGAGCAGCTTGAAAAAGAAAATAAAGCAACTACTTATCTGGAGTACTCTGATAACAAGTATAAGCGGTGGTGTTGCACCTGTGTGGGCCGCGGAGGACGCGGCGCAGCCGCAGGAAGCGAGGAACATTCCCTATGCGGCCCAGGAAGCGCGCATTCATGAAGTGTTACAAAAAATCATGGAAGAGCACCTCAACAGCGAGCATGATATCAAGCGTCTGACAGATGGAGCGATCCGGGGCCTGCTGGAAGAGGTGGGGGACCCGTATACGACCTACTTTACGGAGCAGGAGTTCGAGGATTTTTATAATGGTTTGGAAGGCACATTTGCCGGTATCGGGATTTATATACAACAGCAGGATAATAAGCTTATCATCCAGAGCATTTTCGAAGAGTCTCCGGCGGAGAAAGCCGGTTTGCGCGAGGGAGATGAAGTCGTTGCAGTGGACGGAAAGCGGGTAGCCGGGCAATCCATCGAACAAGTGACGGAATGGATGAAAGGGGAACCTGACTCCAGTGTCGAGTTGACCGTGAAGCGGGGTGGAAAAGAACATACCGTGCAGTTGAAGCGGGAAATTCTGCAATTTTCCCCGGTGGATAGCCTGATGCTGGACAATAAAATCGGCTACATGACTCTTTATACGTTCTCTGACAATAGTGCGGAAGTGTTCCGCAAGCATTTGTCCCGACTGCAAAGCGATGGAATGGAAGGATTGATTCTTGACCTGCGGGATAACGGCGGAGGATATTTGGACGCAGCCATAGAGATTGCGGACATGTTCGTCGATAAGGGGGCGCTGGTCCATGTGAAAGATCGGAGCGGAAAACTGACCGATATTCCTGCCAAATCCGGTTCCATTCAGATACCGATGGTTGTGCTGGTGAATGGGTTGACAGCCAGCGCTTCGGAAGTACTGACCGGCGTGCTTAAGGATTATAAAGTAGCTACCGTTATCGGCACCAAAACATTCGGCAAAGGCACGGTCCAGGAGTTGATCCCGCTGCAAAAAGGCGGAGTTCTCAAGCTGACGGTGGAAGAGTATTTCTCCCCGCTAATGCACAAGATTAACGGCCAGGGTATTCTCCCCGACATTGTGGTACAAAATCCGGACGAACAGGTGATGAGGGCTATATCCTATCTGCATGGTTCTACTGCTCTTCATTTATATCCGGACGGAACGGCAGGCGTGGCCGGTTTTCCGGCGGGGAATAGTCTGGCGAAGAAAGTGGGAGGCAAGTGGTTTATCGCGCTTCGGCCTTTTGCCGAAGTGTACGGCTGTCAGATTTATTGGGATGGAGCACGGCAGCAGGCCGTGCTGCGCTGCGGTGAGGTCGTTCGTAAGTACTCGACGAAGAATAATACATATCTACGTAACGAGAAAGGCACACTGTGGCTTGCGCTTGATAAGCTTGACAGTGACTTTCCTTCCATTTTTGTCGAGAAGCGGGGCGGGGACATCCTGGTTCATGTGAAATAGCTTCGATGTTTTCACAACATTTTTCCTGGAGGTGCGTCTATACATACAGACAAAACATGGACACGAGGGAGGAAAAAGCATGAAGAAGTGGGGATACGGTATAGTCGGCGCCGCGCTGGCATTGATTGCAGGTGCACTCTCGACGGGCGCCGCCGCTCCGGCCGAACCGGGCACCGACGCGGACCCGATCGTAACGAAGAGCTATGTGGAGAAAGTGAAGCAGGAGATTTTGAATCAAGTAAATTCCGGATCAGGTACGCAGACGCCTGCACCGGCACCGGCGGATTCGGCTAAGCTGGTTGTGGAGAAAGTGCCGGAAGGGAAGACGATTATCGGCTATGCCGGAACGGAGTTCATTGTACGGACCGGCAAAGTGACGGCCCATACACCGGCAGGAGAAGGCTATGGTCTGCCTGATCTGACTTCAGGAACGAATATTACGCTGGGTAAAACCGTACCGGCCAATCATCATTTGCTGCTGCCGCGTGACGACGGCCGCGGCCTGAAAGTGGTCAAAGGACCGGCGGACATTATGATTCGCGGTGAATATGTGATTCGATAAAATGATAAGGAAGAGGAAGGCAAGTGTGAAAAATACAATGAACACTTGCTTTCCTTTATTATGCTGAAGCTTTTTTGCACAGCATGAATTGGAGCAGATGGCCTCCAGGGTCTGGCACGCGCATGAGATGCTGCACGCCGGCACAGGGGTAGGGGCAGAGTATACCGGCTGGATACAGTGGCCCAAAACATATAACAGGGAAGAATACGAGCGCATTAAGCGCGTGGGGACGGAGATTCGCGAAAAAGCGGAAGCCTTCATTGTGATTGGAGTTGGCGGGTCTTATTTAGGAGCAAAGGCCGCAATGGACATGCTGCTTCCCGCATTTTATATAGAAAAAATTCTATAATTAGGAGAAAAAAAGAGAGGATAATAGGGAGATGGCTTTTTCTTGCAATCCATTATGGAAAGTACTTATATATAGATAAGGTTTGATGTTTCGACATGTGTGTTGTGGTGAGAGGTAGGAAGTGTAGAAAAGAAGAAGTTGGAAATGTCCTGCACACGGGCTTGTAAATAGATAAAAATGACCAAAGAACAATTAAGAACATCTGGAATGCAATAGTAAAGATGTCATTCAACATATACCGGACGATGAAAAAGAGGAGGTCAAAGCATGAGTGATAAGCTCGATTTAATTTTATCAGCTCTACAAGGAGTGCAGAGCGAAGGCCAAAAGCTAAATCAGCGCATCGATGTATTAAATCAGCGCATCGATGTATTAAATCAGCGCATTGATGTATTGGAAGAAGGACAAAAAGAAACAAACCAAATCGTCCGGGCGTTGCGTGATGGGCAAGAAGAGATGAAGGCACAAATGGAAGGCCTGGCACTTGATGTTCATAAGTTGCACGGAGAAGTAACAGCCATCCGGCAGGAACGACAACGTGATCGTGACATTTCAGATATACGTGCCGGCCGTACTCAAAGAGAGATTCTAGAAATAAATTCGCGCCTTGAACAATTAGAACGCGAGAAGAATTAATGGGTGACTTAATTCAAATGGTTGGTGCTACTCATGCACGAACGACAAAACCGGAAGAACAAATAGCAGCAGAGGTAGTTCGCTATAGAATTACCTCTATTTGTGCTGTCTATCAAAATGAATGGTAGAGGGTAGGTTAGGAGAATATCCCTGGGTTGCAGCTGAAAAGCCATGGTGGTTTTGATATACTGTAGGTAATGAATGTGATTGAGGAACGGAGGGACGAGATGGCTGAGAAGATGGATACGATTCTGCAGATGCTTCAGCAGATGGACCGCCGCATGAATGAAGGTTTCGGACGGGTTGACGAGCGTCTGGACAGGCTGGAATCCGAGACAACAGGGATTGCAGAACGTCTGGGGAAGCTGGAGACGGAGACGGCGGGAATTACGGAGCGTCTGGACAGACTGGAGACAGAGACAGCAGGAATTACAGAGCGCCTGGGGAAGTTGGAGACGGAGACGACAGGAATTACAGAGCGCCTGGGGAAGTTGGAGACGGAGACAGCAGGAATTACAGAGCGCCTGGGGAAGTTGGAGACGGAGACAGCAGGAATTACAGAGCGCCTGGGGAAGTTGGAGACGGAGACAGCAGGAATTACGAAGCGTCTGGACAGAATGGAAGCGGACATTACCATCATTAAAGACGCTGTCACCCATAACATTACAGAATCCAGGAGCCATATTAAGCATGTCGAGGATATGCAGGAAAGGCAGCAGCGCGTCATCGAATTGCTTTCGCTCCGGGCATTTGAACACGAGGCAGACATCCGGGATATTAAACGGCTGATTAATAACCAATAAAATTTATGGCTTCATGGCAGAGAAGCGCATGCTCGCTCCCCTGCCTTTTTTCTGTGAAAATCGTGAGAAAAGAAGGAGAGAAAGAGGAAATGAGATCCAGGGAAGAAAAAGGCGTTCGCCTTTTTCCCCATTGAAATCATTGTCTCGTTCTCTTCTCTCTTTTCCTTCATACCACAAAAGTCAGCCATCTTTCCCATTATTTTCATGTCGGGGTTGCAGCTGAGACGCCATGGTGGTTTTCTGTGAAAATCATGAGAAAAGAAGGAGAGGGAGAGGAAAGAAGATCCAGGGAAGAAAAAGGCGTTCGCCTTTTTCCCCATTGAAATCATTGTCTCGTTCTCTTCTCTCTTTTCCTTCGTACCACAAAAGTCAGCCGCCCTTCCCATGATTTTCATGTCGGGGTTGCGGCTGAATGCCATGGTGATTTTATTTCAACCAAAAACCAGCCGTAAATCAATCTCCAAATCTTCAAAGAGCGTGACACGGAGCATGTCTTTATTTCCAAAAACGCCGCTCAATATATATCTCTCATCATCCAGTATAAAAACTTCTACTGTCTGAAGCAGAGGGTCGACAATCCAATACTCTTTAACTCCTACACGTTCATAAAGTTTATATTTTAACCATCTGTCCTGTTTTCCTGTGGCTGGTGAGAGGATTTCGACAACTAAATCAGGCGTTCCTTTGCATCCCCTATCGTCCAACTTGCTGTCATCGCATACGACTGTCAAATCTGGCTGTACAACATTTACGATCTGCTCATCCGATTTGTCCTCAGCAAAAAGACGGACATCAAAAGGAGCAATATAGGACCTGCATGGCTTGCCGACAAGATAGTTGGCGAACTGTCTTGAAAGCTCTCCCAATACTTCCTGGTGCTTGCGTGAAGGTGCCGGACTCATCGCATACGGAACTCCGTCAACCAATTCCCAGCGCTCATCATTCGTCCAATTTAGATAATCGGCGTATGTGTATCTGCGATTAGAGTCAAAACGGGATAA
>Ga0310836_100638_pt1 | contig 25864 bp, 27 predicted proteins | sample SM_ome_4_FD_201310 | JGI IMG/M metagenome (GOLD analysis project Ga0310836, IMG submission 201310) | Sorghum-adapted microbial communities enriched on stacked mutant (SM) sorghum from Joint BioEnergy Institute, Emeryville, California... ... | reverse complement strand
CCGGATGCGGGGAAACTCGCACGTCCGGTTTGGGGCAGGGGAAAAGATAGAGGGCGAAGCTACTAGCAAAGGGGGCTTCATAAGTCCAAAGTCTTACCTATTGTCATAAAACGGCACAGCGGTTGCCACATTTACTCTGGCCGTAGATAGACGTGTGACCAACCAGCAGGGCGAAAGGGAGACCGATTTTATTCCGATTGTCGTATGGAGCAAGCAGGCGGAGTTGTGTGCACAGTATCTGGGCAAAGGAAGGCAGGCGGCGGTAGAGGGAAGAATTCAGGTCCGCAATTATGAGAACAATGAAGGTCGGCGTGTCTATGTGACGGAAGTGGTTGCGGAAAATGTTCAGTTTCTTGGCGGTGGCCAGGGTTTGGGTGATTTCGAACAGAGAACACCCGTATTCAGCGGAGGCGGTAAGCCTTCACGGAATTTCCAGAATGACAATCCGTTTGCCGACGATCAGCGACCAATCGATATTTCGGATGATGACTTGCCATTTTAATTACCGAACAATGTGCAAGCATGTATGAATCTTTTATTTTAAAGAACATACTGATTAATCATTGAACTGTAAAGAAATAGCGGCAGCTAAGGATTGTGAAAATAACGTCCTAGACTGCCGCTGCCTTTATTGAACTCTCGTTCCCCGTTAGTTGCACGAATTCTGATAAATCTTCTCATTGTTCAGGTTTACAAGCAAAGAAATTGATCAACTATTTTTTTGAATTGGAATCGTTATCTCTAGTCCCTTGACTATATCTGAAGGAAGATCAATTTGATCTCTAGTAATAGGACGTATAGTTAAAGATTTGGGTGGTTCTTGCAAAGGCTGGTAGATCGCTTTCCAACGAATGATTTCTTTCTCCCTATCTATTTTATTTTCCTCAGCTGATGAACTAAGAAGTTCGATTTTATTTCCTTTATCATCAATCACTTCAAAAATCGTCGAAAGGGATCCGCTTGGTTGGATCAATTGCCCCACTACTTCAGTTGAGTTGACTGAGAATGTGACCTTTTCAAGTATTACGGTCATGTCTTGATACGTTTTTGTTAACATTGGTACAATTTGTTTATTTGAAGTGTCATTCTTCACAACCGGAAAGGAAAAAGACCAATCTCCCTTTATATCTCCAATCTTTGTAATAGCAAGATCGAACTTAAATTTGTCGGGTAATGATTCACTTGTGCTAAAGTTAATGACGCCTACAGTATGATGGTCATCAATACGATGGATCGCCCCGCCAGCCCCCCATTTTTCAGGTAAGGTTCCGTTTATTTTTATAGTTTTTTCTTGATAAACCCTGTCAGGCAATTTATCGGGAGACTCCAGTATATATCCAACGGAGACCTGTGAGCCGTCATAAAAGGCTTCCGTGATGGTAACCGTGATATTCTTGTCAGTTGCGATTTTCTGTATATCAGTGACTAAACCTTTTTCCTGGGCTTTTTTGAGTCCGTCACCACCCACAATATTAAATACCGATTGAATTAGAGGCATCTGTTTTAGAGTCTGGGCAAAACTGGGGGATGTAACACCGACTCCGATTACCAGCACTAGCGACGCTGCGGTAGCTGTTATGAGAACGCCCGTTTTTTTAAAAGTTTCCTTTCTTCCATACGCAATGAAAGTAGTTACCGATTTTTGGAGTATGGGCCACGATTGTCTGGTTTTCAATTCTTTTTGTTCCTCCAATTTTTGAAACACACGTTTTTTGAAATCCTCAACATTTACAGTGTGATTTTCGTGACAAAGTTTAGCAGCTTTGATTTGCTTGTCCAAACTCATGATATTCCTCCTCCCATACTTTTCTTAATCGTTTTCTGCCTCGTGCTAGTCTAGACTTCACGGTTCCTTCGTTTATCCCAAGTATTTCGGAAATTTGTTTTAAGGATAACTCTTCAAAATAATACAGGATTATGGGGGTACGATAAGGTTCCAGAAGTTTTAGAACAATATCGTACATTTTTTGATTAGACTCCATTACGAAAAAGGTGTCTTCCGAGCTAATATCAGCACGCTCAGGCAATAGTGCGGATATGATTTCCCTCCACCCTTTCCTTTGCGCCATTCTACACTCGTTAATGACAATTCTAGCAAGCCAGGGGAATGGGTCATGATCTTCCTTGAATTGATCCATTTTTTCGTACACCTTAACAAAAGTATCCTGTACCTTATCCTCTGCTGTTGTCCACTCACGAACGTATGTATACGCAAGGCGAACTAGACGCTGAGTGTACAGATCCATCCATGTTTCCAGTCGTTTTTCACGCTCCAATTTTGTCCTCACCATCCTTTCACTTGTATTATGCAAAAAAGTAGAATAGGTTCCCGGTTTTTTTAAAAAATAATTAAACTGAAAATTAAAGTAGAAATAGAAGTCTTCATATTTTTTAGGTAAAAGGGAAATAGATCTAAAATTCCTAGTTGAACGTTCGGATTAATTGTATTATGATGGTGCCAACAAGCAAAAAAGGTAGATGACTTATCAAGAGAGGCGGAGGGATTGGCCCGATGAAGCCCGGCAACCCCTGTGTTCTTTCGTTGGCGAAGAACACGGGAAGGTGCTACATCCAGCAGGAGAATTTCCTGAGAGATAAGGAATGTGCTGATATCGCCTCCTTATCTCACAGGGGTAAGGAGGTGTTTATGTGTCCGCAGAAAAAGAAGAACAAAACCAAATGATCGATTATATTTTGGATGCGCTGCAAGGATTGCAGTATGGATCGATTCAAATCGCCATCCATGATTCAAAAATTACACAAATCGATCGTTTGGAAAAGCAACGCTTCCCGGTTCAGCGCTCGTCTTCTTCAACAACCAACGTATCAAGATTCTCGTCCAAAAGAAAGTAGCACACGAAACCACATCGACAGCCGATCGGTCAACCGAAGGCTCCTGCTCTATTTGCCTGCCGGTGCGCAAGGGAGTGGGAGCCTTTTTTAGTACATGATTTCATAATGGAGGAAAATAAAATGGCAGATATTATTAGCATTTCTGGAGGCATTTCTCCTAGCTCCCGTACTTCATCTGTAGTTCGGTATCTGAACACTCTGATCGGGCATCAGGGATTGCATACGGTTTCGTTTACCGTGCGTGATATTCCTGCAGAGGATTTAGTCTATGGCAGATTTGATAGTCCTGTTGTACACAACATCAGTACATTAATTGAAGAGGCGAGCGGCGTTATTATTGCAACCCCGGTATACAAAGCGGCGTATGCAGGAGGATTGAAAGCGCTGCTTGATTTATTGTCGCGCGATGTGCTGGCGAACAAAGTTGTACTTCCGCTGGCTGTAGGAGGTACATTAAGTCATCTATTAAGTATTGATTATGCACTGAAACCGGTGCTTTCGGCCCTGGGAGCCCGTTATATTCTGGGCGGCGTCTATTTGCTAGATTCAAGCATTGAAGTTGTCAGCGATGGAACCATTCGTGTAGATGAAGAAAACAATCAGCGACTCAAGCGTTCTTTGCATGAATTTATTACCGTTATCAAGCAAAACCAGGAGGTACCTGTGCGAACGTAAAAAAGCTGCTGAATGGAACATTGTTTTTGAAAGAACATCAGAAGAGGACGCGGTAGCCCAATAAACAAGAAGATGTGCTGTGTTTTTTCAGGTATTTGAGAAAGCAAGCGAACGAGGAGGGAGATAGAGATGATGGAAACATGGGTGAATGACCATTTGGATCTTTATATTTACGCTAAAAAAATTGGTGATATCGAATGGCAGAAACAAATTCTGGCTGCTTTGCATAACAAAGATCAACTGCTTCGTCAGGAGTTGCACCAAATGGTTAGCGAGGGATTGTGGAAGAAGTTTGATCAGATTAATGAAGATTTGGTGCTCGTTTATCGTCAGCTTTGCCACAGCAAAGAACCGCATCTATTTGAGGAATTAAAATGGAAAGTACTGCTTCTCAGAGCGGAGAGGCAAAGCATTATGGAACAAATTCGCCAGCTTCATCTTGTTCTTTCTTCGTAATATAGCACAAAAAAGGATGAAAACAGGTAAATGTTATCTTTTATTCTTACTTGACTTATTGGAGTAATGATATTTATAATGTAAAAAATTGATAGTATCTTAGATAGCCGATCAGTCAACTGAAGGCTCCTTTTTATTTAGCTTTTATTCAGCTATTTAATAAGGAGTCTTTTTTTATTTATATTGCAACGAGAAAGGAGATAGTAAATGGAAAGAGAAAAGGGACCACGGGAAATAGACAAAAAGCAAGTGCATGTACGAGTAATTTCGATGGCTAGCATTGCGTTACTGATGCTGATTTGGACAGTAAGTACAAATTTGAGATGGATAGACCCGTTTTTTTTGCCTTCTCCTCAATCGGTATGGGCAGCCTTTTTAGACTTAATATGGGAAGGATACAAAGGCTCCTCGTTGGGGACCCATGTTTTAAACAGCCTGTATCGATTATTTTTGGCTCTAGTTTTAGCATTTTTTATAGCAGTACCGCTTGGGATTTTATGTGGTTATTCAAAATATATACTTGCCATTTTTGATCCAATCATTGAGTTTTACAGGCCTTTGCCGCCACTAGCCTACTACGCATTACTCGTTCTGTGGCTAGGTATCGATAACACTTCAAAAATAGCTCTATTATTTCTCAGTGCTTTTGCTCCACTGTTTATTGCTACCGTATCAAGTGTACAACGGGTGCCACGTGATCGGATAAACAGTGCCCTGTCATTAGGAGCAACGAAAACGAAGATTCTTGTACATATTGTCCTTCCGTCCTGCCTTCCAGATATTATTACAGGACTTCGGACAGCAATTGGTGTTACATATGCGACGTTAGTGGCTGCAGAAATGGTAGCTGCTACTTCAGGAATCGGATGGATAGTATTGGACGCGAGTAAGTATTTGCGAAGTGATATTGTTTTCGTAGGCATTATTTTAATGGGGGGAATTGCCATACTGATGGATAGCATTATTAGATGGTATCAACGCCTTCAATTCCATTGGGTTGGGAGAGAAGGATAATAAAAATTTAGAATAGTAAAAAATACCGTATAAAGAGAGAGGTTGATGGTTATGCAAAGAAAAATATACGTGGGGCTAGTAACACTAATGGTTATCATTTTTACTTTTATCACCGGATGCTCGGATCAAGCAGCATCAACTCAAAAAGGTAATTCTTTACCTTCTTCGTCCAGTGCAATCCCAAAAGAAATTAGAATAGGTTATCAGGTTTCTCCTAATGGAGAACTCCTTGCTAAGGCTTTAGGATTACTGGAGAAAAAGTATCCGGATATAAAAGTGAATTGGATTAAATTTGATTCAGGACGAGATGTCAATAATGCGATAGCGAGTGGGAGTATCGATTTTGGTCTTGTAGGGACCCCACCAGGCTCTATAGGAATTGCAAAAGGATTGCCTTATCAGGTATATTACCTTCACGATCTCATTGGTGAAAGTGAGGCATTGGTAGTAAAAAAAGATGCGGGCATTACATCATTAAAAGATTTGAAAGGCAAGAAAATTGCAACCACCTTCAGTTCAACCTCACACTTTAGTTTATTGGGGGCGCTAAAGAAAGAAGGGATTGATCCACAAAAAGAAAACATAACGATTCTTGATATGCAGGTGCCTGATATTTATGCTGCATGGAAACGAAAAGATATCGATGGCGCTTATATTTGGCAGCCAATGCAGGCAAAATTGGTGCAGGATGGAGGCAATATCATCATTACATCTAAAGACTTAGCTGCTAAAGGTGTAATAACAGCAGAGTTTGGAATTGTTCATAAAGATTTTGCAAAGAATTATCCTGACATTGTAAAAGGGTATATCTCTGTTTTGGATGAGGCAGTACATTATTATCATGAAAAACCGGAACAATCAGCACAAGTCCTTTCTAAAGAACTGGAATTATCTCCAGAGGAAAGCTTAAAAACGATGAAACAAATCATATGGTTAGACGTTTCCCAGCAGAAAAAGTATTTTGGTACCCCGGGACAACCGGGAGAGCTGGCTAAAGTGTTAAAGGATACCGGTGATTTTATGGCAGCGCAGAAAGCGATTGCCTCTTCACCCGATGCCCCTGCGTATCAACAGGCTCTATTAAGTGATTTATATAAGTAAGGTGCAAGATGCGTAAGGGGGGACGTTTGTGCCAGTCAATATATCTCGTATACAGCATGTCGAAAGTTCCGCATGCTTTCCGTTTATCGAAATGAAAAACATCAGCCTGCACTTTTCCGATCATTATGAAAAATTATGCGTATTAGAAGATATTACACTTCAATTATACAAAGGTGATTTTGTATGCGTGCTGGGTCCGTCAGGCTGCGGTAAATCGTCGCTGCTACATGTTCTGGCAGGTTTCCAGAAGCCTACAAGTGGAGACATAACGATTAATGGAACACGGCATACCCGACCGAATTCGGATGTAGGCGTGGTGTTCCAACATCATAATTTATTTCCATGGTTATCTATTCAAAAAAACATAGAATTTGGCTTGAAAATGAAAGGCATACCAAGGTCAGAGCGAAAAAATCTTGTTTCTTCTTATTTAAAGATAGTAGGATTAGAGGATTCTGCCGCGAAGTGGCCTTATCAACTTTCAGGAGGCATGAAGCAAAGAGCAGCTATTGCTCGAACACTGGCCGCTGATCCTAAAGTGATATTAATGGATGAACCATTTAGTGCACTTGATGCGCTAACCCGCGAATCCATGCAGAATCACCTTCACAGGATTTGGATACAAACAAAAAAATGCATATTTTTTATTACTCATGACGTAGAGGAAGCGTTGTTACTCGGAACACGAATTGTAGTCATGCAGCCTAACCCTGGAAGGATTGTAGTTGATATGCCGAATCCGTTACCACGCCATAAATCAATTGAAGAAAATAAACATGTAAAGGAATTTAATGATCTACGAAATTATTTAATCTCTATGATAAGAAAGCAGTAGATACCTGTTATGTAACGCCGACCGGACAACTGGAGGCCAGGACATCGCTTATAGGGATGATCTGGCCTTTTTTGTTGACCCGTATATAAACTAAAAATCATTTCTATTTGAATGAATTAATGAGGAGGAAGCAATATGAGTAAAGATGATCAAACTCAGTTTATTAAAACAAACCTGAAGATTGAACCGGTAGCCGGGAGAATTGGTGCCGAAATAAAAGGGCTTCGACTTTCTGAACATTTAGGCGCTCCGGAAGTCTACGCAATACGGCAGGCTTTGTTGAAATATAAAGTACTTTTCTTCCGTAAGCAGTACCACCTTGATGATGCTGGTCAGGAAGCTTTTGCCCGTCTTTTAGGTGAGCCTGTTTCTCATCCAACGGTACCAATTAAAGAGGGAACACAGCATTTGCTTGAGCTGAATTCAAACGACGGAGGAGGACGTGCCGATGCCTGGCACACCGATGTAACATTTGTAGATGCTTATCCGCAGGCTGCAATTCTTCGTGCCGTTATAATTCCCGAAACCGGCGGGGATACCGTTTGGGCGAATACTGCCGCCGCCTATGAGAACCTACCGGAAGGGTTGCGTGACCTTGCTGATCGTCTTTGGGCGCTGCATACCAACGAATACGATTATGCAGCCCATCATAAAGGCACCTCATCAGCAGACGATTACTACTATAATGAATTGTTTACATCGACGATTTACGAGACCGAGCATCCTGTCGTACGAGTGCATCCAGAGACAGGAGAGCGAACATTAGTGCTGGGGCAGTTTGCGAAGAAAATTTTAGGATTATCGTTAGAAGATTCCAATCATCTCATTTCTGTTCTTCAGGGACATATCACTCAATTGGAGAATACTGTCCGCTGGCGCTGGGCTGTTGGGGATGTAGCGATCTGGGACAATCGAGCAACACAACATTATGCAATTAATGATTATGGAGACCAGGAGCGTGTAGTACGCCGAGTTACTTTGGCCGGTGATGTTCCTGTCAGTATTGATGGACGACATAGTGTTACACGGAAGAAAGTAAAGCCGATTCCGGACACTGTCTAACCATACCATCTTACGCACCGGGCTGTGAAGAGGTAATGCTCGTATTCTATGAGTAAAATAAATATAGCTGTTGAAGGTTGACTTCCTTGTTCATTCATCGTAATATACTTACATAAAGTAAGTAATTTGGAACAGGAGGGGCATCATGATTACGATATATCCGGCAGCTTCCCGTTATTCAACCAATCATGGATGGCTGCAGAGCAACTTCAGTTTTTCGTTTGCCGAGTATTACGATCCGAACAACCTGCAATTTGGTCCGCTCCGTGTATTTAATGATGATATCGTCCAGCCTCTAACAGGATTTGGGTCCCATCCGCACCGCGAGATGGAGATTGTATCCATTGTTCTTCAGGGACAGCTCAAACATCAGGATAGTACCGGAAATTCCGAGGTGCTCGTCCCGGGGGAAATTCAGCGTATGACGGCCGGAACAGGCATCGTCCATTCCGAAAGTAACCCATCCGATACGGAAGAGGTGAATTTCCTGCAGCTATGGTTCCTGCCGGACGAGAAGGGGCTTAAGCCTTCTTATGAACAATTCGCTTATGACCAGGAAGCATTGAAAAATAACCTGCTGCCTATTGTGTCCAAGCGTCAGACCGGTGAACACCGTGTAGCGCATATCCATCAGGATTTGACGCTGTATCTCTCCAGGCTCGATGCAGACAAAACGATTATGTTTACCCAGCCGGAAGGCCGGCGCATTTATGTATTTGTTATGGAAGGCGAGTTAGAGCTGAACGGTGAAAAGGTGCTGCAAAAACGGGATGCGGCACGCATTAATGAGACGCCGACATTAGAAGTAAAAGCGAAGAATGACACGCATTTCATGCTTATTGACTTACCGTAGACGAAACCACCATGGATTTTCAGCCGCAACTCCGACATGAAAATTACGGGAAGGCCGGCTGAATTCTGCGATAAGAAAGAAAAAAGAGGAAAGAATGAGGGAATGATTTCCTTCTTTCCTCACGATTTATCGTTCTTCCACTATCATACGCAGCCCGTTTTTCGGGCGGAGCGTCACGACAGGCTCGGGTTCCACCGGATGGTGGCCGACTGCAAGACGCATCCGGAATTTCTGTGCAATCGTTACGAGAATCAGGGTTGCTTCCATAATGGCGAAGTGGTTGCCAATACAGACTCGCGGACCGCCGCCGAACGGGAAGAACGCGAACTGCGGAATTTCTTTTAGCAGATTGCCTTCAAACCGTTCAGGATGAAATTCATCCGGGCGCTCAAAATATTCCGGCCTGCGGTGCATGACGTATTGGCTCATCATCAGCGTTTCACCGGGCTTAAACGTATATCCGCCGATTTCTACCTCATCGATTGCTTCGCGGTTAATCGCCCACGCTGCCGGATATAGGCGCAGCGCTTCCCAGATAATATTTTCCGCGTATTTTAGCTCCGGTAAATCTTCGAACGTTACACGGCGTCCGCTAAGTACCCGATCAATCTCTTTCCACAGTTTTTCCTCTGCTTTCGGATTTTGTGAGAGAAGATACAGCGTCCAGGACAGCGTATTGGCTGTCGTTTCATGTCCGGCGACGAAGATAGTCATGACTTCATCACGCACCTGCTTGTCTGTCATGCCCGTGTTATCTTCTTCATCGCGTGCCGCCAGCAGCATAGACAGCAAATCGTCCCGGGGAGGTTCCTTGCTTTTGCGTCTTTCTTCAATGATTGAGTAGATGACGCGGTCAAGTGTTTGCGCCGCTTCCTTGAACTCGAGGTTGCTTCTGGTTGGAATATTTTGCGGAATGTCGATGAAGGATGAGGCGCGCCTGCTTACGTATTTAAGGCCGACTTCGATTGCGTGTCCAATATCGTCCGCATCTTCTTTAACATCAGTTCCAAACATCGTTTTTGTAATAATCGCCAGAGTCAATTCCATCATATCCTTTGTGATAATGCGTTCTTCGCCATTCTGCCACTGTCCTATCATCGCTTCCCCGTAATTGACCATCGTATCTGCATAGAGTTTAATGTGGTTCTGACGGAACGAGGGCTGCATCAGGCGGCGCTGACGCATGTGGTGCTCGCCTTCGCTGGTTAAGATGCCTTCTCCGACAACCGCCTTGGCGACTTGAAGTCCTTTTCCTTTCCGAAAATGGGCCTGTTTGGTGACAAGAATGTCTTTAATATAGTCGGGATTGTTAATTAGATATAGATGACGGGGACCGAACCTCAGGTGGACGATGTCTCCGTATTCTCGTGCCGCCCGCTGCAGAAATTCCAGCGGATTTTTACGAAATGACAATAAGTTCCCGGTAATAGGCAGTCCTTTTGGGCCCAGCACTTCCAATTCATTCATATGTATACCTCCATTTTTCTGTGAAAATCATGAAAAAAGAAGGAGAGGGAAGAGGAAAGAAGATCCGGGGAAGAAAAAGGCCTTCGCCTTTTTCTACATTAAAATCCTCTCCTCATTCTTTCCTCTCTTTTCCTTCATACCTCAAAAGTCAGCCGCCCTTCTCCGCATTTTTATGCCGGGGTTGCGGCTGAGAAGCCATGGTGGTTTTGTTAGCTTGCGTGTTTTCGATTCATGCTATCCCTCTATGCACTACTGTTTAAATTTTTAAAAACGAGAGAAAAAACATATTGAATGACTGGGCTTCTTTTTTGTACGCCGGTTCAAACGTGGCCTGATCCACTCCAATTTTTCAGCATCCATTATTCTTGAAGCTAGATGATATATTTTCCTTGTTTACAACTCATACCTAAAGGGGTAGCATTAATATATATCCCCATTATGCCGAGGTGAGAGTAGATGGAATATAATGATGCTGTGAAGAATCGTCTCCGCCGTATTGAAGGGCAGATTCGCGGAGTGCTCAGCATGATGGAACAGCAGAAAGATTGCCGGGATGTTGTGACCCAGTTGACCGCGATTCGTTCCGCTGTTGATCGCGCTATCGGTTTGGTTGTAGCAAACAATATGGAAGCATGCATTCGTATGGAGATTGAAAAAGGGAACAATCCTGACCATATCATCAAAGAAGCGGTAGACTTGCTTGTAAAAAGTCGCTAAAATGCGAAACAGCACCTTGTGTGCTGTTTTTTTGCATACATAAATTGGGTAGTACATAACGGTAGAGTTCAAAGCGAAAGGTGAAGCTATGAAGGAAATGTTGCTAGGAAGTGTGATTTCTGCGCTATCTACGGGCGTAGGTGCCATCCCCATTTTGTTTTTCCGTTATATCAATCATCATGCGCGGGATACGCTGGTGGCGCTGACCGCCGGGGTTATGATGGCGGCTTCCGTATTCAGCTTGATTCCGGAAGCAATAAGCATGTCCAACCTGTACGTGCTCGCATTCGGCATATTGCTCGGCACGACGACGCTAATGCTTATCGAACGGTATTTGCCGCATGTGGATTTGGAGAATCCGCATAACAAACTCCCGATTGATTCGCAGGCGCTGTTGATTATTTCGGCCATCACAGTACATAATTTGCCGGAAGGATTGTCAGTGGGAGTGAGTTATACAGGGAATAACGAAGCGCTGGGCGGCCTTATTGCACTCGCGATTGGCGTACAGAACGCCCCGGAAGGGCTTCTGGTGGCGCTGTTTCTTGTCAATCAGAATATTGGCCGACTGAAAGCGGTGCTCATTGCAACCCTGACCGGGTCGGTAGAAATTCTCTCCGGCATCCTGGGATATATGATGACCGGCTATGTGAAAGGGCTTGTGCCGTATGGGCTTTCCTTTGCGGCGGGCGCGATGCTATTTATCGTATACAAGGAGTTGATTCCGGAAAGTCACGGGCACGGATATGAGCGATCGGCGACATACGCATTTATTATCGGACTTATCAGTATGCTGTTCTTAATTCAATATTTTGGCTAGTCCAAGGACTCCTCAGAGCGGACGGAGATGCCGTGGCGCAGCAGAAGGGCGGCGGTCACCCCGACGCCTTTTTGTTTTGTGCGGGAGAATGTACCGTCATAGATAGAAGTGCTGCCGCACGAAGGGCTACGCTCTTTGAGAATGGCTTCCGTGGCTTGGACCGTCTGCGCCATAAGCAGCGCCTGGCGGGCTCCCTGCAAAAAGGCCCCGGTTACATCGTTACCCTCGTTGTCAATGACGCGGGCTTTGCCGTCGAGTACGTCAAAACCGTCTCCGCCTACGATTTCCGCCGGATTGCGAGGCGTGGATAATCCGCCCAACTGTTCCGGACAGACGGGAATGGCTTTGCCATCTTTGACAAGCTGTTCAATTTCACTTACCCGATTGTCTTTTTGATCGTAGCGGCATTCACATCCCATTAAGCATGCGCTTACTATTTTCATTACGTTACCTCCTAAATATGACCTTCATAAAGTGTCTGCTATGTTCATTATAACCACAAAAGAAAAGAGGCGACAGCTGAACCGCAGCGGCTCAAACATTGTAACAACGTCCTGAACGGTAAACGTCTGCGTCAGTTCTGTGGCTACCGCGCCCGGTGAAACGACGGTCGTACGAATATTTTGTTCCGGAAGCTATTTACGCAATCCTTCGGTAATGACGCGTACCGCGAATTTGGTGGTATAGAAACAGCAAACGCATGCACCCGGAATAAACAGAAAAGAGATAGAAGGGATTATTTCGGCAAAAGTAGAATAGCTTGGCGTCTTCTTACGCAAAGCGTGCTATACTTTTTAAAAGGGAAGCCGGCATGCTTTACGAAGAAGAAAGGATGAATAAGAGAGATGCAGCATTTACTTAACCCGAGGGTACGCAATATCCAAATTTCAGGGATTCGCAAATTTTTTAATCTGGTCCAGCAGTATGATGATGCAATTTCTTTGACAATCGGACAGCCGGATTTTGCTACGCCGGACCATATCAAGGAAGCGGGCAAGCGCGCCATTGACCAAAACCGGACTACCTATACACCCAATGCGGGTCTTATGGAGCTGCGGCAGGCCGTCAGCGTTTTTGTTGAGCAGAAATACGGACTGCGTTATGACGCGGCGACGGAAATCATTGTAACCAATGGGGCGAGCGAAGCCATTGATATTGCGCTGCGCACGATTCTAGAAGAGGATAGTGAAGTCATCCTGCCCGGACCTGTTTATCCGGGATATGAGCCGATTATCCGCCTGTGCGGCGCCGTCCCGGTATACGTAGATACGCGGGATACTGATTTTAAGATGTCGGCAAAGCTTATAAGCGAGAAAATTACGGCAAAGACGCGCTGTGTTATTTTGCCGTATCCGTCCAATCCAACCGGCTGCACGCTCGGGCAGGATGAGCTTGAAGAGATTGCCGCTCTGCTTAAGGACAGGGAAATCTTTGTCATTTCTGATGAAATTTACAGCGAGCTGATCTATGGGGGGATGCATCGTTCGATTGCGTCGCTTCCTTCCATGCGGGACAAAACGATTGTCATTAACGGTCTGTCCAAATCGCATTCGATGACCGGATGGCGTATCGGCTTCACGTTCGCTCCGGCCTACATAACGGAACAAATGGTGAAAGTTCATCAGTACAACGCAACCTGTGCCAGCTCTATCAGTCAGTATGCTGCACTGGAAGCACTAACGGAAGGGATGGAAGATGCGGAGGCAATGAAGGCGGAATACGATAAGCGACGGACGTACGTCTATGAGCGGTTGACCGCTATGGGATTTGACGTGGTCAAACCAGACGGTGCATTTTACATTTTTCCTTCGATTGCGCAGTTCGGACTTTCTTCATTTGCATTCGCTTCACGTCTTTTGGAAGAGCAGCGCGTGGCGGTCGTTCCAGGTGATGCATTCTCTTCGTATGGGGAAGGGTATATCAGGATTTCTTATGCATACGCGATGGATATTTTGGAAGAAGGACTGAACCGTCTGGAAGCTTTCCTTGCAAATGTAAAATAAACATCTGCCGCATTTCTTGCACCTTTTTCTGTGAAAATCATGAGAAAAGAAGGAAGGGGAAGAGAAAATGAGATCCGGGGAAGAAAAAGGCGTTCGCCTTTTTCTACATTGAAATCATTCCCTCATTCTTTCCTCCATTTTCCTTCGTACCACTAAAGTCAGCCGTCCTTTCCACGATTTTCATGTTGTGGTTGCGGCTGAGATGCCATGGTGGTTTTCTATGTCGATTCACGGAAAAAAATAGCGTGCATGGAGAAAAAAGGAGGATGCGGAATGAGGAAGTATAACGGTCGATTGGCTATTGCCGGGTTCATGTACATCGGAATTTTGGCAATGATTCTCGGATGTACGCCGGATAAAGGTTCAGATGCGGTTCCGCAAAAACAGGCATCCCAGGAAAAGAAGGAACAATCCGCCCTGCCTGTTTCGCTTGCCAGAGAAGCAGTGCCGCTTCCTGAAGCAGACACTCCATACGAACCGGAAGTTATCGCAGAAGGACTTAACGTGCCCTGGGCGCTCGCCATGGCCCCGGATGGGCGGATGTTTTTCACAGAACGTCCCGGTACGCTGCGGATAATCGAAAACGGAAAAGTTCTACCACAGCCGGCGCTTTCATTCCCTCCGCCTTTTGTAGAGAAGGGAGAGGGCGGTCTGCTTGGGCTAGCAATAGACCCTGATTTCTTGACTAACCGTTACCTGTATGTTTACCACTCTTATGAACAGGATGGCCAGATCAAAAATCGGGTGCTACGTCTTACCGAAAGTAAGAACCGCGCCCGCGTCGATAAGGTGCTGCTGGATGGGATTCCCGGTAACTACAATCATAATGGGGGAAGGCTGAAAATTGGCCCGGACGGAATGCTGTATATTACGACCGGCGATGCGCTTGAGCGGGAGCGATCGCAGGAGAAGGATGATTTAGCTGGAAAAATTCTACGCATTCGGCTGGACGGTACCATTCCGGAGGACAATCCGGACCCGAATTCTCCCGTCTACAGTCTGGGACACCGTAACCCACAGGGATTGGCCTGGCATCCAGAGACCGGCAAGCTCTATAGTGTCGAGCACGGCCAGTCCGCTCATGACGAACTGAATTTGATTGAACCGGGCGCCAATTATGGATGGCCGGTTATTGAAGGAGATAAAACAGAAGAAGGCAAGAAGCGCCCTCTGCTACACAGCGGCGAGCAGACCTGGGCCCCCTCGGGAATCGTGTTTATACAACAGGGGCGATGGAAAGGACAATTGCTTGCGGCCAACCTGCGGGGCGAACAAATCTGGAAGGCCGAGCTGGATGGGGAGAATCCGATTAAAGTAGTCTCGCTGAACAGCCTGTTTCCCGGAGAATTTGGACGGATTCGTGATATTGCAGAAAGTCCGGACGGCTCACTGTATTTTATGACGAATAACCGGGATGGACGAGGCAAGGAACGTTCCGGGGATGATAAGATTATCCGCTTGAAACCTCGTCTCTAAATTCTAATCTTTGTACTGCTTGCTTCATAAAATAAAGAGGAGCTGTGATTAGCTCCTCTTTTCTGTTTCATACGGAACGCCGATGCCGGTAAATCCGAGCAGTATGGTCAGTACGGGACACAGCAGGCAGAAAAACGCGAAAGGCAGATAGTCGATGGTCGAGACGCCCAGCACACCGGTAAGAAATACGCCGCACACGCTCCATGGAACGAGTGGATTGACGACCGTTCCGGCGTCTTCGAGTACACGTGACATATTTTTTCGTGCCAGCCCCAGTTTCTCATATTGTTTTATAAATGCGTTACCGCTCAAAATGATGGACAGATACTGTTCACCGAGCAGCATGTTTATGCCGATGGACGAGAAAGCGGTGGAGGCGATCAGTCGTCCTCTTGTCTCGATAAAGCCGTGGATTAGCTCCATAAGTCGATTGATAATTCCCAGCCGGTACAGCAGCCCGCCCATGCTGAGAGCCAGGAAAATTAGTGAAACAGAGAACATCATGCTTTGCATGCCGCCACGTGTCAGCAGTGCATCGACGGCTTTTATTCCGGTCTTAGAGACAAAACCATCCTGGATGATGCCGGCCATCCGGCCTGCCGTCATGCCCGGCTGCAGCCAGAATGCGAGCACGATACCGGAGAGAATACCTGCCATCAGTGTCGGAATGGCCGGAACACGGCGTATCGCAAGCAAAAAAACCAGGATAGGCGGAATTAAAGCCAGCGGATGGATTGCCGTGTGCTCTATCAGCGCTTTGCGCAAGCTTTCTACCTGTGCCGCCGAATCGGGTGCCGCGCTTCCGACGCCGAGATACAGGAACAACACAAATGAGATCAGGAGCGCAGGGACGGTAGTCCAGAGCATATGACGAATATGCGTAAACAAATCAACGCGGGCCATTGTTGGGGCGAGATTTGTTGTATCGGATAACGGTGACATTTTATCGCCGAAGAATGCTCCAGAGACGACTGCACCCGCTGTCAGGGCCGGGTTGATTCCCATGGCTTCTCCCATGCCCATGAGTGCGACGCCGATGGTAGCTGCTGTGGTGAGCGAGCTGCCGATACAGGTTCCGACAACGACGGAGAGTAAGAGCGCTGCGGCAAGAAAATAATTTGCGGACAGGAGATGAAAGCCATATACCATCATTGTCGGCACGGTACCGCTGGCCATCCAGACCCCGATGAGTGCACCGATAAGCAGAAAGATAAAAATCGGTACTAAACCGGGACGCACGCCTTCTATAATTCCCTGCTCGATTGTTGTCCAGGGGATTTTCTTGAAGAAGGCGACAAGAATTAACAGAAACAGACACAAAAGGATAGGAACGTGCGGTGGAGCTTCCAGCCCGATCATGATTGAGCCGATGATGCCAAGCAATAGCACGGTTAGCAGCACCGCCTGGCCTTTTGTAAAATGATGAGTAGTTGTTTCTTCCCGCACGGTAGATTCCCCCCTTATATAATTTATTACTTAAACGCTTGTTTGCTTTTAAGTGATAAAGCGACTTTTTAAGAATACAAGATTAATAGTTTGTTTGTAAAGTATTATTTTCAAAGAGTAGGGAAAAGGATACGATATAATTAAAGAAAGAAAAAACGAAAAAATGAGGATAAGAAGATGAAATATGGAACAATAAAATGGGACGCTAAAAGCAATCAGTTGCTGTCGACGGTATGCCGGAACTGTCCGGACCCGCACTTTCAGCGGCGATCGGAGGAGTTGCCGCATATTGGATGCTGTGCGTATGAACCGGTGTTTACTTTATTTGAGATATATAAAATGATAGCAGCGGGTGAGACGGACTTTTTCATGGAACAGCTGTACCGTAACCCGCGCAATACCATATATGAATACGAAATTGTAGCGGGAGCATTCATTCATCCGCTGTTCTATAGCCGAGGGCCAGGAGAGTCAGAATCTCCGGCGGAACGGTACGAGCGGCTGCGACAGTCACCGCATACGGCTTATCAGGCGGTGGATGAACGATTGGCGTATGCGGTGTGCCAATTTTTTGTCGACGGCAAGGGATGCGGTCTGAATCCGCATTTCAAAACGAGCATTTGCCGCTCGTTCATTTGTGACGCAATTGAAGAAAGGTTATCAGAAGAAGAACGCAAACAGCTGTCCGCAAGGCAGCGGATGATCCGGGACGAGGCCGAACCGTTTCACCGCAAATACAGGGCGATATTTCAAGAGAAAGGCTGGACACTGGGGGATAATATTGAAGAAATTATGGTTTACTTGCAAGAGTTGAATCAACAGAAGGCGGAGTGAAATTTCCACTCCGCCTTTGTTTGGATCGAATACAATTTCCCTCTTGCGTTTATACTTAGGAGAGAAACGGGAATTGAATCAAATATTACTTGATTACACGTCTGGCTGTTACATAATATTTTTGGTGCCAGGAACTGTTCAGGTTGCTGATGGTCACATCGTATTTCGTGTTTGCCATGTGCAGCACTTTGCCGTTGCCGATGTACATGCTTACGTGAGTAATGTCCCATTTGTTTTTCTTTGTGCTATAGAAAATTAAGTCGCCTTTTTGCAGCTTGCTCTTCGGTACATAGCTGCCCAGTTTTACCTGACGATCATCGTCGCGTGTATGAATGTCAATACCATTTTTCTTGAAAATATAGTATATAAATTGTGAGCAATCCATGTATTTTCCGGGAACATAATTGTGGCTGTACTGCGCCTTGCCGCCCATCAGGCTTTTGCCGGTACGGATGATATTGTCAATGACACGGTTTTCATTTGCCACATTTACCGTTGTGCCGAATTTTGCGGATACCATAGCTGCTTCAGCTTGTCCCGGACCAGCCGCCAGGCCGCCGAGCAGCATACTGCCTGCTAATAATCCTGTAGTAAGAGCTTTGAAACCTTTTTTCATGTAACTTCTCCCTCTCTCTTTAGCCGACGAGGTTAGCTGACGGGTTCGGTCGAAAGGCGCCCGACCACGCATAAAAGCGCGATTTCACCCCATTTGCTTGGTTCCCCCGTTCCAGATTCTGTATTATCTGGATTAGGCGTTTGTTTTTGTTATTTTTTATTCTCTATAAACGGTAATGTAAATGAGAGAGAAGGGCATTAGCAGATAGATGGCATCATTTCCTTTATTTTCATTTCTAGGTGGAATGACACATAGCCCCTGTTCGCCAAAAAAGCGAACAGGGGCTATGTGTCTGTGATTATGGATTTAGAAATTTGGTGTAAGAAGCCGGTGAGCAGCGACACGAATAGGCATTTCGATCGATGTTTGATAAACATCAAGTTGACCGGCCAGGCGAAACAGTTCCCGGTTTGGCTTGGTATTGACCTCGATAATCCAGACTCGGCCTTTTGTATCAATGCCAATATCAATGCCAAATTCTATGAAATTGCCGAACTTTGATTCGATATGCCGGGGCAGAAGAAGACTGACCCGCCTAATCTCGTCCAGAATGCGCGAAACTTCCTTTACAGAAAAGCGATAACCGAGCAATTCTTCAAGTCCGATAGCACGCCCGCCACTTTGCAGGTTAGAGGTAACGAATTGCTGAGGGGATTGTTTGCCCACCATGCCCGTTATCATCCATTCATCCTGCTCATTTTTTTGAACGAGCACCCGGCTATCGCATATGCTGTTGGGCAGCAAGGAGAGTGCAAGACCCTGCTGCAGAATGAATGTGCGTCCTTGCCGCTGGCACCACGTTAGTAAAAACCGCTCGGTAGCAGGGCACGTTCGCATGATATTACGGATAATGTTATTCTGTCGATCGCGGCCGACCATCTCAAATATACTTCCATTATGACGAATGCGCAGGATGCCTTTGCCTCCTGAACCGTTTACCGGCTTTACGTAGAGAATAGGGTGCTTTCGAATCATGCGCTGCAGTGCACCACGCTGCATTAATACGGTGTCCGGCAGGTAGGGGGCAATGTGTTGGTCCTGGCTTAGAAATCGGTGAGCGTTCCATTTATGAGCAAAACGGTTGTTTAAATAGGTTAGACGGCTTGCGCTGCGATATGCCGCATATTTTTTGAATACCTCAGGCAACATATTGCTGAAACGGTCGTATACGATATGCGGCAGGTGCGTTTTTTTTCTTCTCCATACTTTGGTTTTTATATCATACACGAAGCCGTATACAATTCCCTTGTTTTCATCGATGTCAGCGGGGGAGTAGACGATGAGTCCACAGTTATGCGTTTCAGCGGTGAGAGCAAGGCGCGTGAGGTATGTTTTACCTGCTATGAAATTCCCGTTACGATATGTCAACACTCCGACAAGTGGACGCTGTATGTTCATATTATCTCACTCTTTTCTTTAGTCTCCTCCTCCAACCCGGAACATAGATTTTCCGGGAGCATCTCGTATACAGGCAAACGTAAGGGAGAAACTTTATGAATGGGAATGTCGGGTCTCTCCCGTATCAATAAAAGTTTGCCTGATGCTGGGCGTATTCTACGATGCGCCGCAATGATAATTTACGAATATGCGGTTCGTCAAACTTGCCCGGTTTAGCGTTTGCTTCGATAAACCAGATGCGTGTGGTTTTATCGATGCCAATGTCCATCGATACTTCACCGAGTGCAGGCCATTCTTTTTCAAGCGAGCGAGCGATGCGCAGCGCCATATGATGAATCGATATGAGTATGTTTTCCGGTGAATAGTGCGGAAATGCGGCTGTAAGGACTTCTTCAGGCGATTGTACCGATCCGCCGCGCGGTACATGGGTTGTAATTTTGCCGGATCCCGCCAACCGGATCCCCATACCGGTTACATCCCATTCGCCGCGGCCGTTTTTTTGCGCCAGCAGACGGACATCGAACAGTTTGTTGTTGAATGTGGCCAGGTCGATACCCTGCTGTATAATGTATGGCTGTTTGATTCGGGATGAGAGATACATCCAGACTTCTTCCTTTGTAGAAAATGGTTTGCTTATCGTTTTTTTTCGTTCCTGGTATTGTATCAGATAGCCGCCTGTAGGCTTTCGCTGTACGCGGTAAATGCCTTGACCTGCCATACCGTTTACCGGTTTGACATATACGAACGGATAAGAAGACAGCATCTCATAAAGTATATTTTTCGAAGAAAGCGGTACGGTACACGGCAAATAGGGCAGGATGCCCGAGTCGCGCTGTAGAGCGGCATATAGCTGCTGTTTATTGAAGAAATGAGGATTGTATAGTGTGAGGTTGCGCATGTTTGAAAGTTGTGCCAGCGCAATCTTTACATGCTTTTGCTCTTCCGATGCACGGTTAGGGATGCGGTTATAGAGAACGTGCGGCAGCGGCAGCCTTTCTTTTATCCATTTCTTTCCATGTCGATGGTACAGATAGCCCTGTACGGTACGCGTTTTCCAGTTGATATTTTCTATCGGGACGACGTATACGAGTGCGCCTATCCTCCGGCCTGCTTCGATAATATCAATAAAGTTGCTTTGAACTCCGCGAAACAGTCCGCCTCCTGCCACAGTAAGAATGCCGACGAGAGGTCCTATCGTAAAATGGTTCTGGTGAGAACGAATGCGTACTTTTGCTTTGATGGAATACAGATTGGGCCGTTTGCGTGTTACAAGCATCGTTTTTTCCCAGGAACCGAACCGCAGGCGAACTTTCTTTCGGGAAAGAAGTGGATGCGGCGTTTTGCTCGCGGAGAGGTGAAGGCGCCATGTTCGGTGTAAGGGGTGAATGGACACCCATCCTGTCGCGAGCGTACTCATGAAGTCACCGACTTTGAGCGATTTTGCCAGAGATAATACGCGTAGCGCAGCGGATTAAGTCGTACATCCCGAAAATGTTTCCCTTCTTCAATCTGACGGAAGGAAGCGCGCCCGGGTTTGGAGTTTACTTCAATCAACCATACCTGACCCCAGCGGTCGACTCCAATATCGATACCCAATTCGACCAGGCGCCCATGCCTTCCTTCGAGGAACGGAGGCAGTTCTTTGACGATAAAATCAATTTCCTGATTAATCTTTACCATTTGCTCTTCGCTAAAGTATTTACGAAGGAAAGATTCATACGAGTACGCCTTGCCTCCCCCGCATAAGTTAGACGTGAGGCCATTTTTAACACCGGCGCGTACGGCGCGGCCTGTTTCTCCCCATTCGCCTTTGCCGGTTTTCTGCACAAGTACGCGGATGTCGAATGGAATACCGTCTGGAGTCGAGAGTTGAAGATACGGTTGGGCGATCATTTTCACCTTGAATTGATTGCGTAGCCATAATAGCAGTGCTGTCCGGCTGGGAAACGTGCGGTGAAAAATTTTATTTTTAAAGTTTCGACCATCGACACGGTGGACATTGTTTTTAGATATAACTCTCATTACACCGATACCGAGCGAGTTGCGCATTGGTTTTACGACAACCGCTTCATAATTGTTGAGCAGATCTTTAATTACCTGCATGGATGTAATGAGTTCAGTGGCGGGCATGTGGGCGGCGATGCCGGGATGCTGGATAAGATGGTTGTGGTTCTTAAGCTTGTCGCCCAGCACATGTCCAAGAAACGTAATGGAAGGATTTGCTTTCAATCCTTTGATTTGCGCTTCGTATTTTTTACGGTTGGACAGACGGTCGTAGATTAGTGTCGGGAAAGGCAAGCGAATTTTTACCCATTTTTTCTGAGGGGTATATCGGTATGCCATGACCGTTTTTGTCGTGAAATTGATGTTTGTAGGTAAAATGACGTATACCGGCAGCCCGATTTTTCTTCCTGCCTGGGTCAAGAATGCAAAGAACGTTTTGTCGGGAAAAGGTTGATATTTAGTACTTGGGGTGGCTAGAATGCCCAAATAACCCGAAGGGTTTTTTTTCATTATGATGACCTCCTTCTTGGACGTCGCTTGGCTTGCGGCGTTTTTTTGGGAGCGGACGGAATAAAGCCGCTCCGGTAAAAACAGTAGTCAACCAGTCGAATGACAGAAGGTCGCGACCCTTTGCCGGCATTCGCCAGGGCATTATTTGTTTTGGAAGGCTTGGAGTTGATTTCAAGCAGCCATACTTTGCCGCTTTTCTCAACACCTAAATCGATGCCGAGTTCCGCATAATGGCCTTCCACACATTTCTCGAATAGTCGGGCGATGAGTAGTGCATGCTTCCGGATGGAAGCGGCAACCATATTGCGTGTCATCGGAGGAAACCCGGCCGCCGTCAGCGCCCCGCCCAGCGGAAGCATGGTCCCGCCGCGCGCCACGTTGGAGACGATACTTTTGCTTGTGGGTGCGCTTCGTCCCACCACGGATGTGATGCTCCACTCGCCGTATCGGTTTTTTTGCACAAGCGCGCGAAAATCCACAATACCTCCCCGCATTTTGATAAGATGTAATCCCTGCTGCATTAAATATTGCTGCTTACCTATGCGAGAGCGCAGCATCTGGTGCAGCGTCCCCAGTGTACGGTATCGCCGTATGACCGTTCCGTTCAATGAAGCATATTGGCATACATAACCGCCATTGGTGCGGGCGAGACGGATGATGCCACGCCCGAGGCTGCCGCTGGACGGCTTCAGGTAGATGTACGGGTGTTTCTGCAGCATAGCTGAAAGTGATGCAACTCCTGTGTACAGCTCGGTATACGGAGAGAAGGAGGCGTTTTCCGGCAGACGGGACATCCGCTCGTAAATGTGCCATTTATCGAGGAATTGTTCGTTAAAGAATAGTACGCCTTTATTTTTCAATATGGCGATTTTCTCCTTTGTCTCTTCTTTTTCTTCAATCCGGCGCGATCCGATGCGATTATAAACACACTTCGGCAGCGGAAATCTTCGTTTAATCCAATGATTGTTGTGATACGTCCACCCATCCGCCGTATTGTTCTCCTGCGAGATTTGATCTAATGTGAAAATAAAACCGAGTCCTCCCCGCAGGCGACAGGTCTGCGATACCTCACGACAGAAATCGGTAATTCCCCCGAACATTCCTTCTTCTGTAGGCGCCATCCGGTAGATTAGCACGCCGACAAGCGGTCCGACGATAAGCTCTCGGGTTTCCGCATGAAAATAAAAGCCGTATGCCATCTCTTCTTCGAGCAGATGAAGTCTCCGTGCGAGAGATTCCCGGATTCGTACAGGAGCAGCGGTGGTGACCGTTTCAAAAGCAACCTTTACTGTTTGTAATCCGTACGTCAGGTTAAGCGAATTTTTGCCGGAAATCCCGTGTTTTTTGACAAAGGAGGTCGGGAGCTGTAAATCGATCGCGGTGGGAAGAGACTGATCGGGTATAGGTTGAATCCGCGTATAATGCTGCGGCATGGATCGCTCCCCCTTTCTTACATGCGTGTATCATCCCTTTATCTTATGAGCGAATGAACAGGAGCGTGAGTATTCTATCCATTTGTTTACTGTAGAAGAGGCTGGTACAATAAAAGGAGGAACTTTAGTGAAGCAAAGAAAAGAATGGAGGGTGAAAGTATGAAAATTACATATCATGGACATTCTTGTATACAGGTTTCACATCAAGGCAAATCGGTGATTATTGATCCGTTTCTGACGGGAAACGCTCTGGCAAAAGCAAAGCCGGAAGAAATTGAAGTTCAGTATGTACTGCTGACGCATGCACATGGGGACCATATCAGTGACGCACTTACCATTGCTAAGCGGAATAATGCTACGGTCGTTGCTACGCATGAGCTGGCTACATATATGGGCTGGCAGGGAGTTAAGGTCCATGGCATGAATCTGGGTGGCGCGTACGAATTTGATTTTGGTACTGTGAAGATGACACAGGCTTTTCATAGCTCTGCGATTGTGCTTGATGATGAGCAGAAGATTATCTATGGCGGCATGCCGGGCGGCTTCCTTGTGACAATGGGAGGCAAGACGCTTTATCATCTTGGCGATACCAGCCTGTTCAGCGATTTGAAAATGATTGGAGAGCGCAATACGATTGATATCGCATTTGTGCCAATTGGTGATAACTTCACCATGGGACCGGAAGATGCATTGCAGGCGTCCGAATGGGTTGGTGCAAAACTCACTGTACCTGTGCACTACAATACTTTCCCGGTTATTAAGCAGAATCCGGAAGCGTTCGTACACGGCCTTGAAAGCAGAGGTTTGAGAGGTAAAGTCATGACTGTGGGAGAAGAACATGAAATATAATAGTTTAGTAACAGTTTTGTAATATATATGTAATATTCATGGGGTATCTTAAAATCGTGATGAAAAACCCCCTTTTATATACCTCTTGTGTTGGAGCGACGGATCAAGTCGCTCTTTTTTTTGTGAAAATAAGGAAAAAGGCGTTCCTCTTTTCTTTCTTGCATCTTGTACCACCAATGCGTAAGATAAATAGCAGTGTGAAAAATTTTGAAACAAACAGGTGATTGATACAATGCGTCTACGTAAAAAACCCGGCGTACGGGAAGCGATGGCTACCTATCCGAAGCTGGTCCCGCTTAACGGTGAAGAATACAGGGGCAGATGGCGGGAATTCTTTGGCAACGATAATCCGATTCATGTGGAGCTTGGCACCGGTAAAGGCAACTTCATTACGACGCTTGCGGAGCAAAATCCGCATATTAACTATTTCGGCGTCGAGCTCTACGAAGAAGTGCTGATTAAAGCCGTCAAAAAAGCTGAAGCCAAGGAGCTTACCAATATTGCGTTCCTCTGGATTAACATTCGCGACATCGAAAATTACTTCGCTCCCGAAGAAGTGGACAGGATCTATCTCAATTTCAGCGATCCGTGGCCTAAAAAGCGCCATGCCAAACGCCGTCTAACTCATAGCGAATTTCTCGCTAAATACAAAAAGATATTAAATTCAAACGGATTTATTCAACTGAAAACCGACAATGAAGGGTTGTTTGAATTCAGCTTGAACGAGTTTGCACAGGAGTTATTCCTGCTGAAAGACATCACATTCGACCTGCATAACAGCGAATACGTCGAAGGGAATGTCATGACTGAATATGAAGCCAAATTCGTTAGTCAGGGCATGAAAATCTACCGCTGTATTGCTGCGCATCCGGCACAGTTGGCCGCAAAATTTACAGAGTAAAGTGTTTGTCCGTAATTCTGAAAGTTCCTTTCCGCGCATATACTGTACAAGCATAGAAAAACCACCATGGCGTCTCAGCCGCAATCCTGACATGAAGATCATGGGAAGGGCGGCTGACTTTTGCGGTACGAAGGAAAAGAGAGAAAAGAACGAGAGGATGATTTCAATGGTGAAAAAGGCGAACGCCTTTTTCTACCCTGGCTCTCCTTTCCTCTTTCTCTCCTTCTTTCCTCACGATTTTCACAGAAAAGGAGAGAATACCATGGGTCATCCTTTCCGTAGTATCGGCTATCTTATTTTTGCGTTTCTGCTTGTGCTCTATGGGCTTCCACGGCTGCCTTTTCTTGCGGAAAAGAATGAAGCGGTTGTGTTCAGTGCTATATGGATCGGATTTGCGCTTCTCATCATCGGAGTCCACCTCTATCAAATTATTAGAGAGAGGGAGGGACAGGACACAGTTTCTTCGCTTGTTGCACCACAACGGGAGCAGGCAAAAAAGAGAACACAGTTTGATTATGAATGAGTACAGAATAAGCCGCCG
>Ga0310836_100636_pt1 | contig 25879 bp, 18 predicted proteins | sample SM_ome_4_FD_201310 | JGI IMG/M metagenome (GOLD analysis project Ga0310836, IMG submission 201310) | Sorghum-adapted microbial communities enriched on stacked mutant (SM) sorghum from Joint BioEnergy Institute, Emeryville, California... ... | reverse complement strand
CCTTTTTCACTTCGGCAAAATAACGATCTTTTTCAATAAATTGATTAATAATCTGAAATTCTGGCAAATCTAAGGGTATGGAAAGTGTTTTAGACACTCGCAATTCCTCCTTTGAATGTGGTTTGGTTACTAACATTCTTGCCAGAGGTTGCGAGTGTTTTTCATTTTATTTCAACATTTTCACAAAAAATGGTGATGAATCAATATTTTTTACCATTTTTCCAAGATATAAATTTATTGATATGCCTAACATTAATTTCATCGTTAAAGTTATACTCCATTTTATTACGGCATATTGCTTGATGTTTATTGTCGTACTAATCGACTAATAGATGATTGATTATGTATATTCGGTCTTTACAGAAATCATCCAGATATTACAGATTTATATGAGACTCTTGAAAGATTTGCTATATCCATGTCGTATTTACATATGCAGGCATTAAATATATACTACCAAAAAAACTATTTTAAGGGGTGTTCAAATGAAGAGATTTAAGAGAAACTGTCTGATCGCGCTTCTAGTATTCACTTTATCCATCATAACCGGATGTTTAAAGTCTGAGCCATCCGCCTCATCCGAACCTAGAGTGCTGCGAATTCTGGGAAGTGAGTATACTGTAAATCAAGATTCTTCCTATTTTGAAGTGAGCCACGATAACGTTTCGATCGAATTGATTAATATTGACAAAATCTATCAAGAGGCATATAACAATACTTCTCAGGGCCAGCAGCCATCAGTAAATCCTGATGATAAGATCAAAGAGATCATAAACGGTCCAAATCCGCCGGATGTAATCTATCTGAACCAAACACAATTAACACAATATATTGAGGAAGGATTGATCACGCCATTAGATAGTTTTATAGAAAAGGAGAAGTTTGATCTTGATGGAATTGCGCCAGCCTTAATAAACGGCATAAGAAACATCGGAAACGGAACCCTCTATGCGTTAGCGCCTACATTTGAGTCCCAAGTTCTCATCTATAACAAAACCATGTTTGACAAGATGAATATTCCATATCCGGAGGATAAGATGAGTTGGGAGCAGATCTTTAACTTGGCGAGACAATTAACTCACGAAGAGAACGGCAAAAAAATATATGGTTTAGCCTTTGAAAGTTATATGGATGCCAGCAGTCAAATGGACATATATACGCAACCGTTAAATCTAAGTATCTTCAATGCCGACTATACAAGCGTGACAGTAAATACGCCTGAATGGGAGAAGGTATGGAGCACGATCGCCGAACTACATACAGCAGAAATCGTTCCTCCTCTCTTTAATCCAATGAAAGCCAGAGAATCTGGAGAGATAGTATCCGTATCCTACGCGGATCGACAACCCTTTCTCTTTGGGCGGGCAGCGATGGCGATTGGCCGATACAACGACATCCGTCAGTTAGCTGAATCGATGACTGGCAATGTTTATTATGGAGATGCGATGGAGCAGTCTGCAAAATTTGAATGGGATATTGTAACCTTGCCCATCCATCCTGAGGTTGGCGATGTAGGCGGAAATGTCTCGATGTACGATTTGCTTGCCATCAACGCGAATTCGGACCAGGCAGATCTTGCTTGGCAGTATATCTCCTTTATCAATGGGGAGAAGATGGCTAAGGTTAAAGCCAAACAAAGCTGGCAGCTTGTCTCCCGCTTCGAGCATGTACAACAGCCGGAAGGTCTCACCATCAATCTGAATGCATTTGTCGCCTTGACGCCGGCCAATAATACTTGGGTGAGCGAATTTAGGAAGCTCTATCCCAAACACTCTCCATACGAAATTACCAGTATAGGAAGCCAACTTCTGGAACAAGTGATCAATGGCGAAAAGACGGTGCAAGAAGCGCTCGCCGAGTACCAGACCAAGGGCCAAGAGGCGTTAGATCGGATTCGCCAAGAAGAGAACCAAGGATAATAAATAACCCAACCTTTCTTAGGTAGATTTAACACTTTAAAGAAATTAAACCTTCAATCCACCTTGATCTTGGATTGAAGGTTTCTTCGTACATATTTTGAGTTGAGATATTCGGGCTTTCCTTTTGGGTCAGCCCTTGCTCTCCCCTAGATAAATTGAATTTTTCTGCAATAATCGATCATGCGCATCAAAAGCTGCTGATTCGGTGGAGTCCATTCGAAATCCAACTTTTCCAATAATTTGACGGTCTTATCTGAACGGAGCAGATAATGGGTCTGCGATTGATCCTCCTCTAACCATCCGTTATGCAGCAAAAGATGCTCGATCGCTTCCCGATGCTTCTCTTCCTGGTAGCAATCTTTCAATCGATCAAGAAAGTCTTCCATGCTCATAGAGGCCATGTTTAAGTTTAATTCTTCGAGCGTTAAGATTTCAGAGATATCAACCAGATGATGGTTATAGATATGGAATATTTCATTCTTTAGATTCTGGCAATCTGCCAGCAGATTAACCGCCCTGCTTACATAATCAACATAGGAAATATCATATCGCGGCGATAGCTTCGGAACAAAGCCCAACTGAACATAGGCTCGAATCAAGGAGTAAAATGCATTCTCTTCAATGTTCTCCTGAAATATTCCGTTTTTGGAGTTAAATGAGATATTTCCGATCCGGTAAATATTTGTATTTAATCCCTCTTCCCTTGCGCCTAATACCAGTTTTTCTGCCTCATACTTTGATTTTGCATAATAATTGGCGATCTCCTGATGCAGGTCAAGATCAAATTCGGTGAAAACAACCTCTTTCCGTCCCTCAATTTTCCCATATGCCACCGATGTAGTGGATATGTGGTGGAAATCTTTTATGCGGTGGGTTTTTGCAAATTCCAATAAAGCCTGAGTCACAGCCACATTCGTTTTATGGAATTCGGAATAAAAGCCGTAATGTTTTACATTTGCCGCAGAATGGATAATCGCGTCAATCTTTTGGCTTAATTCCAGATAAACGGATGACTCCATGCCAAAATAGGGTTGGCTTAAATCGCTCATGATCACCTCTATTCTCTCTGCATGAGAAGAATAAAAATCTGCTTCAAAATGATGTTCCATCTTCTTTTTCAAACGTGCTTTGGCCTCTTCAAGCGATTTTCCCCTAATCGGCAGATATATCTTGGCAGCATAGTTCGTCAGCAAATCTTCCAATATGTGAATCCCTAAATAACCTGTTGCGCCTGTTAGAAGGATATTTCGGTAATTTGATTTGGTTGATAGATCCACTCTCTCATATGGCGCCACTAGCTTTCTATAGTTATCCATTTCTGTTTCTATTGCACGGGTGTCAGCTATAGGGCGATTATTCAACCGCTCCTTGATTCTCTCAATCTTCATCGAAAATTCATTCTTGATCAAAGTAACCTTTTCCGCTAATTGAGCGATGGTTTGATTTTCATAGATTTGATTGATCGACACCTTGAAATGATTCTGCAATTTAGTGACCAGTACCGCTACTTTAATCGAGTCTCCACCCAGTTCGAAAAAGTTATCATGGATGCCCACCTGCTCAACACCCAGTACCTCTTTCCACACACGGGCCAATATCTGCTCTGCTTCGTTTCGAGGCGCAACATATTCCGTATTTGCTCCGATTCTATGATCCGGTTCAGGCAACGCTTTTCGATCCACCTTGCCATTCGGGGTTAAAGGCATCTTCTCTAAGAAAAGGAAGAATGAAGGGATCATATAGTCCGGCAGTTCTCTGCTTAAATGATCTCTCAACTCTTTTACTTGAAGCTTTTCCTGACTTACGATATAGGCACAAAGATAGGCTTGACCTTGATGATCCTTGCGATCCATAACAAATGCTTCTTGAATCGCAGGATGTCGTAATAATTGATTTTCAATCTCGCCCAATTCAATTCTAAAACCGCGGATTTTAACCTGATGATCAATTCTGCCCAAGAACTCAATATTGCCGCCGGGCAGCCATCTTGCCAAATCTCCGGTTCTGTAGATCACCTTATTGGGCAGATACGGATGTGGAATAAATTTCTCTTGGGTCAATTCTTCCCGATGCAAATAACCTCGTGCCAAGCCGATGCCTGCTATACATAGTTCACCCGGAACTCCAATCGGCTGTAACTGATTCTCTTTGCCTAAAATCAGAATCTCCGTATTGGTGATCGGTTTTCCGATGGGAACTGAGGAGACCAGATCTTCTTGCTGATCCTTGGAGCTCCAAACCGTGGCACAAATGGTTGCTTCTGTCGGCCCATAGGCATTCACATATTCTACTTTCTCCTTCCACTTATTCAGCAGTTCAATGGGAGAAGCTGATCCGGCCACAATCAACTTTTTCAGCGTCCGGATTCTCTCCGGTTCAATATGTGTAATATAGGCAGGCGGCCCGGTCAATATGGTGATCTGGTGTTCATTAAGATAAGCCTCAAAGGCACGGTAATCGTTGATCACTTCCTTTGGAATGATATATAAGGTGGCGCCGTTTAGCAGGCTCATAAAAATCTCCCATACCGAAGCATCAAAAGAGATGCTGGCAAACTGTGCAATATGCTCTTCCGGATTGACATGCAACCTTTCCCGAAAGAACGACTGGAGGTTGACGATTCCTTTATGTTCAAGCATTACGCCCTTTGGTCTTCCCGTGGAGCCGGAAGTATAGATGATGTAAGCCAAGTCTGTCGGGCGTATGGGAAGCCCCAGATTCGTATCCTTTTGCGTATCGATTTCTTCTTGGTCAAGATCGATGATCTCCCCTGCAAACTCCAGCTTCTTCGCATAATTTCTCTTCGTGATCAGAGTATCTGCGCCACTGTCCTCCAACATGTACTTCAATCTCTCCGTTGGATACTCCGGATCGAGGGGAAGATAAGCCGCCCCCGCTTTCATGACGGCTAAAATCGCTGTAATCATCTCTATGGAGCGATCAAGCATAACGGCAACGATTCGGTTGGACCGTAGCTTGCTTTCCATCAACCTGCGCGCAATCTGATTGGCCCGTCTGTTTAACTGGCCGTATGTGATCGACTCGCCATGATGGAAGATGGCTTGTTTCTCTGAAAATGATGCGGCACTCTCTTCAAATAGAGCGACAATCGTCTTCTCTGGATCGATCTCGCGCTCCGTTTGATTATAATCATGCAATAAGAGCTGTTGCTCTTCCGATGTAATCATTTCCAACTCTGCAATGCTTTTTTCTGTATCTTGAACCATATTCTTTAGAAGAGTAATGAAATGTGTTGCAAATCGAAGCATAGATTCCTCTCTAAATAAATCGGTACGGTATTCAACCGCACATTCGATGGCAGAATCCTTCTCCCACGCTTCAACGGTTAGATCGAACTTTGAGGTGCTCTTATCGTACTGGTAAGTGCTCGTCTTTAATTGCTCCAACTTTAGCTCTGATTCACCGGTATTTTGCATGACAAAGAGAACATCAAAGAGCGGGTTTCTGCTTAGATCCCTAGGTATTCCCAATTTCTTGACCAGAGCGTCAAATTGATAATCCTGATTTTCAAAAGCGAGAAGGAGATGGTCTTTTACTTCATAGATATAATCGATTACTTTTTTCCGTGATTGCGGATAACTGCGCAATGCAAGCGTATTCACAAACATGCCTACAACATTCTCAAGATCGGCCTGATTCCGTCCTGCAATTGCTGTTCCAACCACGATATCCTCTTGTGAAGAATATTTGGATAATAGGATCGAGTAACCGGCCATAAGCACCATGTAGAGCGTTGCGCCAGTCCGGTTGGCCAACTCCTTAAGCCCGCGAGTCAATTTCTGATCGATCGTAAAATAAACCTTAGCCCCTTTGTAATTTTGTACCGATGGTCTGGGAAAGTCAGTTGGCATGTTTAAAGAGGGAATTTCGCCGTTAAAGAGATCTAACCAATACCGCTCCTGACTCAGATAAGATTCCGTTGAGATAAAATCATTCTGCCAAACGGCATAATCCCGGTAGTCGATCCTTTTCTCCGGAAGAGATGCCCCATTATAAAGAGCGGCCCACTCTTTCGCCAAGATGCTCATCGAAGTACCATCCACAATGATATGGTGTAGATCGAAGATGAGCAGATGCTTCTCTTCCGCAATACGTACCAGACCGACTTTAAACAAAGGCGCTCTTGTCAAATCAAATGGTTGTATAAAGGAATCGATGATCTCCGCAACACTTTGCTCTCCCTGTTCCAGCAGATGGAAGGTATACTCAACATGATCATGAATCACTTGGATCGGCTCGAAATCCTGCCAGCCAAATGAAGTCCGTAATGCATCATGCCGTTGAACCAAGGTGTGAAACGATGAGATCAAGCGTTCAATTTCAAGTTTACCTTCAATCAGTTTAATGTACGGTTCATTGTAGCTCCGTCCGATTCCTTCCTGCTGCTGTAAAAAGAATAGACGTTTTTGTGCAGGGGTAAGGGGGTAGTATTTTCTCGCCTCTGCCTTCTCGATTTTCTTGGCGAGCATCTGATCAGAACGGGCAATATACTGACCGATCTCTTGAATAGTAGGATGGGTAAAGAGAAAAGTTACCGGAAGATCGACGCCAAATTCGCGCAAGATCGATGTTTTTAACAATGCGGCCTTTAACGAATGACCGCCCAACTCAAAGAAGTTATCCATCGTGCCAATGGGAGAGATGCCCAGAATTTCTTGCCAAATCGATACCAATCTCTCTTCTGTCGAATTCGCAGGAGCCATATACCCTTTAATTGCCAGACCAAGCTTGACAGGATCAGGCAATGCCTTGCGATCTATCTTGCCATTTTTGGTTAAAGGCAACTCTTCCATAAATATAAAGTAACTTGGAATCATGTAATCAGGTAATGTTCGCGAAAGAAAACTCTTAAGTTGATGCGAATCGATCTCTTCTTCTGCAACCACATAAGCAGACAAATACTTGAAACCTCTTGAATCGTCCCGATCCATTACCACGGCCTCACGAATGAATGGGTGCTGCAACAATTGGACCTCAATCTCTCCCAGTTCTATTCTAAACCCTCGAATCTTCACCTGTTGATCGATTCTTCCCAAGAATTGAATCTCCCCATCGGGAAGCCATTGCGCCAAATCGCCGGTTTTATATAATTTCGTACCGGGTTGAAAAGGATTCTCCACAAACTTTTCTCTGCTCAGATCATCTCGATACAGATAGCCTCTAGCAAGACCAATACCGGATAGGCATAGCTCACCGGGTACGCCAATCGGCTGTAAATGCCCGTATTGATCTAAAATATAGGCTTGTACATTGGTAATCGGTTTTCCGATCGGAATATTATTCATATAGCTTTCAACTTGATAGGCCGTGCTTACAACGGTATTCTCAGTCGGACCGTAATTATTGACCAGACTAAATTGATTCGAAACATATTGATTTAATTTATCTCCTCCCGTGAGCAAAAAACGCAGAGAGCGGTTATTTAATTTCAGAAACTGTTCGCATAATTGCGTAGGCAGAAAGCTGATGGTAATCTGATTGGCTTCAAAATATTGATTCAGCTTGATCGGATCGATACGAATCTCTTCATCAATAATATGCAGTGTTGCGCCGGAGAGTAGATAAGGGAAAATCTCCCATACGGATGCGTCAAAACCTACTCCGGCCAGTTTCGATGCACGGTCATCTGCCGTAACCGAATAATAGCCAATATGCCATTCACAAAGATTTACCAAAGAACGGTGTTCAACCATAACCCCTTTGGGTCTTCCCGTTGAACCGGATGTATAGATTACATAGGCCAAATCTCTAAAGTCCCTTACAAGATCTAAGTTTTGTTGCTCTTCCATTTCGATGTCGATGCAGTCATCAATATAGAGGATATCCCCTGTAAAGGCAAATTGCTCAGATAACGTTTTCTGCGTAATCACAAGCGGGGTTTTGCTGTCCTCGAGAATATAATGAACGCGATCGGTCGGATAATCCGGATCAATGGGAAGATAGGCTCCGCCTGCTTTCAATACGCCTAAGATGGCCACAAACATATCAAAGGATGGTCTAACCAGTATAGCGACGACCGTCTCTCTGGTTACTCCCTTCTTCAACAATAGCCGAGCTAACTGATTGGCCCTTTGATTCAACTGTTGATAGGTTAGGCTTACCCCATTGTGTACCAAAGCAACGTGATGGGGGTTTTCTTCCGCCCTTTCTGCAAATAAAAGATCGACCGGTTGGTTCCATTTTAAATTTTGAGCCGGGCGATTAAATTGATGTAAGATCATCTCTTTCTCTTCCGGAGTGATGATCTCAAGCTGAGCAGGTAAGGAGACATCAGCTTGAACGATGTTATGTATGAGTTGATGATAATGCTCAAATATCCGTTCTATAGAGCGGGAATCAAGATTATTCTTTCCATAAAAATCGAACTGTAGGGTATCAGATATCTTGATAACGACGAATAGATCAAGCATTTCTCTATTCATGATGTCATTAATTTTGTCAAATGTTAACCTATGATGAGATTGCTTGTCATCAAGAAAAAGGACTCCGTTATCATATCGTTGCATCTCTTTCAGACCATGTTCAGTCAATACATCTTGCATAAACTCTTGATCCGCGCAGGTTAAGTCACTCATCTCTCGCTCTACTCTAAGCAATAATTGAGGAATCGATTCTGTTGGATCTGCCAGCTTTACTCGCATTGGAATGACGGAGACAGAATCATGACCGTCCATAAAAGATGCTGCAAACATCACATCATCCGTGTTATTGTACCTTTGCAGCAGCAATCCCCAAGCACCGTACATGAAGGTCGATAATTGGACTTGGCTGTTCTTGACAAAGGAGTGGGTCAAATCGGTCAGACCTTTGCTCAATGAATAGGAGTGCGTATGTATACCATTCTCTAAAGCATCCTTATGAATCTTATGTTTAAATGGGAGGATGGTGTTATTTTCGATATCGCTGTAATAATTTTGCAAATCTGCTCCTTTTAAAGTGGGTATCATCCATGATTCCTCCTTATATACAAGATTGAAAGAGAAGAAAGAGAGCTTCAGCATTGATTACGTTGATATTTAGAGGAAATTGGCTATGTGTTGAACAAACAGCAAGTTTATAATCTTCTTCAATGCCATATTTCTTATAGCAGTATCGGGTATTGTGATGAGCAGACAAATCGTAGTTTTGATGGAAGGCAATCGTTGACTCTTCTTCATTTAAGCAGAATGTATGAAAAGGAATATGTAAGCCCTTTCCGATTGCTTTTACAAAGCTTTCCTTGACTGTCCAGATCTCGTAAAAGGATCGTAACCGCTGATGCGACGGTAGACTTATTAAAAACGCATACTCTTGATCGGTACAGCACGTTTTCGCCACATTCAAATCAATGGGCCGTACCTGCTCGATATCGATGCCGATTGGTTCTCTGCTTAGGGCAACTGCGATCCATTCTCCGGAATGAGAAACATTATAATGATGATGATCATCATGCAAGAGATAGGGTTTACCGTACTCGCTCTTCTCAAAAACAAGAGCGCTATTTTTCACGTTAAGCTCAATGCATAGCAAAGTACGAACCAGAATATCGGCCCATAAGATACTTTGACCATTCCTGCTCTTGACAATGCGGTTCTGCTTCTCCGGATCGATATGTCGAAACAGGAACTGATAGCGATCAGATTGTTCTTCTTGAGATATTTTTAAAGCATAAATGCGGATCATCATTTACCTTTATTGGACTCAATTAGGTAATGAAAAACCCGTTTGAGATGCTCACTCAATAACGGGCTTTGATTATGCGTTCACTATCTGCTGTGCAAAATCACTAAAGCATTATAGTGAGTCCAGATATTTATCTGCTTCTTCCTTGCTGCCAAATACATTTCCACCAATCTCTTTTAATGTTCTGGCAACATGCATTTTAAGAATTGCCGAATCAACAACGGTTGCCGTATCTTTAACCCCTTTTTTAACCAGATAGTTTCTTGATTCTGCACACTTCGCGTCCACTTCCGGAGAAAAGGGTGCTGCTTTAGCGCCATCAATACAGATGGTAAATCCGGGTTGTGCCTGGTCAGCCGCTTTTTTCACAGCTTCGTTGTACCCATCTGCTTCATCCAGGCTCATCGTTCCTTCGAGTTTAATATAGATCCGATTTTTTGCGCGGTCATATGTAACCTCGTACATTTTATGGCCTCCTTGAAATTATGGTATATAGCAAAATTCTATACTATAATACTAACATAATATTTTGTCTAATAAAAGAAGATTATGTTGAATAATGTTATTTTTTTATAAAAATTCTTTTGCATTACGCAATATTTTCTCTTTTTGTATTGTAATGATTTGTCATTTCGTGTAACTTATTCTCGCTTTCGGATAAATCTTTTAAAGATAAGTAGATTTCACGTGCGATTGAGGTCTGTTGTTCGATTGCCGCAGCCACATTTTGAGTATGCGCATTGGTCTCTTCATTGAACGCTCCGATCTCCGCAATCGCTTTGGTAACATCCTGCGCCCCCAAAGTAAGTTCATGTACGGAGATATTGATCTTTTCAATCTCTTTGGAGAGTTCAGCGACATAATTTAATATCCGATCAAAACTACTTCCCGATTCTTCAACAACTGCCAGACCTTTCACGACAGCATCATAGCTGTCTTTAACCGTGATCTGACTTCTTTCCGACTCCTCGATAATATTCTTTATGATATTTTCGATCTCGACTGCTGATTGAGTGGACTGTTCAGCCAACTTGCGCACCTCTTCGGCTACTACCGCAAATCCGCGCCCATGTTCACCCGCTCTTGCCGCCTCGATGGCAGCATTTAAAGCAAGCAAATTGGTTTGTGAAGAGATCTCTGTAATCACTGTGACAAAGTTGCTGATTTCTTTTGTACGTTGTGCCAACGTGTCGATCACTTGCTGGATCTTTTGGACGGAGTCATTAATCATATGCATTTGGTCGACTGTCTCTTCAATTTTTCTCATTCCATCGGTGCTTGCATCTTTTGCCTTATTGGCAACTTCTGTTACTGTATTTACATTGCGCGAGGTATCTTCAAGGCTTGCCGCCAACTCTTCCATATAACTGGATAAACTTTGGAGATTTCCGGTTTGTTTTTCCGAACCTGTGGCAATCTCGCTGATCGAGTTCTGTATTTCAGTTGCGGCACTACTCATGTATTCTGCGCCTTCGGTTAAATAATTGGCGGTATTTCTCATGTGGGAAGACGACTTTTTCACTTCATTGATCATGTCGCATATCTGGTCCAACGTTTTATTTAACGCGGCTCCGATGGCTCCCATTTCATCATTGCTTTTGATATGTAATCTTTTTGAATAGTCTCCGCTATTGATGGCATCAAAAATCTGCTTAAGCATATGGATATGACGAATAAATTTGGCACTCACGATGAACGCAAGAATAGCGGTCAGTGTAAGTCCTACGATTGCGACTGCGGCATAGTAAAGATAGACATTATGAAAAAGTTGATCGATCTGTTCCTCGGAAATAAACAATGAGAACAGGAATAAAGTGACGATTGGAATTAGTGCAATCAATAAAAAGTTCATTAACAGCTTAATTCGTATAGATTTTTTCATTCATTCCCTCTCCTATGATCTTCTTTTCTATGGCCAAAAAAGGCCATAAAAAAACTCGGCAACCCGGCTATCATAGTTTACACCTTAGACCCGTGGCTTTGCGTCCACACCTTTCGATGTGTTTGCCTTTTCGTTCGTGATTTTTATATATAACTTCGATCAGAAAAAATGTACGTATAACTCAAAATATGTGTATATGGCATCCCCTTTCTTTTATCGGAATTGTTGCAATGTAGAAATTTCCATTATTTTGTCATTGACCTATCATATCCTCTATTTTTTATATCGGAACTTTATTCAATATTTTTACTTCCTCCTGAATTATTTTTTTCTTTTTAATCTTATAACATTTAGAACATCAGTCCATGCCTAGAGCAAAGAAAACTTGGCCAGCGCCAAGCAAGTTTATACTTTATTTTCTACCAAATAAAAGAACTTCTCTGAAGATCTCAGAGAAGTTGCTCATTCTTCAAGAAATTCACTATTTACTTATTTTGCTCTGTCAGCAATCGGTTGAACGGCAGAGCCCTTCAATAACGGCAAGATGATCAAAATACCGACAGCAAATAAGAGAGCGGCGCTTTCGTACATCGTCACTAAGGAAAGCTTTTCTTTCAACCAGCCCGCATTACTCATCGTAATCACCATCGCACCCATAAAGAGCGGATTTAGAATACCGTTGACGCGGCCTACATAATTGGCCTCAGTATTTTGCAGGATCATCGTATTAATCCCAATATGAATGCAAGGCATGACAAGCCCGCTAATAAACTGTACGCTCAGCGTCAGCCATAGCTGTGTCGACAGCCCCGCTACCAGAAAACCAGCGGCACTTACGGACATTCCTATGACAAGCAGCGTTTGGGGAGCCAGTTTTTTCGCCAACCCCATTACTACGACGCCGCCAATAATCATTGCAACACCGTTAGTTGCCATAAACCATTGAAGATATTCCTTCGGCAAATGTAGCCGCTCCGTTATAAGGAAAACTCCGAGAGGCTGAATAAATCCCAACGCCAACCCGGCAGCAGCAAAACATCCGCCCAGCAAGGTCAAGGATCGATTGCCAAGCACATAGCGGAAGCCTGCTTTCATCTCCTGCCAAAGCGTTGTTTTCTCCTTTCGTTCTTCCAACTCATGATCAGAAGGAAGCAACAACAGCACGGCAGCCGACAACAGAAAAGCAACACCCATCGTTGCGATCGCTACAGTAATACCGAAATGCTGATAAATAAATGTCCCGATAATTGGCCCCAATATCATAAAGAGGGCAAAGATCGTCTGATACATGGACATCCCCATCTGAATCAGTTGTTCAGGAACATGCAATTTAAACAATTTCATCCCCGATGGCTGTGAAAATTGTGAGAGTATTGAGGAAACAAGCGTTGCAAAGAAAATGGCTTTCCAACTGCCAAATATCAAGGTTAACAACACAACGAAAATGGAGACCGCGCTCAGAAAATCACACCAGACCATTGTCAACTTCGGCTTCCAACGGTCAGCAAAGGTACCCCCGATAAATGAAAAGAGAAAGATGGGTGCAAATTCTGCTACGGATATCAACGAAACCGCTACAGGATCCTCGTTCGTCTGCTCCATCACAAATAATAGAATTGAATAGTTGCGAACCCAAACGCCGATCTGTAGAAAAAAGACCGACATCACAATGGTACGAACCACCCGATTGCGGAACAGATCTCCCATTGAAGCTTTAGTCGTTAATTGGTTCATGGAATCTCTCCTTTTATGTCACTAAAAAAGACGTTGGCTACCCAACGTCTCTCTTCAAGTTGAAATGAAATAATTTTGATTCTATCTACTCCTGCTTCATCAAAGTGACCAAATCATACAGAAGAACCATTGGGAAATGCTGTTGGTATTATGTTTTTCAGATGCGAAACGCCAAAAGCTCTTTGAACAGAAACAACGATTTCCATGGTTCTCCTGCCTCCTTTACGGTAATTTCAGCAACAGTCATCTAATTGATCATAAAGACCATAAAATTTTCTGCAATGCAAAGTATATTATGATATGAACTTCTTTGTCAACAAAATAATGGAAAGGAACTTTCCTACTGATTTTGTATCATCTGTTCATACTCTTTCTTATCGATCAATACATTTCTCGGCTTACTGCCTAACGCTGCAGATATAATTCCCCGTTCTTCCATGAGATCAATAAGTCTTGCCGCACGATTATACCCAATGCGAAACTTCCTTTGCAATGCGGAGGTCGAAGCCATCTCCTGTTCGATCACAAAATTTACCGCCTCATGAAAGAGATCATCTTCTACCTCATCCTGTATAGAAGAGACCAATGTCTCTTTATCAAAAAGAAAATTAGGCTTGCGTTGATTGCGGACAAATTGGCAGACCGCCTCAATCTCTTCATCCGAGACAAAATTTCCCTGTAGACGGATGGCTTTGTTGCTGCCGTTTTCCAGAAGCAGCATGTCTCCTCTTCCCAATAATCTCTCTGCTCCCACCGCATCCAATATGGTGCGCGAATCAATTTGTGAAGAGACACTAAACGCAATACGAGTAGGAATATTGGCTTTAATCATGCCTGTGATTACATCAACCGATGGCCTTTGCGTGGCTAGCAAGAGATGAATGCCACATGCCCTTGCTTTCTGGGCGATACGCGCTACTGACTCCTCCACATCTCCCGGAGCGACCATCATTAAATCAGCCAACTCGTCAATCACAATTAAGATATACGGGAGTGCGGGCTTAATCATATCAGGCCGTGTCCTTGCCATTAACTCATTATATCTTTCCAGATCGCGAACCCCATGTTGCGCAAAAATTTCATACCGGCGATCCATCTCATCTACCGCCCATTTTAATGCCATAGTCGCCTGCTTGGGATCGGTCACAACCGGAGTAGCAAGATGCGGCAGATCATGATAGGGAGCCAGTTCCACCATCTTCGGATCAATCAGAATCATCTTCACCTCTTCCGGAGTTGCTTTGTAGAGCAGACTGATGATGATCGAATTGATGCAGACGCTTTTACCGGAACCTGTAGAACCGGCGATTAATCCATGCGGCATCTTGCGCAAATCGATAACGACAGGGTTCCCTTCAATATCTTTACCCAATGCAACGGTAAGCGGTGAAGCCGACTCTTTAAATGCCGCTGATTTTATAATATCGAAAATATTTACCGGATCGCGAACGGGATTGGGCACCTCAATGCCAACCGCCGATTTTCCGGGTATAGGCGCCTCAATGCGAATCTCTTTCGCAGCCAAGTTTAGTTTAATATCATCGATTAAATTGGTAATCCGATTTACCTTTACTCCCGGCGCCGGCTGTACCTCAATGCGGGTTACCGTTGGTCCCCGTAAAATGCCGACGACACTGGCTTGCACATTAAAACTGAGCAGAGTATTTTCCAATCTCTCCACCATTTCTTGCACCAGCGCCTGATCCTCTTGCGTCACAGGCGGAGATGGTTTCAGAAAGTGAAGCTTGGGAAATTGATACAGATCGCTTCTGCCTGCCCGTTCTTCCTTCACCCGTTGGCCAAAATAGAGCACATTGTAAGGTACCTTTACCCCTTTCTTCACGGCTGGAGACGCATGCTCGGATTGAATGATGTTTGTTTTAGGAGGATCGCTTGCAACTTTTTCAGCAACGCGAGACGCTGAGCCAATCTCTTCCACTAGAGGTAACCCCACGTTGCTCTCTTGAACATCTGGAACAACGCTTTCCATTTTCGGTCCCGCTTCAGTCGCTTTCGGAGCCGTTGATGAAAATTCGCTGTATGGCTTATCCTCCATCATATCTGTATCCCTTGCATAATCAACCGCTGAATCTCCGTTCCATCCTTTATCGGGATCGGTCTCTTCTGTCTGCTTTTCAAATACTACCTCATTATGGGCTGCTTCTGGTCTATGTTGAGGTTTACGAAAACCATAGACAGGAGAAGGAACCTCTTCCGCCTTCTTTAATCGTCCATTCTCCTGGTAAAATGTTTTCATTTCAACTTCCCGTCTTTTGAAACCTGTCTCCGTTGGAATGGTCCGGGATTCTCTTTCTTTTTTTTCTTCAATGCGTGGATAGACCTCTCTTATGGGTTGTGACACTTCATCCGGAATGAGCGGAAACCGGAAATTTCCCTTTTTACTTTTGAGTTTATAAGGATTTGTATAGATCTCTGATGGTTCTGGCTCAACATAAGACTCTTGATGCTTATCTTTCTTTTCCAACTTCAACCAAGCAACTATTCGCTTGTACCACGGATCATTCATAATACCGAATTCTCCTCTATAGTATGATTCTTTCAATAAAGAGCGTCGTTTCTTTGGCTAGATCTATCTCTTTTACCTCTGTCTCCTCATTAAAATTGCGGAACGAACGTAAAACGGGGCGCATAGGCAAGCCCTTGTGCTGTTCCACGACCAATGCGGTCTCGCCGGTGGTTAATTTGACGGAAACACCGGTAGGGTAAGCGGCAACCGAACGCAGGAATTGACGAACCACTTCATGGTCAAATTTTTTTCCTGCAAGCCCCATAATATGTTCGCAAGCCTGATAAGGAAGAAGCGGTTTACCCTCGTTAAATGGATTGATTAAATTATCATAGTGATTGGCAACAGCCACAATCTTGCCAAAGATATGCAATTCATCACCCTGTACCTTTCTGGGTTCACCTGTTCCATCGATATATTCATGATGCTGTAAGGCGACATGCGCGGATAAGATGCTCACATCTCTTTTCTTGCGCAGATAATTAAATCCTTTCCAGGCATGATGAGCCTCATGATTTGCCGAACTCTCTCCCTGATCTTCATCCTTGATCCACTTTCCAATGTCATGCAGCATTGCGCCAATCGCTAAATCATACAGCTGCAAATGGGAGAGATGCAAATTGATGCCTGTTACGACGGACATTAAGCAGACATTGAGCGAATGGATATACTGATGATTATCTGCCGTCCGAATATCCCCCAACTCCAACAAAACCTCTTTGTTCATTAAAATCTCACTGATAATGTTTTGTACGGATTGCTGCATATTTTTCATGGGGAAATCCCTGCCCGATTGAACGAAATGGACCATTTCAGCCACATTTTTTAGGGCATTTCGCCTCGTCTCTTCAGAAACCATGTCATTAAAATGAACATCATCAAATCGAGAATCCTCTATATAAATCCTGGTCACGCCAATATTCCGCAATTTATTGATCATCCCAACAGTGAGCTGTACTCCCGCATTGAGAAGATTTCTGCCGTCGCTTGCATAGATTCCGCGCGCCAATACGTGCCCCGGCTCGACATCTTCGATTGAAATATATCGCACTATGATCACTCCTATCTTCTTATCTCTATTTCTATTATATCGGTAATAAAGAAGCGAAACATAGTATCATAGTAGCGATTTTAGCCATAAAAAAGAGATCTGGTCCCAACTATTGCAGGAATAAAAAGATCAATCGTAGAATAGTTATATCATGTTATTTCGTTGAGGGGGGAAATTAAAGATGTTTATCAAAAACTGCCTGACACCGATTCGCGAGTTAACCTTGCTCAAATCTGGATCTCTGATCGGCGAAGCGCTTGATCGCATGAAAGAGGTGAATGTATTCAGCTTGCCTGTAGTCGATCAAGAAGGAAACTTTATTGGCATATTAAGTAAGCAATCGATGTTTGATTATCTGGAAAAGAACGCAGATCAGCTTAGTTTTTCTGAGTTCCGCAATAAACCGATTGATGAATGTATCGATGAGTCTGCAAAGCTCTTTGTAGATATTGAAAAAGGCCATTTTGAGGATCTCTTGCCGATTATTGTCCGCCATCCATTTGTTCCTATTGTGGAAGAAGGGAAACAATTTATTGGCATTGTAAAGCGATCAGCCATCCAACGCGCTTTGGAATCCTCCTTCGGCTTGCATGTTCCCGGTGTGCGGCTGATGATTGCTGTGGATGACACCGAAGGAACACTGCTTGGAATCTCCCAAATTATCTATAAACATGATGTCAATATCATCGCCTCTGTTGCTTTTGAAGCCGGAGACAGCTTTGTGCGGCGGATTATGATGAAGCTTGAAAAGAATGAAGTGATGGATAAAATTCTGCGTGAGCTTGACGCGCATGGATACCGTGTTCTTGAAGTAAGTTATGACGAGGAATAGAATTTCTGGTTCTCGCTGTCCAGCGGATTTCTGCTGGGCAGTTTTTTTGTGGCCTCACTTCACCAACTTTGCAACATAAAATAGTAATGAGGTGATTCTATGGCCCAGTTTATTAACTATGCTCATCGCGGTGCATCTGCTTTTGCTCCGGAAAATACAATGGCCGCATTTAAAGAAGCGTTAAGCCAAGGCGCCGATGCCATTGAATGTGACATCCAAATGTCACGCGATGGTATACCCATTGTAATCCATGACGAATTTTTGGAACGAACCACCAATGGAACTGGTTTTGTTCATCAATGGGACTATAAAGATTTAAAAGAGTTAGATGCGGGATCATGGTTTAGCCGGAAATATGCCAGTCAAAAAATACCTACGCTGCAAGAATTGCTGGAGTGGATCAAAGATACGCAATTACATCTAAACATAGAGCTAAAACCGGGGATGGTTGAGCAAAAACGACTGGAAGAGAGCGTAATCGACTTGTTGCATCAATATCGTCTCAAAGACCGCACGGTGATCTCTTCCTATGATTTGAGAACTTTATACCGCATACGCAAACTGGACCCCAAAATAGAAACTGCCCTTCTATACTTTTATCTGAACGAGCCGTGGAAATATGCAGAAGCGATTCAAGCCTCTTCCTTACATGCTTTCTACCCCTTTATCACTCAGGAGACGATTATGCGGGCCAAACAAAAGGGGATCTCTTTAATTCCTTATACGGTAGACGAGTGGTCAGATTTAGGACGTGTTCTACGTCTGGATGTTTCCGGAGTGATTACAAATTACCCCAACCGGGTGCGAAGATATCTTGCTTACAATCAAAAGACCGAAAAATAATGGCGATTATTCTTTCTTTAAAATACTTACCAACTCAGAATGAATCGAAGGGTGCGAGGCAAGCAAGCCAAATTTCTCCCTTTTCATCGGTAGTGAGGCACCATTGAAATCACTTGTCTTGCCTCCTGCTTCCTCAACCAGCACTTTACCTGCCGCATAATCCCAAGGTGAAAGATGCAAGCTGAGGAAAGCATCCAACCTGCCGGCAGCAACATAAGCAAGTTCTAGTGCAGCAGCACCCAGAGAGCGAATCCCCCGACATTTCCGTGCTATTTCTTGAACTTCTCCTTCCAACCCCCACTTGCGGGTGCGGCCTACCCAAGCCAAGTTGGTCGCAATTAAGCTTTCGGACAGTTTTTTCTCCTTTGGTAAGATCAATCTTTTTCCATTCAAAAAAGCTCCTAATCCCTTTGCCGCAGAGAACATCTCATTGCGCACCGGGTCTAGGACGATACCGATTAACCCCTCATCACCGCGGTATAGGGCAACGGAGATGCAGAAATTCACTTTTTGATGGATAAAGTTGGTTGTTCCATCAATCGGATCAATGATCCAGCGAAACTCTGCCTCTTCTTCATTTCCCATTCCTTCTTCACCTAATATCGCATGATCGGGATATTCCGCTTTAATCCACGCAATCAATCGCTGTTCTACCGCCCGATCAACCTGAGTGACCAGATCGGTCGATGAAGTCTTCCACTCCACCTTGATCTCTTCTTCATCTAAAACCTTTAAAACATAGGTGCCAGCTGCCTCTGTGATCTTCTTGGCAAAAGCGAGCAAACCGCTCAGATTGATTTCTATATATTTATGATGCATGCCATCAACTCTCCTACCATTCCTCATCATTCCTCGTTTACATTATATCCCTTCACACTTGATTCGAGTAGTGTTGAAGGATGTATAATCCGAAAAGGCTTAAATTGCCAAAGGCTAGTATAAGGAGCTGATCTGTGTTTAAATAGTAGTAAAGCACATTTTGGGTGAGGAGAGTGATGGGGATGACGGGGAGGGAATCCTGTTCATATGAAGAAAGAAACGGGGAGACCGGCAGCAAATCTGATCTGCTCAACCACTTTACTTGGCAGTTGGCACATCACCTGGTTAGAGAGCAATCTTTCTTTGTCGCGAATCATGATGAAGAAGGACTCGCTCTACGCAAAAGCGAAGGATTTTTGACTACATTTATCTGGCTTATCCCCGCAGACCATTTAAGTAAAAGGCGAATGGAACGTCAATTGGATGACACCCTGACCTGGATGGCCGCCTACCGCCGCAAGACCCCATCATTAATATTTAGATCGATCCATCTTTATCTCTTTGCTTCTTCCCAAGAAGAAGCCTGGCTCAAAACGGTTTGCAAACTTGGCTCATTCGGCATTACGGGCCGATACGGCTCTTCTTCGTGGGCATTGGACGTAGAGACTGGCAGACTCTATACGCCAAATCTTCTCTCTCCCACCAGCAGGAAAATCAAACAGGTCATCGGCAAAGCACTTGGACAGATCTATAACTTTTCTTCCGCTCATAAGCCGGATAGCGATCTCTTGCATCGGCAAATCGGGGAATGGCAGCAGGAGATTGACCAGTTGGAACGAAGCAGGACGGAAGATTATAAGAAGAGGGTGGAGTATCGTATGGGAGCCCCGCTCACCTTTACCCTCGCATCTGTTAATCTGCTGATCTGGGTTTTGATGACCATCTACGGCGGATCCACCAACCGCGAAACTTTAATTCGTTTCGGCGCCAAATATAATGAGGCGATCTTGCAAGGGGAAACATGGCGGTTGATTACACCCATATTTTTGCACATTGGCGGATTGCATCTCTGGTTTAACAGCACCGCACTCCTTTCCATAGGCAGCCAAGTGGAACGGATCTTTGGAACCATTCGTTTCCTCTTTATCTATTTGTTTGCTGGCGCAGCAGGCACGCTCTCAAGCTTCTTTTTCTCTCCTGCCATCTCGGCTGGAGCTTCTGGAGCAATATTCGGATTATTTGGGGCCTTGCTTTATTTTTCGATCAAAGATGCAAATGTTTTCGGTCACACGATGAAACCAGGGTTGATTAGCGGACTTGCAATCAATCTTCTGCTCGGATTTCTCATACCCGGGATCGACAACTATGCCCATGCAGGCGGCCTTGTAGGCGGATTTATCGCTGCGATTATGCTCGGCCTGCCGAAAATGAAAATCTGAATAAGTTCATAAATTCTTCATAGCTCCAACATATGGCATGCAATAATCATGATATAATGGTAACTGACAAATGATGTAGGAGTATGAGTGATGGTAAGAAGTAAGTTGCTTATTATATCGATCGCATCTTTTATCCTGCTTGCAGGTTGCGGTGGAAATCAAGGTGCAGATCACGATGGAAAGAATCTTGCTGTAGGAGAACAACATCACTTAAGAAACGGTGACATACAAGAGCTTACGGCTTCCATAGAAGAATTGCCCTCTTTTTTGGAGGGAAAAGATGAAAATTTGCGAGCGATCTATCTGGCCGCAGCCAAGAATGCGGACCTTTTGCAATGGATTCCTTGTTATTGCGGCTGCGCAGAAAGTGCCAACCACCAGCATAGCGGCAATTGTTTCTTCAAGGAGATTCGGGAGGATGGTTCTGTGGTTTGGGATGATCATGGCACAAGATGCAATACCTGTCTGGAAATTGCCGTCAATTCGATCCTGATGAAGAATGATGGCATGTCTGCCTTAGAGATTCGCAAATGGGTTGATGAAACATATCAAGAGGGCTATGCCAAACCAACTCCGACACCGATGCCGCAAAGCTAACAGCCCGCGTTTGCTCATCTTTTCAAAAGGAATAGAAGGGGAGTCGCCACGCTCGGCAGACTCCCTTTACCATTGATAAATCTAAACTGGTTATACATTTTAAGAAAGCAATTAATATTTGCGAAGCATCTCAACGGTATTGCGGTCTAATTTCTGCACCAAAGTAGTGAGAAGTTTTTTCGCAGCATCATAGTCATCCTTATCGATGACAGAGACATGGCTGTGAATATAGCGGGAAGGGATACCGATTACAGCGGAAGGAACTCCCGTGCCGGATAGATGCACTTCGCCTGCATCAGTACCGCCGGAAGAGATAAAGAATTGATACTTGATTCCTTCGCTTTCACAAGTATCCAAAATAAAATCACGGATACCCGGCAAAGTAATCATGGTTCGGTCAAGAATGCGGATCAGCACCCCTTCTCCGAGACGGCCAAAACCATCTGTGGAGCCGGGAATATCATTGGCCGGACTTGCATCCATAGCCAAGAAGATATCCGGCTGAATCAGACGCGCGGCTGTCCGCGCTCCTCTTAATCCGACCTCTTCCTGTACATTGGCACCTGCATAAAGCGTATTGGGCAATGAGAGATCTTTTACCTCCTGCATTAACTCGATCGCAATCGCACAACCGTAGCGGTTATCCCATGACTTAGCCAAAAGGCGTTTCGGATTGCCCAATACCTTAAACTCTCCCGTTGGTACGATGGGATCTCCAGGGCGAATGCCTAATTCCGCCACTTCTTCAGCCGATGTTGCTCCAATGTCTACGAACATGCGGGAAATGGCATAAGGCTTTTTGCGATCCTCTTCTGAGAGAACGTGCGGCGGAATCGATCCGATCACGCCTTCCACAATGCCTTTACGGCCAATCACGACAACGCGCTGAGAAAGTAGCACCTGTTCCCACCATCCGCCTAACGGTGAAAACTTCAAAAAGCCATTTTGATCTACACGTGTCACCATCAATGCCACTTCATCCATATGCCCAGCAGCCATGATGACTGGATCCTCTGGTTTGCCTCGCTTAACGCCAAAGATGCCGCCCAGATGATCGGTGATCACCTCATCGCTCACTTCGCTTAAGTAGCGTCTCATTATATCGCGCACAGGTCCTTCAAAACCAGGCGCCCCATATGCCTCAGTCAACTCCTTAAACAAAGTATATTGCTTATCCATCGGAAAACCCCCTTATGTATAAAAGATGACAACCTATATAACAAGTATAGCAAAGATTGTTAGCTTTACGATAGAACTAACTCTTTCATATAAGTTCTAAGGAGATAAAGAAGCCTAAATTTCGGAAGTCTATAATGTTAGATAAGATTGCAGGCTATTAACGACACAGATTCATGTTCCAATAATCCCTCCTGGATTTGGCGAAAGATAACTAAAGGAAAAATAATTGATTAAAGGGGCACTCTGTAAGCAGTATTGCTGCTTATGAAATGCCCCTTCCTTCTTCTCTCTAACTTTTTTATTTAAGCTGAATTGTCTCTTCCCATAGATTGCCTTCGTATCTTTTGATCACACGTTCGGCCTTCAGGGTAAGTTTCTTAGGGAGATGGTCCAAGCCGGAAACGATTAGCTGCTGCTCCAGCTGTCGCTTCCCGTCATGGGTGACAAGCTGTTCCGTGCTACCGCCTACTTGATAACGGTTCCCTTCCTCATCCACCGCCTCCCAGAGGACGCTTTTGAGAAAAAAGCCGAGGAAAACAGAAAAGATTCCTCCGTTTCACTCGGATCTAAAGCAAACTTTTTAGGCTGTACACATTCCATTTGCTTTTTATAACTTAATCAAGCTGTAGACTGTTAAACCCCAACCAAGAAATGATAAAGGCTGAAAATGTAATGTGAGCAACCTTCACTAAGTTAGAACTTACAATTTTATGATAACTTTGCCAAATTGCTCTGCACGATCAAAAGCTTCATATGCTTTTTCCACTTCATTCATTGAAAAGACCTTTTCCCATATAACCGGTTTAATCTGATGATCTTCCATATAATAAATCGCTTTGATTAACTCTTCCTTGCTGCCCGTGCCACTCATGATCAGTTCAATTTCTTTACTTCGTTGGATTTCTTCTAACCATTGTTTTTTCATCGGACCTGAAGTTGCTCCAAAGATAATAACTCGACCACCCTGTTTTAATGCTGATATACTGGTTGTTAACGAATCCACCCCATTACCATCAATAACCAAATCTACTCCTGCATCTTGGGTAATGTTCATTACTTTTTCCAATACATTCTCTTGTTTATAGTTAATTATGTAATCAGCACCCAAGCGTTTTGCCTTTTCAAGTTTTTCATATGAACTTGAAGTAACGATCACATTAGCTCCCATCGATTTTGCTAATAACATGGAAAAAAGAGCTACTCCTCCACCTATTCCTGGAATTAGTATGAATTCATCTTTCTTGATATTCCCTTTCGTAACTAATGAATTCCAGGCAGTAGGCGGGCCCCCAACCTTTCTTACGTCGCTTTAAAGAAATTAAACTTTCCTCGTCTTTTAGACAATAGACCATCCCAATTTTGGGGATGGTTTTGGATGTGGGGAACAAAATTAATGCTATCTTAAAGAAATATCGACACTTTCCTTAATTTTTACCGGATCTGCATTTCTAAACATGGAGATTTTATAAGTTTCTTGATCGGGAGGAGCTGCAATCGTGACTTCCATAAACTCCTCTCCTCCGTTCGATACCACTTTTATCCCTTGTTTTATAGGATTTTTATCATAAAACTGGGCAAGTTCCCGATCATTACTCAATTGTTCCCAGTATTCTTTAATCAAAAACCCAATCGTATTTATACGATCCAATTGAAATTGATCTTTTGCCATTTTCAAGAAGAGGAAGCCATTATCATACTTCGCCTCATGGATCATATATTCACGGTTTTTAAACGTTACCTTTTTAGGAAATTCCTCGTTTAAAGAAACTTCAAATGCAAATTCTGGTTTCCCTGTTACTTCAATTTGGTTTAAGTTAAGCTTAAGATTTTTTACACTCTCGTCAAAATATGGTGAAGAACTAAAAACTACTCGATATTTTGAGTTGTCATTTGGGTCATCCCCAAGCTTATTCATATGAAAGTATTCATATTTTTTCCCTTGGTCGTCTGTAATCACAGGATCTTCTTCTTTACGGCTACTAAAAAAATAGAGCTCATTTTCCGGTTTTGGGTTTGTAATATCCAGCAATATTTTCGTTGGCGTAATGATCATTTTATCTAAGATCAGTTTTTGATAGTCTGGATCATGATCTATGGCAATTTCTTGATTCAAATCTATTACCTTATCCGGGACTAAATTCTTTTTATCAAAAGGAACTCGGATTGGAAAAGTAGTAACTTCTTTATTAGAGAAGTTCCTTATGCTAACTTCAAATAGCAATTCTTTTGGATCTTGATTCAATAAATTCTCAACTTCACTTTCAATATCTCCTACCGATTCAGCGAAATATACGAGAATGGGTTCTTTACTAGGATCATTAGACTCAATTACTCCCCCTGATCCTGCTAAAGGAAATGTAACACCGGGGTGAACGAAAATTCCAAGTTTTCTATGATCAAAGTCTAAACTTCCGTCATCCCTTTTAAATACAAAGTCCTTAAGTTTATCTGTTTTTATAAAGGCTTTATAGCTAAAATGGTTATGTGACAAGTAAATATCACTAATTGTGACCGTGATTCCATCTTGCTCTACAACTACTGGTTCGATGGGAATGTAATTATGTTCTACAGCAGTTTGAACACCATCCACTTCTCTTCTTTGTTCTAACCATTCCAGTACAGACGACAAGCCAGGAAAATTCTTCATGAATTGGGCAAATGCAGTTGAATAATTTACAGCTCCAACAAAAAAGACTACGATCAAGGAGCAAATAAGCGCTACCTTCTTAAAAGGAGAGATTTTTCCTTTCTTAACTCTGTTTATCACTACGGAATGATCATTTTCAAAATGACTGGGAAGTTGTTTAACAAATTGATTTAATTTTTCAGGGACTGCAATCTGATCTAGGGTACTCTGAATATCTCTTCGCAATCTCCTCTCCTTCAAAAAGTTTAACATTCGATCACCTTCTCTCTAAAAGGATTGTTTTGCACCAATTGAGCTAAGCGCACTCTTGCAGTATTAAGCCTGGATTTTACAGTTCCTTTTTTGATCTGAAGAATTTCCGCAATTTCTTCAATGGTAAGTTCTTGATAATAATAAAGAATCACAACGGTCCTATGAATAAAATCTAAATTCATTAATTTTAAAAACATTTCATTGCCTTGTTCTTTTTTAACAATGCTCTCTATTGGCGAGCTTGAATCATCGGCTATTTCGTAGTCTTCTATATTACTTAAGGATTGGTTTTGTTTTACTCTTTGCCTTGCGATATCTAACGCTCTACAAGCAACCAAATGGTTAAACCACGTCTTAAAATTTCGAATTTCTTTACCTTTTAAAATTGAAGTATATACCTCGATTAAAGTGTGAAAATGCACTTTATCCCGTCGTAATTCGGGGGACTTTTTTCAAATTCAAACGACAAATATTCTTCAATCTCTCCTGAACAATCTGCTAATATTTTTACAGATTGTTTTGGAGGGATATTTTA
>Ga0310836_100631_pt1 | contig 25969 bp, 22 predicted proteins | sample SM_ome_4_FD_201310 | JGI IMG/M metagenome (GOLD analysis project Ga0310836, IMG submission 201310) | Sorghum-adapted microbial communities enriched on stacked mutant (SM) sorghum from Joint BioEnergy Institute, Emeryville, California... ... | reverse complement strand
AAAGTGTTGCATAAGAGCTTCCTCCTTCATGAGTGTGTTGGGCAAACATCACTTTATCAAGGATGAAGCTCTTTTTCTATGTTCGCTTTTTCCAGTTCTTAATCCCACGAAGATTTTACACTAACGAACCCGGCACGGTCCGGAACGCCCGACAGTACGTCGGGTGCGCTTCCGCCATATCAGCCGGATCTCGCAGCGTCACGGGCTGACGCGGAAGGTTCGCTCGTGAAAATCGGGATGCGGCGCGCTGATCGGCAGCAGGCGGTTTTTGCATCTTGCGCATAAGCGTCCGTCATCCGCAGCACAATAAGGTCGATCCTGTCGATGGAGGAATGCGCTGCCATGCACGACATCGAGTTGCGCCAATACGACATCCGCACCGACCTGGCGCTGGAAGCGAAAGAAATGGCCCAGTCGGGCAAGGACGGCCGGCTGACCGGCATTACGACGGAGACGGTCGCCGAGGACGGCATCACGATCACGCGGATGAGCGTCGACAATGAAGAAGGGGCGAAGGCCATCGGCAAAATGGTCGGCCGTTACGTCACCATCGAGGTGCCGGGGCTCCGAAACCGGGACACGGAGCTGCAGGACCGCGTCGCCGAAGTGTTCGCGCGCGAGTTCGAGGCGTTTCTCGGGCGGATCGGCGTCAGCCGGAACGCGAAGACGCTGATCGTCGGGCTCGGCAACTGGAACGTGACCGCCGACGCCCTCGGGCCGCTTGTCGTCGAGAACACGCTGGTCACCCGCCACCTGTTCGAGCTGATGCCGGATCAGGTGGCGCCGGGCTACCGTCCCGTCAGCGCGGTCGCGCCCGGCGTGCTCGGCATCACCGGAATCGAGTCGAGCGACATCGTGTTCGGCATCGCCGCGCAGACGAAACCCGACCTCATCATTGCGATCGACGCGCTCGCCTCGAAAGCGGTCGAACGGGTCAACACGACGATCCAGATCGCCGACACGGGCATCCACCCCGGCTCCGGCATCGGCAACAAGCGCAAGGGGCTGACGCGCGAAATTCTCGGCGTGCCGGTCATCGCGATCGGCGTTCCCACCGTCGTCTACGCGTCGACGATCGTGAACAACTGCATCGAACTGATGGCGGAACATTTTCGCAAACAGACGGACAACGCGGCGCCGATTCTCGGCATGCTCCATTCCATCTCGGGCGACGAGCGGCTGCAGCTCGTGAAGGAAGTGCTCCAGCCGATGGGCCACGACCTGCTCGTCACGCCGAAGGAAGTCGACTCCTTCATCGAAGACATCGCGAACATCATCGCCAGCGGTCTGAACGCCGCGCTGCACGAAGCCGTCACCATGGACAACACCGGCGCTTACACCCGCTGAAAGCGCCGGTTCCCCTTTTTGCGCCCATCGCAATCTTCCACTCTTTTTTCCCGCGATTCTTCCGTTCTATGATCCGCGCCTCTCTCATAGACTGATAGCAAGATACAGCACTTGCTGCAGCCGATGGGGAGGAGCATCCGATGAAACGAATCACGGCTTATTGGCATCCGCCGCGGACATCCGCAGCGATGCGCAGACTGCTGGCGCAGTGGCGCACGTTCGTTCTGCTGTCAGCCTGCACGTTCGTCGCCTTCGTCACGGCCGGACTGGCCGGCATGGCGTTCCATTCGCCGTCCGCGGCGGATTGGCCGGCGATGAACGGCGCGGCGGCTTCGCTTCCGGAAGGCGTGCCGGGGGAATTGGCCGGCATGGAGCTGCCGTCGTTCAAGCCTTCGAAGCCGGGGAACGGAATCGACGGGAGACGGGCGGCGTCGTTCCTCATCCGTCTCATGACGGGCATCAATCCGCAACAGCCGCGCAGCCTGCTCGCCGGCGAGATGCCGGGTATGGGAAGCAGCCGCGCCGTGCTGCTTCGCCCGGGCAGCGACGGAGAGCAAGTCACCGGGCCGGAGGACCATCCGCCGCTTCCGGCGACGGATGGCGATGAGGACGCCGCTGCGCGCGATGGGGGCGCCCGGCCGGCTGAGACGGAAGACGTGCCCGCGGATGAGCCGTATCCGGGTGCGGCGAATTCGGATGCGGCGAATTCGGATGCGGCGCATTCGGATGCGGCGGCCGGCGGCGGTTCGGCCAAGGGAGGGCAGCCCGCGCCCGGTGCATCTGCGCAGGCGAAGCGGAAAGTCGCGCTCATCTATCATTCCCACAACCGCGAATCGTGGCTGCCGGAACTCGGGGAAGGCGCGAAGAACGCCGAGTCGGACGAGATCAACATATCGTTCGTCGGCAAGCGGCTTGCGCAGCGGCTGGAGGAGGCCGGCATCGGCGCGGTCCACGCCGACGTCGACTACGCCACGGCGGTCAAGGACTATCGCTGGGAACTTTCCTATAAATATTCGAAAGAGACGGTTCTGGAAGCGATGGCCGAGCACGACGGTCTGTCCTACCTGTTCGATATCCATCGCGACTCGCAGCCGCGCGGCTATACGACGGCGACGATCGACGGCAAAGACTATGCCCAGGTATACTTCATCATCGGAAAAGGAAACCCCGACTGGCGCGAGAACGAGTCGTTTGCGGCGGACATCCACCGGCTGCTGGAGAAACGTTATCCCGGCATTTCGCGGGGCATATGGGGCAAGGACGCCTCGAGCGGCAACGGGGAGTACAACCAGTCGCTGTCGCCGAACAGTCTCCTCATCGAGATCGGCGGCATCGAGAACACATTGGAGGAGTGCTACCGGACAGCCGACGCGCTGGCCGAGGTGATCGCCGAACTGTACCGGTCGGCGGTGGAGACGAACGCCGGAGTTTAAGCGGGAAGCGGGAAGGGGGAGGCAAGGGTGCGCAAGTCCTGGCAGTACATGCTGCTCGGCGCGGCAATCGCGTTTTTCGTCCTGTACGGCATCGAGTTGTCTTCGGACGGCATGGAAGATGTGTATGGTCCGCTTGGGCCGCGGTCGGTTGACCGAACCGAAACGGAAAGAGGCGGCTACGGCAGCTACGGCGGAGGCTCTTACCCGGCCGGCCCGCGCGGCGGAACGGTGTCGCCGCATCAGGATCCGTACGGCGCATGGCCAGGCGACACGTACGGCGAAACCGGAACGGGGGACGCGCCGGATCAGGACGACGGCGCATGGCCTGAACGTACCGGCGGCTACGACGGTTACGGGTATCCGTACGCGGGCGCCGAGGGGGGCGGGGGAGCCGTGAGCCGGCTGGCGGACGGCACGGCCGGCTTGCTGCAGTCCATGGCGAAAGGCGGAATCCGTTTCATCGTGTCGCTGTTCGAGTCCGTGACGCAATGAGGCTCCATCCGCGGCGCATGGACGCCCGGTCCGCGGCTTCCGGCATCGCGCATTGATGCAAGCCTCCCGCTGCTGATATAATAGGAGATCGAACGGCATTCATGCTCATGTTGGAGGATCTGCATGACGGACGCTCTATCCAGGCAGCGGAACATCCGCAACTTTTGCATTATCGCACACATTGACCACGGAAAATCGACGCTGGCCGACCGCATTCTCGAATATACCGGCGCGCTCTCGTCGCGGGAAATGCAGGACCAGGTGCTGGACAACATGGACCTCGAGCGGGAACGCGGCATCACGATCAAGCTGCAGGCCGTCCGCCTCAGTTATCGCGCCGACGACGGTCAGGAATACACGCTCCACCTGATCGACACGCCCGGCCACGTCGACTTCACATATGAAGTGTCGCGCAGCCTGGCCGCCTGCGAAGGCGCGCTGCTCGTCGTCGACGCCGCGCAGGGGATCGAGGCGCAGACGCTGGCGAATGTGTATCTCGCGCTCGACAACAATCTTGAAATATTGCCGGTGATCAACAAGATCGACCTCCCGAGCGCCGATCCGGACCGGGTGAAGCGGGAGATCGAGGACGTGATCGGACTCGACGCGAGCGAAGCGGTGCTCGCGTCCGCGAAGGCCGGCATCGGCATCAAGGAGATTCTGGAACAGATCGTCACGAAGGTGCCGGCGCCGAAGGGCGATCCGGACAGCCCGCTGAAGGCGCTCATTTTCGACTCCCACTACGATTCATACAAAGGCGTCGTCGTCTATGTCCGGGTCGTGGACGGCAGCATCCGGGCCGGCAAGCGGATCCGCTTCATGGCGACGGGCGCGGAATTCGAGGTCATCGAAGTCGGCACGTTCAAGCCGCGGATGACGATCGTCGACGAGCTGTCCGTCGGCGATGTCGGATTCGTCGTGGCCGGCATCAAGAACGTGAAGGACACGCGGGTCGGCGACACGATCACCGACGCGAAGCGCCCGGCCGGGGAGCCGCTTCCGGGATACCGGCGCATCAACCCGATGGTGTTCTGCGGGCTTTACCCGATCGATACGCAGGACTACAACGATTTGCGCGAAGCGCTCGAGAAGCTCGAGCTCAACGACGCTTCGCTGAGGTATGAGCCGGAGACGTCGACCGCGCTCGGCTTCGGTTTCCGCTGCGGTTTTCTCGGGCTCCTGCACATGGAGATCATCCAGGAACGCATCGAGCGGGAGTTCAACATTCCGCTCATCACGACGGCGCCGAGCGTCGTCTACCGGGTGAAGCTGACGAACGGCCAGACGCTGGAGATCGACAACCCGTCGAACTACCCGGAGTCGGGCAAGATCGACTACGTCGAGGAACCGTACGTCAAGGCGTCGATCATCGTGCCGAACGACTACGTCGGGGCGATCATGGAGCTGTGCCAGAACCGGCGCGGCGAGTTTGTCAACATGGAATATCTTGACACGTCCCGCGTGACGCTGACCTATGAACTTCCGCTGTCCGAGATCGTCTACGATTTCTTCGACCAGCTCAAGTCGAGCACGCGCGGCTATGCTTCGTTCGATTACGAGCTGTCCGGGTACAAGAAGTCGAACCTGGTCAAGATGGACATTCTGCTGAACAACGAAGTCGTCGACGCGCTGTCGGTTATCGTGCACCGCGACCGCGCGTACCAGCGCGGCAGGGTCGTCTGCGAGAAGCTCAAGGAGCTCATTCCGCGGCAAATGTTCGAGGTGCCGGTGCAGGCGTCGATCGGCTCAAGGGTCATCGCCCGGGAGACGGTCAAGGCGATGCGGAAGAACGTCCTCGCGAAATGCTACGGCGGGGACATCACCCGGAAACGGAAGCTGCTGGAAAAGCAGAAGGAAGGCAAAAAACGGATGAAACAGGTCGGAAGCGTGGAAGTGCCGCAGGAAGCGTTCATGGCGGTGCTGCGAATCGACAAATAACGGCTGCCGCAGCCGCCGGGCAAGTCCCGGCGGCTCGCCTGTTCGGTGTGTCGGATTCGTGTGCGGTCATGCCGGTTCGCCTGCACGTTCCGTCAGTACGTCTGCGCGGTGCGGCATTTTGATTGTGCGGACTGGCGGTTCGCCGATTGGCGGTTCCTCGGATTGTCGCGGCCCGCTGCGGTTTTCCGTCGGTTCGTCTGTTGGCGCATGAGGCGGTTCGCCCGGCGGTTCCGGCGGGATTTCTTTTCTCCGTCCGAAGGAGTGGAAAGGATATGCTGATGCATCCCCCGAAGGCGCTTTATATTCATATCCCGTTCTGCTCGCACAGGTGCCATTATTGCGATTTCAACACCTATGTGCTGGAGGGACAGCCGGTCGACGCGTATCTGGACGCGCTTGAGCGCGAGATGGAGCGCACGGTCCATGTCTTGCCGCCGGAGCGGATCGATACCGTGTTCGTCGGCGGCGGGACGCCGACCGTGCTGACGCCAGAGCAAATGGCGCGTTTCCTGGGCGCCGTGCGGCGGTGGTTCCCCGTCTCGCCGGATGCGGAGTTCACGGTGGAGGCGAATCCGGGCACGACGGAACCGGAGCTGCTCGCCGTGCTGCGGGAACGCGGCGTGAACCGGGTCAGCTTCGGGGTGCAGGCGTTCGACGACGGGCTGCTTCAGCGGATCGGCCGCATCCACGACACGGACGATGTCTACCGCAGCATCGGGCTTGCGCGGGATGCCGGGTTTACGAATATTTCGATCGACCTCATGTTCGGCCTACCGGGCCAGACGTTGGATCTGCTGGCGGACAGCGTGCGGCGGGCGGTCGAGCTTGATCTGCCGCATTACTCGCTCTACGGGCTCAAGATCGAAGAAAACACGCTGTTCCATCTGCTCTATGAGCGCAATGAGCTGCCCCTCCCCGCCGAGGAAGAAGAGCTGCAAATGTACCTGCTCATCATGGAGCGGCTTGAAGCGGCGGGACGGCGGCAGTACGAGATCAGCAACTTCGCGTTGCCGGGGTACGAAAGTCGGCACAATATGACCTATTGGCGCAATGAGCCGTACTATGGCATCGGCGCCGGCGCCCACGGCTATGCGCGCGGCGTCCGCCACGTCAACATCAAGGGCGTGACGCCGTACATCGAGGCGGCGAACGTGCGGCTGCCCCGATTGTCAGAAGAGCCGGTCACCGAAGGCGAAGCGATGGAAGATTTCATGATGGTCGGGCTCCGCATGCGGGACGGCGTCCGCGACGCCGATTTCGCCGCCCAGTTTGACGGCCGCGCGATCGACGACGTATTCGGCGGCGTCATCGGCCAGCTCCGGGAAGCCGGCCTGATCGAGCGCCGCCCCGACGGCGCCGGCTGGCGGCTCACCGAGCGCGGCATTCCGCTCGGCAACGAAGTGTTCGGAGCGTTCGTCGGCGTGCTGGAAGGTTAGCGGTGGTGGAACGCCGTTATCTGGACGGCGACGGGCGGATCAGTCGAGTCCGCCCTGCGATTAACGGCATAATGTGCCGCTAAATGGCCTGACCATCGGGCTTAGACGTGTAATAGCGGCACGAAATGCCGTTATTTGGACGGCGACGGGCGGATCAGTCGAGTCCGCCCTGCGATTAACGGCAAAATGTGCCGCTAAATGGCCTGACCATCGGGCTTGGACGTGTAATAACGGCACGAAATGCCGTTATTTGGACGGCGACGGACGGATCAGGCGGGTCCGCCATGCGATTAGCGGCATAATGTGCCGCTAAAAGGCCTGGCCATCGGGCTTGGACGTGTAATAACGGCACGGAATGCCGTTATCTGGACGGCGACGGGCGGATCAGGCGAGTCCGCCCTGCGATTAACGGCATAATGTGCCGCTAAATGGCCTGGCCATCGGGCTTGGACGAGTAATAACGGCACGAAATGCCGTTATTTGGACGGCGACGGACGGATCAGGCGGGTCCGCCATGCGATTAGCGGCATAATGTGCCGCTAAAAGGCCTGGCCATCGGGCTTGACGTGTAATAACGGCACAATGGAAGCTGTCTATTCACTGTGGAAAAACGAGGTGCCATCTCCTGCTGCATCAAGTGTATCTCGTACACAGGCTGCTTCCGGCCGGATTGTGGGGATATACACTTTCCATATTGGCCCCACCTTTCGTGTTCTTTGCTTCATCCAACCGCGACGTGCGCACGACGAAGAAACCCTGGTTTGGGGTTTGCGAATTTCCGAACCAGGAGCTTGAGGTTGACGACCATCGCCGAAGTTTGTGCCTTGATTTGCAGGGTGGTGCGGCTGCGGGTCTGTGCCTGATCCAGCTCGCAATCGTTCTTCAGTTCCTTGTTCTTCCGTTCGATGACGAACCGCTTGAGCAGTTCGGCACGTCCGGCCAGACTTTCGTTGTATGTCCGGGCGGCTGTGTACTGCTCAGCGTAATCGCTCCGGAATACACTTCTGCCACCCTTGGCTTTGCTCGTGCATGCCGTACGCAACGGGCAGGCGCGGCAAGTTTGAGCAGCAAAGAAGTACTGGCGGCCTTCCAACTTGCGGTTGTATCGCTTGCGGACGCTTTTTTGGCCTTCCGGGCAAATGAACACATCGTTCTCCGCATCGTAGACAAACTCGGACAACGGCAACCGACCGGTCGGGTTTTCGTAAGCCTGAACCGGAGCGACGATGGTAATCCCCTGTGCGGCCAGTCGCACCCGGTTTCGCCCGTGCCCGTAAGCCGAGTCACCCAGCAGGGCGGAAGGCGTTACGCCAAAGAACCGCCGGATGGTCGAGGTCATGTCGGCGGTCGCTTCCTGGTCGTGTTCATTGGCCGGAATGGTGCGCACGTCGAGAATGACGCCACCCGCTGTGCAAAGGTTTTGCGTTTTGTACCCGTAGATGATTTTCGAACCGTGCCTGGCGATGCGCGCTTCCGGGTCAACCGCGCTCAGGATGCGGTTTTTCGGGCGTTCGGATAACAGAAGCTTGCGATACTGGATGGGCTCGGGACTGTTCGTGTCGTCTTCCTCACTCCGGCTTTCCGACACGTCATCTGCTCCGTCATCAGGGTCGACGGGGGAACTGTTCTGTTCGAGAATGCGCCGCAGAATGGTTTGCAGCTCCCGCGAACGCTCCAGATGCTCCCACTCCGCCAGCAGCGGCTTGATGTTCTCATTCTCGAACCAGGCCAGCAGCCCGTAAGCCTGGGAGACCAGTTTGCTGAAGGCCAGCATGCGTGTCGCATCGGATGCCGATTTGCCCGGCCGGGGAGCGGTAACGCTGTCCAGCGGCAAAGCTTCCAGCGCCTCAAGCATCGGTTTTGTCCCGCGTTTGCGCGTATGTTGCACCAGACGCACCAGGGCATGCTGAATCAGCCGGTAGGCGCCCGGGAACCTCAGGTTCACATTGGTCGGGAACGAGTCGATAATCCACTGTTCGTTCCGGTCGCCCCACAGGCCGTGCTGGTACATTTGAGCCAGAATGTAGAGATGGCAGGCCCGGAACATGGCGGCTCCCATGCGGCTGCGGTCCAGTCCGATCGTGCTGTGATCGAAACCGATGAAATCGACGGGCAGTTGCAGGAAACGCTTGATGAACAGGTCGCCGATGATTTTTTCTTCGGTTTGACGATCCGACAGGCCGTAATAGGCCTGAACCAGATGGATTTTCAGCTTGAGAGACGGTGCATACGGGTACTGGCCTCTGCCGGAATAAAGCACCGCGCACAGCCGATCGGCGAACGAGAAGTCGACCATGCGTTCGACGTGGCTCCAGAACGGATGCGGCGGCAGTTTGGCGTATACCTGGATATCGGCAAAGGAAAGTTGGTCGAAAGATTTGTACCGAACCGAAAAGGTCATATGCGTCGCCTCCTGTGAACACCTCGCTTTCATTATAGCATAAAAACAGGAGGAATCGTGAGAAATACAGAGAAAACAAGTTGTTTATTAAGGTTTTTCGCGTGTAATGAAAATTTGATGTTGGCTGGTTGTGCACAGTTAATCGACAGCTTCCGAAATGCCGTTAATCGGCGTCGATGTACCTTCGAGCGTGTATATCACGCTCTGGTCAAAATTTCCAGAGGAATTTTTGCCCCATATCGGCGCTCATATGGTCTCATGGTTCCGTTGCCGTTCACGAAGGCTGTCAAATGCCACAAAATAGAAAGGCAGGATGTTCCGTTGGGCATTTACCTCGTGATGAGCTGGACCGCAGGGATGCTGTAATATGGCGAGTCGAATTGCGGGTCGCCAATGCGACGAGTCAACCAACGCAACCGGCAACAACCTGCACGCAATCTGCCAGCAACCAACATAATCTGCCTGCATCCTGCCCCCAACAACCCGCACCATGCAATTGGGCAAGCATGACATGGCACCCCAAGCCCTCCCGCGAGCGACCCGCCTGTCCGCAAAATAAGGATGTCAATCGTCTGTGAAAATGTCACTTGTTTAATGTACCGAGTCACCGTCAGGTGACTTGGCTTGGCGTGAATTTTGTGTTACGGTGAAGTTGCTTGTTTTGACTCCATGCCAACCTCCACGGATGGTTGGCGGCGGGCTTGCGTGGTGGCGCAGGTTCCGCCTTTTTTGTTGGATCCACAGGCTGGCGTAGCGGCTTTTCTGTCTCCATGAGCGGAATCGCCTGACCGTTATGCCAGACCAACACTTCGCCAGAAAGGGTCTCCCGCACTTCCACCGTTGTTCGGGGCTCTATACGGATCTTGCACGACTTGGCGAAGGTGTACACTTTCCCGTTGTAAGAGAGCGTGTTCCCGTGCCCCAGTTTCCGGTACTCGCGAGCCGTGAACACGTGCTCCAGCTTGACGGACGGATCCAGCTTCATGTAGGCCGAATCCGCCTGTTTGGGCTGGACAGCAAACTTGCGATTGTGCTTCTCCGGCAGCTTGGGCAACACCTCATTGGCCTCTTCGATCGTACTTATGCCGAGCAGTCGCAGTTCCAGCACCCAGCGATCCTGTAACGTCTCCCAAAGGCGTTCGATCCGTCCTTTCGCCTGGGGAGAGCCGGCCTTGCCATGTTCAATATTTAGTTCCGCCAGCGCCTTGCCAAAGTCGGAAAGCGGCTTGGTCTAGCCGGCCAGCTCCTGCTCCAGCGACAGCGTCTCATGAGGCGACCGGAAGATGGTGTGCTTGTCGCTGTAGAGTCCCAGCGGCACACCGTATTTCCGGATGCCTTGCATCATGACAAGAGAGTAGCCTTCGCGGCATTCTGTGGGCCTGAACACGGCGCCGACGACGGTGCCTGTCGCATCGTCGATGGCGGCATGGAGGGTAAAGGCAGGTGCCCGATCCTCCAGCCAGGCATAGGGTGAGGCGTCGATCTGCCACAGCATGCCCGCCTGCGGCTTTCGCTGGCGCGGTTGATGAGCCTTCTTGCGTCGACGCGGTTTGGCTTGCTTGATGCCTTTCGACAGCAAAATGCGTCTGACGCTGGTCGTGCTGAGCTTCAGCGATTCGTGCTCCTGAAGAAGCTCCGCAAAGTGGCAGTTGTTGCTGCCGTGGTATCTCGTGGTGTATACCAAGGCGACGTGATCTTTGACTTCCTCCGGAATCGCGTGTTTCGGCTTTCGACCGCGATTGCGGTGTGCCAGTGCCTGCGCTCCCCCTTCTTCCACGTACCGCTTTTTCAGCCGAATCATTTGCCGCTCGCTAAGCCCGAGTGCTGCCGCTCCTTCCGCGTTGGTCATGTGTCCGGCGAGGATCTTTTCCACTACGACTACCTTCTTCAATTCTGCTTTGGTCAATGTCACGATCTCCTGTCCCATGGTGACATTATCTCAGAACAGTTACACCATGACATTATCACAGCACAACGACACTGTCCGCAAAATAAGGATTGCAATGAATTTCAGCTTGTTGTATATTTATTCATATTCTTTTTACGGGCCGGGCATGGCCGGTCGCAGGAGGAACACGGTAATGACGGTGAAAGAAGCGGTGTGCAGATGGGCGACAATGGATGACGTGGAAGATCTGCACCGCTTGATCGAAAACTATGCGGTTCAGGGGATCATGCTGCCGCGTTCGCGGGAAGCGCTCGCCCGCCACATCGAATCTTTCGTCGTGGCGGAGATCGACGGCGATATTGTCGGCTGCGGCTCGCTTTTCCAGCTCGGGCCGGAACTGGTCGAGATCCGTTCTCTCGGCATGAAGGAAGGATACAAGGGATACGGGATCGGCACGAAGCTGGTGGACCTGCTCGTGGAGGAGGCCCGCGCGCGGGGCATTCCGAAGGTGATGGCGCTCACGTACGCGGTAGATTTTTTTCGCAAAAACGGCTTCGAAGTCGTCGACAAGGAAATCTTCCCGGAGAAGGTATGGACGGACTGCGTCAACTGCCCGAAGCGGCATGCGTGCGATGAAATCGCGGTGCTCAAGGTACTGAACTGACTTGACAATCGTTGAGCCGGTTTGGTATTTTTGTATTGTTGGTTAGCACTCTCAGGTGTCGAGTGCTAACGCGGTCGAAAGGTTCTCATCATCCGGTCGGGAGGGTTCGGGAGATGTTGACCGAGAGACAGCGGTTGATTTTGAACGCGATTGTGGACGATTACATTCGGTCCGCCGAACCGGTCGGATCGCGCAGCATTTCGAAGAAGAGCGGCGTCGGCTACAGCCCCGCAACGATCCGGAATGAGATGGCGGATCTGGAGGAGCTCGGCTTCCTGGAACAGCCGCACACGTCCGCCGGCCGGATTCCGTCCGCGAAAGGCTACCGCTACTACGTCGACCACCTTGTCCGCATCGGAGAAGTGGATGAGGAGGATTTGCTGCGCGTTCGTTCGTTTTTCGCCGGGAAGATGAACCGGATGGAGCAGATCATCCAGCATGCCGCGATGATTCTGGCAAACCTGACGAATTATACGAGCATCGTGCTCGGCCCCGAGGTGTTCAGCAATTCGCTGAAGGCTTTCCAGCTCGTGCCGCTGAATGACCAGTCGGCCGTCGCGATCATCGTGACGAACACCGGCCATGTCGAGAACCGGACGATCTCCATTCCGCCCGGCTTCGACATGAACGAGCTCGAGAAGGTCGTGGCGATTTTGAACGCGAAGCTGGCCGGCGTGCCGCTTCACCGGCTGCAGACGAAGCTGTACACCGAAGTGAGCGAAGAACTGAACCGTTACGTCAGCCATTGCGAATCGATCATCGACACGCTGGCGCAGGCGCTGGAACAGCGGACCGAGCACCGTGCCTTCACAAGCGGCACTTCGAACATGCTGTCGCAGCCGGAGTTCCGGGATGTGAGCAAGGTGAAGTCGATCCTGGAATGGCTGGACGAGACGCCGGCCTTGATGCGTTCGTTCAGTTCGAAGCAGGAAGGCATCCAGGTCCGGATCGGCCAGGAAAACGCGGACGAAGCGCTGCAGAACTGCAGCCTCATCACGGCCACCTATGTCGTGGACGGCACGACGGTCGGCACGATCGGCCTGCTCGGGCCGATGCGCATGGATTACGGCAAGGCGATTACGCTGATGGACGTCCTTTCCAAAAATTTGGCCGCCGTAATCGCAAAATGGTACAATTAAGGACGAAGTATTGACCGCGGCATCAGGGAGGTGGATCTGCAGCAATGACGGAAGCAAGGAACGCGGAAGAAGAACGGTTGGAACAGGAGGCCGCAGCCGAAGGCGGCGAAGCGGCATCCGCGGATAGTGAACGCGACAGGCCGGCTGCGGAAGCGCCGGCCGATACGCTGAATGCGGAAGCGAACTCGCCGGAATCTCAAGACGGCGAAGCGGACGCATCCGCTGCCGGCGGGGACACGGCCGGTCAGGAAGAGGTTCCCGCGGCGGATGAAAGGGATGCGCGCATCGCGGAGCTCGAAAGCCGGATCGAGGAGTACCGGCAGCGGCTGCTCCGCGCCCAGGCCGATTTCGACAACTACCGCCGGCGCACCCAGCGCGAGAAGGAAGAGACGGCGAAATACGCCTCCATGGATCTCATCACCCGGCTCCTGCCCGTGCTGGACAATTTCGAGCGCGCCGTCGTCGCCTCGAAAGATTCGGGCGACTTCGAGTCGCTGGCGAAGGGCGTGGACATGATCTACCGCCAACTGTTTCAGCTTCTCGAACAGGAGGGGCTGAAGCCGATGGAGACGGTCGGACAGCCGTTCAATCCCGAGTTTCACGAAGCGGTCATGCGCGTCGAGTCCGACGAGCATGAGGAAGGAACCGTCGTGGAAGAGCTTCAGCGCGGCTATATATTGAAGGATCGCGTGATCCGTCCGGCCATGGTCAAGGTCAGCGGCTGAAGCGAGTTGTGAATTTGGCAATCCATTAAGGAGGAACGATCGATGAGCAAAGTGATCGGTATCGACCTCGGCACGACGAACTCCTGCGTCGCCGTCATGGAAGGAGGCGAGGCGGTCGTCATTCCGAATCCGGAGGGCAGCCGCACGACGCCGTCCGTCGTCGGGTTCAAGAAAGACGGCGAGCGGATCGTCGGCGAAACGGCGAAGCGCCAGGCGATCACGAATCCGGACCGCACGATCATTTCGATCAAGCGGCACATGGGCACGAACCACAAAGTGACGATTGACGGCAAGGAATATACGCCGCAGGAGATTTCGGCGTTTATCCTCATGAAGCTGAAGGCCGACGCGGAAGCCTATCTCGGCCAGCCGGTGACGAAGGCCGTCATCACGGTGCCGGCTTACTTCAACGACTCGCAGCGCCAGGCGACGAAAGACGCCGGCAAGATCGCGGGCCTCGAAGTGCTGCGGATCGTCAACGAGCCGACGGCGGCCGCGCTCGCGTACGGCCTCGACAAGGAAGAAGACCAGACGATCCTCGTCTACGACCTCGGCGGCGGCACGTTCGACGTGTCGATCCTCGAGCTCGGCGACGGCTTCTTCGAAGTCAAGGCGACGAGCGGCGACAACCATCTCGGCGGCGATGATTTCGACCAGGCGATCATGGAGTGGCTCGCTTCCGAGTTCAAGAAAGAGCACGGCGTCGACCTGATGAAAGACAAGGCGGCGGTTCAACGTCTGAAAGACGCGGCGGAGAAAGCGAAGAAAGAGCTGTCCGGCGTGCTGACGACGACGATCTCGCTGCCGTTCATCACGATGGTCGACGGCGTGCCGCAACACCTCGAGACGAACCTGACGCGCGCGAAGTTCGAAGAGCTGACGGCACATCTCGTCGAGCGGACGCTCGGCCCGACCCGCCAGGCGCTGAGCGACGCGGGCCTGACGCCTGCCGACATCGACAAGGTCGTCCTTGTCGGCGGTTCGACGCGCATTCCGGCGGTTCAGGAAGCGATCAAGAAGCTGATCGGCAAGGAACCGCACAAGGGTGTCAATCCGGACGAAGTCGTCGCCCTCGGCGCCGCGATTCAGGCGGGTGTCCTGACGGGCGACGTGAAGGACGTCGTGCTGCTCGACGTCACGCCGCTGTCCCTCGGCATCGAGACGGCGGGCGGCGTTTTCACGAAGATGATCGAGCGGAACACGACGATTCCGACGAGCAAGTCGCAGATCTTCTCGACCTACTCGGACAACCAGACGAGCGTCGAAATCCACGTCCTGCAAGGTGAGCGCGCCATGGCGGCGGACAACAAGACGCTCGGCCGGTTCATCCTGAGCGACATCCCGCCGGCGCCGCGTGGCGTGCCGCAGATCGAAGTCACCTTCGACATCGACGCGAACGGCATCGTCAACGTGTCCGCGCTTGACAAGGGCACGGGCAAATCGCAGAAGATCACGATCACCTCTTCGAGCGGCCTCACGCCGGAAGAGATCGAGCGGATGCAGAAGGAAGCGGAGCAATACGCGGAAGAAGACCGCAAGCGCCGCGAGCTCGTCGAGGCGAAGAACAGCGCCGACCAGCTTGTCTACACGGTCGAGAAGACGCTGAAGGACCTCGGCGACAAGGTCGACGCCGCCGAGATCCAGAAGGCGAACGACGCGAAGGACAAAGTCAAGAAAGCGATGGAGTCGAACGACTTGAGCGCGATCAAGTCGGCAACCGAAGAGCTGTCGAACGTCGTGCAGCAGCTCTCCGTGAAGCTCTACCAGCAGGCCGGCGCGCAGCAGGACGCTGCCGGCGCGGCCGGAGCTTCGGGCGCGGACGGCGCCGCGGGCGCGAAAAAGGACAACGTCGTGGATGCCGACTACGAAGTCGTCGACGACAAGAAATAAGCCGTGAGCCCGAATCGGCTGCAGGCGGAGGGTCAAAGTCGGTCCAATCGGCTTTGACCCTCGGTTCTGCATAGGTGAGGGTGGCATTTGACCCAATCAGGCTGGGGGTGGCTGAGTGGCGGAGAAACGGGACTATTATGAAGTGCTGGGCGTCGACCGGAACGCATCCGCGGAAGAAATCAAGAAGGCGTACCGCAATCTGGCCCGCAAGCTTCATCCGGACGTCAACAAGGCGCCGGACGCGGAGGAGCGGTTCAAGGAAGTCAAGGAAGCGTATGACGTGCTCAGCGACGAGCAGAAGCGCGCCCAATACGACCGCTACGGGCACATCGACCCGAACCAGGGATTCGGCGGTGGCGGCGGCTTCGGCGGCGCCGATTTCGGCGGGTTCGGCGACATCTTCGACATGTTCTTCGGCGGCGGAAGCCGCCGCGATCCGAACGCGCCCCAGCGGGGCAGCGACCTGCAATATACGATGACGATCGAGTTCAAGGAAGCGGTATTCGGCGTCGAAAAAGACATCACGATTCCGCGGACGGAAACGTGCGACACCTGCCACGGCAGCGGCGCGCGGCCCGGGACGAAGCCGGAGACGTGCTCGGTGTGCCGGGGCACCGGACAGCAGGAAGTCGTGCAGAACACGCCGTTCGGGCGCATCGTGAACCGGCGGCTCTGTCCGCAGTGCGGCGGCGCCGGTCGGGTCGTGCGCGACAAATGCGCCTCCTGCCGCGGCACGGGAAAGGTGAAGCGGCAGCGCACCATCCATGTGCGCATTCCGGCGGGCGTCGACGAAGGCGCGCAGATCCGGCTGTCCGGCGAGGGCGAAGCCGGCTCGCGCGGCGGCCCGTCCGGCGACCTGTACATCGTCATCCGCGTAAAGCCGCACGAGTTCTTCGAGCGGGAAGGCGACGACATCTATTGCGAAGTGCCGCTCACGTTCGCGCAGGCGGCGCTCGGGGACGAGATCGAAGTGCCGACGCTGACGGAGAAAGTGAAGCTGCGCATTCCCGCGGGAACGCAAACGGGCACCTATTTCCGCCTGAAGGGCAAAGGGGTGCCTCGGCTGCGCGGCATCGGCCAGGGCGACCAGCACGTCAGAGTGACCGTCGTCACCCCGACGAACCTGACCGAGGAGCAGAAGGAATTGCTGCGCCAGTTCGCCGGCCTGTCGCAAGACAGCGCCTATGTGCCGGGCGGCCAATCCGAAACGCTGTTCGAGCGGATGAGGCGGGCGTTCCGCGGCGAGTGAAACCCGGGCGGAAACTTCGGGGCAGAAAGCTCCCGGCCGAAACCGGCCGATAAAGCCTTCCGTCCGGCATGAGCCGTGCGCGGGCTTCACCCGCATATTCCGGATGAAGCCGCCGCACACTATCGTTGCGGGAGAACTTGCCGCGCGAAGGAGGAAGCACATATGCCGGCAGAAGACAGCAGACGGAACAGCAAAATTGGAGACTGCCGACCGCGGGCGGCGAGGATGTCCGGGTCGATCCGAAGACGGCGGACGCCGATGACCGCGAGGCGGAGGCAAGGGCGCGGGCGGCGGACAGCCACCAGCGCGGCGTGTGAGGCGGGCGGCCATGGCGGAACTTAACGCATCGTTCCACGACGCCGCGCGCGCCCGCGAGGCGCAGCGCAAGCTGGAAGCGCTGCGCGCCGCCACCGTCCGGCCGGATGCGGGCGGGACGGCCTTTACCGCGCAGGTCGACGACGCGATCATCGAGCAGGCGACCCGGCTCATCGAGACCCATGGCGGAACGGCGGAATGGAATTGACGGAAGAGGAGGACAAGCGCCCCGGATTCGCTGGCCGATCCGGGGCGTTCGTCTTGGCGGGAACTTTTTTGTGCGCGCGGCTTCCGGTATTGTACAATGGATGTGTCCGAATTTTGGGGGAGGCTCAAGCGATTGAAATGGCATGAACTGACCATCCGCGCGCGGGACGAAGCGGTCGAGATGGTGACGAATTTTCTGCATGAACTCGAGGCGGACGGCGTGTCGGTCGAGGAGTCCTGGGCGGACCGGAAGCCCGAAGTCACGAAGCTCGGCGAATGGTACGACCGGCCGCTCAACGCGATACCGGCCGGCTGGGTCGAGATCAAGGGATGGTTCCTCGAAGGAACCGATATGGCGGCGGTCAAAAAGACACTGCAAACGCGGATCGGCGAACTGCCCGCCTGCGGCATCGATCCCGGCGACTATTCGCTGGAAGAAGCGCTGATCGACGAAGAGGACTGGGCGGAGTCGTGGAAGCAATACTTCAAGCCGATCCGCGTGTCGGAGCGGCTGACGATCCGGCCGACATGGGAACCGTACGAGCCCGGTCCGGGCGAACTTGTGATCGACCTCGATCCCGGCATGGCGTTCGGCACGGGCACCCACGCGACGACGGCGCTCTGCCTGCGCGCGCTCGACCGCATCGTGCAAGGCGGGGAAGACGTCATCGACGTCGGAACCGGCTCCGGCATTCTCGCGATCGGCGCCGTGAAGCTCGGCGCGCGGAACGTGCTCGCGCTCGACCTCGACCCGGTCGCCGTGACGAGCGCGAAGGCGAACGCGGAGCTGAACGGTCTTGCGGGCAAAATCGACGTGCGCGAGAGCGACCTGCTCGGCGTGCTCAGGGAAAGCGAGGAATCCGCCGGCAAGCCGTTCAACGTGTCGCTGCCGGTCGATCTCGTCGTCGCGAATATTCTCGCCGAAATCATTTTGCGGTTTATCGGCGACGTCTACGCGGCGCTGAAGCCGGGCGGCCTGTACGTCGCATCCGGCATTTTCATCAACAAGGAACAGGATGTGCGGCGCGGTCTGGAAGCGGCGGGCTTCGAGATCGTAAGCCGCGACGAGCAGGACGACTGGATCGCCTTCACGGCGAGGAAGCCGGGGGGTCGCTGATGGATTTTCTCGAACGTTTCCTCTGGTATCCGCTCGACCATTTGCCGTTCATCGTGATCGTTCTGGCGCTGGCGTTCACGTTCCATGAATTCGCGCACGCATACAGCGCGTACAAGTTCGGCGATACGACCGCCCGCGACCAGGGGCGGGTGACGCTGAACCCGATGGCCCATCTCGATCCGATCGGAACGATTCTCATTCTGATCGCCGGTTTCGGCTGGGCGAAGCCGGTGCCCGTCGTCCGGTCGCGGCTTAAGTATCCGCGCCTGACGGGCATCGTCGTGTCCGTCGTCGGTCCGCTCAGCAATCTGCTGCTCGCGGTTGTCGGCGTCGCACTGTACGCGCTGTTCGCCTGCACCGGCTGGCTCTCCGGCGCGTCGATCGGCGTCCATGAGGCGGTCTACGTGTTTCTCAATTATTTGATCAGCATCAACGTGCTGCTCTTTATTTTTAACCTTATTCCGCTGCCGCCGCTGGACGGCTTCCGGATCGTCGAGGATCTCTCGCCGCCCCGGGTTCGGGAGAAGCTGGACCGCTACGCGCAATGGGGCGTGTTCGTGTTCCTCCTGATCGTGTTCATTCCGGAACTCCGGGCGGTGACGCTGACGCCGCTGTTCGGTCTCTCTAAGCCGATCATCACCGGGCTGTTCTCGCTGTTCGGCCTGTCGGTCCAGATGCTTTGACGCACGGATTTCCTGTGGCGGCTGCCTTGCAAAACGTGTATGATGAAGGTTGGTAGATGGACATGCAGCGTTATTTCGTGCCGCCGGACGCTTTCCGCGGCCGGACGGTCATCGTGGAAGGCGATGACGCGTTCCATATCGCGCGGGTGATGCGGATGCGGCCGGGCGATCGTGTCGTCGTCTGCGACGGCGCCGGGCGCGAAGCGACCGCCGTGCTGACCGGGGTCACGCCCAGCCGGGCGGAGGCCGAGACGGAGGAGCTCAAACCGTCGTCGGGAGAACCGGCGTGGACGGTCGTCATCGCCCAGAGCCTGCCGAAAGGCGACAAGATGGAGCTGATCATCCAGAAGGGAACGGAAATCGGCGCCACCGCGTTCGTGCCGTTCCATTCGGAGCGGGCGATCGTCCGGTACGACGGGAAACAGGAAGCCAGGCGGCTCGAACGGTGGCGCAAGATCGCGAAAGAAGCGGCCGAGCAGGCGCACCGCGGCAGGCTGCCGGAGGTGGCCGGCGTCGCTTCGTGGCGGGAACTGCTTCAGACGTTCCCCGAATACGACGATGTCTATTTCTGCTACGAGCGGCAGGGCGGCGAGCCCGCCGCGGGCCTTCGGACGCGCGTGCGCGAGACGATGAGCCGCGTGTCGGAGAGGCCGCTCAAGCTGCTCGTCGTCGTCGGACCGGAAGGCGGCTTCACCGAACAGGAAGCGGCGGAAGCCGAGGCGGCGGGCGCGAAGCCGGCCGGGCTTGGCGCGCGCATTCTGCGCACGGAGACGGCGGCGCTTACGGCGCTCGCTTGCCTCATGTACGAATCCGGAGAGATGGGAGGGAACGAATAGATGCCGACGGTCGCATTTTACACGCTGGGCTGCAAGGTGAACTTCTACGACACGGAAGCGATCTGGCAGCTTTTCAAACAGGCGGGCTACGAGCAGGTCGATTTCGACGGCGAACCGGCCGACGTCTATCTGATCAATACATGCACGGTGACGAACACCGGCGACAAGAAGAGCCGCCAGATCATCCGGCGGGCGATCCGGCGCAATCCGGACGCCGTCATCGCGGTGACGGGCTGCTATGCCCAGACGTCGCCGGCCGAGGTGATGGCGATCCCCGGCGTCGACCTTGTCATCGGCAATCAGGACCGGTCCAAGCTGCTTGACTATATCGCCGAGATCCGGCGGACGCGCAAACCGGTGAACGCCGTGCGCAACATCATGAAAACGCGCGAGTTCGAAGATCTGGAGGTGCCGGCCTTTACCGACCGGACGCGGGCGTTCCTGAAAATCCAGGAAGGCTGCAACAACTTCTGCACGTTCTGCATCATCCCGTGGGCGCGCGGACTGTCGCGCAGCCGCGATCCGAAGAGCGTCGTCGCCCAGGCGCGCAAGCTGGCGGCGGCGGGCTACAAAGAAATCGTGCTGACCGGCATCCACACGGGCGGCTACGGCGACGATCTCGAGAACTACGACCTCGCCGACCTGCTCGTCGATCTCGACAAGGTCGAAGGGTTGGAACGAATCCGCATCAGCTCCATCGAGGCGAGCCAGATCAGCGGGAAAATGATCGACGTGCTCAACCGCTCGCGCAAAATGTGCCGCCACCTCCACATCCCGCTGCAGGCGGGCGACGATACGGTGCTGAAGCGGATGCGGCGCAAATATACGACCGAGGAATATGCGCGCAAGATCGAGGAACTGCACAAGGCGATGCCGGGCGTCGCGATCACGACGGACGTCATCGCCGGCTTCCCGGGCGAGACGGACGAAATGTTCGAGAACGGCTACCGGTTCATGGAGCGGATGCGGTTCGCCGAGATGCATGTGTTCCCGTATTCGAAGCGGACCGGCACGCCGGCCGCGCGGATGGAAGACCAGGTGGACGAGGAGACGAAGCACGAGCGGGTCCACCGGCTGATCGAGCTGTCCGAGCGGATGCAGCTCGCCTACGCGCAGCCGTTCGTCGGCCGCGTGCTTGAGGTCATTCCCGAGCGGGAGACGAAGGACGAGAAAGGCGAAAGCTGGCTGACCGGCTACAGCGACAACTATCTGCAGGTTGTGTTCCGCGGCGATCCGTCGCTGATCCGCTCCCTGGTGTCCGTCCGCTTGACGGAAGCGGGCGCGAACGAATGCCGCGGGGAGCTGATCCAGGCCGACGCGACGGCAGCCGTCTGACGCGGGCGAACCTGAGCCGGGACGAAAAGCGAACGAAAGGGGATTGCCCGTGTCCGCTAGCCGCGGCCGGGGAATCCCCGCCGCATGTTCAAGGCCATCATGTCGGGACGGGGGAAGTTTGGAATGAAAGAAATATCTGCGGGCGGCGTCGTCTACCGGCGTGTGGACGGTCGCGTCGAGATCCAGCTCATCCGCGACCGCTTCGGCAAGATCACGCTGCCGAAGGGGAAGATGGAGCAGGGCGAGACGGCCTGGCAGACCGCGTTGCGCGAGATTGAGGAAGAGACGGGCATTCGCGGCCGGATCGAGGCGAAGGTCGACCGGGTATTCTATACATATACGGGCCAAGACAACGAGACGGTGGACAAGGAAGTCCATTACTTCCTGGTGGAGGCGGTCTCCGGCAGCCTCAAGGCGCAGGAGGAAGAGATCGGCGGTGTAAGCTGGCATTCGCCCGAAGAAGCGTGGCGGCTGCAGCGGGATATGGGCTACGGCAACAACGACCGGGTGCTCGCCGGCGCTTTCAGGTTGCTCGGCATCGGGGTGGACGGCGTTGGTTAAGTATTGGAAACCGGGCGAAACGCTCGAAAAATACATCGACCACACGTTGCTCAAAGCTCAGGCGACCGAAGCGGACATCGCGCGGCTGTGCGAGGAAGCGCGCATCTACGGCTTCCACAGCGTCTGCGTGAACGGCGTCTGGGTCGATTACTGCCGGGAACGGCTGGCCGGCTCAAGCGTCAAGATCAGCGCCGTCGTCGGCTTTCCGCTCGGCGCGAGCGAGCCGCGGGTGAAGGCGTACGAAGCGGCGGCGGCCGTAGAGGACGGCGCGTCCGAGATCGACATGGTGCTGTCGGTCGGCCATGTGCTTCAGGGCCGTTTCGGCGTCGTCGCCACCGACATCGCGGGCGTCGTGCGGGCGGTGGACGGCCGGGCGATCGTGAAGGTGATCCTCGAAACCGGCCTGCTGGACGATACGCAAATCGCGGAAACGTGCCGCGTCGCCGAGGCGGCGGGCGCTCATTACGTGAAGACGTCGACCGGCTTCGGTCCAGGCGGCGCGACGGAAGCCCATGTCCGGCTCATGCGGGCGAGCGTCTCGCCGTCGATCGGCGTCAAGGCGGCGGGCGGCATTCGCGACGGCGCGGCGGCCCGGCGGATGCTTGCGGCCGGCGCGAACCGGATCGGGACGAGCGCGGGCGTCGCGATTCTGTCCGGCCGCGCGGCGGACGCTACGCCGCAAGACGGTCGTCGTTCAGGGGACGGGCCGGACGCGGGCGGTTCCAGATCGGCAGATAGCACAGCGGAAGGGCCAGAAGCGAACAGACAATATTGAAAATGGTCTGCGCGTGCGCGATCCGTGCGGCGGGCGACGCGGACATCCATCCTGACGCGGCCGCGAGGACATCGACGAGCGGCGCGAACAGCAGGCAGCCGCCGATGTTGAGCAGAAGATGCGCCCAGGCGACGAAGCGCCCGCCCGGCGATCCGCCGGTCGCGGCCAGCATGGCGGTGAAGCAGGTGCCGACGTTCGCGCCGAGGACGGCGGCGATCCCGATCTCCACCGGCATCGCGCCGAACGCGGCGAGTCCCATCATCATGCCGATGACCGCCGCGCTGCTGTGGACGGCGGCGGTCAGCGCCGCGCCGGCCGCGATGCCCCACAGCACGCTCTCGTCCGCCCGGTCGATAAACCAGGCGAACAGCCGCGTCTGCTCGACCGCCGGCGCGATCGACTGCATGACCGTCATGCCGAGCAGGAGCAGGCCGAAGCCGAACAGGGCGAGCGAGCCGAAGCGAAGCGGCTTATGCCAGCCCGGTTCGGGCGATGCCGGGTCGTGCCAGGGGCTTGCCTCGCGCAGCAGGACGGAGGCCAGCCAGCCGAGCAGCGAGGCGGCCATGAGCGGGATCGCCCATTGATTGAGGTTCAGACCGATCAGCTCGGTCGTCAGGCAAGTGCCGATATTCGTGCCGAGGACGATGCCGAGCGTGCGCGGGAACGTCATCAGCCCGGCGTTGACGAAGCCGATCGTCATGACCGTAACCGCTGTGCTGCTCTGCAGCGCCGCGGTTACGGCCGTGCCCGTCAGCAAGCCGTGCAGCGGCGTCGCGGTCGCCCTCTCGAGGACGGCCGTCAGCCTGCCGCCGCCCCAGCGGTGGAGCGCCAGCTCCATCAGTTTCATGCCGGCCATGAAGACGGCGAAGCCGAACAGCATCGGCAGCGCGATATCGGTCATGCGGACGGCCTCCTTTCCGCGCGTCGCCTGGTCATCTCAATGTATGCCGGAATCCGGACGGGCATGACAGGCCAACTTAAGACAGGAATATCGGGAGGGCGCGAAAATTGGGCGCTGAAGTGATATTGAACGCCGGCCGCCGCAAGCGGCTGGAAGCCGGACATCCGTGGATTTACGCGAACGAGATCGAGCGGATGGAAGGCGAGGCCGAGCCGGGCGATCTCGTCGCCGTGCGCGATCATCGCGGCCGTCTGCTCGCGACGGGCTACTGGAACCCGCAATCGCAGATCGCGGTGCGCGCCGTCGCGTTCGGCCCGCTGGAGCGGATGGACCGCGCGTTTTTCGTCCGGCGGTTCGAAGCGTGCAAGCGGCATCGCGAGCGGTTCGTGGAGAATTCCCGGGACTGCCGGCTCGTCTATGGCGAGGCCGATTTTCTGCCCGGGCTCATCGTCGACCGGTTCGGCGGCGTGCTCGTCGTGCAGATTTTGACGCTCGGCATGGACGCGAGGCGGCGGGAAATCGTCGAAGCGCTTGTGGACGTTTTCCAGCCGGAGGGCATCTACGAGCGGTCCGACGTGCCGGTCCGCAAGCTGGAAGGGCTCGAGGAGCGGACGGGCCTGCTGTACGGCGAATGTCCCGAGACCGCCGTCATCGTCGAAAACGGAATCGAGCTCGAGGTGGACATCCGGCACGGGCAGAAGACCGGCCATTTCTACGACCAGCGCGAGAACCGCGCGTCGATCGCTCCGCTCATGACCGGCTGGGGCGCGCGCAGCGGCATCCGGTACGAGGAGCGGGACGCGCTTGACGTGCCGGACGACTACTTCACGCTGCGCGGGATGGAGCGGCCGGCGGCGGACGGGGATCGCCTGCGCGTTCCGGTGAACGCGAACGGGCGCGTCGTGACGTACCCTTACTGGGACGGCGCAACCGTGCTCGAATGCTTCGCCCACACCGGCAGCTTCACGCTGCACGCTTGCCGCTACGGCGCGAAGAAGGTCACCTGCCTCGACGTGTCGGAGCACGCGATTGAGACGGCGCGGCGCAACGTCAGGCGGAACGGCTTCGAAGACCGCGTCGAATTCGTCGTCGCCGACGCGTTCGACTATTTGCGCAGCCAGGCGAAGGCGCTGGAGGAGCGGGCGCGGCGGGCGCTCGCCGCGAAAGAAGGGAAGAAGGTTGACACTTCCGTGCCGATCGGCGGCGAAGGGCGGACGTGGGACGTCGTCATCCTCGACCCGCCGGCGTTCGCCAAGACGCGGAGCGCCGCGGAGAACGCCGTGCGCGGCTACAAGGACATCAACCTGCACGCGATGAAGCTTGTGAACGAAGGCGGCTATCTCGTCACCGCGAGTTGTTCGTACCACGTGTCGCCCGAGATGTTCGTGGACGCGATCGCGGATGCCGCGAAAGACGCGGGCAAGCTGCTCCGGCTGATCGAATGGCGGACGCAGGCGAAGGACCATCCGCAAATTCTCGGCGTGCGGGAAGGGCAGTATTTGAAATTCGCGATCTTCGAAGTGCGCAGCCGAAAGTCAATTTGATATCGGAAATACGGGCCTCTGCCGATCGGCAGAGGTTTCCTGTTTTTCCGGGTACCGGGAAGCTGCAAACTTGTCTGTAATACGTCTTGTTGGAAAGCATAGGATTTCGGTTGGTTCAGGTTCGAGCGGTGACGGACGGGGATTGCAGTGTCCAGCCGCGTTCCCGAAGTCTCGGCTTCGGGGAATTGGCGTTTGAAAGGTTGTTCAGCCGCATGCCGGGGTTTCGGACCTCGCGCATGCGGTTGTTTTTTGTGCGGATGGTATTATGAATTGTCTTGGCGTCGGGACGGGCGGCACTGCGGGGGTTGGCTGGTTAGGCGGCGGGACGGGCGGCACTGCGGAGGTTGGCTGGTTTGGCGTCGGGACGGGCGGCACTGCGGGGGTCGGCTGGTTTGGCGGCGGGACGGGCGGCACTGCGGAGGTTGGCTGGTTTGGCGGCGGGACGGGCGGCACTGCGGGGGTTGGCTGGTTTGGCGGCGGGACGGGCGGCACTGCGGAGGTTGGCTGGTTTGGCAGCGGGACGGGCGGCACTGCGGAGGTTGGCTGGTTTTGCGGCGGGACGGGCGGCACTGCGGGGGTTGGCTGGTTAGGCGTCGGGACGGGCGGCACTGCGGAGGTTGGCTGGTTTGGCGGCGGGACGGGCGGCACTGCGGAGGTTGGCTGGTTTTGCGGCGGGACGGGCGGCAATGCGGGGGTTGGCTGGTTAGGCGTCGGGACGGGCGGCACTGCGGAGGTTGATGTGGAGTCACGTCGGTCGGGCTACAGCGTGTATGGCACGTTGCACTCCCCATCATACGGCTTTCCCGATCGTCCGGAACAACATGATCAAGCGCTGACGAAGTGAACAGGCGAAAAATTTTCCTCTATTTTTAACGTTCACGTCCGATCCCACGAAATAGAAGAAATGACTTCGCTTATTTTGGCGGATTCCGCTGAAAACGGCCGAATTCTCGAGAATAGGCGAAATTTTTTCACTAGCGTTGCACGAAAGCTGACATTGGATACCTGAATAAGGGAAAACGATCCGTTATCACAATATAAGCTAAAAATTAACATCTCTTCTTCCCAGCCCAATACCAAAAGGTTAATGACG
>Ga0310836_100630_pt1 | contig 25982 bp, 26 predicted proteins | sample SM_ome_4_FD_201310 | JGI IMG/M metagenome (GOLD analysis project Ga0310836, IMG submission 201310) | Sorghum-adapted microbial communities enriched on stacked mutant (SM) sorghum from Joint BioEnergy Institute, Emeryville, California... ... | reverse complement strand
CAAAACCAATTTAAGAATAGCACACAATCAACAACAGTCCAAGCCACCTAAGGGTGGCTTCGGAACACTTCAAAGGTGACATTTTCACAGACGAGTTATGGTGACATTTTCACAGACGATTGACATCGAAAATCATGCAACCATTCATTGTTTCGTGCATAAATTTCGGCCATACGATGCAAATTATGTTTGGCGGCTCAGAGGTGAGGTTCCCTTGGACAAGGTGAGCAGTACCCCATGGAATGCGTTCCACTCGGAGTAGGATTGTCAGAAGCCTCGCGACGCAGACATTCGCTGCATCCCGCAGGCTGATCCGACCGAAGCGCTGAATTGCTTCAGCAACGATTGGAGACCGATTTTCCGGGATTGTACAACCGCCGCCCAAAAAAGTCCTTCCTTAACCTGAATGGGGAAGGACTTTTTTGTCCGTTCATGTTCTGGGCCGCAGCTACGCAATCAAAAAACCTCCCTTGCCGATGCAGCGGCAAGAGAGGTTCGATCTCTTGGTCAAGTAATTCACCGGAATCGGTTGGTGGCGGAGAGGGTGGGATTCGAACCCACGCACGCCTTGCGACGCCTAGTTGATTTCGAGTCAACCCCCTTGGACCACTTGGGTACCTCTCCACAGCAAGAGAAATCATAACACATTTCCAACACCAACGCAACAGAAAGTTGCTGAAAGCAACTTTCAATCCGCGCCGGCCGGATCTGTCCGCTCTTGCGATGCGGAGACGGAACGGAGCACTTTTTTCATGTTTTTCTCGAATTTGGCGCGCGGCAGCAGAATGCTGTGTTTGCAATGGACGCATTTGATGCGGATGTCCATGCCCATGCGGATGACTTCCATTTCGTTTGTTCCACATGGATGCGGCTTTTTCATTTGGACAATATCCCCAAGCTGAAACACTTTTCGTTCCATTTTTCATCCCCCCGCTATATGTTGCTCTTCTATCCGGTAAAATCTCGGATTGCGATCAGTCTCAAACGCCAGTTTGATGGCTGCATTGATTTTCCTGGCAACGGACGATTGCGTATTGGGCCGGCATTCCGCCACGATGCGATAGATGACATTTTCGGCCCCGATGGAATGGACGCCCAGCAGTTCGGGCGGTTTGACCAGATTGCTGTCTTCGTATTTGTTCAAAACGCTTTCGATCATCTTCGTAACCGATTCGATGCTGTCCGTCGAAGCAACGGGAACATCGATGACCGCAAGCGAATTGTTCAGGGAATGATTGGTCACGTCATTGATGGAACCGTTGGGCACGATATACACTTCCCCCGTCCAGCTCTTGATGCGAGTCGTGCGCAAACCGATCATTTCGACAGTGCCTTTGTATTTCCCTGTTTCGATCACATCACCGACCGAGAAATGATCCTCCAGAATAATGAAAAATCCGGAGATGATGTCCTTGACCAAACTTTGCGCACCAAATCCGATTGCCAGACCGACGATCCCGGCTCCGGCCAGCAATGGTGCCAGATTGATGTTGAATTCTCCGAGAATGAGCAGGATGGCGATAAAATGAATGGCATATCCGACCGTATTTTTGATCAGTTTGCCTACCGTTTGAACGCGCCTGGAACGCAGCTTGAGCCGGTTGCGTTCGGCTGTCATCCGGTCGATGATCCGTCTGGCCAACATCAACACGATGCGACTCGCCACGAGAATCAGCACGATGCGGCCAACCAGGATCGCTGCATCATGCCACATCTGCGTGTCCTGCAATTTCAATTTCACTTCGTCAAGAAATTGCTGCCACACTTCCATCCGATCATTCCTCCATGAACGCCGCTTCTCCTATTACTTTATCAAACTTCAATTTCTACGTAACCTGTGTCCGTTAGCCGAAACAACCCCCGGATTTCAACATGTTCGTTTGCGATAATGCTTCGCACTTCATTTAGCCCATCCTCCGGAAATTCGATGGACAGGGCGCATCCCGCCGTGATTTCTTTGGGTGTCGGACGGATGTCGATCTCGATTCCGGCGTATTCCAGCAACATCTCGGCACGCAATGCCTGCTGGGTGGAATCGAACGCGATTAGTAGAGGCCACATTGGATCAAAATCCTCCCTCCGGCGAGTATAAAAGGGAACTCCCGTCCATATACTATTAACAGTGTTGAGAGGAGGCGGAACGATTACATGAGCGGTTTTTGGGACAAACGGCAACGTACGAGAACGGAAACAGCCGCGTTACCTTTGAAAATTCCCTATAACGATCCTGCCGTATTGGATCGTCTTACCCGCCAGTTGATCTTGTACCTGGAACCCGTTTCACTGGATCGGCGCATCGTTGTCGTTTGTGTCGGCACCGATCGTTCCACCGGCGATGCACTTGGACCGCTGGTCGGCAGTTCGCTTTTTCGTGAAGCAAGTCCGCACTTTGATCTGTATGGCACGCTGGACGAACCCGTGCACGCCATGAATCTGAACGATACGCTGCAAAAAATCGCGCGTTCATCCACTCTGCCCTATGTCATTGCGGTTGACGCCTGTTTGGGACAAGTATCCAGTGTCGGATGCATCCAGCTCGGCGCAGGCCCCGTTCGTCCCGGTGCCGGCGTCAATAAAGAGCTGCCTCCCGTCGGCGACATTCATATTACGGGTATCGTCAATGTTGGCGGCTTCATGGAATATTTCGTGTTGCAGAACACGCGATTGAATCTGGTCATGAAAATGGCGGATATGATTGCATTGACTTTGCGCAAAGCCATCCATCAAGTGCGTGGTGAACCTATTCCTTTTGCAATGCCAGATTGATGGCTGTTTTTTCTTCCGGAGACAGCATATACGCAGACTGGCCCTTGTCGATCGGCTTGGCGTACAGGAACGTCTGTTCCCTGCCGTGAATCCCTGTAATCACGACGCCATCCTGTGCATCATTGACGAATGCGACCGAAAAACTGAGATCGCTTCCTGTATCCGAAAAAGCATTAAACCGGTGTACGCCAACATTGCCTTTCATGGCAGCCAAACGATGTTCCAATTGTTTCAGGGCGGCAGCATGCCGGTTTTTGTCGCGTTCCAGTCCGGCCAATTGTTCATGGATTTGATGGAGCACATTTTCCAGTTCCGGCACACCGGTATCTCCGATCATTTTGTCATGGGCCCGTCTTAGTTTGCGCAATTTGCCGGTCAATACGGCAATCCAGATAAACAAACCCAGGAGCAGCAGTCCTTCCCCGGCTGCAACTGCCATGGCAATTTCATCGCTCCAACCTGTCATGACCTCATCTTCTCCCCTGTGTCATTGCTGCATCCATTTTTATCGAAATGCCCGGCTTATTTCCTCTACTGCAGCAACTAAAGATACGATTTCCGAATCTGTCGTGAAATATCCCGGGCTTGCACGAACTGCACCCGTTTCCGTCGTTCCTGCCGCTTCGTGGCCCAAAGGCGTACAATGGAACCCTGCACGCACGGCAATACCAAATTGTTGATCCAGAATGAAAGCCGTCTCCGCCGGATCGACACCTTCAATGACAAAAGACGCGATGGCGGTTCTCGGTTCGCCCGGACCGGGTCCCAATACTTTTACACCCTGGATGTTGTTCAGTCCGGCGATCAGCTTGCCGACAAGTTCATTTTCGCGGGCATGAATTTTTTGCACGGTTTCTTCCAGCACAAATGACACGCCGGCAGCCAGGCCCGCAATGCCGACCGTATTCTGTGTACCGGCCTCGTACCGGTCGGGTCTTGTTGTCGGCTGCTCCGGCGATTCCGACCGGCTGCCGGTTCCGCCATGCATCAGCGGTTCCAGATCCAGTTCGGGATGAATATAGAGACCTCCCGTTCCCTGCGGCCCCATCAAACCTTTGTGGCCGGGAAATGCGAGCAAATCGATATGCATCGATGTGACGTCGATGTCCAGTGTTCCTGCCGTCTGTGCAGCGTCTACCAGTAATTTCGCATGGCGCCTGTGCGCCAATTCGCCCAATTCTCCGACCGGCAAAATGGTACCCAGCAGGTTCGAGCTATGCGTCACCGCCACAAGGCGCGTATTATTGCGGAATGATGCCTCCACCTGATTCAAATCCAGATTTCCCTTGGCATCCGTGGGCACATAGGTTACTTCTATGCCTCTGGTGCGTTTCAATGCTTCAAGCGGACGGCGGATGGAATTATGCTCCAGCGAACTAGTGATGACGTGATCTCCGGGTTTCAGCAACCCCTGCAACGCCAAATTCAATGCATGCGTGGCATTCAATGTAAAAACAATGTCATTGGGATTGCGCACACCGAAAAGTTTGGCGAGCAGCTTTCGCGCCTCAAACAACACCCGGCTGGCCCGGACGGCCATCGCATGGCTGCCCCTGCCCGGGTTTGCCGAAGCTTCCGCCAGACAACGCGCCATGGCTTCGGCAACAGCTGGCGGTTTCGGCCACGATGTCGCTGCGTTGTCCATATAGATCAGCGGTTGATCGTCATTGTGATTGAGCATTCATATCCCGTCCTCACGCAAGGATAGCATACCTTAGTTTAATCTTCTGCAGACGAGATTACAACTTTGGTATGCTATCTTCTTGTTTGGATTTATGAGTTGCAGTGTGATCCGTCCGTCCGTTAAGCCAGGGCTTTCAGCATTTCAAGCAGCCGTTCCAGGTCTCCTCTGTTAAAATAGGAAAGTTCGATTTTCCCCTTGTCCTTGTTCATTTTGATGCGCACCGTCGTCTGGAATTTTTCGCGCAACGAACGCTCCGCATCCTCCAGATAGGGGTCCCGTTTGACCGGCTTGCTTTTCGGCTTGTTTTTCCCTTTGACCTCGATTTGCTGAATCGCCTGTTCCAGATCGCGAACGCTCCATTCGTTGGTCAACGCGGCTTTCGCGAGCTCTTTGCGTTTTTCATCGTCCTTGATGCCGGCCAATGCCCTCGCATGCCCCATGGATAATGTTCCACGTGAAACATGTTCCTTGATTTCATCCGGCAGCGTCAGCAACCGCAGAAAGTTGGCTATATGCGATCTTGACTTCCCAACCTTGAGTGACAGTTCTTCCTGCGTCAACGAAAATTGATTCATGATGGCCTGATAGGCAATCGCTACTTCAATCGCATTCAGGTCTTCACGCTGCACATTTTCAATCAGGGCGATTTCCATGACCTGCTGGTCATTGTATGAACGCACAACCGCCGGAATGGTTGGTTTGTTCAGCAGCTGGGAAGCGCGGAACCGGCGTTCCCCCGCGATGATTTCATACCCCTTGATCGCCTGGCGAACAACAATCGGTTGAATGACGCCATGTTCCCGAATCGATTCAGCCAGTTCCTTGATGGCTTCTTCATCGAACGTTTTTCGGGGCTGATACGGGTTGGCCCGAAGTTGTGACAAAGGGATTTCAACTACCTTGTCGTCTTCTTTGATCGCCAGCGACGTGATCAGCGCATCCAGACCTTTACCCAACCGCTTGCTCATACGTAATCACTTCCTTCGCCAATTCGAGATACACCTCGGCACCCTTTGATTTCGGATCGTAAGTAATGATCGATTGACCATGCGAAGGTGCTTCGCTCAGGCGAACGTTCCGCGGAATAATCGTTTGGTAAACTTTTTGCTGAAAATATTTTTTGACTTCTTCGATCACCTGGATACCCAGGTTCGTTCTTGCGTCAAACATCGTCAGCAATACGCCTTCGATTTTCAGCGACGTATTCAAATGTTTCTGTACCAGCCGAATCGAATTGAGCAACTGGCTCAACCCTTCCAGCGCATAGTACTCGCATTGGATCGGGATCAGCACGGAATCGGCTGCCGTCAGCGAATTGATGGTCAGAATGCCGAGGGAAGGCGGGCAATCGATCAATATATAGTCGTAATCCTTTTTGATTTGCGATAATGCCTTTTTCAAACGGACTTCCCGAGACATCGTCGGAACAAGCTCGATTTCCGCACCCGCCAACTGAATCGTGGCGGGGATGATATGCAGATTTGCAATACCCGTTTCCGAGATGGCCTGTTTCGGATGCACCTCATTGATCAAAACGTCGTATATGCAATAACTGACGTCGGCTTTGTTGATGCCTACCCCGCTGGTTGTATTGCCTTGCGGGTCAATGTCGATTATCAGCACCTTGCGATCCAGGGTAGCCAGACATGCGCCCAGATTGACCGCGGTTGTCGTCTTGCCTACGCCACCCTTCTGATTGGCGATCGCGATAATTTTGGACAACTTGATCACCCCGATTTCCCATAAATATTGGACAAGCAGATTAACGTTTTGGAATCCGGATTACAATTTCATAATGGTCTTCGCAATCCCGTTCACTCGCCTTGATCGGAATCCCGGAACTCGTCACCATGTCTACGGATTGGCGGATCGTATTCAATGCCAATCGGACATCCTTCGTAAAGGAAATCCGTTTGGATTTGGAAGGCTTGGACGCAGCCAAATAAAACGCGACACGCGTTTCCGTCTGTTTCACGTTCAATTCCTTGTCCAAAATTTCTTTCAGCAATTTGCTTTGCAATTCTTCATTGGGCAAAGCCAGCATCGCACGCGCATGGCGTTCGGTAATTTTGCGTTCCAACAGCGCCTGTTTTACGTCTTCGCCCAATTGGAGCAACCGGATTTTGTTCGCAATCGTAGACTGGCTTTTGCCGAGGCGCTGCGCCAAACTTTCCTGCGTCAATTGATGCAGCTCAATCAATTTTTGATAGGCGATCGCCTCTTCCAGTGCCGTCAAGCCTTCACGCTGAAGGTTTTCGATCAATGCGACGGAAGCAGCCTGCGAATCATTGATTTCCCGTACGATGGCAGGTATCGTCGCCATGCCCAATTTGGATACCGCACGCCATCGCCGCTCTCCGGCAATGATTTCATATTTTCCGTTGCGCATGCGAACAATGATGGGTTGAATAACACCATGCGTCTTGATGGTTTGACACAGTTCATCGATTCGTTCGTCATCAAATACGGTTCGGGGTTGATAGGGGCTCGGCTCGATATCCTTTACCGGAATTTGCCGAACTTCTTCGAGATGACTCCGATCAGTCAAGCCCAACAAACGAGAAAAAGACTCTTTCATTCCTCTGACCACCACATTTTGCAAAGTAGAAACGTACCTGGCACATTACATGCGACCTTCGTCCAACTCCGGCAAAAATGCCGACAAAAAGCGCCGCCCTGCTGCGTCTGCGACGCCTGTGCGGCACACTGGATTTCCCTCATGACCTGCTGTATCCTATTTCGCCATCGAGAGTCGTTTTCCTGCTATTGAAAACAAGATTCAATTATTTTCCGTCCAAAAAATGGACGGTCCTTGAACGCAACGCAATCAACGGGTCGGCAAGCATCGGCTTGCATAAACAAAAATGTTTCACGTGAAACATGTCGCTTTGTCTTTCCGGAAAAGCAAATGTTTCACGTGAAACAATTCGGTCATGAAGGATTGTTTCCGGCAATCAGAGGCTGTTTGACCGGAATTCCCGGTTTGCGTGGATATGCCTTGGGCGTGCGTCCCTGTTTCTCCATTACAATCAGATGACGGATGGAACCTTCGCCCGGTAACGTCAAAGAAATAGTCGTTTTCACAGTGCTGTTCAGTAATTGGGCGCTATATTGACTCTCGGCCAGTTCCGCTTGCACATCCGCACCTTTCATTGCGACAAACACCCCGCCCGGTCGTACCAATGGCAAACAAAGCTCATTTAAAGCCGCCAATCTGGCTACAGCCCTCGCCGATGCCGCGTCGTACCGGTCACGATGCGCTGCATCACGTCCCAACGTTTCGGCGCGTCCATGCAAACAGTCAACATCCTGCAATTGCAAAGTGGAAACGACCGTTTCAAGAAAGCGAATCCGTTTTGCCAGCGCATCGATAATCGTGATTTTCAGGTGCGGATAGGCAATCTTCAAAGGCAACGAGGGAAAGCCCGCGCCCGACCCCACATCCACCAGTGACTGCAATTGATTCAAGTCCAACGCTTTTGCCAGCGTCAATGAATCATAGAAATGTTTTTCATATACAGCTTCCCGGTCAACGATGCCGGTCAAATTCATTTTTTCATTCCAATCAACGAGCAAGCGGAAATAGGATTCAAATTGCGCAAGCTGCTTTTCCGGTTCCTGAAACTTCACGCCCAGCGACGCAACCCTGTCGACAAACAATTGCTGCAATGCATCCGTCATTGGGCGCGCGCCGCCGTTACGCGATTATAATGTTCCAGATGAACGAGCAGGATCGAGAGATCGGCGGGAGTCACACCATTGATTCTGGAAGCCTGTCCGATCGAAAGCGGCCGGATTCGGCTCAGTTTTTGCTTGGCCTCGATGGATAAGCCGCGAATCAATTCATAATCGATGTCTTCCGGAATCCGCTTTTTCTCCATCTTGTTCAGCCGTTCCACTTGCTGCAATTGTTTTTCAATATATCCGGCATATTTGATCTGGATCTCAACCTGCTCTTTCATGCTGTCCGTCAATTCCACAGGAGGAGGAGACAATTGCGCCAGAAGTTCGTATGTGACCTCCGGACGCCGCAACAAAGTTACGCCATCCACGGCGTTTTGCAAAGGCGCCGAACCACAAGCGGCGAGCATCGCCTGGACCTGTTCGTCCGGACGGAACTTCGTTTCCTTCAGTCGCTGGATTTCCGCGTTTACCCGTTCCTGTTTCAGTTTGAATTTGCGGTATCGCTCTTCCGAAATCAGGCCAATTTCATATCCTAGCGGTGTCAACCGAATATCAGCATTGTCGTGGCGAAGCAGAAGCCGGTATTCCGCGCGTGAAGTCAACAGGCGATAAGGTTCGTTTGTTCCCTTCGTCACCAGGTCATCAATCATGACTCCGATATAGCCTTGTGAACGATCGATGATCACCGGTTTTTCGCCTTTCACCTTGCGGGCGGCGTTGATGCCTGCCATGATGCCTTGACCGGCCGCTTCTTCATAACCGGAAGTGCCGTTGATCTGTCCGGCCGTAAACAACCCCTGGACAAGCTTCAATTCCAGGGATGGCCACAGTTGGGAAGGTTCCACGACGTCATATTCTATCGCATACCCGGTACGCATCATCTCCGCGCGTTCCAGCCCGGGAATGGAATGCAGCACCTGCAATTGGACTTCCTCCGGCATGCTCGAAGACAAACCCTGTACATAATATTCCTTGGTGTGTCTTCCTTCCGGCTCCAAAAACACCTGATGCTGCGGCTTGTCGGCAAAACGCACGATTTTGTCTTCGATCGACGGGCAATACCGCGTGCCTGTGCCTTCAATGGCGCCGGAGAACATCGGTGAACGATGCAGATTGTCGCGCAAGATGCGATGCGATTCTTCCGTTGTATAAGTCAACCAGCACGGAAGCTGATCTTTGGAATGTTCCATATATTCTGTTTCATAAGAAAAATATTGCGGTTTTTCATCGCCCGGCTGGATCGTCATTTTGCTGAAATCAATCGAATCCTTGTGGACCCGGGGCGGCGTCCCGGTCTTGAATCTCAGCAAATGCACGCCAAGATTGCGGAGCGATTCCGACAGTTTCACGGAAGGCTGCTGATTGTTCGGACCGCTTTCATACATCAGTTCACCGATGATGATTCTACCCCGCAAATAGGTTCCCGTCGTCAGAACCACGGCCTTCGCGCCATATATTGCACCGGTTTTGGTCACAACTCCACGAACGATGCCTTCCTCGACGACAAGTTCCTCCACCATGCCCTGGCGAAGCGTCAGTCTCTCCTGCTTTTCAATGGTTTCCTTCATGGTTTGCGAATACAGAAACTTGTCCGCTTGCGCACGAAGCGCATGAACCGCAGGGCCTTTGCCCGTGTTCAGCATGCGCATTTGCAAAAACGTCTTGTCAATATTCCGGCCCATCTCGCCACCGAGCGCGTCAATTTCGCGCACAACGTGTCCTTTTGCCGGTCCACCGATGGATGGATTGCATGGCATGAATGCAACCATGTCCAGATTGATCGTCAACAGCAGCGTTTCACATCCCAATCTGGCCGCAGCCAGGGCTGCTTCCACACCTGCATGGCCCGCACCCACAACAATAACATCATAATCACCTGCATGATATCCCATCATGATCCCTCCTTCATCCATTTATTTGCCCAAACAAAACTGCGAAAAAATTTGATCCAGCAACGACTCGCCAGCCGAATCGCCCAATATTTCTCCCAACGCCTCCCAGGCAGCGGACAAATCGATCTGAATCAGATCGATCGGCATATCCGAATCGGCGGCACGCATCGCATCTTCCAGCGCGTTTTTCGCCCGATGCAATGCAGCGATATGCCTGGCATTGCTGACATAGGTCAGATCTGACGCCTCAACTTTGCCGCTGAAAAACATGCGGGTTACTGCCCGCGCCAAATCTTCAAGACCAGTACCTTCTTTCGCGGAAACATATACGATCCGATCCTGCCCATAGGTTTGTTCAACCTCGGAAAGATCGGTTTTTTTCGGCAGATCGATTTTGTTGACGACCACAATGGTCGGCCGATCCCGCAATTTCAGCAACAAATCACGCTCATCATCGTGCAAAGATTCATGCTGGTTAATGACGAGCAAAATGAGATCAGCTTCGCCCAATACATGATACGATCGTTCCACACCAATCTTTTCCACAACATCGGATGTCTCGCGAATGCCTGCCGTATCAAGCAACCGCAGCGGTATTCCCCCAAGCGTGACCGTCTCTTCCACGATGTCCCTGGTCGTTCCCGGTATATCTGTCACAATTGCCTTATGCTCGCCGGCAAGTGCATTCAACAAAGAAGACTTTCCGGCATTTGGACGACCGACGATGGCCGTCGTAATGCCTTCACGCAAAATTTTTCCTTCATCGGCCGTTTGCAGCAACGCATGGATCCGATCCAGCACTTCACTGCAAGTATTGCGGATCTCCGCAGCCGTCATTTCAGGTGTATCGTGCTCCGGATAATCGATATTGACTTCGACATGTGCCAATAGCGTAATAAGCTTTTGACGCAAAGGAATGATCTGTTTGGACAATTTGCCTTCAGCCTGCTTGCGGGCAAGCTGGAAAGCACGTTCCGACCTAGAACGGATCAGATCCATGACCGCTTCTGCCTGGGTCAGATCGATGCGTCCGTTCAAAAAAGCCCTTTTAGTAAATTCCCCCGGTTCAGCCATTCTGACACCACTGCGCAAAATCAGTTCCAGAACGGACTTCACCGCAATGAGTCCGCCATGCGTGCTCACTTCAACGACATCTTCAGCCGTATAGGATCTGGGACCGCGCATGACTGTGACCAGCACTTCATCCAACACCCGATTTTGCACCGGATCGACGATTTTGCCGTAGTGAACCGTATGCGTTGGCACTTTTCGCAAATCCGATTTCGATCGGAACAAATTAGCAACGATCTCAACTGCAGCGGGTCCGCTAATGCGAATGACGGCAATACTGCCTTCACCCAGCGCAGTCGCAACCGCCGCAATCGTATCCCCGGACATACCGCTACCTTCTTTCCTTTCCATATGGAAATAAAAACGCAACGAACCGCCGCACGGCAGCCGTTGCATTGTCTCGCCGATCTTACTTTGGCGCGATAACGATGCGCCGATTCGGTTCATCCCCCTGGCTGTAGGTATTCACTTTATCGTGATGCTGAAGCCGGGTATGGATGATTTTTCGCTCCTGCGACGTCATGGGTTCGAGAATGATCTCTTTTCCCGTTTTGACAGCCCGGTGTGCCATCCTGTCCGCAAGCGCTTCAAGCGTTTTGCGTCTGCGCTCGCGAAACTGCTCGGCATCCAGCACGATGCGAAGATGGCGATCCGAATGGCGATTTGCCACGATGTTAACAAGATACTGCAGGGCATCAAGCGTTTGTCCCCGGCGGCCAATCAACAGGCCAAGATCAGAGCCTTTGATATTAATTTTAACCGCTTCTTCGTCTTCCAGACGCTCTACCGTCACGGATACACCCATTGCCGCTGCCACTTCGCGCAGAAAAGCCATCGCTTCTTCCACGCCATCCGGCAGCAATTCCAATTCCACCCTGGCTTCTTTCGCGCCAATGAGTCCGAACAGCCCTTTGCTTGATTGCTCCAACACCGTAACTTTCACCCGGTCTTCCCCAACACCCAGTTGGGAAAGACCAATCCGTACCGCTTCTTCCACCGATTTACCGGATACCTGCAGCTTTTTCACTTGGCATGGGCCCCCTTCTTGCCTTTCCCGCCGCGAGGCTGATCTTTACCGGATTTTTTGGATGGGTCCGGCTTTCTCCCGGCGTTTGGCGAACGACGCACATACATGAAATAATTTTGGATGATCGTGTAGATGTTGCTGTAAATCCAGTACAACGGCAATGCTACGGCAAAATTGATTGCCATGACGAAGATCAGCACCGGAAAAATCAACAGCATCGCTTTCATCGGACCTACGGCCGGCTGTTGGGCCATCATCATCTTTGATTGGATGAAGGTCGTGATTGCCGCGATGATGGGGATGATATAGTAATACCATGCCCCTTCACTGGGTGCGACACCCAGCTGCAATCCAAGGAATGTATGATCCCGGATTGCGGCGTTCATATAAATCGAGTTGTACAGGGCGATAAAAATCGGCATCTGGATGAGCAACGGCAGACAGCCGGCCAACGGATTGACCTGATGCGTCTGATACAGCTTCATCATTTCTTCCTGCTGTTTCCTGGGATCGTCCTTGTACTTCTCCCGAATCTTGATCATTTCAGGCTGCAGTTTCTGCATCGCCTTCGTATTATTGTATTGCTTGATCATCAGCGGCAATATCAGCGTCCGCACGATGATTGTCAAAAGCAAAATCGCGATGCCGTAAGAACCGTTGAACCATTCAGCGAAAGTATCCAGCATCAACGAGAACCAGTAGACGACATTTCTTGTCCACCATGAACCGCTGTTGGCCATTTCCGGAGTCGTGACCGCATTCGTCACGGGCGAACAACCCGCCAATAACGCAATCATCGCCAACGAACCGATCGCGATCCATCTTTTGCGCATTCGCAACAACAAAACCGTTAACCCCTCTCTGACTCCGGCAAACTTCCGAAAAAGTGATGAAGCGTACCTTGACACCTCGTCCAATCTACATGATCACTATACCATAAGAAGAAATACAAAATAAAGCACATGCGAACGCATTGGATCGATCAGGTCAATTGCGCGGATCGACTTGCTGGATTTGCGCTTTTCTTCTGCGCATGCCGTCGGACGGTTTCTTACCCTCTCCCTGCGCACCGGGTGTCCCACCCTTGAGCAGACCGGCTCTGCGCAGCACATGCATCACACTTGCTTCCATCTCTTTATATTTCAACGTCAATGCAGGCTTTCTTACAATCAATATCAGGTCGTAGGCGTCCTGGAGCTTGTCCGCGTTCAACCGGACAATTTCCTTGACCCTCCTTCGGATGCGATTGCGCACGACCGCACCCCCCAGCTTGCTGCTGGCGGAGACCCCGACACGAAATTGTCCGGGCGTAGTCTGTTTTCGCCAATAGACGACAAACTGGGCATTCGCAAACGACTGACCCTGGCGGTAAACCCTGGCAAAGTCCTGCTTTTTCCGCAGCCTCATGTTTCTCTGCATGCTTTGCGCCACCATTCTTGCCAAATCGATCTTTCCTACGACCGAGATGAAAAAAGACCACCTGCGTGGTCTTCAATCATTATGCCGATAATACTTTACGGCCTTTCTGACGGCGAGCTTTCAGCACCTTGCGTCCGTTCTTCGTGCTCATCCGCTTGCGAAAACCGTGTACTTTTTTGCGTTTGCTTACATTCGGCTTAAATGTCGGTCCCATCGCTAAACCCCCTCACTAAAAAACTCAGGTTTTTTTATTAAACCATAAATGTCTCCCAAAAGTCAACTTCAACAAAAACAGACGCTTCAAAATTATTCACATGTGTATAAATTAATTCAAAATATCACGTCTATTTTTCAGCTTGTCGAATCTCCACACAAATTATCAACAATATCTTGTGTTGTGAGTAACCTCTCTCCACAAGGTATGGAAATCGGGGATAACTCCCGAAAATCCGTTGAATTCCGCGAGTTTATTTGCTATGATAAGTCGTGTTCACCCCAGTGGATAACAACCTCATCCCCATAATCTTATCAACAAGCTGTGGATATCTTTGTGAACAATTCCCCATGTTATGGACAACTCAACAAAGAATTCAGAGAATATTGTGGATAACTGGTTCTGACTGAGAATAAGTTATCCTTCTTTGAATCACTCTTTGATGTCCTGAACCAGGTATAAGGAGTGAATACTTCGTGGAAAGCTTTGACGGCGAGCTCTGGCAACAAGTCATGTCCGTCATCCAGACCAAATTGAGCAAACCAAGTTTTGACACTTGGTTCAAATCCACCAAAGCCTCCTTCCTGAGCGACGATGTTGTGGTCGTTACTGCACCCAACGTATTTACTGCGGAGTGGCTGGAGTCACGATACACGAAGCTGGTTTCCTCGACCATCGCCGACTTGTTGGGAAGGCCTGTTACCGTGCGATTTTCCGTTGAAGAGGCACGAAGCGCAGAACCGCAAGCGACGTTTCAGCAAGCCGCCGCGGCAAAACCGCTTATTCCCGAAGACAATTTGACGATGCTCAATCCCAAATACACGTTCGACACTTTTGTCATCGGAGCAGGAAACCGGTTCGCCCATGCAGCTTCCCTTGCTGTTGCCGAAGCGCCGGCCAACGCCTATAATCCATTCTTTTTGTATGGCGGCGTCGGTTTAGGAAAAACCCATCTGATGCATGCAATCGGGCACTACATATTGGAAAACAACCCGCATATGCGCGTACTCTACATTTCTTCCGAGAAATTCACGAATGAATTCATCAATTCCATTCGGGACAACCGCGGGGAAAGCTTCCGCAACAAATACCGCAATATCGATGTGCTGCTTATCGACGATATCCAGTTTTTGGCCGGCAAAGACGGTACGCAGGAAGAATTTTTCCATACATTTAATGCTTTGCACGAAGAGAACAAACAAATCATCATTTCATCCGACCGTCCGCCGAAGGAGATACCCACGCTCGAAGAACGGCTGCGCTCCCGTTTCGAATGGGGCCTGATTACCGATATCCAGCCGCCGGATCTGGAAACGAGAATCGCCATTTTGCGCAAAAAAGCAAAAGCCGAAAATCTCGATATTCCCAATGAAGCCATGATGTACATCGCCAACATGATCGATACCAACATTCGCGAACTGGAAGGCGCCCTCATCCGGGTAGTTGCCTATTCTTCGCTGACGAACCAGGATATTACGTCCCATCTGGCAGCTGAAGCGCTCAAGGACATTTTGCCATCCGGACGCAACAGAATGATTACGATTCAGGACATCCAGCAAAAAGTTGGCGAATTTTACGGCTTGCGACTGGAAGACTTCAAAGCCCGCAAACGTACGAAAGCCGTAGCTTTTCCCAGACAGGTAGCCATGTACCTTTCCCGGGAGCTGACCGATTATTCCCTGCCTAAAATCGGAGATGCTTTTGGCGGAAGGGATCATACGACGGTCATCCACGCCCACGAAAAGATCAGCCAGCAACTGAAAATCGATCAGGAATTATACAAAATCATTCACAACCTCACTGAAAAAATAAAAAATTTTAGCTCATAAGAATAACCCGCAAATATACGGAACGCCTATACACAATTCATTCACATGTGAATAGGCGTTCTTTTCCACTTGTTTCGTGTTATCCACAAAATTCACTTGGCCTACTACGACTTTCTTTAAAAAATAAAAATGATACAATAATAGCATGAAGACGAGGTGACCGATTTGAAGCTGACCATATCGCGTCAACATTTGAACGACGCCATACAACACGTGTCCAGGGCTGTAGCAGCTCGCACGACGATTCCCATCCTGAGTGGAATCAAAATTGATGTAACCTATAACGGTATCACATTGACCGCCAGCGATACCGATATCTCCATTCAAAGTTTTATTCCCGCCGAAACGGAAAAAGAACAACATGCAACGATTGAACGGATTGGCAGCGTCGTACTTCCTGCCAAATTTTTCGTTGAAATCATCAAGAAGCTTCCGCAAGAAGAAGTTTGGATAGAAGTCGGTGATCGGTTCCAGACGGTCATTCGCTCGGGTTCCACAGAAATCCAGCTGGCCGGTCTAGATCCCGAAGAGTTTCCGGTGTTGCCCCATATTCCGGAAGACCAGGTCGTTTCCATTCCCGGCGATCTGCTTCGCGATCTTATCCGCCAAACCGTATTTGCCGTATCTGCCAACGAATCTTCTCCCATTCTGACGGGCGTTCTCTGGCATCTTGAAAACGGACAACTCAAATTTGTCGCAACTGACCGCCATCGGCTTGCCAAAAGAACTGCAAATGTCGAATCGGGAGATATCAAATTTTCCAATATCGTCATATCCGGGAAAACACTGACGGAATTGGCCAAGATCATTCCCGACCAGAACGAAATCGTCGATATCGTCGTTGCGGACAACCAGGTGCTGTTCAAGCTGAACAATGTGCTTTTCTTCACACGCATGCTGGACGGGACTTATCCGGATACTTCCAAGATTATTCCGAATGTGTTCAAAACAGAACTTGTTCTGAAGACAAAACTTTTGAGTGAAGCGATCGACCGGGCCTATCTCTTGTCCCGCGAGGAAAAGACAAACATCGTGCGCATCACGACCCTGGAAGACGGTTCAACCATCGAAATATCATCCAGTTCATCGGAAATCGGCCGCGTAACGGAACAACTGGAAACCATCTCATTGAATGGAGAACCACTGCGCATCGCATTCAACTCCAAATACATGCTGGACGCGCTCAAAGTCATCGACAGCGAAGAATTGTTCATCGGCTTTACGGGTGCGATGAGTCCGATCATCATCAAGCCGCGCGACCACGATCATTCACTGCACCTGATTCTTCCGTACCGTACAACGAATTGAGGCCGGAACCATGAAAACCATTCATATTTCAACCGAATACATTACGCTCGGTCAGCTGCTCAAGCTGGCCGATTGCATCGATACAGGCGGCGGGGCAAAGGCATTTTTGCAGCAAAACACCGTACTCGTAAATGGGCAGCCTGACAACCGGAGGGGCAGAAAACTCGTTCCGGGGGATATCATCGAAGTTGAAGGATGCGGAAGGTTCACTGTCGCTGCCCGTTAGGAAGCGGACGGAGAGGAATTCGAGGCATGCAATTGAAATCGATTGAGCTTCATCGCTTTCGGAACTATGATTCTCTGCAATTGCAGATTGGATCGGGCGTCAACATTTTTATCGGGCCCAATGCGCAAGGGAAAACCAACTTGCTGGAAGCGATTCATGTACTTGCGCTGACCAAATCCCACCGGACGAGCAAAGATCGAGAACTGATCGGCTGGAACGCAACCTCTGCATTGGTCCGGGCCGAACTGGAGCGCAGACATGGCAATGTGAAGCTGGAATTGCAGCTGACGGGCCAAGGGAAAAAAGCAAAATTGAACGGACTGGAACAGCGGAAACTGAGCGGCTATGTCGGTTCCCTGAACGTGGTGCTGTTTGCGCCCGAGGATCTGGATATCGTCAAGGGAGCACCGGGTGTACGGCGCCGGTTCATGGATATGGAAATCGGCCAGGTGCATCCCGGCTATTTGCATGACCTCCAGCAATACCAGAAAGTGCTTCAGCAGCGAAACAATTATTTGAAATCGACGGACATATCCAGATCATCCGATGATTTGCTTGCGGTTTGGAACGAGCAACTCGCCACCTATGGTGTTAAAATGATCAAAAAAAGGAAAAACTTTATTTATCAACTACAGCAATGGGCGGAAAAAATCCATGCCGGCATTACCGCCGGATCGGAACGGCTGGAAGTCGGCTACAAACCGTCTTTCGGCGGTGAAGACGGCGCTTCCAGCGAAGATGAAACTTCTTTATTCCAGCAATTTATGATAAAGTTAACACAGAGCAAAGAGCAGGATTTTCGCCGCGGCATGACGACGTCCGGACCTCACCGGGACGACCTGACATTCACCATCAACGGGAAAGACGTACAATCCTTTGGATCCCAGGGACAACAACGGACAGCGGCCTTGTCGCTGAAACTGGCGGAGCTGGAACTGATGCGCGAAGAAATCGGGGAATATCCCGTACTTCTGCTGGATGACGTCTTGTCAGAACTGGATCAGAAGCGGCAGACGCAACTCATTGAAACGTTCCAAAGCCGGGTGCAAACGTTTATCACGACGACCGGACTGGAGAGCGTAAATATGAGCCGCTTGCGGGATGCCGCCGTTTTTCATGTACAAAACGGTTCGCTGCTGCAATGAGGAGGAAGCCATGTACATTCATCTCGGCGGGGACAAGATTGTCCGCACTTCTCAACTGGTTGGCATCTTTGATGTTTCGATCGCGCAAATTTCGAAGATTAACCAACAATTCATCGAACAGGCACAAAAGAACCGCAAGGTGGAAACGATCGGCGAGGAAGAACCAAAGTCTATCGTCCTGACAGATGAACGTGTCTATTATTCACCGATCTCCTCGACCACGTTGAAGAAGAGAGCACACGATCTGGACAGTTGACTGAAAATCGCATGTTACAATTCGTCGGCTGATCAGCAAACAACGCGGCAACGCAAAGAAGGCGGTGGAGAAATTGTCCGTAAATACACAACACAACGGATACGATGAAAGTCAAATACAGGTGCTTGAAGGATTGGAAGCCGTTCGCAAACGTCCGGGCATGTATATCGGTTCAACGGGTGTCCGCGGATTGCATCATCTCGTTTGGGAAGTCGTTGACAACAGTATTGACGAAGCGCTTGCGGGATATTGCGACAAGATTGAAGTAACTGTCCATGAAGATAACAGTATTACTGTTTCCGATAACGGACGCGGCATTCCGGTTGGCGAACATCCGAAAATGAAACGCTCGACGCTGGAAGTGGTCATGACCGTTCTGCATGCGGGCGGCAAATTCGGCGGAGAAGGCTACAAAGTTTCCGGCGGTTTGCACGGCGTGGGCGTATCAGTGGTCAATGCGCTGTCCGAGCAAGTGATTGTAACCGTCAAAAGGGACGGCCACATTTATCAGCAAGAATATCGCCGTGGTGTGCCCCAATATGATGTCCGGGTAATCGGGGACACCAATGAGACGGGGAACCAGACGCGATTCAAACCCGATCCCGAAATATTTACGGAAACCACGGTTTTTGATTATGACGTGCTGGTTGGCCGCATACGCGAACTGGCATTCCTGAACAAGGGCATTGAAATTACCCTTGCCGATGAACGTAACGGCACACGTGAAACGTTCAAGTACGAAGGCGGGATCGTTGAATTCGTGCAATATTTGAATCGCACCCGCCAACCGCTTCATGAACAGCCGATTTTCGTTGAAGGCACAAGAGATCATATCGCATGCGAAATTGCGCTGCAATATAACGATAGCTATTCAGAGAATATTTATTCTTTCGCAAACAATATTCATACCCATGAAGGCGGAACGCATGAATCCGGATTCAAAAGTGCGTTGACGAGGATCATCAACGATTATTCCCGCAAAATGGGCTACGTGAAGGAGAATGAATCCAATCTGACCGGGGACGATGTGCGGGAAGGTTTGGCCGCCATCATTTCCGTCAAAATTCCCGAGCCGCAATTTGAAGGGCAAACCAAAACAAAACTGGGGAACAGTGAAGTCCGCGGCATCGTTGAGTCACTGCTCTCCGAGAAGCTCATGGAATACATGGAGGAAAATCCATCGGTTGCCCGCAAAATCGTGGACAAAGCGATCCAGGCGTCCCGCGCCAGGGAAGCGGCGCGCAAGGCCCGGGAACTGACCCGGCGGAAAAGCGCGCTGGAAGTCAGCGCGCTGCCGGGCAAACTGGCCGATTGTTCTTCCAAGGACGCTTCCATCAGCGAACTGTTTATCGTGGAAGGCGACTCCGCTGGCGGATCGGCCAAACAGGGCCGGGATCGGCATTTTCAGGCCATCCTGCCGCTGAGGGGCAAAATTTTGAACGTCGAGAAGGCACGGCTGGACAAAATTTTGAGCAATATGGAAATCCGGGCGATCATCACTGCGCTTGGAACCGGTATCGGTGATGATTTTGACCTGTCCAAGGCACGTTACCACAAAATTTGCATCATGACAGATGCCGACGTGGACGGCGCCCACATTCGCACACTGCTCCTGACATTCTTTTATCGCTACATGCGCAAGCTGATTGAGGCAGGCTATGTTTATATTGCCCAGCCTCCGCTGTTCAAAATCGAGCGGAACAAAGTTGTGCGCTATGCGCAATCGGAAAAAGAACGCGATGAAATTATTGCCCAATTCGGTGAAGGCGCAAAAGTGAATGTCCAGCGCTACAAAGGTTTGGGCGAAATGAATGCGGAACAACTCTGGGAAACGACCATGGACCCAGAAAGCCGGACGCTGCTGCAGGTCCGCATCGAAGACGCCCTCCAGGCAGACATGATTTTCGATACGCTGATGGGCGACAATGTAGAACCCAGAAGGGAATTCATCCAGCAGTACGCGAAAACGGTTCGAAACCTGGATGTCTAGGAGGATTTGCGCTTTTTGGCAAAACGCCCATATTGGACGGCATAGCGATAGATGCGCCGATAGATGGTTTTGTTCGGCAATTTGCGAAAAATAAAGGGATCCGGTTTCGTGTTGACTTCAAGAATCCAGGGCTTTCCATCCTTGTCGACACCAATGTCGATGCCGAGTTCCTTGATTTTCGGAAATTTGCGTTCCATGGCGGCGGCAACATCAAGTCCAAGCTGGTTCAGGGTTGATCGAAATGCTGTGAACTGCCGATCGGTCATGTGAGGGGCCAAAAGCTTCTCCGCGGCCATCGGCGTTCCGCCGTTATGATAGTTCGTGACGATTTTGCGGGGATGGGCCAGTCTTCCGATCAAGCCGGTCGTTTCCCATCTGCCTTGCGGATTTTTTTGGACCATGAGGCGCAAGTCGAATCGTCGTCGCTGGAATTTCAGCAATTCGATTCCCTGTTGGACAATATAGGGTCTGCGTACCTTTATGGTCTTGAGCTTTCGAAACATGGCCGGAAACGACTGGAAGCGATATTTGCGCACACCTGACTGAAATACATACGGATAAGCCGAATTCGGGGATCGTTCGATGCGAATGACCCCAAGGCCAAAAGTGCCGTTGACGGGTTTGGCATAAACCAGGTTCAGGCGTTGCAGCATTTGCTGCACGTTTTCCTGGTTGAAACGGCGGGTCAGCGGCACGAAATTCCGGGTCGCGGGACTAGCCAGCAGTGCGTTTGTCTTCGCCCATTTGCTTCCGACACGTTGGATGTACATGGGGGCCATTCAACCTTTCCCGATATTGTTATGATATAATTGATGTATTCGTTTTTTTACATTATGACGACTTCTCGTCCAAGGTGTGAGGATTCATGCCTAAATGACCGCGTTAAGTAAGGAGGATCTTCATGGCGGATGAGCAACGCTCCCAAATCTTCAACCGGGATATCGGTACCGAGATGCGGGAATCGTTCATGGATTATGCGATGAGCATCATTGTCAGCCGGGCGCTGCCGGATGTCCGGGACGGACTCAAACCGGTACACCGGCGGATTTTATACGGCATGTCCGAACTTGGCATGACGCCGGACAAGCCATACAAAAAATCTGCGCGGATTGTCGGTGAAGTCATCGGCAAATACCATCCGCATGGCGACGCATCCATCTATGAAGCGATGGTTCGGCTAGCCCAGGATTTCTCCATGCGATATACGCTGGTGGACGGGCATGGCAATTTCGGATCAATTGACGGTGACGCGGCGGCAGCCATGCGTTATACCGAAGCCAGAATGGCCAAGATCACCCTGGAAATGCTCCGGGATTTGAATAAAGAAACTGTTGATTTCGTCCCCAATTATGACGGTGAAGAACGGGAACCCAGCGTGCTGCCGGCACGTTTTCCGAATTTGCTCGTCAACGGCAATACCGGCATCGCCGTAGGCATGGCAACCAACATTCCGCCGCACAATTTGCGCGAAGTCATCAACGGAACGCAAGCGCTGATCCGGAATCCTGATCTGACCCCGACAGACCTGATGGAATATATCCAGGGGCCGGATTTTCCGACGGCCGGCATCATTTTGGGACGTGAGGGCATCCGGCAGGCCTATCGGACCGGTCGCGGTTCGGTTACCATACGCGCACGAGTCAATATCGAAGAGGTAAACGGCAAAGCGCGCATCATCGTACACGAATTGCCTTTCCAGGTGATCAAAGCCCGTCTGATCGAAAAAATTGCCGAGCTTGTGCGCGAGAAGAAAATCGACGGCATTACCGATTTGCGCGACGAATCCGACCGGAACGGCATGCGCATCGTCATCGAGCTTCGCCGCGATGTCAATCCGAACATCGTGTTGAACAACCTGTATAAGCATACGCCGATGCAGTCCAGTTACGGCATCAATATGCTGGCGATTGTGGGCAAAGAGCCAAAAGTGCTCAATCTGCGCGACATGCTGCATTACTATATCCAGCATCAGGTTGAGGTCATTACGCGGCGTACGGAATTCGATTTGAAAAAAGCCGAGGCACGCGCGCACATTCTGGAAGGACTTCGTATTGCGCTGGATCATCTGGACGAAGTCATCAATCTCATTCGCGCTTCCCGTACGACGGATGAAGCACGCGACGGATTGATTTCCCGTTTCGGACTTTCCCATGACCAGGCGCAGGCCATTCTGGATATGCGTCTGCAACGACTGACCGGACTGGAACGCGAAAAAATCGAAGAAGAATACAAGGAAATCACCCTAAAAATCGAAGAATACAAAGCGATTCTGGCTGACGATCAACTGAAGCTGAAAATCATCGACGAGGAACTGGAAGAAATCAAACAAAAATACGGTGATGATCGACGTACGGAAATTACGCATGGCGAAAACGAAATTCTGGATGAAGATCTGATTCCGCGCGATGATGTTGTCATTACGATGACCCATGCGGGTTATGTCAAGCGCTTGCCGGTTTCGACGTACCGCAGCCAGCGGCGCGGCGGACGCGGCGTAACCGGAATGGGCACCAAAGAGGACGATTATGTCGAAAACCTGTTTATTTCCAACACGCATCATTATTTGCTGTTCTTCACGAACAAAGGACGGGTTTTCCGGCTCAAGGCATATGAAATACCGGAATTAAGCCGCACGGCGAAAGGAACCCCGATCATCAATCTGATCCAGATCGAGCAAGGGGAAACCATCAATGCGGTCATTCCGGTGGAATCGTTCCAACCAAATCAATATCTGTTTTTTGCCACGCGTAAAGGCATTGTAAAAAAGACGCCGCTTGAAGATTATTCAAATATCCGTAAGGTTGGCCTGATTGCCATTTCGCTGCGGGAAGATGACGATCTGATCGGCGTCAAGCTGACCGACGGCGACCGGGAAATCATCTTGGCGACCAGCAAAGGCATGTCCATCCGGTTTTCCGAGAAAGATGTTCGCCCGATGGGGCGTTCGGCAACCGGTGTCAAAGGCATTGCCCTGGACGAAGACGATTTTGTCATCGATATGGATGTCGTCGATCCGGACAAGGATGTGCTGATCGTATCCGCCAAAGGTTACGGAAAACGTACGCCCATGTCGGAGTATCGTCTGCAATCACGCGGCGGCAAAGGGATCAAGACGTTGAACGTGACGGAAAAGAACGGATCGATTGTCAGCCTGAAAGTCGTACAGGATGATGAGGATTTGATGATCATGACAACATCCGGTACGTTGATCCGCATCAGCATGTCGGGCATCAACACCATGGGTCGCATCACGCAGGGCGTAAAGTTGATCAATATACGGGATGACGATGCGGTTTCCACCGTAACGCGAGCTCCAAAAAGCGAAGAAGACAACAATGAAGGCGATCAGGAAGCAAACGATTCGTCGACCCCATCCGGAGCGTAACGGATTTGCGAACACAGTGAGCAAATCTAGAAATTAGGAGGTTCCCTGGTATGCCGGTGATTCCCGTAATGAAAGCCAGAGTAGGCGATCTTCTGGATAAGGATGTGCGAACTGCACTGGGCAGCATTCTGCTGGAAGAAGGCCGCAAACTTACCGAGCGGGATCTTGAAATATTGCAGGCATTTCTGATCCCGTTTATCGAGGTCAAGCGTGAAGGTCTCGAGGAGCAACTGGAAGAAGTACCGAATGCGGATGCTGGCAATCCGTCGGAGATCAAACTGAGCGCCTTGCAACAAGCCTTCAAAGAGATGGAAGCGATTCTGAAACGTTCATTTTCCATGGTAGCTTCTGGCATGAAGTTGCCTGTATTGGAACTTCGCAATGGCCTTCAATCGCTGCTTGCCCACATCGACAATTACAATGTCATCTCTTTTCAGGTGCCGTCGTCCGATGACAAGGAATCGGTCATGTACCGCAATAGCGTATTGTGTGCAATGACTTCTTATATGATGGCCAAATGGTGCAAATTTCCGGAAAAAGACTGGATGCAGATTGCCATGGCCGGGTTGCTCCACGACATCGGCAATGTCAAGGTCGATCCGGAAATTTTATATAAAACAAGCCGGTTGACAGAGGAAGAACGGCAGGAAATTCGCCAGCATACCATATACGGACTGCGGATACTCGAAGGGGTTGCTTCGCTGAATCAGGGCGTCTGGCTTGCCGCTCTGCAACATCACGAAAGAATCGACGGCAGCGGATATCCGCTCAAAGTCAAGGGAGACAAAATCCATCCCTATGCCAAAATTGTTTCGATTACCGACGTGTATCATGCCATGACGTCCAATCGCAATTACAAAAAAGCCGAATCACCCTATTTGGTGCTTGAAGAATTGTATGCGGAAGCATTCGGAAAATTGGACCCGGTCTATGTGCAGACATTCATCGAACGGACGACACAGTTTCATGTGGGTGTATTTGTGCGCCTGAGTGATGGAAGAATCGGGGAAATCGTTTTCTCAGATCGCAACAATCCGACCCGGCCGATGGTGCTGGTTCACGGGAATATCGTCAACCTGATGCAGGAACGACAACTATATATCCGCGAAGTGTTTGCTGCCACCTGAGAAAATGGATGAAGCCGGAAGAAGGTGTTTTTGGCACCGATTCCGGCTTTTTTGTTTTGTGCAAACGGGAAAAATGGGAGAGACGCGCATGCAACTGGACGGACTGGATATCGCTATCGCTGTCATTGCAGCGGTGTCTGTCGGATTTTCCAAAACCGGGATTCCGAGTTCGGGCATATTCACCGTGACGTTAATGGCAATGGTATTTCCTGCAAAAGAATCGATCGGTATCGTTTTGCCGATGCTAATCATCGGAGATATCATCGCAGTCATCCATTTTCGGCACAAAGTCGTCTGGAAAACGTTGATCGTACTGCTTCCCTGGGTGCTTGCCGGGGTTGTATCGGGATATTATTTTTTGTCTCTTGCAGACGATGAACTGCTGAAAATGACGATCGGTTGGCTGGTGCTCGGATTGATTCTGGTACATCTGATCCGGGAGCGCATGAGCAAGACAAAGGATTGGCCTGCCTGGATCTTGTCCTGGTTCAATCCGCTGCTGGGCATACTGGCCGGATTTGCGACGATGATCGGCAATGCTGCGGGCGGCATCATGTCGATCTATCTGCTGGCCAAAAAACTTCCCAAGGAATGGTTTGTAGGTACGGCAGCCTGGTTTTTTTTTCATCGTCAATTTGCTGAAAGTGCCTTTTTCCGTTCATCTGGGCATCATTCATGGAGATACATTGCTATTCAGCGCCTTGATGATTGCGCCGATCGCGGTCGGTGCCTGGCTCGGTATTCGCGTGTTGAACAGGCTGTCTGAACGATAGTTTCAGAATTTCGTGTTGGTGTTGTCGGCCATTGGCGCGTTGAAATTGATCTTTTTTTGATTAGACGGATTGTCAAGCTAAATGCGACAGCTCATCCATGAATGCTTCGTGAGCAGATTTCCAATTCAGGCATTTTCGAGGGCGGTTGTTAATGAGGTGAACAGCCCTCGCAAGCTCCTCGTCAGT
>Ga0310836_100622_pt1 | contig 26288 bp, 24 predicted proteins | sample SM_ome_4_FD_201310 | JGI IMG/M metagenome (GOLD analysis project Ga0310836, IMG submission 201310) | Sorghum-adapted microbial communities enriched on stacked mutant (SM) sorghum from Joint BioEnergy Institute, Emeryville, California... ... | reverse complement strand
ACACCTTAACAATAGGAGATTTTTTTATGAGCAACCAGAAGAATACCAGTAATAGCAACCATATTTAGGATATTTTACAAACAATTTTTCTGTAATTTCTCATGTCAGGTTTGGTGCAAGGCTAGTGGTTGAAATGAACAAATATAGATGAAAAATCGAGCATAATACGCGATTTCAGCCGATTTCAACGAAATTATATATGAAATTTCATACATATTGAGATGGGCGCACCAAATATTACTATACAAACCAACTCAATATGTACTGTGTCACCACACCACCCAGAGCACAAATCCATAGTTACCCGCAGCAAGCAAGTAGTGCAAGCTAACCGTACTCAAGGTCATATGATAAATCACCGCACAATAGAGTATAGAGCACGTCTAAAGATTACCTCAGTTACAGCGTACTTGTCCTGTCCGGTTTACGGATTCTTACGTATTGGACTCTATTCATGCCTCCCTTTACGGCAAACGGGGGACAGGGAGGGGAGAAATCCTCAGTTTGTGAGGCGGAGAAATTTTGCGAATGTATGTTCGAAAAAACGCTTGGCAAACATTCCAAAACAAGGTACAATGATATACGAAAGCAGTTACGACAGAGCCGAAGTATACTGAATTCAGTAACTTTAAGAAGTAATTAATGATTTATATAACATTTAAGGATGTGAGCTGATTGTCAGATCGTAAAGCAGCGCTGGAGATGGCGCTTCGCCAAATAGAAAAGCAATTCGGTAAAGGTTCGATTATGAAGCTTGGAGAATCGACGCACATGCAGGTTGAGATCGTTCCAAGCGGATCGATTGCTCTGGATATTGCCCTTGGTACAGGTGGACTTCCACGCGGACGGATTATTGAAGTATACGGGCCGGAGTCTTCTGGTAAAACGACGGTAGCGCTGCACGCGATCGCTGAAGTTCAGAAGATCGGTGGACAAGCTGCCTTCATCGACGCAGAGCATGCGCTGGATCCTTCTTATGCCAGCAAGCTGGGTGTCAACATTGATGAACTCCTGCTGTCCCAGCCGGATACAGGGGAACAAGCCTTGGAGATCGCTGAAGCGCTCGTGCGAAGCGGTGCAGTGGACATTATCGTTATCGACTCCGTTGCGGCATTGGTGCCTAAAGCGGAAATCGAAGGCGAAATGGGGGACTCGCACGTTGGCTTGCAAGCTCGCCTGATGTCTCAAGCGCTGCGGAAGCTGTCGGGGGCCATCAGCAAGTCGAAGACGATTGCGATCTTCATCAACCAGCTGCGTGAGAAAGTTGGCGTCATGTTCGGGAACCCGGAGACAACGCCAGGGGGGCGTGCGCTGAAATTCTATTCAACGATTCGTTTGGATGTACGCCGCGTTGAGACGATCAAGATGGGTAACGATATGGTCGGTAACCGGACACGGATTAAGGTTGTAAAGAACAAGGTTGCGCCTCCTTTTAAACAGGCTGAAATCGACATTATGTACGGAGAAGGTATTTCTAAGGAAGGCAGCATTCTCGATATCGGAACGGAACTGGATATCGTGGATAAGAGCGGTGCTTGGTATTCGTATGCCGGCGAACGTCTAGGACAAGGCCGTGAGAACGCGAAGCAATTCTTGAAGGAGCATCCGGAGATTGCGAATGCAATTGAGCAGAAGATCCGCGAATCCAGCAATCTGACAACGTCAGTAGCTCCGGCTTCCGCCAGCGATCTGGAAGCGGAGTTTGCGGAAGAGCAAGCGTTGTTTGCAGAAGAATAAGCTTGTTAAGCTGTAACATCAAGCGCTCTGATCGCGGCAATATGCCGGGTCAGGGCGCTTTTGCAGTAGTTAAGGAAGTTAAAGATTCGCCTAAGGTGCAGACTGGAGGGACAGGATGTGAGTACATGGGGACAATCGCGCAGGAAAGTTGCGGGGAGAAGAGATGGAGTTGACTCTGGTGAACGGAGAGAGGACGAAATCGTAGATATCTCCGATGAGGCATTCTGGGAACCGCGACCGAGGGATATCGGCTGGGATTCAAAACGAGAGAAGACAGAAGAGGAAGTTCCGGCCGGATTGGATGCTTTCCCCGAGGACACCGAGCTGGAGATTACGTCCGTATTGATGCTGAAGCGGCCGAAGCATCGTTATCGGATCTCTTTTGGGGCATATGCGCTGGAAGTTCACGAGGATGTGATGATTAAATACCGCATGATCAAAGGGGCGGTATTTACAAAAGAAGAACTGGAGGAAATCGTAGCAGCCGACGAGCGCCAACAGGGGTATGTCGATGCGTTGAAATATTTAAGCTTAAATCCGCGAACCACCTATGAAATTGCACAACGTCTAGGCGAGAAAGGCTGGGGCGAAGAGACGATTCAAGATGTGCTTACCCGATTGCAATCAGAAGGTTATGTTAATGACGCTGCATACGCACAGGAATGGGCTTCTCAGCGCGTGAAATTGCGCGGGAAGGGGAAACTGTGGGTCAAGCATGAATTGCGCCAGAAGGGGATTTCCAAGGCGTATATCGAGGAGGCGCTTGGTGAGGTCAGCGAAGAGGACGAGTTTGAGAGTGCCTTGCAGCTGGGCATGAAGAAGTGGCGTTCAACCACAGGGGAATTGCTTGACCGAAAACGTAAAACCGGGGCGTTCCTGCAGCGCCGCGGATATAGCGGAAGCGTCGTATCCCGGGTTATGCGGGAACTTGGCAACCGCGAAGAAATGCATGGAATGGATGAATGGGACGAAGAATAACAGGGCGAGGTAACTCCTGTCATTTGCTTGACAATATCTTTTCACAAATAATAAAATGAATTTGAGTCCATACCTTGAGGGCCCCTTTTTTCCTTCCAAAATTATGGGTCTGAAGGTATAGGATTTATGTTCTCCAATCAGGCAAAGTGCGTCCGCTAGGCTACTGCGGAGGAGTCATGCTTTTGCAGCATGAAGTGCTGAGCTGAAAGGGCAAGTCATGAATTCTTTGTATGGAATGATGAACCTAAGAAACGAAAAGTAACTACAACTGCAAACATCCCAAGGAATGCCTTGGAGGAAACAACGGGGAGGTGAACAGATGCACCCAGTAATCTGGATCGTTCTCGTTGCAGCCGCTTTATTCTTTGGGTTCGTGATCGGGTATTTTATTCGCAAGTCTCTTGCCGAAGCTAAAATTTCCAGTGCAGAGCACGCGGCCAGCCAAATCCTAGAGAATGCTAGGAAGGACGCGGAAGCACTGAAAAAGGAAACGGTTCTGGAAGCCAAAGACGAAGTCCACAAGCTCAGAGCCGAAGCTGATAAAGACATTCGTGAACGTCGGAATGAAATACAACGACAAGAAAGACGATTGTTGCAAAAAGAAGAGTCGCTGGATAAAAAATTAGAATCGCTTGAACGTAAAGAAGAGCAAGTGGTCAGCAAAGAGAAACGGATCGAAGAAACCCAGCAACAAATCGACTTGATCTATAAGAGTCAGGTTCAGGAACTCGAACGGATTTCCAACCTTACCATGGAAGATGCCCGTACGATCATTTTGAACAACGTAGAGCAGGAAGTTCGCCATGAAACGGCGCAGATGATTAAAGATATTGAACAGCAAGCGAAGGAAGAAGCGGATAAGAGATCCCGCGAGATCATTACGCTGGCCATTCAACGCTGCGCAGCTGATCATGTGGCGGAAACAACTGTTTCCGTCGTAACACTGCCAAACGAAGAAATGAAAGGACGGATTATAGGTCGGGAAGGCCGGAATATTCGTGCTCTCGAAACATTGACCGGGATCGATCTCATTATCGACGATACACCGGAAGCGGTGATTCTGTCGGGCTTTGACCCGATTCGCCGCGAAATTGCTCGGACCGCCTTGGAGAAATTGGTGGCGGACGGTCGGATTCATCCAGCCCGGATCGAAGAGATGGTCGAGAAATCTCGGAGAGAAGTGGACGAACGGATTCGCGAATATGGCGAGCAGGCTACGTTCGAGGTGGGCGTACATGCTTTGCACCCGGATTTGATCAAGATCTTGGGACGTCTCAAGTTCCGGACAAGCTACGGCCAAAACGTCCTGAAACACTCGATGGAAGTCGCTTATCTGGCCGGATTAATGGCTGGAGAGCTGGGCGAAGACATCACTCTTGCCAAACGGGCAGGCTTGCTGCACGATATCGGCAAAGCGCTTGATCATGAAGTGGAAGGATCTCATGTCGAAATCGGCGTGGAATTGGCTAAGAAATACAAAGAACATCCGGTGGTTATCAACAGCATTGCCTCTCACCACGGCGATTGTGAAGCCACCTCAGTCATTGCCATGTTGGTTGGCGCAGCCGATGCTTTGTCGGCAGCAAGACCGGGAGCGCGTCGGGAAACGCTCGAAACCTACATTCGTCGGTTGGAGAAGCTTGAGGAAATTTCCGAATCGTTTGAAGGCGTCGAGAAATCGTTTGCCATTCAGGCGGGCCGCGAGGTTCGCGTAATGGTACAGCCGGATAAGATTGACGACGCGGAAGCATTCCGCTTGGCGCGTGACATTACGAAGACGATTGAAAATGAACTGGATTATCCAGGTCATATCAAAGTAACCGTCATCCGCGAAACGCGGGCGGTTGAATACGCCAAGTAAAGGTTATGCTGAAAAGTGGCCCCTCGGGGGGCCGCTTTTTCATTGCTTGGATATGCCTTGAGCTCACATGCTGCAAGGGGTAGTAGTCAGAGGAGGGAACCAGCATTAAAGTTCTGTTTATCGGAGATATCGTCGGAAATACGGGGCGCAAAGCGCTAAAGGCCACGCTGCCTCATTTAAAATCGAAATATAACCCGCATATCATCATTGCGAACGGCGAAAACGCTGCGGCAGGCCGGGGCATTAACGCCAACATCGCCAAAGAGTTTTTCGATCAAGGCATTCACGGCTTAACGATGGGGAACCACACGTGGGACAATAAAGAAATCTTCGACTTCATCGATCAAGAGCCGCGAATGGTCCGGCCGGCTAACTACCCGCCGGGTACGCCCGGATTAGGGTACACTGTGATTAAGGCAAATGGGAAAGAGCTGGCCGTGGTCAATTTGATGGGCCGCACTTTTTTGCCGCCGCTTGATGACCCGTTCCGGGTTGCGGATGAAATCATCGGTCAACTATCCAAGAAGCACAAGTGTATTCTGGTCGACTTCCATGCCGAGGCCACTTCGGAAAAAATCGCCATGGGTTGGTATCTTGACGGTCGCGCTTCGATCGTTGTGGGGACGCACACTCATGTGCAAAGTAATGACGACACGATCCTGCCGCAAGGGACGGCTTACTTGACCGATGCCGGTATGGTTGGCTCACGTGAAGGCATCCTGGGCATGGAACGGACGGCCGTGCTGCGCAAGTTCACCACACAGCTTCCGGTTCGGTTCCAAGTCTGCGAAGGGAAATGGCATTTCCACGCGGTCATTGTCGATATAGATGAATCTACGGGCAAAGCCCAGAAGATTCAAAAAATTCGTTTGCTGGAAGACGAATGGATTATGGACTAGTTCATCGCCAAGAAGTCCGATAAATCAAGGCCTCTCGAAACTTTCTCCTCGGGGAAAAAGAAGGAATATCCCAGATTCTCACGAATATCTTCTAAGTAGTGGAATCCAACGAATATTCCCAGGGAGGTACTAACCATGGAAGTATTAAAGGTTTCAGCAAAATCCAACCCCAACTCCGTTGCCGGTGCGTTGGCTGGCGTCCTAAGAGAACGTGGCGCTGCTGAACTTCAGGCCATTGGGGCGGGTGCTCTTAACCAAGCCATCAAAGCCGTTGCGATCGCCCGGGGATTCGTCGCGCCAAGCGGTGTGGACTTGATTTGCATTCCTGCTTTTACCGACATCGTCATCGATGGTGAGGATCGGACCGCGATTAAACTGATCGTAGAACCGAGATAAGTTTTGGATAGAATGATGCCTGTTTACGTTTCGTAGACAGGCTTTTTTGTTTGTTTTGAGCTAAAATGTTCGTAACGAGGAGGATTATTATGAACCTGCCCATTATCGATTTTCATTGTGATGCTTTGAGTAAATTGCAGTTAGACCCGAAGCTGGATTTTGCCCATGACCGCCGGTTGGACGTCAATCTTCGCCGATTGGAGGAAGGCGGAGTGAAGCTGCAGACGTTCGCCATATTTCTATCCAGTGAGTTAGGGCCAGCGAAAATGGAACATATTCTTGAACAGATCGATTTGTTTCGTGAACGGGTTCTCCCGCTGGGTGTGCTCCCTGTACAAACTGCTGAAGACTTGAATACCCTGGAGCAAGGAGGGGGAATTGGTGGGCTATTGTCGCTGGAAGGAGCGGACGGGCTTGAGGGAAACCTGCAATATGTCCGTGTATGTTATGAGAAGGGTGTGCGGTTACTCGGGTTGACATGGAACTATGCCAACTGGGCTGCGGACGGGGTGATGGAGCCGAGAAACGGCGGGTTTACTCCGGCTGGGTTAGAGCTGGTGAAGTTGTGCCATGAGCTCGGCATCATTTTGGATGTCTCGCATTTGTCGGTCAAAGGATTTTGGGAGCTTCAAGAGCTGGCGGAGGCCGCGGGCAAGCCGTTTATCGCTTCCCATTCTAACGCCTATCAGATTTGCCCCCATCCACGAAACCTCCGTGACGACCAGATCCAGGCGATTATTAAGCTCGGCGGGCGAATTGGAGTGACCTTTGTGCCTTGGTTCGTCAAAGAGGGGAAACATGCAACCACCAAAGATTTGCTGCCGCATATCGAACGGATCTGTTCATTGGGCGGAGCGAAGCACCTGATGTTCGGATCCGACTTTGACGGGATCGACACCCATTTGACCGATTTCCGGCATACGGGTCAGTACGCAAATTGGCAGGAGACTTTGCTGAAATATTACCCGGAAGAGCTTGTTCGCGGATGGTTGTACGACAATGCAGCCGCATTCCTGCGCGCTTGGTTGCCTTCTCACAAGTAAGCGCTTTAATTCATCCAATTGTGAGAACGAATTGATCGAAAACTACTATATGAAAAAAGGCTAGAAAACGCTTGCTTTTTGCCAAGTGTAGACATAAAATTGACATGACTCTGAAACAGAATGTTCACAAACAATTGGCCGGAATGTGACCTCTTGCACGTTAACATTCTACACTTTTATTATTATCTCTATTTTTCCATTGCGATACGATTAAAGGGGTGGGCGATCTTGATTAGTCAATTGTCTTGGAAGATCGGTGGACAGCAGGGAGAGGGCGTTGAAAGTACAGACCGGATTTTTTCGACGGCTTTGAACCGGCTGGGATATTATTTGTACGGGTATCGGCATTTCTCCTCCCGTATCAAAGGCGGTCATACGAATAACAAAATCCGGATCAGTACCAAGCCAATTCGTGCGATTTCCGACGACTTGGACATTTTAGTCGCTTTTGACCAAGAAAGTATCGATTTGAATGCACATGAATTGCGCAGCGGCGGGGTTATTGTAGCGGACGCTAAGTTTAACCCGACCGTACCGGAGGGCGTGGATGCCCGTTTGTTCCCGGTGCCGATTACGAGCATTGCCGAGGAGCTTGGAACTTCGCTGATGAAGAACATGGTTGCTTCCGGTGCCTCATGGGCGCTGCTCGGTCTTCCGCTTGAAGTCTTTAACAAAGCGGTGGAAGAGGAGTTCGGCCGCAAAGGACCTGCGATTGTTGAGAAAAATATCGAAGCAGTGAAACGGGGCGCGGATTTCGTGCTTGAGCTTGCCGGAGGACCTCTGGAAGAGTTCAAACTCGAGCCGGCGGATGGCAAGCAGAAGCTGTTTATGATCGGCAACGAAGCGATTGGCCTGGGGGCTGTTGCGGCAGGTTGCCGGATCATGAGTGCTTACCCGATTACCCCTGCTTCTGAAATTATGGAATATTTAATCAAAAAATTGCCGAAATTTGGCGGTACAGTGATTCAGACCGAAGATGAGATTGCAGCGATTACGATGGCGATTGGTTCGAGTTATGCAGGCGTTCGTACGATGACTGCATCGGCGGGACCTGGCTTGTCCCTCATGATGGAAGCGATCGGACTGGCTGGCATGACCGAAACGCCAGTCGTAATCATTGATACACAACGCGGCGGTCCAAGTACAGGCCTGCCGACGAAGCAGGAGCAAAGTGATATCAACGCGCTCATCTACGGTACGCATGGGGAAATTCCGAAGATCGTGATTGCGCCTAGTTCGATTGAAGAGTGCTTCTACGATACGATAGAGGCGTTCAACCTGGCTGACAAATATCAGGTGCCTGTTATCGTGGCGACGGACCTGCAATTATCCCTCGGGAAGCAGTCCTGCGAAATGCTCGATTTCAACAAAGTTATGATCGATCGCGGTTACCTGGTGAAGGATATTCCAGATCGTGAAGATTCAAGCATGTTCAACCGCTACGCCTTTACGGAAAACGGGATCTCCCCGCGGGTGCTGCCAGGTGAGAAGAACGGCATTCACCATGTGACTGGGGTGGAACACGATGAATCCGGTCGTCCGTCGGAAAGTCCGGTGAACCGGAAGAAAATGATGGATAAGCGGTTGCGGAAGCTGGCCAATCTGGAGGTCACGAATCCGATTCACCTTCAAGCCCCGCATGCTGAACCAGATCTGCTGATCATCGGCATGGGCTCTACGGGTGGCACGATTGATCAAGCTCGTATCCGTCTATCGGAGGACGGCTTGAAGACGAACCACATGACGGTGCGCTTGCTGCATCCGTTCCCAACGGAGCAAGTGTTGCCGCAAATCGAGAAGGCGAAGAAAGTCGTTGTTCTGGAGAACAACGCAACGGGCCAATTGGCTAACCTGATTAAACAAAACGTAGGTTACCACGACAAAATCGTGAATGTCCTGAAATATAACGGCAATCCGTTCCTTCCTTCGGAAGTCTACGAAGAGTGCAAGAAGGCAGCCGGGAAGAAAGCGCAGGAGGAGTTGGTGAAAAATGGCAACGTTTAAAGATTTCCGTAACAACGTTAAACCTAACTGGTGTCCGGGATGCGGCGATTTCTCCATTCAAGCCGCAATCCAACGCGCTGCAGCGAATGTAGGGCTTGAACCTGAGCAACTCGCTGTGATTTCCGGGATTGGTTGCTCCGGTCGGATCTCCGGATATATCAACGCTTACGGATTGCACGGGATTCACGGCCGTGCGCTGCCAATCGCCCAAGGCGTGAAACTGGCCAACCGCGACCTGACCGTCATCGCTTCCGGCGGCGACGGCGACGGCTTTGCAATCGGGATGGGGCACACGGTACATGCCATTCGCCGGAACATCAACATCACCTACATTGTCATGGACAACCAAATCTATGGGTTGACCAAGGGGCAAACCTCTCCGCGCAGCGGTGAAGGCTTTAAGACGAAGAGTACGCCGGAAGGCTCGGTAGAATCGACTTTGTCGCCGCTCGAAATCGCTTTGGCGTCGGGTGCCACTTTCGTAGCGCAATCGTTCTCCAGCGATTTGAAGCAGCTGACTTCCTTGATCGAGCAAGGCATCCAGCACGAAGGCTTCTCCTTGATCAACGTATTCAGTCCATGCGTTACCTTTAACAAGGTAAATACGTACGACTGGTTCAAAGAGAACATCATCAATCTTGAGACCGTTCCGGATTATGATCCAAGCAACCGGGCGATGGCCATGGCGAAGCTGATGGAGACGAACGGCATGATTACCGGATTGATCTATCAGAACAAAGAGAAGAAATGCTACGAAGATCTGGTTCACGGCTTTAAGAAAGAACCGCTGGTTCATCAATCGCTGGCGCTTTCTGAAAGCGAGTTTGACAATCTTGTAGCAGAATTCAAATAATCAGGTAAAAGGTGTCCATTTCTGGTGGACGCCTTTTTCTTTTTTTCTCCATTAGGTGTATAATGAGTAGCGATGTGAATCGTCATCGATATAGAGAATATACGAGGAGTGTTTGTAGACATGAGCAAAACTGTACCTGTCGGCGTATCCGCGCGTCATATCCATTTGACGCAGGAGCACATTGAAATTTTGTTTGGACAAGGCTATCAACTGACGGAATTCAAACCGCTGTCCCAACCGGGACAATTTGCTGCGAATGAACAAGTGGCAGTCATCGGACCAAAAGGACAGTTCGATAAAGTTCGTATTTTGGGTCCAGCTCGTCCGGCATCCCAGTTGGAAATTTCCCGTACAGATTCGTTTGCATTAGGGGTTAAAGCTCCGGTGCGCGAATCGGGTAACATTGAAGGTACGCCTGGCATCAAGGTGAAAGGTCCTGCCGGGGAAATCGAATTGGAGCAAGGCGTTATCGTTGCTGCGCGCCACATTCATTTCCATACTTCCGATGCGGAGAAATGGGGCATCAAAGACAAGCAGCTCCTGAAAGTTCGCTTGAGTGGAGAACGCGGCTTGGTGCTGGAGAACGTCATTGCACGCGTATCTGACAACTTTGCCCTCGATATGCATATCGATACGGACGAAGCGAACGCTGCTGGTGCGAAGACAGGCGACACGGCAGAAATCATCGACTAATTGGTGACAGTTGAAAAAAATAAAGGGCTTGCCCAACGGCTGTGAATGCCGGGGCGAGCCCTTTTTGGTATATTCAGCTTTAAGCTTCGATGGATACCGCGTGGGCGATGCAGGGGATGCTCTCGCCTTGCTGGTAGGAGAGCGGAGAGAGCAACGCCCCGGTGGCCACGACGAGGATTCGTTTTAATTCCCCGCGTTTCATCCGGTTCAGCAGATGGCCGTAAGTGACGACGGCGGAGCAGGCGCAGCCGCTGGCGCCGGCTTGGACCTGTTGCTTCTCGTAGTCGTAAATCATCATCCCGCAATCCATATAGGTCGTCTGCTTGATGGGGAAGTTGTGCCGGACGAACAGATCGTTCGCGATGGCATAGCCGACTTTGGACAAGTCCCCCGTGACGATCAGGTCATAGTAAGATGGCTCGATCTCCAGGTCCCGGAAGTGAGCCTGGATCGTATCGACAGCGGCCGGTGCCATTGCAGCGCCCATATTAAATGGGTCGGTGATGCCCATGTCGATGACTTTGCCCATCGTAGCTGACGTTACCGAAGGCCCCTCTCCTTCAGGGGATAAAACGACGGAGCCCGAGCCAGTGACCGTGAACTGCGCGGTGGGCGGCTTCTGTGACCCGTATTCGGTCGGGTAGCGGAATTGCTTCTCCACACTGGCGTTATGACTGCACGTTCCAGCTACGGCATATTTCGCGCCTCCGGAATTGACGACATAGGCGGCCATCGCCAGCGTCTGCATCGAGGTTGAGCAGGCGCCAAACATGCCGATATACGGAATGCTTAACGTCCGTGCGGCGAAACTGTTGCTGATGATCTGATTCATCAGATCGCCGCCGAAGTAGAATTGAATCTGTTCCTTCGTTAACCCGGCATGCCTGATCGCTAACTGCGCTGATTCTTCGAGCAGTGTCTTTTCGGCTTTCTCCCAGCTGTCTTGACCGATATAGAGGTCGGCATGGATCACATCAAAATCTTCAGCGAGCGGCCCTTGGCCTTCAAATGGCCCCACCACAGTAGCGCTGCTAATGATCTTAGGTTTATTTTCAAATACCCAGCTTTGATGGCCTTTCAGCATTTCAGTGCCCACCTCCGGCATACCCGGGGATAAACACCGCGTAAATCACCCCGATGATAAAAGCAGCCACCGTACCAAACACGATGACGGAACCGGCTAATTGAAACATGCCTGCAGCTACGCCCAGCACCAGACCTTCCGGGCGATGCTCAATCGCCGTCGATGCCATCGAGTTGGCAAAGCCCGTGACAGGAACAGCGGTACCTGCTCCGGCCCACTGAGCGATTTTGTCATAGACACCAAAGCTCGTGAGCAGCACGGACAAGATGACAAGAATAGCGACGGTCGGGTTAGCGGCTTCTCTTTCGCCCATATGGGCAAAATGGATAAAGGCCTGTCGGATACATTCTCCAATCAGGCATATCAATCCGCCGACCAAAAAGGCTCTCAGACAATTGACAGCTACCGGGCGCTTTGGCTCATGGGCATGTGCCAGCCGTTGATACTGTTGCTGTGTAGGAGTCAATTGCTTATTTTTTTTCTTGGCCATGCTCCCATCCTCCTATTGGATTAATAACGGTTTGACTTGATCGATGACCTTCTGCAGCTTCACCGAACAATCGCCGTACAGTTTCTTGGCTTCTTCCTCATCCGTCGAGAGAGCGAACATCTCCAGATCGGCTTCGCACTTCTTCAACTGGGCCAGCAAAACGGGTTTTTCTTGAGGCTGCGGCACGGTGATCTGGTCGTCGTACAAATCGACATAAAGCTGGCCGTACGCATCAACCTGCCCTAAATTGACGTTATCCAGGGATACGCCCAGCTTCTCAAGCTCGGTATTCAGCCACTTCCGGTTGAGACCCAGTGTAGCAAGCGGCTCGTCCATAATATTTCCGTCGATGATGACGGTTTGAGGCTCCGGCTGAGGGGCAACCTTGATCCCCAAGTGAGCCGGCGTAATTGGCTGATATTCGCTTTTCAGCATCGCATTGATTTGTCCATCGGGCTCCATGACCGCAAACTCAACTTCGGCCACTTTGAAGATGCTCTTCTTCCGCAGCTGCTCCATGAGCTCTTCGTTGGTCAGCTTTTCCTTCTTCAGATTCTCTTCAAGAATCTTGCCATCCTTGATCAGCACGGTGCTGCTGCTGTCAATCATATCCCGGGCTTTCTTGCTTTTGAGCTGTAAAAACTCGATTCCCAGCGATACGAGAAACCAGACGGTTACGGCAATGATGCCGAGATACCAATCTGTGTTAATATCCAGGGAGATGTAGGCGGTAATACTCCCAATCGTAATCCCGGTGATGTATTCAAAGAAGGAAAGCTGTGAAATTTGCCTCTTTCCGAGCAGCCGGGTGATCACAAATAACACGACGACGGCCACCAACGTTCGGACGATAACTTCCAACCACATTGGCATGGGGAATACTCCTTTCGTAGACAATCCAAGGCGAGATATCCCAATTATGCGCGGGGGTACGCAAATTTACTAAGGTAATATGTGGAAGGGAACAGGGCGTATGAATCAATTTCGAGCAGGTGAAATTATGCATTGTTCATAAACAACATGCCAAAACAAAGGTGGTGAAATTGTGACCGTAGCATCTCAAGTCAAAACGGCCTTAGCTTCGTTAAAAAGCGCGCAAGCGAGCCTGGAACAATTCGCGTTAAGCACGCAAAACCAGCAAGCGAAGGATCTGTTTACGCAATGCGCGCAACAAACGCAGCAAATCGTAACGCAAGTGGAAAGCCGCGTAGCGCAGCTGGAAAGCGAAGAACCTCAATACAAGGGATTCTAACTATGATTTAGAAAGGACCCGTTCATTCGAACGGGTCTATTTGCGTTTCCACGTATACGGCGTTTATCTGGATATCGAAGCCTGGCCATGTTATAATTTAGTGTAATGCATTTTTATGAATGATAACGATGCCCATATGGAACGAAGATAGATCAGGTAAAGGAGTGAACGGGCACATGGCTAAGGAAACGAAAGATTACGCCAAATACTTTGACTTCTCGGACGCCCGGGTCATTTCGGAGGATGAGCGAGGGAAGAAAATCCGAATCCGTGGCCGGGATATTCAAATTTTGTCCGAGCCGAACCAACGCAAAGAGAAACAACGCGGGAAAGAAGACGTGAAGGTGCTGTATGAAAATGCCGTTCCCGAAGAACTGAAGGGGATTGGCGTTGGCAAGCATTATATCGTCTATACGTTTGGCTGCCAGATGAACGAGCATGACACCGAAACGATCAAAGGTTTGCTGGAGCAGATGGGCTACCGTGCGACCGAGGACCGCAAAGTGGCGGACATTATCTTGCTGAATACTTGCGCGATTCGGGAGAACGCAGAGGATAAGGTGTTTGGTGAGCTGGGTCACCTGAAGAGTCTCAAGACGGAGAAGCCGGATCTGCTGCTGGGCGTTTGCGGCTGTATGTCGCAGGAGGAAGGTGTCGTGAAGCGGATCCTGCAGAAGCACAGTTTTGTGGATATGATCTTCGGGACGCACAACATTCACCGTTTGCCATATCTCATTCAAGAAGCTTTGTTCAGCAAAGAGATGGTGGTTGAGGTCTGGTCCAAGGAAGGCGACATCATCGAGAACCTGCCGAAGAAGCGCGAAGGCATGCGGGCATGGGTGAACATCATGTACGGGTGCGACAAGTTCTGTACGTATTGCATCGTGCCGTTTACACGAGGCAAGGAACGCAGCCGCCGTCCAGAGGACGTCATTGCCGAAGTGCGTGAGCTGGCGCGTCAAGGCTATAAAGAGATCACGCTGCTGGGCCAAAACGTCAATGCCTACGGCAAGGATTTTACAGACATCAACTATACGTTCGCGAATCTAATGGACGATATCCGTCAAATCGATATTCCGCGCGTTCGGTTTACGACCTCGCATCCACGCGATTTTGACGATGCGCTGATCGATGTTCTGGCCAAAGGCGGAAACTTGGTGGAGCACATTCATCTGCCGGTTCAATCGGGCAGCAGCGCAGTGTTGAAGAAGATGAGCCGCAAGTATACGCGCGAGCATTACCTTGAATTGGTGCGCAAAATCAAGGCGAAAATCCCAAACGTTGTCCTCACCACGGACATTATCGTTGGATTCCCGGGTGAAACTGAGGAACAGTTTGAGGAAACTTTATCCCTCGTGCGCGAGGTGGGGTACGATTCGGCGTATACCTTTATCTACTCGCCGCGGGAAGGTACGCCGGCTGCCGTGATGGAAGATACTGTCCCGATGGAAGTGAAGAAAGCGCGGCTTATGAAGTTAAACGATACCCTCAACGAATTTAGCCGCAACAGTAACGAAGCGCTGCGTGGACAGATCGTTGAAGTGCTGGTCGAAGGCGAAAGTAAGAACAACGCCCATATGTTATCCGGACGTACACGCACCAACAAGCTTGTCCATTTTGAGGGCGGAACGGAATTGATCGGAACGTTTGTCCAGGTGGAGATTACCGATCCGATGACTTGGTACATCAAAGGCAAGCTCGTAGAGCAAACCGCCAAATTGGCGTAATGCAGGGGAGGTTATTGACAGTGGAACAGCACAAAGATCAAACCGATTGCGGAATTCCGAAGTATGATTCGCGGGACCTGGTCATCCGCGAGGATATTATGAAGAAGGCCAAAGAGCTGGCTGAACTGATCGGTACCAGTGAAGAGGTTCAGCAATTTCAGAAGGCGGAGAAGCTGATCCAGAAGCATGACCGCGTGCAGGCGTTGATCAGTGCAATTAAGAAGAAACAGAAGGAAATCGTCGCATTTGAAACGTTCCAGAACCAAGCTATGGTGCAGAAGATCGAACGTGAAATCGAGGAGCTGCAGGACGAACTCGATCAGATTCCGCTCGTTACGGAGTTCCAGCAGAGCCAAAGCGATATCAATTATCTGCTCCAGCTCGTCGTTTCTGTCATCCGCGATACGGTAGCCAGCAAAGTGAACGTCGAGTCGGGCAGCGAGCCGGCTGTTTCATCCGGATACGGAGAGTAATACGAGGCAGTTGGTGCGGAGGCAACCCCTCCGCTTTTTTTCATCTTGTCTGTAATGATTGAAGCAACGTCGCATCGGAATACTATAATATAAAGAGAAGCAAGGATAGGGGGGACACCGAGATGGATGATTGGAGCGAAGAAGTGCTGCGGCGGGATGAGCAATCGTTCTGGGGTCTGCTGGGACTGCGCCTCATTTCTGCCGACAAATCCCTGGTAAAGTTGGGACTTACAGCGGGGGCTTCCCACCTCAATTCCATGGGCATCGTCCATGGGGGCGTGCTGTCGTCCATGATGGATCAAGCGATGGGCACGCTGGTAGCAACGATTAAAGGGAAGCTTGGGGTAACCACCCATTTGAATGTCAATTTTCTCAGCCCCATGCGAACAGGGGAACTGGTGGTGTCGGCGATGCCAATCCATGAGACCCATCGGACGATGACGCTCCGCTCCGAGGTTCGTAACGAAGAAGGAACCCTCGGATGCATATCGACGGCAACGTTCCGCTTGCCGAAGTGAGCAGGGGACCGTCTTTCGGGTTAGATCGCTTGAATTCGTAAGTGCCGGACTTCAATCGGCCGGCGTTATCCTAGACGATGTGGTGATACGTGATGAACGAAGAACAAAAGCAGGTAGTTAATGAGGTTAAAAAATATCGCACGCCGGACGGAATCCCGGCCGACATCGTCATGTTTACGTTGACGAGGCAGGAACGAAAAGCATCGACCAAATCGCTGCCGCGCTTTGATCTGAAGGTCATGCTGATCCGTCGGCGGAGCTGGCCGTTCGCCGGGGCCTGGGCGTTGCCGGGCGGTTTCTCGCAGGAGGATGAATCGCTGTACGAAACCGCGCGTCGCGAGCTGAAGGAAGAAACCGGTGTCGACGGCTCACATCTTGAATATTTGGGGGTCTACAGCAAGCCGGGGCGGGACCCGCGCGGCTGGATTATCTCCCACGCTTTTTTCGCGTTAGTAGAGGAATGGGTGCTGGAGAAACGGCAATCGGCGGATGATGCCCAAGAGGTTGGTCTGTTTACCGTTCGAGAAGCCTTAGAGGATCTGCAGCTCGCTTTCGACCACCGCGAGATTTTGCAAGACGCTTATAAACGGATTCAGCAGCAGATGCTGCATACGACAATTGCGAAGCAATTTTTGCCGCCGCATTTCACTCTCGGCGAATTGTATCAGGTGATTCAAACGGTCGTTCCAGACTTTGAAGAGCTGAATTTTATCCGCAAAATTACATCGACGCGCAGTCGTCAGGGGATACTGGAAGAAGTGCGTGACGAGAATGGCAAGCCGATGTTGTCTAACCAATATTCGCAACGGCCGGCTCAATTGTACCGATTTACTGGTTACACCCCGCGGCTTTCGATTTACACTTAAGATATTTTACATAATGAAATATTAGTTGCGGCAAATGGAATGTGTGAAGGGAGAGTGAAATCATGAAAGCTCTGATCGTCATCGATTATACGAAGGATTTCGTGGACGGTAACCTTCCGGTGGGCCAGCCGGCCATCGATATTGAACCGGCGATTTGCCGGATAACGGAATCCTTTGTGAAGCAAGGGGATTTTGTCGTGATGGCCGTAGATCTGCACGAGCGGGAAGACCACCTGCATCCGGAAACGAAGCTGTTTCCTCCCCACAATCTGAGGGATACGGAAGGCCGTGCGTTGTACGGGCGGTTGTCTGAGGTTTATGCGAAGAACCAGGACCGCATTTATTGGATGGATAAGACAAGATACAGCGCGTTTTGTGGAACAGACTTGGAACTGAAGCTGAGGGAACGCGGCATTACGGAAGTGCATCTGATCGGCGTATGTACGGATATTTGCGTGCTTCATACGGCGGTGGATGCTTATAATAAGGGATTTGCAATTACAGTATACGAAGATGCGGTCGCCAGCTTTAACCCGGAGGGTCATACCTGGGCGCTGGGTCATTTCCGCAGCAGTTTAGGAGCAAACGTAACGAACAGCCAGAGAGGATGAACAGGCGATGCCAACCACGGGTTTAGCACTGCATACCGATAAATATCAGATCAACATGATCTATGCGCATTGGATGAACGGAACGCATTTGCGGAGGACCGTATTTGAGGCCTACTTCCGCAAGCTGCCGTTTGGCAACGGGTATGCGGTGTTTGCAGGCTTGGAACGGATCGTGGACTATATTCGCCAGCTGCGGTTTAACGAAGAAGATATAGCGTATTTGGCCAAACAAGAAGAGAACTATAAGCCGGAATTTCTGGATTTGCTGCGCAACTTTGAATTTAAAGGAACGCTCCTGTCTATGGCCGAAGGTGCGCTTTGCTTTCCAAACGAACCGTTAATCCGCGTTGAAGGCACCATAATGGAGACGCAGCTGATTGAGACGGCATTGCTGAACTTTATGAACTTCCAGACCTTAATTGCTACCAAAGCCTCACGAGTGAAACGAGTTGCCGAGAACGACGTGCTGCTGGAATTTGGCACCCGCCGGGCACAAGAGGCAGATGCGGCGATCTGGGGGGCCCGGGCGGCGTATCTGGCTGGTTTTGATGGGACGTCCAACTTGCTGGCTGGGGAGATCTTTGGCATTCCGACCCGAGGAACGCATGCCCACTCGTGGGTGCAAATCTTCGATTCGGAGCAGGAAGCGTTCGAATTGTATGCCAAAGCGCTGCCGGATCAGGTTTCACTGCTCGTCGATACGTATGACACGCTCAAAAGCGGGGTCCCGCATGCAATCCGTACTGGGAAAATGCTGGAGACCGTCGGCAAGCGACTCGCCAGCATCCGTTTGGACAGCGGCGATCTAGCTTATCTGTCGATTCAAGCCCGTAAAATGCTGGATGACGCCGGCTTACCTTATGTCAAAATCGTCGCGTCCAACGACTTGGACGAGAATACGATCTTTAACCTGAAGGCACAAGGGGCGAAGATCGATATTTGGGGCGTAGGGACTCAGTTGATTACAGCAGCGGACCAACCGGCTCTCGGAGGGGTCTACAAGCTAGTAGAACGGGAGAAGGACGGTCAAATGGTGCCTGCGATCAAGATTTCCGGCAATCCCGAGAAGGTCACGAACCCCGGGAAAAAAGACGTATTGCGCATTGTCAGCAAAGAAAGCGGCAAAGCGATTGCGGATTACATCTGTTTTCCGCATGAACATCAAGCACGGACGGGCGGCAAGCTCCGGTTGTTTGATCCGGTTCACCCCTACATCAAGAAGTCGGTCAAAAACTATGAAGCAGTGCCCATGCTGCAGCCGATTTTCATGGAAGGCGAGCTCGTATACAAGCTGCCAACGTTGGATGAGATTCGTGAGTATCACCGCGAGCAGTTAAATTTATTTTGGCCGGAATACCTGCGCAAGCTGAACCCGGAAATTTACCGCATCAGCTTAAGCCAGGAAGCCTGGGAGTTAAAGCAAAAGATGATCGAGGAATATATGGGGCAGCATGAGGATTAATCTTCACGAATCCCCGGAAGCAGCAAGATCGCTTCTCGCCAATCGGCGACGAAGCGATCTTTATTTTTGGTTTGGGAATGATTATTTCTCGGGAAAGCGCAAAAAGCGCTATAAATCGGCGGATCGAACGCTGAATTCGACAAGTTAACGACACGAATCATATTTCGCAAAATAATGATCAAACAGAATATCGATTTGCCGCTCAACGATTTCTTTGCTCGGACGGTTCTCCATTTGCTTAATCTGCTTGGCTAAGACGAGCGGGAAGAGGACGGCTGCATTGATCTGCATCATCATAATAAAGAGGATATCCGAATTGGACTCACCGGTAATTTCCTCCAACACGGAGGTGATTTTACTGAATCCCGTCGTCTTCATAAAATCGGTGAAGTCTTGCCGGGATTCGAAAGTAATTCGTCCTTTGCCTAAGACTTCATGCAGTAGACCAGGGTATTGCAATACTGAATCCACATATTGGAGTAGAAACGCTTTTAGACGATCTTTAGGAGATAGCGAAGTATCACCCAAGACATCAAAGTTGGCTTGAAACGTCGTCAGCAGCATTTTCAGCGCTTCGTTAATCAAGTTGTCCTTCGAACCAAAGTGGTAGTTCACCAGAGCTAAATTGACATTGGCCGCAGCCGTAATCTTGCGCAAGGTCACTTGATCGGCCCCTTCTGTTTTAATGAGGTCCAACGTCGCCTGAAGAATATTCTGTTTGGTTGTCAGCCCCTCGGCACAATTGCTCATGATTTCGCTCCTTTATGCCATCCAATCTACTGCCCGTATAGAAACTACCATAATACGCGCTTACTCCAAGTGTCAAGAATAAGACATCAGGGCGAAGGAAGTGAGAACCAGATCTTACAGAAGCCACCGAAGACAAATGCCTTGACAAAACTGCGGGTTCCGTTTAAATTTGTGTTAAACATTGTTTAAAACGGTGTTTAAAATATAGAAAGAAAGCTGAGTGAGAGGATGCCGAATCATACTGTGGAGAGTTCGATCGATAACAAAGAATTTTCCATCCGTTCGATCATCGCACCGCTGATGGCTGTCATCGTTGGGATGATTATGGTCATTTTGGACAGCACGGTGGTGAATGTAGCCGTTCCTAAGCTGGTCGACTTCTTCGCAACCGATTTAAAGACGGTGCAATGGACGATCACAGGGTATACCCTAGCTTTATCTGCCGTCATTCCGTTAGCCGGATGGATGACCGATAAATTTGGGGAGAAACGTATTTTCTTAATGACGATCGCATTGTTTACGATAGGGTCGGTGTTATGTGCCGTGGCGCAAACGCCGGAGCAGTTGATCGTTTATCGCATCATTCAAGGTCTGGGTGGCGGGATGGTTTCGCCGATCGGGTTTGCAATGGTGTTTAAGCTGGCACCGCCTGAGAAACGAGGGGCTGTCATGGGGGCGCTGGGTGTACCGATGCTGATGGCGCCAGCCCTCGGTCCGGTGTTGTCCGGTTGGCTGGTGGAGAACGTCAGCTGGCATTGGATTTTTCTGATCAATCTGCCGATCGGAATTGTCGCATTTCTGATTGGTCTGCGTTTCTTGCCGAGATCCAGTCGGCGGGAGGCACCGCAGTTGGATAAACTGGGGATGATCTTGGCTCCTATCGCCTTTGCGATGTTGACCTATGGTGTGAGTGAAGGGGGAACCAGCTGGACCTCGGCGTCGACGATTACAGGTCTTAGCGTAGGGGGACTTGCCTTACTACTGTACATCATTGTCGAGATCAGACATCAGCAGCCGCTGCTTGAATTGCGGGTGTTCCGTTCATCTCATTTTACCCGAGGGATCATCTTGGTGTGGATTGCCCAAGCAGCGTTGTTCGGTTCGATGATTCTGACTCCGTTATACCTGCAACAAGTTAGAGGCTACAACGCATTGGAAACCGGGATTTATCTGCTGCCGCAAGCGCTGATGTCAGCATTCTTCATGCCGATCAGTGGTCGCTTGTTTGACCGGGTTGGTGCGCGGCCGCTGGCCTTCATCGGCCTTGGCATCGTATCGACAGCCTTGTTCCTGTTATCGCGGATTACTGCGGAAACGCCGCTGGCGATGGTGCTGGTGCCGCTTGGCTTGCTTGGCGGCGGGATGGGCCTGACGATGATGCCGCTGAACACGCATATTCTAAACTCTGCGCCACGCCACTTGGTGGCTCGGGTGACCCCGCTCATGACGGCGGCGCAGCAAGTCATCGTCTCCTTCGCGGTAGCCGGCTTAACGGGTTATCTCACTTCACAAATCAGCAGTCACATGAAGGAGGCAGCACAGGGCGGAAATCCGCTGGAGGCAGCCGCGTCCGGTTTTGGGGACACCTACTTCCTGGCATCGTGCATTGCCGCGGTTGGTTTCCTATTGACCTTATTCTTATCTAAGCCGAAGAAGCAAGCCGAAGCAGGCAAGGATTCAGCAAGTGAACGGACTCAGCCGGATCCTAGCCTAATGGCTGGTCATTAACATCGTGAAGTAACATGTGAAAAGCACTCTTTCCTACTGGAAAGGGTGCTTTTTGTCGTTTCCCCAAAAGGGTTAACTCGTTATCATTGCACCGCCATTGACATGAATCGTTTGCCCGGTCACAAAGCTGGAATCGTCGGAGGCCAGGAATACGTAGACCGGTGCCAATTCAAATGGCTGCCCCGCTCGCTTCATCGGCGTTTCCAGGCCAAACGTGGACACGTATTCCGCAGAATAGCTGGAAGGGATCAGCGGAGTCCAAATCGGTCCCGGCGCCACCGCATTGACACGGATACCTCGATGGACGAGGGACAATGCCAAGGACCGGGTAAAGGAAACGACAGCGCCTTTGGTTGAGGAATAATCAATCAGCAGCGGAGCGCCGGCATAAGCGGTGATCGAGGCGGTGCTGATAATCGTGCTGCCGGGTCGCAAATAGGGAAGCGCAGCTTGGGTCAAGTAGAAATGAGGGAAGATGTTGGTGGCAAAGGTTTGGTACAGCTGTTCGGTCGAAATCGCCTCGATCCCTTGCTGCTGAGGAAATTGAACAGCTTGGTTGATCACCAGGATATCGATCTTCCCAAAATGATGCAGAGTATGATGAATCACCGCATGGCAGAAAGCTGCTTGGCGCAAGTCGCCGGGAATGAGCAAGCATCGCCGGCCCAGCTCCTCAACGCGCCGTTTCGTTGCTTGGGCATCCTCGTGTTCATCCAGATAAACGATGGCTAAATCTGCGCCTTCCTTGGCAAAAGCAATCGCAGTCGCTCTCCCGATCCCGCTGTCGCCGCCAGTTAGGATTGCGACCTTGTTCTTTAATTTGCCGCTGCCGACATAAGCGGGATTTTCGGAGATTGGGGGCGGAACCATCAGCGTTTCTAGGCCGGGTTGTCTTGGTTGATGTTGCGGCGGGAAGGTCATCGGTTGTTCTTGGCAAACCGTTTTCGAGCTGTAATAAGGGTACGTAGGTATCATGCTTTTGGGGTTCCTCCTGAAAGACGTTTTACCGCTATCCTATTCATTTCTGTGCGGGGGGGGTGTATTCGCCCAGACAAGAATGTCTATATGACATTTGTTACATAAGTCACATCGCATCTATGATAAATTTTAAAATTAAGAAAGATATCTTTTGATGTGATGTTTAGCACTTATTTACGTCGTGAAGAGCTCGCATTTGCGAAGAAGGGAGACAAGCGCGTGGTACAATTACCGAAATTAAACGAGCTGGGATTTTTTGAAATCCGACTGGAATCCATTGGTGGGCTGGGTGCGAACTTGGCAGGGAAAATGCTGGCCGAAGCCGGGGTTGAAGGAGCCGGACTAAATGGGGTCAGCTTTTCTTCTTATGGCTCGGAGAAAAAAGGGTCCCCGGTTAAGGCGCATATCCGCTTCTGCGATCTGAATACACCGATTCGCGATACATCGCCTGTGGAACGCCCGCATATTGTAGGAATCTTTCATGAGGCACTTGCCAAAACGGTGAACGTGATCAGCGGCATTTATGAGGACAGCACCGTATTGGTAAATTCGCGCAAAACTCCGCAGGAGCTAAAGGAGAAAATGAAGCTGATCGGCGGCACGATCGCAGTGATCGATGCGACGGGTATTGCGCTTGAAGAGAAGAACCGGGTGAACATGGCGATGCTAGGTGCCTTATTCCGGTTATGCCCATTCCTCGATCCCGAAACGATGAAAGACGTAATCCGCAAGTCGTTGGAGAAGAAATATCCACAAACCGTAGCCCCCGCGATTGCGACGTTTGAGCGGGGATATCAAGAAGTTGTCTTTGAGACGTTTGCTTTGCCGGAAGGGGTAAGCATGCCGGCCTTCGTTCGTGCGGATACGCCGGTACTTGGTTATGAGACTCAACCGATCGGCGGGCTAATTATCAATCCGGGCAACAGTATCCTGAAGGATCTTAGCATTTCCCGTTCCGGGATGATGCCGCATTTTAAAGAGGAGTCTTGTATTCACTGCGCCCAATGCGATAACGTCTGCCCGGATAACTGCTTCGTCTGGGAGGAACGCCCCGATAAGAAGGGCCGACCGCAAATGTTCTTAAAGGGCATCGACTATCAATATTGCAAAGGATGCTTGAAATGTATTCACGCTTGTCCCACGGACGCCTTGTCCGGGGAGCGTGAGGAAGAAGGGTATGCGGAAGCGCATCGCGTACCGCATCTGTTTGATTTGGCGATACGCTAATACGCAGCTAATACGCAGGAAAGGTGGTATGTTCATCATGGCGATCGATTTGGAGAAAGAACGCCGCTCCGGTACGGTTGAGCAGCGCGTGGTATATGAGTCAGGAAATGAAATGGCAGCTTATGCAGCCAGCCAGATCAATTATCATATTATGGGGTACTTTCCGATTTCCCCTTCTACCGAGGTAGCACAATTCCTTGATTTAATGAAAGCAAACGGCCAGCATGATATTAAGCTGATTCCATCGGACGGCGAACATAGCTCGGCTGGTATTTGTTACGGTGCTTCAACAGCCGGCGGCCGGGTTTTTAACGCGACCAGTGCTCAAGGATTCCTGTACATGCTGGAGCAATTGCCGGTACAATCCGGCACACGCTTTCCTATGGTTATGAACTTGGTTTGCCGCTCCATCTCCGGACCGCTCGATATTCACGGCGATCATTCGGACCTTTATTTTGCACTGAACATTGGCTGGCCGATTCTAATGTGCCGTGATCCGCAAGCCGTATACGATATGAACCTCATCGCGATCAAGCTGGCCGAGGATCCAGAAGTAAGACTGCCGGTCCTGGTTGCGTCCGACGGATACTTCACGTCCCACCAGAAACGGCGCGTGCATACCTTCGCGAACCGGGAAGATGTATTGAAATTCGTTGGGGAACGGCCGCCGGGGGACTTCCCGCATACGCTGGATCGCAACAACCCGATTACCGTCGGGCCGTATATGAACGAGCCGGATTACATCAATAACTGCTATCAGCAGTCTGTAGCGATGTACAATGCGGAACGCGTCTTTGAACGGATTGCCGGCGAATATGCCGAACTGACCGGACGCGAATATAAAATGCTGGATCTGTACCGGATGGAAGATGCCGAAGTCGCGGTGTTCCTCATGAACTCGGCATCTGAAATTATTAAGGACGTTGTAGACGATTTACGCCGTCAAGGTATCAAAGCCGGCTCGATCGCACCAAACATGATTCGGCCTTTCCCTTCAAAGCAAATTGCCGAAGCACTGAAGAACGTGAAAGCCATCACAGTAGGCGACCGCGGGGATTCCTACGGCGCTTATGGCGGCAATATGGTGAATGAGATTAAGGCGGCGTTGTTCACGCATGGCAATCATACAACAAAGGTCATCAGCCGGATATACGGGCTGGGTGGTAAAGAGTTTTATGCCGAGGACGGCCACCACTTCTTCCAATTGGCGATTGAAGCGGCGAAGACGGGCCAGGTCGAAGTTCCATTTGATTACTATGGACATACCCCGGGGGATCCGGAGAAAGCGCCTAAGCGGGTGCTGAATCCGCTGAAGTTTGAGGACTTGAAGACCGGCCTGATTACGGTCACGAAGAATGAAGAAACCGGCAAGCTGGGCGTGCGTATTCCGCCGCTTCGCGCATTAACGAAGAAGCCTAAGCGGATTGCACCGGGGCATGGGGCTTGCCCAGGCTGCGGAATTTTCTCCGGTCTAGAGCTGTTCTTTAAAGGGATTGAAGGCGATATTGTGGCTCTGTTCCACACCGGCTGCGCGATGGTCGTCACGACCGGATATCCGTATTCATCCCATAAAGCGACGTACATCCATAACCTGTTCCAGAACGGTGCAGCTACGTTGTCCGGTGTCGTTGAAATGTTCTGGGAAAGAAAACGCCGCGGCGAACTCGACGAGCTTGGCCTGAAGGACGATTTTACGTTCGTGATGGTTACCGGCGACGGGGGCATGGACATCGGCATGGGGCCAGCAATCGGTGCAGCCCTGCGCGGTCATAAAATGATCATCATCGAGTATGATAACGAAGGATACATGAATACGGGAGCACAACTGTCGTATTCGACCCCGTTGGGTCATCGGACCTCTACGTCGAACATCGGCAAAGTGCAGCAGGGCAAAACGTTCCAGCACAAAGACACACCGCAAATCATGGCGGCCACCAACATTCCTTACGTGTTTACCGGCAGTGAGGCTTACCCGCAGGATTTGGTGAAGAAAGCAGCCAAAGCTCAATGGTACGCCCAAAATGAAGGACTTGTTTATGGTAAAATATTAACAGCTTGCCCGCTCAACTGGATTTCGCCGGACGATCAGGGCACCAACATCATCGATGCTGCCGTCAACTCCTGCTTCTTCCCGCTGTACGAGGTAGAGCATGGTCAAACGACCATTACGTATAACCCGGAGGAGAAGGGTAAACGTATTCCGCTGGCGGATTGGCTGAAGACGATGGGCAAGACTCGCCACTTGACGAAGCCAGAGAACGCCGATGCTTTGGCGGAATTCGAACAAGAAGTAGAACGGCGTTGGAAAATCCTTCTGGCTAAACACGAACACCCGTATCTCTAAAAACAGGCTGGAAGTGAGACGAACAAGATTGGAAGGGAAGCGGCCAAGCGCCGCTTTCTTTTGTTACACAGAGCATTCATCCTAAGCACATAAGTCAAATGGAAGGAGAGTGAGGGGATGATTTCATCCTTTCGAGCATTTCGTGTACACCAGGATGAGTCCGGGTTTCGGTCAGGGGTTGAACAGATTGACCTCTCGGCGCTTCCTGACGCCGATGTTACCGTCAAGGTTCATTATTCCAGCGTTAACTATAAAGACGGATTGGCAAGTATCCCCGAAGGAAAAATCGTTAAAACCTATCCCTTTATCCCCGG
>Ga0310836_100616_pt1 | contig 26364 bp, 23 predicted proteins | sample SM_ome_4_FD_201310 | JGI IMG/M metagenome (GOLD analysis project Ga0310836, IMG submission 201310) | Sorghum-adapted microbial communities enriched on stacked mutant (SM) sorghum from Joint BioEnergy Institute, Emeryville, California... ... | reverse complement strand
TTAAGTAATTGAAACGAAATTGTTTCGGGCCCCATAAAAGCATTCACCACACTTTTATGGGTTTGTTTTACTCGCACACATCGAGTGGTACTGTTCAGTTTTCAAGGAACTCATTCTTTCATGCATCGTCGCGTTTCAGCAGCGACTTTTATAATATATCACATACTCACCAACAGTGCAAGAACTTTTTTTATTTCCTTTTGTATCCTAATATGCACAAATTAACTATTTAGCGTATGAGCATGTAATATGTTATCATACCCAAACAATAAATTCAATACAAAAAAGGAGAAGTACCTCCGGCCCTCTCCCCTTTTACACCTTTACATGTTACACGGATTAGTATCGCACCTTCTTACTGTTTCTTTTCATTTTGATGCAAGGTCGGTTCGGGTTTGCCTATCTTCTGATTCACATAGCGGGCTGCGACAAACAAAAAGTCGGATAGACGGTTTAGGTAGCGAATAACGACAGGATTAACTTCCAGCTGTTCACCGACGGAAATCGCTTTGCGTTCCGCCCGGCGCACAACCGTTCGTGCAAAATGCAAGCCCGCTCCTGCCGGACATCCGCCGGGAAGAACAAAATTCGTTAATGCAGGAAGCTCTGCATCCCACTTGTCAATCATCTTCTCCAGATACTCTACATCTGCCTCTTCAATTTTCCACCCTACTTCTTTGCCAGCAGGCGTGGCCAGTTCGGCACCTATATGAAATAGTTTCGTCTGCACAATATGAAATACAGAGAAAAACTCCTGCCATTCATTCCCTTCAGGCATATGGGAAAACGCAAGCCCAATCGCCGAATTAGCTTCATCACAGGTTCCATATGCCTCAACGCGCGGATCATACTTAGGAACGCGCATACCGTAGACCAGACTAGTCTCTCCCTTATCTCCCGACTTTGTATAAATCTTCATACCTGTTCCCTCCCGCCATCTTTCCTTTTTATTAATGTCCCTCTTACCTTAATATCCTCGACGACAATCAATGACATTCATCATGTCCGACTCCGCCTCTTTATCATATGCAGTAAGGTTATGATGAAAAATCTCTAATGCACGCTCCATATAAAAAGGCGAACGTCCCGACATATGAGGTGTCACCAGGCAATTTTCCAACTGCCAAAACGGAGATGATTTCGGCAGAGGTTCTTCCGAGAATACATCAAGGACTGCCATTTTCAGCTTCCCTTCTTGAAGATGTGTAACCAATGCTTCTTCATCAAGGACCGCCCCTCTGGCAATATTGATCAGCACAGCACTTTCCTTCATGGCTTCCAACTCGGTACGTCCGATAAGGTTGCGGGTTTCTTCCGTCAGAGGCACGATGACCACGATATAGTCGCAACGCGGAAGAACAGTGAGCAAGTCCTTCTGCGCATACATCTCATCACACCCTGATTTTAATGTCCCGCTCCTGCTCACGCCCAGCACCTTCATGCCAAACACCTGAGCACGGCGCGCAATTTCCTCACCGATCGCTCCTACTCCGATGATCCCCAGAGTCTTACCGTACAGTTCTTCCACCCGAATACTGCGATCCCATTCGCTATTGCGCTGCTTCTCATACAGTTCATTCATTTTGCGTGCCACCTGCAGCATGACGCCAAACGTATATTCAGCCATAGGGATTTTATGAATTCCGCTCGCATTCGTTACCAGTATGCCGCGATCAGCTAATAGCGACAGAGGCATCATGTCCACTCCTGCACTTAGCACTTGAATCCATTTTAGTTTTTGCATTTCCGGAATATTCTCCGGTGTCAAATCTTCCCCGTATGTAACCAATATATCTGCATCCATTACATCAGCTTGCGCTTCTTTCATCGAAGCATAAAAGTGAAACTGATGGTGAGGATATGACGTTACCAATTTCTCTTGATGACGCCCACTCATTTTAGCCGTGGATATAATCTTCATTTCTTCTATCACTTCCTCTCCCCAGAAACAGGCCTACCGCTTTTTGGCAACCAAAATCAACTCAGAACTTTCCGGTCCAAATGCTCCTTTAGCAAAATCACCGTAACGCCCTACGACACTGAATCCTGCCAAGCGCAACAAATGATGCATCTCCGCCGGAAAAATGTATCGAATGTGAAACGGAGTTACCACGCGTTGTACAACGACGCCATCCCGGTCCGTACGTTCATACTGCCGGATAATCTCGGCGATTTGCTGAAAATGATCATAGCGTGTATAGTCCCAGACCACCAACCGATCATCGCTCCCTGGAATCGTGTAAATTCCGCGCGTCGAACTTTTTTCATCCTGTTCATATAGATGCTTAATTGTCGGAACAAACACATTCAACCCAAGCAAGCCGTCGTCCGTAAGATGCTTTCGCACTTGACGCAGCGCAGCCATCTGATCTTTAACCGAAAGAAGATGCAAAAAAGACCGATACGGAATTATCACCAACGGAAATGTACGATTCAATTCAAATGTACGCATATCGCCATGCATAAATTGCAATTTATCGCTTACACACGCCATTTCTGCCTTAGCACGCGCTTTCTCAAGCATTTTCTCAGAGGAATCGACACCAACAACCTCCACTCCCTTGAGCGCCAGCGGAATGGACATCCGGCCGGTACCGCACGCCAAATCCAATACCGCTCCTCCTGATTGAAGCGCCAATTCCGTATAGAACGCTATATCGCCTTCCAATCCATTGGAAACGATGTCATAGTATTCTGTCCAATCATAATGAGCGACGCCCATACGCTGTCCCTCACCCTTTCGTCCAGGCTCCTGCCTCTTTCTGAATTACAGATTCTCCGAGATATACTGCAGCGCTTCATCTACGTGTCCATCCACTTTCACCTTGCGATACTCTTTCCTCAGGCGACCTTCTTTATCGATGATAAACGTCGAGCGCTCAATTCCCATGTATTCCTTGCCAAAATTCTTTTTTAGTTTATATACATCATACAACTTGGACACTTCGGCTTCCGTATCACTCAGCAGCAGAAACGGCAGATTGTACTTTTTAATAAACTTATCATGAGACGTCAAACTATCTGTACTCACACCTAAAATTACCGTATCTTTGGCGGTAAATTCTTCTGCTTTATCGCGAAAATCGCACGATTCCTTCGTGCAGCCCGGCGTGTTATCTTTCGGATAAAAATACAGCACTACATTTTTGCCTCGGAAATCATGCAGAGACACATTTTTCCCATTGCTTGCCGGAAGTGTAAAATCCGGGGCCTCTTGTCCAACCACTGCGTTTGCCATTATGTATTCCTCCATTCCCGTAGAATTTATTCCCCTTCATCTTATCAACTTTTGCCTGATAAAACAAAGGAAGGACATGCTCCTGTCATTAGGAACCTGCCCCCCGATAATGTTTAACCCCGTAATTCCATATCATGACACCCATCACGAAAAATACAACACCGATCACAGGCGTTAGCAGCGTATAAGAATAATACTCTTCCCGTTCCAAGAAATACGCCGCCGGATAAACTCCCACAAACGCAAACGGTAAGATCCATGTCAGCAGAAAACGGATAACCTTATTATAAATATTAACCGGATAACGCCCGTAGCTCTGTATATTCCAAATCATTGGCGAAATTCCCGTCTTCGAGTCGGAGAAAAAGCCGATGGCCGCAATGGCTGTATAGACGCCACCATATACCAGGGCACCGGAGACAACTAGCAAAATAAATACCAAAGGATCATACCATGAGATATCAATTCCCATATGCAGCCCGGCATATATCATAATTACGATGCCGGTCACCGCACCCACCAGTGATTGAGGATCCATCGTCTCTAGCATTACCTGAAAAAGATTGTGTGCCGGTCGGGTTAATATTCGGTCCATCTCTCCTTTGATAATATATTTCTCCTGGAATTCCCATAGATTGAAGAAGGTAGAAAACACCGCATATGGCACAAGAAAAAAACCATAAATAAAGATAATCTCATCACGGGTCCATCCTTTCAGCAGCGTCGTATGCTGAAAGACAACCAGAATAAACACCAGATTCGTAACCTGAAATATAAAATCCGAGACAATTCCGTTTATAAAATCCAGACGATAAGCAAACCGCATTTTAAAATATTGTTTAAGATAATCCCAAAAAAGCGAAAGATAAAACACAAAATCCCTCCTTGCCCCGTGCACCGCATGAACACCTATCCATCTTAATGGTATGCTTTACGCCCGGCAAGTCAATATGCGAAAGAGATTTCCGTGGGAAATACTCGCTTATGCTAATTCAAGCCATAGAAAATCTGTCTTATTGGCGCCCTGCTTCTCACTGTTATTGGATTCCAAGTACGGAAAGCATTTCTTCCGTAAACAAAAACGGAATATCCGATGTATAAACGTTCCATCCTCCGGTCGCTGGATTTTTTTTCAGCATAACAACGCCTTTAATTGTCTGCGTGTTCTCCAAACTTTCTTCGCCTTCTTTGCTCGCTTTGAGATGATATTTTACCCCGTCCACTTCCACGACGGCAATCCGGTTCCATTTACCGATGACTTTGGCGTTTAATGTACCTTCACGGGTAACTTCCACATTGTATCCTGCTTCTTTAAACTTGCGAAGTACGGCAGAGGTCAGTTCACGGGTCGCTTTATGGTATCCTATATAGCGGCTGTCGCTGATTTCTTTTAATCGCGTCAAATCAAGCGCCTGCAACGCCCGCCCTTCCTCTTCCTCGCCTGTTTTTACGGCTTCAAGCAAGGTTTTATCCGACGGTACCGCATTCTCCTCTAAATACAGCGCATTGGATAGCATCACCATTGCTTCGGCACGCGTTGCGTATTCGAATGGCTTAAAAGTTCCATTCGGATACCCGCTAATAATCTTCACCGAGCTGGCTTTTGCCACTTCCCGTTTGGCCCAGTACGACCATCCGACATCTTTGAACGGTTTTGTGTTCGCTTCATCAAATGCTATCGTATAAGCAAACGCGCGCGTAATAAATGCAGCAATCTCTCCGCGTGTAATATTGCGATTCGGTCCGAATGTTGTCTCCGTTACCCCTTTTACAATACCGAGTGAACTGGCAATATTGACCGGCTTAGAATACCATTGATTCGGCTCGATGTCGGAAAAGGCGCGCGGTTCCTGCTCCTGGTCCTGCTTCAAACCAAGCGCGCTGACAAGCAGAGAAACGAATTCAGCACGCGTAATCTTTTTGTCCGGTTTAATTATAACCGCTCTGTCCCCTTCCACATATCCCTTCACAATTTCGGCATGGATTAAATCATACACTTTATCCCCTGCCCAATGATGCTCAATGTCTCTCGGCAGGTAACTGTTTACGTTACTTATTTCTTTTGCTTCTCCGGCGGTCTCAGCCGCCCATACCTGTTTTGGAAAAACACTTAAAGCACCCAGCGTCAAAGCCAGCATAATTTTACTTACGAAGGTATATTGTTTCACGTAAAAATTCCATCCCTTTCCTCACAGTTCTTCTATTGTATTTTTATAATTATGATAGATATAAATTCTTATCTCCTGCTCATACATATAGTTAGAAAGAGTTGCAATTATAGTAAGCTAGATTTTATACCTTAACCATTATTTTAAAGTAATAACAGGCCTTGTAACTATAGTCATATTTGAGTGTTAAATCCCATTTTTTACCTTATCCTAGTCGCTTTTAACCACAAATTTTTAAAAGAAAAAACCTATAAAGAAAAAGGCCTCCTTTATCGATAAAGGAAGCCTATGTCGGACATGTTCCGCATCAACCACCTTGAATGACTATACTTTTGCGGGCGTACCGCCACATCATCCACGCAGGAAGAAGCAACAGGATAACCCATGTAGACTGTACCAGCAACGCCGAATAAATCTCCTCGCCTTTCATTGCGCCGGTGAAAATCATACCGGGTAAATAGCTAATCGCCTGGAACGGAAGATATTTCAAAATCTCTTGCGCCCACTCCGGATAAAAGCTAATCGGCAAAATCAGCCCCGAAAATAAATCGACAATTACGCGTTTGGCTCTCATAATTCCTTCGTTATTATAGAAGAAAAACGTCAATAGCCCGGTAATCAGGTTAATTTGCGTATTAATTACGAAGCTCATCAGCAGACTAAACAAATACCAGCTCCATGTCGCTGCACTGTCAGGATACTGAATCGGAAAAATAAAACTGACAAGCAGCATGCCCGGCACGGAAAAAAACAGCAGACGGAACAGCCCTTCACCGAACCCTTGCATAAGTTTAACGGTTAGGTAGCTATAAGGACGAATCATCTCGATGGCTACTTTTCCTTCTTTAATATCCAACGCCATTTCCCGGTCAATATTATTGAAGTAAAACGCGCGGGCCATCCAGCTAATCGCCACATATGTAACCATCTGCTGCGAGGTTAAGCCTCCCATGCTTGGCTGGCCGCCGTAAATCGCGTTCCACAAGAAGTAGTACGCCCCAATGTTAATGCTATAAACGATAATGCCGCTATAATAATTCACGCGGTATGCAAGCATGGTTAGAAAACGAATGCGGATAATTTCCGCGTACATGCTAAACATTGACAATCCCCTCTTGATAGATATTGCGCACAATCTCTTCCGTACTTACCGCTTCAATGGAGATGTCTTTCACCTCATAACGGGAGATAATGCGGGACAGCAAATCGGAAACAGCGACATCTTCTTCGCCGAACAACGCACGAAAACGGACCGCGTTCTCTTTTTGCCATGTCACCGGCAGCGTGTCTGTCAGGCGTTCCAGCTCCTCTACTTCAGCCGGCTCTGTAAATTCAATCATGACCCTTTTCTCGCTGCCCCATGTCGTGCGAAGTTCATTTAATCCGCCGTCATAGATGATTTTTCCGCTATCAAGCATGACGACCCGCGACGAAAGCGCCTCGATGTCCGATAAATCATGAGTCGTCAATAAAATCGTTGTTCCGTATGTCCGGTTGATTTCCTTGAGGAAGTCACGAATTTTCAATTTGACCAGTACATCCAAACCGATCGTCGGCTCGTCCAAAAACAACAGCGGTGGGTTATGAATAAGTGCAGCCGCCAGTTCGCAACGCATGCGCTGACCGAGGCTAAGCTTCCGCACCGGCTTGGTTAGAAGCTCTTCGATTTCCAGTACTTCAATGACATGCCCCATATGACGTTTATATTCCTCATCCGTGAGCCGGTATACTTTCTTCAGCAGGGTAAACGATTCCTGCACGGCGATATCCCACCAGAGTTGACTGCGCTGGCCGAACACCACACCGATTGTCCGCACGAACTTCTCCCGCTCCCGATGCGGATCCATGCCGTTTACACGCAGATAACCGGACGTCGGCATCAAAATTCCGGTCAGCATTTTGATGGTAGTCGACTTACCCGCTCCGTTCTCTCCGATATAGCCCACAATCTCGCCGGGGGCGATTTCCAGGTCAATTCCGTCGACGGCCCGCATGGTGCGGTACTGGCGGTTGAATAAATCGCGGAATGCCCCTGCAAGCCCCGGACGGCTGTTATATGATTTAAACACTTTTGTGAGTCCTTTCGCTTCAATTCTCAGCATTGTACCTTCCCTCCGTTTTTGCTCCATCAGCTATCATACCGTTTTTGTTCATGGCATTAAAGTCAAACGGGTTAATTTTGTTTATATCCAGCTTCTTCTCCTTCCAACTTTCATCTATATAACGTATCTTTAAATATGGATACTATCATTTAGGAGGAATGAATCTTGGATTTCACACGCTCTGAAGAATTATATCATGAGGCGCTCGATGTCATCGTCGGAGGCGTCAATAGTCCTTCCCGCGCTTTTAAAGCGGTAGGCGGCGGCGCGCCTGTCACTATGGCGAGAGCGGAAGGCGCGTACTTCTGGGATGTCGACGGCAATAAGTACATAGACTATCTGGCCGCATACGGCCCGATTATCACCGGTCATGCGCATCCTCATATTACGGAAGCGATTATCTCCGCAGCAAAAAATGGCGTATTATACGGTACCCCAACACCATGGGAAACCATCTTCGCCCGTAAAATCCGCGAAGCTATTCCTTCCATGGAGAAGATTCGGTTCAACAATTCCGGTACAGAAGCAGTGATGACAACCATTCGTGTAGCACGTGCCTATACGGGGCGCAATAAAATTATGAAGTTTGCAGGCTGCTATCACGGCCATTCCGATCTTGTGCTAGTTGCCGCTGGTTCCGGGCCTTCCACGCTTGGCATACCGGATAGCGCAGGTATTCCGCAGTCCATCGCAGATGAAGTCATTACCGTACCGTACAACGATATCGATGCATTCGCCCAGGCGATGGAAAAATGGGGCGAGCAAGTGGCCGGCGTACTAGTGGAACCGATTGTCGGCAACTTCGGCATCGTAGCACCGGAAGAAGGTTTCCTGGAAGAGGTGAATCGTATCACTCACGAAGCCGGAGCACTTGTTATCTACGATGAAGTGATTACCGGATTCCGCTTTATGTACGGCGGAGCGCAAAACCTGTTAGGTATTGAACCGGACTTGACGGCTCTTGGCAAAATCATCGGAGGCGGCCTTCCGATCGGTGCATATGGCGGGCGGAAAGAAATCATGGAAAAAGTGGCGCCACTCGGACCGGCTTACCAGGCGGGTACGCATGCCGGAAATCCACTGTCGATGCAGGCTGGCATCGCTTGCCTGGAAGTACTTGAACAGCCTGGCGTCTATGAAGAAATGCATCGTCTGGGCAAAATGCTGGGCGAGGGTCTTAAGCAAGCAGCCGACGAAGCGGGCGTCCCTGTAACCATCAACCGGGTAGTCGGTGCGCTGGCTATGTATTTTACAGATAAGCCTGTGAAAAATTATAATGATGCCAATACGGCCGACGGCGACATGTTCGCCCGGTTCTTCCGCGCCATTCTTGAAGAAGGCATCTGTCTCGCTCCCTCTAAGTATGAGGCGTGGTTCATTACAACATCCCATACGGAAGACGATATCATTTATACAGTTGAAGCCGCAAAGAAGGCTTTTATTAAAATACAAAAAAAATAATAAATATGCAATGAATTTTCTCATCAAGGGTACAATTGTTAATTGTGCCCTTTTTGTATAGGCAAATATTATTAAATCCCAACGTTTTTGTCACATAATATGACATCTAAGGAAAATCGAAGGATAATTTTGATCATTAATGGAAAATGCGTATTATCATCCGAATATTTAAATACAATAAAACATTATTGTTCGCTTTTTAACTATTGTTATTTATATTCTAAATTATTCTAATTGTTAAGGTTTCATAAATAAAAGCGTTTTCATTTGAATAATTAATCAAATTGATATTGTAGAAAGTAACATTTCATGATATTCTATACTTACTTTTTTGACAGTTCTGTTTTGTTTTTCTTATCGAACTGTTTTATAAACGAATGTATAACGTTCGTTTTTTCTGGAGACCGACCTATACAAAGAAAAACGGTCTTTACTTTTCGTGTGAGAGACTATTGTTTATTAGGAGGTGAAGGTCAGTTTAGCTGACCGAAACGATGAAGAGAGCAGATTTCGGTAATTTCCGCAATCACCTGGCAGAAGAGCACGATAGCTGTGGCATTATCGCTATCATAGAGAAGAACGGAAAACCTCATCGCGATAATATCTCCAAAATTATCGACGGTCTTGTAAAGATGGAACATCGTTCCGGTTTCATCGACGGCGAAGGTGACGGTTGCGGCATTCTGAGCGACATCCCCCGGGAACTTTGGGCTAAAAAGCTCGCAGATGCCGGAAAAGCGGCTGAACTGGCATACTCCCCTTCTTTCGCTGTGGCCCATATTTTTATTCCGAATAAGGGCCATAATGTTGAGAGTGTAATGGAAGATATCCGCGGCATGTTCAAACAGGAAGGTCTTTCCATTGAACTGGAGCAGAGAAACGCCGTAAACAGCGAAGTGCTCGGCAAGAATGGTCGCGCCGACGAGCCTGTATTCTGGCAGCTCGCTTGTAAATATGAAGGACCAGCCGTTATCGAAAAAGCGTTATTTGAATTGTTGATTGCAATCGAGAAAAAGCATAATGTTCATGTCGCTTCCCTGAGCAATCATTCGGCTTCTTATAAAGTCATGGGCGCAGCCAACATTCTTCCGGAATACTTTTTGGACATCCAGGAGCCGGAATTCGCTTCGTCCGTAACGATAGGGCATAACCGTTATTCCACTAACACGCTGTCCAACTTCTTCCGCGTACAGCCGTTTACGATTCTTGGACATAACGGGGAAATTAATACGATACGTAAATTGGAAGATGAAGGCGATATGCTTAACGTTGATCTGGTAGACGGGGGCAGCGATTCGCAGAATATGAACCGTACCATTGAGACACTTATTCACCGTTATGATATGTCCCTGTTTGAAGCGCTAGAAATGGTTTTCCCGCCGATTATTAACGAGATGAAGAACCTGCGACCTGAACTGCAGGATTTATACGTATACTACCGTCAAACATGGGGCCATTATGCACAGGGCCCGGCCGGAATTGTCTCCCGTTACGCCAACGAGTGCGTATTTAGCGTAGACGCGCTGGGCTTGCGTCCAGTATGGATGGTAGAAAGCGAGACATCATTGTATTTCTCTTCCGAGCAGGGGGTTATCCCGGTATACGAAATGGTTAGCGAGCCGAAAGCGCTCGCGCCGGGCGAAAAAGTGGGCGTACAGCTCAATCCGGGCCAACCAGTTACAATTATTCCTCATCATGAGCTACAAAATATCGTGCTGGAACGTTCCAGCAAACGCGCTGATTTCACCGGTTTCCGCAGCCAGCTTCATTTTACGGAAACTCCTTTGGCTGCCAAAGCACCTCATGATGATATCAAAACGGTAACCAACCAACAATATGCCGCTTACGGATGGGAGCGTGAACACATCCAATTGGCAGAGCAGATGTCCACCAATGGCGCGGAACCGATTCGTTCCCTTGGGCATGACGCGCCTCTGGCTGCCATTGCGGATGTGCGGCAAAATATCGCCGATTTCATTAAAGAAAGCGTTGCAGTCGTTACCAATCCGGCGATCGACCGTGAGCGTGAAATGGAGCACTTCTCTACTCGCGTCGTGTTGGGCGGACGCCCTGGACTCTTCCCGCAGTCAGGTAACCTGACCAAAGCGCTTGAGCTTCCTTCCCCTTTGCTGGTTGAAGGAAAAAGCCTGCAAGAACTGGCCGATAAGCTTAATACCGTTTCACTTGAACAATTAATGGAGCATTTCGGGACAGAGGCACACATTCTGCCGGTATACTTTACAGATGGAGAGACGATGCCGCAAGCGCTCGATCGCATTGCACAAAGCACGGTAGAGGCGGTGAAGAACGGGGCACGTATTCTGCTGTTCGACGACAGCATGGCTCATCAGGAGAACCAATACTGGATCGATCCGCATCTGGTAATCTCCAAGGTCGATCGCGCATTGAAAAAAGCGGGATCAAGAGGCAACAATAACTTGCGCCGTCAGGCAAGCCTTATTATCCGCTCCGGTTCCATTCGCAACTTGCACGATTTAGCAGTAGCGCTCGGACTGGGCGCAGATGCGGTAGCGCCGTACCTGCTGTTTGCGACCGTTTTCTCGAAGGAAGGAGCGGCTTCCGTCGAAAATCTCTTTAACGCATTGAATAAAGGGCTGGAAAAAGTGATTTCCACCATTGGTATTCATGAACTTCGCGGCTATGCACGCCTCTTCTCTTCCATCGGTCTTCGTGATGAAGTGGCTGATGTGCTTGATATCGTTAATTTCTGCGGCAGTGATAAAGCCGGTACCTCGTTCGCCGAACTGGAAGCGGACAGCAAGAAACGTTATGAAGAAGCGAATGATGAGAAAGCACGCCCGGCAAAAATCTTCCATCTGTGGCCGCGTGTCTGGAAGTCTATCGGAGAAGTGGCCTCAGGAAGTCTGCCGTACGCCGATTTTGCGGAGAAGTTGTTGGAGCAAGAACGACAAAATCCGCTATCCATCCGTCATCTAACGGAGTTTAATGTGTCGAAAGCAAACAAAAAGGTAGCGCCGGAGCAAGTGGACGTCTCTATCGGCGAACACAGCCTGCCCTTTATGATTTCGTCTATGTCGTTCGGTTCGCAGAATGAAGTTGCATTCCGCGCTTATGCCGAAGCGGCAGACCAGTTGAACATGATTAGCTTTAACGGTGAAGGCGGCGAGATTAAAGACATGCTCGGCAAGTACCCGAGAACCCGCGGACAGCAAGTTGCTTCCGGACGCTTCGGAGTAAATGTAGAGCTGGCGAACTCGTCCAACCTGCTTGAGATTAAAATCGGGCAGGGTGCGAAACCGGGTGAAGGCGGACATCTGCCGGGCAAAAAAGTAACAGCGAAAGTTGCAGCGGCACGGAACGCAACGCTCGGGTCTGACTTGATTTCCCCGTCAAACAACCATGATATCTATTCGATTGAGGATCTGGCGCAGATTATTACCGAATTAAAAACCGCGAACAGCGAAGCAAAAGTGTGTGTCAAAGTGCCTGTTGTACCAAATATCGGCACTATCGCGGTCGGTATTGCCAAAGCGGGCGCGGATTTCATCACATTGAGCGGTTTCGACGGCGGTACGGGTGCCGCGCGTGTCCATGCGCTGCAGCATGTCGGCCTTCCGGTAGAAATCGGTGTAAAGGCAGCGCACACGGCGCTTATCGAAGCCGGACTCCGTGATAAGGTAGAATTATGGGCTGACGGCGGAATTAAAGGTGGCCATGACGTGGTCAAAATGATACTGCTCGGCGCCAACCGCATCGGATTCGGTACGCTCGCCATGCTGGCAGTCGGCTGTACGACATGCCGCGGCTGCCATCTTGATACTTGCCACGTAGGTATTGCAACGCAAATCGAGTCTGTCGAAGAAGCCAAAGAACATGGCTTGCGCCGCTTCGTACCTCGTGTATTTGATGTAGCAGTAGATAACTTAAAACGCCTCTTTACTCAAATTGGCCAGGAGGTACAACGCATTACTGCCGAGCTTGGATTCGAGCGTACACAGGACATGGTAGGCCGCGCAGACCTGCTTGTACAGGAACGCGGAAAAGAACAAATGGATTTGACGGCTCTGCTCGCAAGCGCCCCGTTCCCGCTGAGTGATCCGGCACGTGTCGAATCAAAAGTCCTGGTCGCTGTAGGTGCCGAAGGATATGAAGCACAAGACAATTATGCTTCTCCACATGCGCCGATTAACGAAACATTTACTAATGTTCTAAGCGACCAGCGTGTACTGGGCAGCCGCTACTCCGGCGCCCGTGTGAAACCGTATCTGGACGGCAGCTACGTAAATCTGCCGGAGGTATCTCTTACCTTCAAGAACGGGAGCGTGCCGGGGAACGGGCTTGCCGCTTTCAATGCGGAAGGCGTATCGATTCGTGTATATGGCGGCGCACAGGACGGTGTCGGTAAGACCGGCTTCGGCGGCCGTATAGCTATCATGAAATCGATGAATGCACATCGCCAATTTATTAACGGTTCTGTGGGCAAGAGCTTCTGCTATGGCGCCCAAAAAGGTCTGTATATTGTACAAGGAAATGCGGACGCCCGTGCCTGCATCCGCCTGTCAGGGGCTGATGTCGTCATCGGTGGTGAACTGCAAGAGCCGATTAACGATGAACTGGGCGGTATCGGTGCACGGGCCAATATCAAGGGCTTTGCCTTCGAGTATATGACAAACGGGCGTGCCGTTGTGCTGGGTGACCCGGGTCCATGGATTTGTTCCGGTATGACCGGCGGTACGGTGTATCTGCGTCTTCAGCCGGAGATGGGACTTGATAAAGCTGCAATCGAGCGCCGCATTGCAAAAGCGGCTAAAGTCACACTCGACTCGCTGAATGCTAAAGGCAAAGAAGACCTCGCCTACCTGCTCGGCGAATACATTGACGAGCTGGAAGCAAGCGGCCAACAGGAGAAAGCAGCCCAAATCCAGAAACTGTTGGATAACGTCGAACAGCACTTCATTATGCTGTCACCGATGAAAGAACAGGCCGATCCGTCTATCGCTACCGAATAATTTTTCGCGTATAATTTTCACCTGCAGCTCCCAATTATGCAGTGTGATTACCACCTATACGGCAGCCGTCCTTCTCCCAGGGGCGGCTGCTCTTTTTTTGTTGCTTTTTTTAGGAACCGTGGTAATATACATTATTAGCAAAGCTACTGTTTGGAGGAATTATGCGCGTCGGAGCACGTATTTTAAAGACAGGAATCGCCCTTATTCTGGCGCTGCTTGTCTGTCAATGGTTTGATTTAAAGCCTCCTGTTATTGCGGCTATTGCAGCTACGCTAAGTATTGAACCAACCGTATATCGTACGTTGAAAAGCCTGAAGGAACAGATGGAAGCCAATCTTATTGGTGCTATTCTGGGTATAACGGCAACATACTTTCTGGGTGCGGAACCGCTTGTCGTGGGCATCGTCGTGATGCTCGTCATCATCATCAATCTGCGCCTTAAGCTGGAAAGCAGTCTTGTGCTTAGCGTAGTAACTGTTATTGCCGTAATGGAGACGACGGAAGGCAGTTATCTTTACTTTGCAGGGAATCGTTTCTTGCTCACGGTTATAGGGGTCTTTTCAGCAGCGGTGGTTAACGCTCTGTTTATCCCTCCTCATTACGAGCGGAGATTATTTAAAGAAATCTCGGAAACAGGGGAGAAATTCTCCATACTGATGCGAACACTTATCCATAATCAGATGGAAGAAAAAGTATTCCGGGAAGAAAAGGATAAAATCAAATCCAATTTCAAAACGATGGACCAGCTGTACGATTTGTACACAGAAGAAGTCACCAAGCTGCGCAAGTTCACATACTCCGGCCAAAAAAAGCGGGTCATTTTTAAGCAGATGATGACGGTACTTCATAAGGAAATGGATATGCTGCGCACATTCGAGCGCCATATTTATTCTTCTTTCCAACCGGGACATCACCTTTTTCCGCTCATCCAAAGTCAGTTGGAGGCTTTGACGGAATATCATAAAAATATTTTGTTGACATATGACGGCATTTTAAAACCGCGGGAAGACTGGCATCTTCCGGACGAAATACTCCGGGAAAACAACCAACTGCTGCACAGCTTCATGACGCTGTACCCTGAAGTGAAAGATACGCCTGATCCAAAAGATGACGGACAATGGCGCCATTTATTCCCTGTAGTGGCAGAAATTCTTGAATACGCCAACCAGCTTGAGAGATTAAGCAAACTTGTGCACACATTCCATAATCACCAGGGAGAAGAAGAATAAAATCTATTGACATATTAACAATTTCAAACTATTATTAAACACAGACAATTTCATCTTTCTTATCACGAGAAGGCTGAGGGACTGGCCCTATGAAGCCCGGCAACCTGCTTGTGTCTTTTTAAAGACGGCGAGCAAGGTGCTAATTCCTGCAGAATGGATCATTCATTCTGAAAGATAAGACCGTGAAGTTCGAAGCTTTGAACGTACCGCTCTCTTTCTTTCAGAAAGAGAGCGTTTTTGTTTTTCCGGAAAGGATGAAGAGACAATGAGCGAATATATTACTGTCAGTTATCTAACCGAAGCGAAAGATTTATATAAAAAAGCCGAAGCCATCGCAGTAGGCATGACTGTCGGCAGTTGGACCGACCTGCCGCTCGCCCGTCAGGAAGTGCTGGCTCCTTACCTGGGCACAGTCGGCAGCGTAACGATTACAGAAGAAAAAGATGGCCTCCAGCAGGGTATCATCGCCATTCAATATCCGACGGGAAATATTACTCCCGATATTCCGGCTCTGCTGACTACAGTGTTCGGCAAGTTATCCATGGACGGAAAAATCAAGCTGGTGGACATCGACTTTCCTCCTTCCCTGCTGGCCCGGTTCCCCGGACCGAAATTCGGGATCGCGGGCATCAGAGAATTGGTGGACGTCCATGACCGTCCGCTATTGATGAGTATTTTCAAATCCTGCTTAGGCCTTCCGCTCGGCGAATTGGAAACACAGTTCGCGGCACAAATAGAAGGCGGGGTCGACCTGGTAAAAGACGATGAAATCTTCTTTGTGGACGATAAAGCACCGCTGGCCGAACGATTGGCCGCCTATAATCGAATCATCGAAACGGCCGGGCGCCCTGTGCTATATGCAGCCAACCTGACCGGCCCGGTGCACCAATTGGTGGATAAAGCAAAATATGCAATTGAACGCGGAGCTAACTGCCTGCTGCTGAATGTACTGCCGTACGGTTTCGATATTTTGCACCGTCTGGCAGAAGATCCGGACATTAGCGTACCGCTTATGGCACATCCTGCGATGGCCGGAGCTTTCTACGCCGCAGATGAATACGGTATCGCCTCTTCGCTCTTGCTTGGTAAACTGATGCGTCTTGCGGGCGCGGACCTAATTTTGTATCCGTCTCCGTACGGATCGGTTGCTCTGGACCGTACGGAAGCTCTCGCGATTGCCGAGCATGCACGATCATCTAACGGTGTACACAAATCCGCCTTCCCGGTGCCTTCCGCAGGCATTCATCCGGGCCTGGTTGCCAAACTGTATGAAGATTTCGGAACGGATGTAATCGTTAATGCCGGCGGCGGCGTACACGGCCACCCAAACGGTACGGCAGACGGGACCCGTGCCTTCCGTGCCGCCATCGACGCGGTTGTGCAGGGTCAAACGCTTGCCGAAGGCGCAAAATCAAGCCAGCCGCTTGCTCTGGCGCTTGAGAAATGGGGTAGCGCATAACATGAACAAACAGATTGTTATCTTTTGTGATTTTGATGGGACAATTACTGAGAAGGACAACATTGTCGACATCATGCGCGAGTTTGTTTCGGAAGAACAATGGAAGCCGATTGTAGACGACATTTTCGCTAAGAAAACCAGTCTGCGTGCCGGTGTGTACGACTTGTTTCAGCTTATACCGAGCACGCGCAGGCAGGAGGTGACCGACTTCGTATTGAACCGTGCCCGCATACGCGATGGATTCGATGATTTCGTCGATTACTGCCAGAAGCAAAACATCCGGCTGCTGATTACAAGCAACGGCATCGACTTTTTCATTGAACCGATTCTTGCGGCTTATACAGAGAAAATCGATACCATTTACTGCAATCGAAGCGACTTTTCCGGCGATAACATTGAGATTATCTACCCGTATTCATGCGACGAGCATTGTGATGTGGATTGTGGAATGTGTAAAACGACCATCATTCGCCGCTACGATAGCGAGCGCTATTTTAAAGTCGTTATCGGCGACAGCATTACCGACCTTGAAGGGGCGAAAATCGCCGATGCGGTTATTGCCCGCGACTATTTAAAAGAAAAATGCGAAGAACTTGGCATTGGCTATAAACCTTTTTCGAATTTCCATGACTGCATAGAAGCGCTGACTGATTTTATTACGCGAACGGAGGTAACCCAATGAGCGTATACACACACGAAACACGCCAACAGGTCTTTCAACAATTGGATAAAGTGAAATTGGCGTTTGCGGCCAGGGACTGGTTCCCTGGCACAAGCGGCAACCTATCCATCAAGATTAGCTCCTCTCCGTTGCTTTTGGCAGTAACGGCGAGCGGCAAAGATAAAACAATCTGCACGCCGCACGACTATCTGGTCGTGGACGAAAACAGCAAACCGTATGAGACAACCTCATTGAAACCGTCGGCGGAGACTCAAATCCACACGGCTATCTATCGCAATATTCCGGAGACAGGCGCCGTATTCCATGTTCATACAATTCCTAATAATATCATCTCTGAACTATACGGCGATCAGGGATATGTGACACTGCACAATCAGGAACTCATCAAAGGGCTTGGCATATGGGAAGAAGGCGCCGAAATTCGCATTCCAATCGTCGAAAACTATGCTGATATCTCCCGTCTTGCAGAAGAGGTGGAACGCGCACTCTACCCACGAGTGCCGGGTGTACTGATTCGTAACCACGGCATTTATGCCTGGGGAGGCAGTGATTTTGAAGCAAAACGTCACTTGGAAGCATTTGAATTCCTGTTCGCGTATCACCTGCAATGGCTACAAGTCCGCCATCTCGCTGGATCACTTGCAGGACAACAAGCGATTCAAAACACACATTCACTAACCTATCATGCAACCGGGCGACAATAATTCAATTACTATAAAAAGAAGATTCGAAAGAGAGGGAAAATAAAATGGCTTACATCACTTTTCATGATACAAACAAACAAATTGTTAAAGGAAATGAAGTCAAAGAATTTCTGAGTACACAAGATGTTATTTACGAAAAATGGGGCGTAGATCGTCTGGATAAAAAATTAAAAGAAAATTACACACTGTCTGATGAAGAAAAACAACAAATTATCGAAGCATTCCGCGCTGAAATTGATGACCTGAGCACGCGCCGCGGCTATCAAACAGAAGACATTGTGGTACTTTCAGAAGCAACGCCGAATCTAGAAGCACTGCTCGATAAATTTAAAGAAGAACATCACCATACGGATGACGAGGTTCGTTTCTGCGTAGACGGCCACGGTATTTTCACATTGAAAGGCAATGACGGACGCTATTTCGACGTTGTAATGGAGCCGGGCGATTTGATTTCCGTGCCGGCATACACCCGCCACTGGTTCACCCTGTGCGAAGACCGAAAAATCAAATGCATCCGTATCTTCGTCACACCGGCTGGCTGGGAAGCGATTTACGAAGAAACTGAAACAGCGGCAAATTAATATATAAATCGAATTTGAAGTTTCGACATTTATATAGTGGTATGAGGAATAGAGAAAAAGGGAGAAAAGCACGGGCAATTGTAAAGTGGGAAAAAGCGATTGCTTTTTCCTTCTGCTGATTCGTTGTTATCTCTTCTCCACTTTCTCTTCCCTCACTCCACGAACGAATACGGGTTTCTCATAAATTATTTTAAAGACTTTAACAAATCATCAATATATGATAACACTTCTTCAGAAGCTTTAGAAAGTAAACGCAAATGATTTTCAGCTTGAGGAATATCTCCATTCTTATATGATTCTGCAGCCAATCGTGCCTGCTCATGTACCTGTTGATGTGGAATATCTAATAATTCAAAGCTGCTATGATCTCCAATTCTTTCGCGGGTTGCAGCATCAAAATACCATTTACCCAATCGACAAACCTTATGGGAGGACACATCTTCCGGATGTACTATTTCATATCCAAGAATCATGTTATAAATACGCCATTTCCATAAAATATGGTCTGTCTTTGCTAACTGTAACAATGCCCTGGTAGACAACTTAATATTATTACGGAATACTTCTGTTCGCAGCGACTCTGTCATTTTACTAAGCTCGTACACAGTTTTCCCTGTATCTTTTCCTAACTCCCCAATCTCCTCTGTAAGCTGGCTAATAGATACCATACGTTGCGAGATTTCATCTATGGAAGCTGCTTGCTGTTGGGAAATGGCTGCCGTATTGCTGGTTGCATCGTTGATTCGCTGAATGTCTTCCGTAATTTCCGTTAAAATAGGGAGAGCTAATTTTGCCTCATCTACTCCTTTTTTTATAGATTCAGCAGTTATCGCGATAGTATTCGATACATCTGAAGAAAACACTTTTAAATCTTCCGCACTCACATGAACCTGATGTAATGAATCAACCGTGCTTTCTGCAAGTTTTCGTACCTCATCGGCCACTACGGCAAATCCGCGGCCATGTTCACCTGCTCTAGCTGCTTCAATAGAAGCGTTGAGTGCAAGTAAATTGGTTTGATCTGCAATACCCCGAATAATTTCAACGACATTGACGATAGAAGAAATATGCTTCTGTAAAGAAGAAAATTTATCAACAATACTTTTGAATTCTTCTTCCGTATGAACAATATCGTTAAGCGCCTTTTCAATTACCTGTTTTCCTTCTGTCGCTTTCAATACAGCCATTTCGGTTTTTTCTGCTACGGATGTAGCATTACTTGCAACTTCTATAATTGAAGCTGTCATCTCTTCTGTTGCTGCCGTTACAGTTTGTGTATCCGAATTTTGCAAATCGAGTTTCCTAATTAAATCTTTAATTTGCATAATTTCAGAATTTTTATCCATCAACCGTGCAATTCCTTCAGCTACTTGTTCCATAATCTTTTCAGTGTATACTTCAATTAATACTTGATGTTCGATATTGATAGCACGCTGTAACACTTCTGCTAATTGCAAATAGGTTGACGGCAAAATTGTTTTTTTAGAAAATAAATACATTTGCAAAAAGAAATGCAGTTGATTGAAAGCCACAATTAGCTTTCCTACATTATAACGTCTTATCCGAAGTTCATTAAAAAAAGGAATAATTTTATCTACATACTCTTTATCTCTTTTTTCATTAAAGAAGGTATAAAGGTATCGTTCGATTTCCTCGGTATGAATCTCCTGTTCTCCTTCTTCCTTCAACTCAATAAGGTATTTATGAAAAAGATCGACGGCTTCTGAGATTGATTCCTCTACGATTTCTCTCACTTGAGACAGAATATTTTCATCTTCTTCTGTAAAATGATTGTAGACCAGTGTATCTTTAAATCTTCCCTTAAATTCAATATTCGTTCCTCTTTCTGCAAGTTTCAGCGCAGAAATTTGAGGGCGGATACGTTTAAACATAAAATCCCTCCTTAATTCCCGAAAAAGTCTGACTGTTTAACGAGATTTATGAGAATTATCCAATTGTTCTTTAAAAAGCTTCTCTAATAGTTCCTTCACGTACGGATGTCTATAACCACTCTCATATTCAAGCCTGTACATTTGACTCCATAAAGAGTTGTATACCTGACGTACTTCGTGGGGAATGCACTCCCCAAAATGATGTTGAAGATGAATGAGCATAAATTTTGCTTTATTTCGCTCCTGTATATTATTCTGGCATTTCCCCATATCGATCTCTAATATTTTTTTATTGGCCTCATGAAGCAGTGTATTAATCATCTCTTTCTCGTTGCTAAATCTTCTTCCTTCATATACAAGTTTCTCATCTCTCATATGCCCCCTCCCCACTCAGCTATTTTTGTCATGTTGTTTATGTTGTTAATTCACGTAAAATATTTTACCACGCATTGTCAATTAGGACAATTTGATTATTTTTATTTTTATTTTTATTTTTATTTATAGTTATATTATACTAAATTTAATAATTTTTTTCTCCCATTTGTGAAATAGTTCATAAATAGTTTCATTTAATAATACGAGTTTAGTACATATTTTAATTACCATTGACTAATATTAAGACATTTCAAAATAGTAAAGCCATATTGCTAACTATATAAATATCAAGTTCATCTTTACTCTTCACTTTAATATCCTCTACAGATAGCTGCCCATTTTCCGACATCATCGATAGCAACACAAATGAAGTATTGGTGTAAAAAATAGATAACTTTGCGTATAGCACTCATATCTGTTATTTCTTGTTTTCATAGCTTCCTGAAAAACATGAGTGGGAGTATCACACGTTTCTGTACGTAAGAAAGCCTCATAATTTTCCACACCCAAATTAGTAAAGAGAATATAGGTGCTGATACAAATGATAAAAAGACCCATCACCTACCAGATTGTCTACTATACCTATCTTTCTCATAACTCCTTATTTCCTTTGATCTTGATCCCTGAATTGTTATCTTGAGGGTATTGCCAAACAAAATATTGTAAATATAAACCTATAAGTCCCCTTCATTTTTTACACGTTCTTCCTATCTAACAAAATGGCGATTTTGTTAGATACTCTTTTCGATAGGAAAATGGAATTCACCATAAAACCACCATGGCGTCTCAGCCGCAACCCCGACATGAAAATAATGGGAAAGATGGCTGACTTTTGTGGTATGAAGGAAAAGAGAGAAGAGAACGAGACAATGATTTCAATGGGGAAAAAGGCGAACGCCTTTTTCTTCCCCGGATCTCATTTCCTCTTTCTCTCCTTCTTTCCTCACAATTTTCACAGAAAACGACCATGGCGTCTCAGCCGCAACCCCGGCATGAAAATGATGGGAGAGAGGCTGACTTTTGCGGTACGAAGAGAAAGAGAGAAGAGAACGAGGAGAGGATTTTAATGGTGAAAAAGGCGAAGGCCTTTTTCTTCCTTAGCTCTTTTTTCCTCACTCTTCTCCTTCTTTCCTCACGATTTTCACAGAAAACCACCATGGCATCTCAGCCGCAACCCCGGCATGAAAATGCAGAGAAGAGCGGCTGACTTTTGCGGTACGAAGGGAAAGAGAGAAGAGAACGAGAGGATGATTTCAATGGGGAAAAAGGCGAAGGCCTTTTTCTTCCCCGGATCTTATTTCCTCTTTCTCTCCTTCTTTCCTCATGATTTTCACAGAAAAAGGAGAACTCAGGAGGAATAAAGATGATAGAACTAATCCATAAAAGAGACAAAAAAGAAATTGAACTATTATTCACTGGTAATATTGTTCTTGAAACGATTAATCGTACAGAACATATCCCTCATACATTAATTCAAGGAATTGAAACCGTTTTAATCAACTTAAAAAATATTAGCTTTATTGGTCATTTTACGGATTGTTCATGTTTGCTTCCACACGATCCAAATTCTGAACCGTAAACAACTTATAGTATGCCCCCTGCGCACTCATCAGTTCCTGATGCGTCCCTTCCTCTTTAATCGTTCCGTCTTCAATCAGCACAATTTTATCGGCATGCGTAATCGTTGATAAACGGTGGGCAACAATAAACGTTGTCCGGTTATGTGCCAGCCGTTCCAGCGATTGCTGAATCAGGTGCTCCGACTCCAAATCAAGTGCCGATGTCGCTTCATCCAGAATTAAAATACGCGGGTTTTTCAAAAATACGCGAGCGATTGCAATCCGCTGTTTTTGCCCCCCGGATAGCTTTACGCCCCGCTCTCCGATTTCCGTATCATATCCGTTCGGCAGCTCCATAATAAAATCATGCGCATTGGCCGCTTTGGCCGCCGCAATCATTTCCTCTTCACTTGCATTCGGATTTCCCATCAAAATATTTTCCTTTATCGAATCGCTGAACAAAATGTTGTCCTGCAGTACGATTCCAATCTGGCTGCGCAAACTTTTCATCGTCACATCCCGCACGTCATACCCGTCGATACAGATGCTTCCTTCCCTCACATCATAGAAACGAGGCAGCAAGCTAATCAACGAAGATTTTCCACCCCCGCTCGCACCAACCAGCGCCACAGTTTTTCCTGGTTCCACCGTCAGTGTAATGCCCTTCAGTACGTCCTCTCCGTCTGGTGCATAGCGGAAGTGCACATTCGCAAACGTCACATGACCGGCCACCGGCGGCAATTCGCGCGCATCTGGTTTATCTGCTATCTCATACTTCTCATCCATAAATTCGAACACCCGATCCATCGAAGCAAACGCCTGCGTTAGCGTTGTCGAAGAATTTACGAGACGGCGCAATGGCGCATACAAGCGGTCAAGATAGGCATAAAACGCCACCAATTCTCCAACCGATAAATTGCCATGAATGACCTGGTATCCCGCCACGGCAATCACCAACAGCGGTGCAATATCTGTAACCGTATTTACCACGGCAAATGTTTTCGCATTCCAGCTGGTATGTTCCAGCGCTCTAGTAAGGAACGTTTTATTCCGCTCATCAAACTGTACCTGCTCATGTTCCTCCAGCGCAAAGCCTTTAATCACCGGTATCCCCTGTACCCTTTCGTGAAGATGCGCCTGCAAAGACGCCAATGCTTGAGAACGCACACGGGTCAAATGCCGCAGACGTGAATAAAAATATTTCACAGAAAATCCATACAGGGGGAACATACAGATCGCAACAAGAGTTAACCATCCATCCATCGAGAACATGATACCGAGTGCAATCAAAAGCGTCACCAGATCCAGCCATATGTTCATCAGACCGGTATCCACAAAGCTTTTTGTCTGTTCGACGTCATTAATCACGCGCGAGATGACTTCCCCCGCGCGGTGATTATGAAAATAACGAAGCGATAGTTTTTGAATATGGTCAAAGGCCCGATTCCTTATATCGTACAGCACCGTATTCGACACAGACTGCGCCAGATACTGCCGCCAGTACTCAATAGGCCAGCGCACAATCGTAAATAGAAAAAAAACAATGGCCATAGCATACAGCAAATTTTTCATTTTATCATCCGCCGGCATTTTCGCAAGCAGAACATCATCCACTACGTATTTTAACAGCAGCGGCATAATCAACGGGATTCCGAATTTGATGATGCCTATGACAATCGTCAGTCCAATCTTTGTTCCATACGGCTTAACAAATACAAGATATCTTCGTATGCTGCCCAATTCCTCAGCCCCTTTCTGTGCCTCCCGCGGCTGAATAAAAAACTCCCTTTCTTTACGAAAAGGAGTTTCATGGATTTCGCAAGTGCAAATAGCGCTCATACCAGCGATCGACAAAACCTGGATGAAAAGGTCCTCTCCTCTCCTGAATCCAGGTGACGACCTCTTGCACTCCCTTATATACCATATCGATTACGTCTTGAGGGTACTGCATTCGCCGGCTGTGCAGCGCGAACTCTTCTTTATCCAGAATGGTATAGCTCATATCCGGATAGACCTTCACGTCGAGGTCATAGTCTATGTACGTTAGCAACTCGTTGCGCAAAGAAAACGGCGAGCCGATGTTGCAGTAATAATAAATCCCGTCTGTCCGAATCATTGCAATCGTGTTGAACCATTGCCCGCGGCCAAACGTACATATCGCCGGTTCGCGCGTTCGCCACTCCCGTCCGTCCGATTCCGTGACTCGGACGTTATCGTTGCCGCCAATGAGAACCGCGTCACTTAAGTGAAGCAGCAGCGTTTTGTCCCATGAACGGTGAAACGATTGATCATGCTTAAAGCTTTCGATGCGAAGCGGGGTTCCGGGTGACGTCATCACGCTCTCCTTCCTTCTTAATTATATAATGTATACGAACACTCCTTCACGCTCATTCTTCCCTTTTTTGGCGTGAATGAAGCAGACGCCCTCTATTCCGTATCAGGCGTTATTAACTTCTTCGATAAGGTAATATATTCCTTCACTTCATATCCAAGCAAGCTATAAAAAGGAAGGACCTTCTTATTATCCTGATTTACCATGATAAATACTCTTGTTACGCCTCTTTCTTTAAAGCGCTTCTCCAGCGCTTCTACCAGTTTGCGTCCGATCCCCCTACCCTGCAGCGCAGGATTGACGGCAAGCCGATAAAAATAGCCACGTGTTCCATCAATGGTTCCTACAATAACCCCGGCCACTTCTCCTTCGTACTCAGCAATCATAACGAGATCGCTATCCCAAGCCAATTGCTTCGCCAATGCGTCAAGCGTTTCCGTTTCCGTCTGCTCTAATCCTGTTTCCTGCCAGATGCGTGTGATGTGTACATAATCTCCTAAACGAAACGACCGTATTAACACGCCAACGTCCTCCCTGCTTTTCGTCTATCTTTTATTTTACACTACATAGTGTCAAATGTCGCTATTTACAGGGCAGGAAAAGCGCAGAAAAAGAAAAACCCGCCGGATACAGGCAGGTTTTCGGCGTTTATTGCTGGTTTTGGAGCAATTCGCGCCATTGCCGATACATATTACGAACAGCTTGTTCCTTCTCACCGATAATGACGTTTCTCTCCAGAATAAGCTTCTCCACGCGAACAATCGCCTGATCTACTTGGTCAAGGGCAAATACATCGATAGCATCTTCCTGAAGAAGAACAGCGCGACGATCGGCTAAATCCATTTTCATCCACTGATAAGCGGCAAGTATCTGGCGCTCCTGTCTAAGGCTATCGTCCATCTCCGCTTCCCAGGTCAATACTTCTTCAAGAGGATACATAACTTATTGCCCCTTCCTTTTTAGTTTTATTCACTAAGTATATTCACTTCTCTCCCAAGAAAAACCTTTCATTTTTCCTTAATTTTTTGAACTTTTTATGTCAGGAATGCTACGGCAACACTATGGCACAGGTTTTCTTTTCTCAAGAAGCAATTCTGTCCGCGTGATTTACGTATGAGCGGGAACGGCCAAACATCCGGACAACTCAATGATGGAGACAGCGGCCGTTCGGGTCCGCTCTCCCGCTTTCTCACAGATACGTTTAAAAATGAACAGTTGCGGCAAAAGTAAAAAGGGGAACGAAGCGGGACGTAATTTGGACGAGTTGAGCGGTGTGCCAATGGCAGAATGGGACATGAAAACATATTTACTATACTTTTTTATCTGTTTTGTATTGAATTCTAATATCAGTACGATATAATTAATTTTGGAAACAAATCCGTGTACAACCAAAAAGGAGGAGTTTTATTATGGCAAAGTTTGAATTACCAGCTTTACCTTACCCTTTTGATGCGCTTGAACCGCACATCGATGCACAAACAATGGAAATTCACCACGACAGACACCATGCAACCTACGTAAACAACTTAAATGCAGCACTCGAAGGACAAGAAGAGCTGGCAAGCAAAAGCATCGAAGATTTACTACGCAA
>Ga0310836_100611_pt1 | contig 26703 bp, 32 predicted proteins | sample SM_ome_4_FD_201310 | JGI IMG/M metagenome (GOLD analysis project Ga0310836, IMG submission 201310) | Sorghum-adapted microbial communities enriched on stacked mutant (SM) sorghum from Joint BioEnergy Institute, Emeryville, California... ... | reverse complement strand
CTACTTTCCTTCGTTCAACCTGTCCATGAGGTGGAGGCCAGAGATGCTCCTTTTCAGGGTCTGTGCCCGCATGGAAAAAATAATTCCGGCTTCTCCGTGCTTCGTTTTTTATCAAGATATCAGGTGCGAATGTTCTTCAAGAATAAGCAACTGTACGAATTATGCGGCAAGAGACTGCTTCTGGCCACATAAAGGTGTATCTTTCATCATCTTGTTCATGTCAAAATTGATTTGTTTACGAGCCAGCACAAACATAATGCGAAGCAGACGGCAGCACAGGGCAATCAACGACTGCTGCTTACGAAGCGGATTCTGCTGTCGGGTCGTATAATACACATGAAGTGCCTGAAATACCGGGTTTTTGGCGACCAGAGGTCGGATTACCTTATACAGAAGTGCACGAAGCCGCGGACGTCCTCGTTTCGTGATACGGGTTTTTCCTCGGTACTTGCCTGAACGATTTTCTTTCAGGTTCAGACCCGCCAGCTTTTGAAGTTGATGAGGGTGCTGGTATCGGGACAAGTCGCCAACCTCTGCAAAAAAGCCAGCAACCGTGACGATTCCCATGCCTGGAATCGTCAGAATATGCGCTACACCGGGAATGTCGTTGAGAAAATCTTCGATTTCCTTCATCACTTGTTCAAGCTGTTGCTGTATTACTTCGTAAGTTGTAAGTAGAGCTTGCAGTTCTAATCTCGCCATTTTTGTGCCTTCACGCAGGCCAACAGACTGTCTCGCCTGTTCTACAAGTTCATGAGCTCGTTTGGGCCGTAGTCCTCTCTTGATGATTTCCTTCCATGTGGTCAAAATGCCAGACACACCTGCTTGAAGGATATCTTGAGGCAGTGGAAAGCGTTTGAGCGTCTCCAATGCCGTTTTCCCTTCCCAGCTTGTAAACACGGTTAAGAATTCTGGAAAATAGCGATCCAGCCAGTTATGCACCTTGGCCTGAATGCGCTGAAGCTCGTTTGAGAGGTGGTCTCGTATTTTCACAGCTTCCCGCAGTTCAGCGTATACGCCGGTCGGGAAATAAGGGGCAGAGTACCGTCCATCTTTGACGAGCTGTGCAATCACGCGTGCATCTTTTGGATCATTTTTGGTCGGTGAATTATCATCCAGCTCTTTTGACTTTTTCACATGCATGGGATTGACGACCACAACCGGAACTCCGCGACTTCGTAAGAAAGCCGCTAAGGTCATCCAGTAATGTCCTGTTGGTTCCATTCCTACAATGACCTCTGTTTTTTCGTGTTCTGTCATTAAGCTTTTCATCCAGTGACAAAATGCATCAAATCCCTGGCGTGTGTTTGAAAAGGAAAAAGCTTTTCCGTACATAAGCCCACGGTCATTTTGTGCGCGTGCTACATGTTTGTGCTTCGCGATATCTACGCCTACAATCAAGGTGGATTCTGTAATTTGAGAAATGCGTTGGTTTTGTGTATAATTCATGGTGAGTACCTCCTCTGTTATTTCGAGGTCACGGCCGTGACACTCTGTATGTTAACAGGAGGTACTTTTTTTATCCAATCGTATTTTCATTCATTACAGGAATGCTCCTTTTTCTGTGAAAATCACGAAGAAAGAAGGAGAAGAGGGAGAAAAAAAGATCCAATGTAGAAAAAGACATTCGCCTTTTTCTACATTGAAATCATTGTCTCGTTCTCTTCTCTCTTTTCCTTCGTACCCCAAAAGTCAGCCGCCCTTCCTTTTCATGGCAGGGCTTGTAGTTAATTGGCCATGGTGGTTTTCTACTGTACACGATTGGTACGGTTAAAATATCGGGATAGCTCTCCGACACGTAACTGGTGCTGTTCCGCCATCTGCTCAAGCATGCTGCGAATAGCGGCATCCTGGCACTGAGACGCGCACCAGTTCAATGTCTTGCCCGTAATCTGCTCGGCCCGCAATTCGTCCTCAATCATCATCAGCTCTCTCACCGTAATTTGATTCATCTCACTCCACCTCCCCTGTCTCCCGTCTGGTTATTCTTTCGTAGTATTTTCCATTTTTACTATTGTATACACATGTTTGTGGCTCTTCGATCGGACCGGCAAAACATCCGGGTATCTCGAAGAGGGAGACAGTTGCCGGTCTTTTTCTCCCTTCGGGCCCCACGCTCCACACGGATACACTTTCCTATACTAACGAAAAGCCAGCGCCCGCAGGCCCTGGCTTTTTGTTTTTCTTATTTTACCATCATACTCTGGAAAAATTCGTCGCCCAGCATGTTCTCTCTGAGTGTAGGGCAATTGTTTTCTGCACACTGGATTGTCCAACCAGCCACTTTGGTTCCGCAGATCACCGCTTCTTCCAGCGGCAGACCGCGCACCAGACCCATTACCGTACCGGAAAAAAACGCATCGCCAGCACCCGAAGAATCTATCATCCGAACCGGGAACACAGGTTGGTGTCCGGCTCGTCCGCTGCGGCTGTCATAATACACAGCGCCTTTTTCCCCCAGTGTCACGACGATAGATACAAGGCCTGTACGCCTGGTAAAGTCGGCCAGCGCTTCCAATTGTTCTGCCGTCTCCATCAAGGTAAAGTCACGTGCCATAAACATATCGGCCTCGAAGTTGTTACAAATAAAGCACTCCAGACCATCCAGCAAATCGGGATGTTTTATGATTACCTCAAGGTTGCCGGGGATGCCGTAGACCGGACGCTCGTACTGCTTTGCAAGCTCAAGCGTCCGGCGAGCGATTGTTTCGTTTAAGTCAAGCTCCAGCACCACATGCGACGACATGCGGACAACTTCTTCCCCCTTTGTCTTGATCACCGTTTCCAGTACATCCAGAATCGGCATCTGGGAAATGGAGCCGGCCAGATTTCCGTTCTCATCCAAAATTGCAAGCCACATGCCCATTCCCTGCGCCGGACGGGTCTGTACATACTCTGTGCGAATCGAAGCCGCTTGAAGGCGTGCCATCACTTCCTGCCCGAGGCCAGACTCATCCACCGAGGATACAAAAGCGGTCGGAACATCCAGATTGGCCAGATTCTCCACCACATTACGGCCAACGCCACCATGCACAAACTGTACGCTGCCGATATTTCGCGTATCGGCCTGATAATTCTGTTTCGCGAACCCCTTGCAATCGACAAATATCGTTCCTATTACCGAAACGAATGCTGACATAAACTCAGTCCCCTTTATCCCTGTGTCTTTTTTTCGACACGCGTCCAAAAAAAGGCCGCCCAGGAGACGGCCGAACGCTGTCCGTTTCTCTTTGACGACCCTACTATATTAAGATTCCGTTAAAATTTCAATAAGAAATTATGTAGGAAACACATCTAAACAAACAAGCAGCACCACCACTGCGCTTATCATGATGACAGCCGTTTCCTTGCGGCCGTCCTTCTTTGTGCGAATTAGCGGCAATTTGACGAGCGGCGGGAACGGATGCAGGTAGCGTACGCCTGCCACCGTCAGCGTGTCAGCGAGCAAATGCGACAGATAGCCGGCCGATGCCGCAAGAAAAAGCCCTTTCCACTGCAGGGATGCCTCCGCATAGAACCAGATATAGCCCCATACTGCAAGCGCCCAAACCGTATGCGTATAGGTACGATGGGAAAAATGCGGCACTATGCCGATAAACGCTCCAAGCCCAAGAAGCCAGGCATAATCCGAATGCAGTATCTCATACGGAACCCGGTTCAGCACGAGGGCACGCTCACCAAACTGCAGATATACCGCTCCACCCATGATTACCAGGCCGATTAACGTAACCATCCACTTACGTGACGCATTGTCTCTCAACACGAAGCCTACACCAAGAAACAATAGCCCGATAAATGCAGTTAAAAATTGTCCGTTGCGTGTATCCGGAAAATAGCTTAGCAAAACCAAAATGACACCGAGATATCCGGAAAATAGACGGATAACCCGCAGCGGTCGATCCGTCAGCTTGCGCGTCAAAAGGCCATCCGCATCCAAATCCGGGATGAGAGCGGAAACAGCCGCCAACAATACCGCTGCGGCCCCGCCCATCATATCCGCCTCCGTGAGCTTGGCCACCGCCACGCCGCCGAGCGCGCCAAGCGCAAGATGGCTTCTGCCCATCATGCTTCCATCATCCTCTCTCCGAAGGGAATACGAAACAAGTAGGTAGATTTCATCGATATCCTCCTTTCTCTTAGCAACCTTTTTCTTCCCTGGATCTACTTTCCTCTCCCTCTTTCTTCATGATTTTCACAGAAAAAGAAAAAGGATGCTCATCATAGAACATCCTTCTTCTTATTATACCATTAGGGAAACTTTTATACAGGATTAGTGGATGCGGCCGATTATCTGCTGCTCCGCCATACGGACAAGGCGCTTGGTCATTTCGCCGCCCACAGAACCGTTCTGACGGGATGTGGTATCCGGTCCAAGCTGTACACCGAATTCTGCCGCGATTTCGTATTTCATCTGATCCAGGGCAGATGCGGCGGTCGGTACAATAAGCTCATTGGTGCCACGTGATCGGGTAGATTGACGTGTTATTTGCATGTGATAAACCTCCTGCATGGTTAATCTTGGTTCTTGTATAAAATTCCACCGTTAAAGGAAACTATACATAGAGTGACGTGGTAATTTATTCCGGACCTATCGCACAGAAACGCCGTGAGAGAGGCGGAGCAGTCGGTCCTTTGGCACCGCCTCGATACTATTTTTCGTCAGGTTTCTTATCAGCAAGGCCTTATGAAACGGTCGCTCTTCTCTTACTCCGAAAGAAGCATCGTAAAAAAGTCCTTGCATACGGTATGTGATGTAAGCAAGCAAACAAAATATTCAAACGAACCGGTCTGCGCAGCAAACGTATGCTCAATGAGCGTAAATAACGAGAAGGACATACCGAACAGTATACATAGATAAAGAAACAAATAACCAAAGTTGCATAGTAAGCTCATCCTTATCCCCTGCCCGCTTCTCAAATCCGGGATGCACTTAGGCAACCACTACTTTATATACTTATTTCGCTTCTTTTCCGACAATTTCCTCTTTTCTGTGAAAATCGTGAGGAAAGAAGGGAAGAGGAAAGGAGATCCGGAGAAGAAAAAGGCCCTCGCCTTTTTCTACATTTTCGAGCTTGTTCTTCTGCCTCCCTATCAAGTAATCAATCAGCTTTCCGATGATTCCACCTAAAACGACAAAAAATGCAGCCCAGAAAGAAGCAATATTCACGAAGCCGTCTCCTTCTTGGTACATTTTATGCAAAAGTAGTCATATTGACCTATATTTTTTACAACCTTCTGATAAAAATACAAGATTTTCTTCTCAACATTCTTTAGAATAAACAAGATAGCTATGGACTATTGATGCTTCCTCTCATACTATTTATTCAATACTATAAGAATGGATGGCTTGAAACACCGCACCATCTGGCATAGAAAAAAGAAATAAAACACTGTCGAAATTTGATATAATTTGCAGAACGATTTATTGATTTTTCTTGAAGGACTTTACATGATTTTGTCTAATTTTATGCAAGGAGAGAATACAGCATGGACTTTATTGTATTTGTTTTTTACTCTATCCCCGAAATGTTCTTACTGCTTGCGTTAACTATTACCTTTGCGGGCTATCGCTTCTATACATACAAGTCTAGGTTTATTTTCGCAGCTTTGCTTCTCTCATCTTTCTTCGAATGCCTGCGCATCTTTGATGTATCCATGTCTCTTCGTCTCATTTTGCAGCTGCTGATTTTTCTTGCAGTGAGCAAGCTCTTATTTAAAATCGCCGTCGTCCCCCTGGTCATTTCGACGGTTACGACATTGCTGCTCATTCAGATGTTCGAGCTTGTCGCACTTCAATCAGCCATGAGACTGCTTCATACAGACTTTCAGCATCTACAGGCTAACCCAATTCTATTAATGCTTTCCGGCTGGCCGATTTTACTCTTGTTGTCTTTCATTCTGTACCTTAGTGTAAAGCACCAGTTCTCTCTTTTTGGTGCAGGCCGGCAGTTAAGCAAATTTAAATTTCGTTCGCTTCGCTCCTATCTTACTTTCATGCTGTTTTACACGCTGGGAATCATTGCGACAAGCCTGGTCGTTAAGAATGAGATTACGTCAACGCACATCTTCTATTCCGTTCTTATTTTTCAAGTGCTCTCGTTTTTGATGATTAAAGAGATTATTAAGTCGCGGGTGCAGGAGACAGAGCTTACGGTATACAAGGAATCATTAAAGGATATCAATTCGCTGTTCACCACCATCCGCGCACAGCGACATGACTTCGCGAACCACATTCAAGTTCTCTATATTTTTGCCAAGCAGCAGGAACACGACAAACTTTTGCGTTATATCGAACAGCTGGTAGGAGAAATCAAATCGATTAATCAGGTTCTCGTTTCGGACAACCCTGGCTTAAGCGCACTGCTACAGACGAAGACAGCGCAGTTTGAGCAGGATAACATTGCTTTGAAAACGGAGATTGCATGCACATTAAGCGAACTTCCCGTTCCCGCCATTGAGCTGAACCAAATGATCGGGAATCTGCTGGATAATGCGGCAGATGCCATCAAGCTGGCGGGACACCCCACCGATGAAATTATCCTGCAGACTTTGGAGAAAGACGGTCAGGTACATATCAAAGTGCGCAATCACCGTCCGGTTATCCCGGAGCATCTCCAGCAGAAAATCTTCGAATACGGTTTTTCAACGAAAGCCGATCATTCAGGCATCGGACTTGCCATTGTCAACAGCCTCGTAAAAAAACACAAAGGAAATCTTATCTTAACAAGCAACGAGCAGTCAGGAACCGAATTTACCATTATCTTTCCCGCGAAAAAGGTGATGACCATTGAGCAAAAAACTGGCTGATTCCCTCGCCCTGTCGCTGGCACGGCACAGCGCCGTGCCGTATTCTCCGGCCGTGCTGTCGTACGGTCTGCAAATTCTGCTGAATGCGGCTATCAAAATCGCTTTGCTTTCACTGGTTGGATGGATGCTGAATATTTTGCTTGAATTGTATCTTATTGTTTTCTTTTTCGGCAGCCTGCGCATGATTACAGGCGGGGTTCATGCCCATACATTTAAAGGATGCCTAACCGTTAGTCTTATTTCTTTTGTTTTGCTGACTGTTTCGCTTCCCTTTACTTTTCCTTTTTTCATCCAGCATACTCAACTTGTTCTGCTCCTCATGCTTGCTTTCGGAAGTGCGCTTACATTCCTGTATGTCCCGGGCAAATGGGGCAACCGAAAATTTACGAACCAGCGCATCCGCATTTCTAAATGGCTGTCATTACTTTACTTGCTGGGCGTGATTACCGCCGCCTGGTATGCATCCGTCTATCCGGACGAAGCTGCCGCCCGCCCGTTTCTGCGCGTATGCTGGCTGGCGATGCTGGGGATGACCTGGCAATACATTCTGGTTACTCCTTTCGGCTATAAACTATTCCGCGCCGAAAGAAGCAACATATAATCAAAAAAGGAGATGAGCATGATGTGGGAAAAAATGAAGGCAAAAGCTTGCACAATGATGGCGTCCGTCGTGAGCCTAATCGCGTTGGCTGACATCGGGACAAACAGCTGGTGGGCGATCTATCAGCCAGAAATTCCTGAAGAACTGCAGGAGTAGTACGGTGCATCTGCCATGGAGGTTAATCCGAAAGAAGCGCTAAAAGAAATAGAGAAAATCATCGCGTTAACCCCGGCTAAAAAAATGGATGAATGGCTTGACGCCTACCGTCAGTACGAGAAAGAGACGAAAGAGCCGATAACGCTTTTTGAATGGATTTTGCTAAAAAATAAAAATGCGTAAAATACCTGCGTAAAAAGGCTGCCTGACATAGTATCTCGGCAGCCTTTTATATTTTTCTGTGAAAATCATGAAGGAAGAGGGAGAAGAGGGAGGAAAAAAGATCTAAGGAAGAAAAAGGCCTTCGCCTTTTTCTACATTAAAATCCTCTCCTCATTCTTTCCTCTCTTTTCCTTCGTACCCCAAAAGTCAGCCATCTTTCCCATTATTTTCATGTCGGGGTTGCGGCTGAGATGCCATGGTGGTTTTCTGTGAAAATCAGGAGAAAAGAAAGAGGAAGAGAGGAAAGGAGAGCCAGGTCGTTTCGCTAGCTTTCCTTCTGATGTTCCTTTCGTAATGCGCGCTGTGTAAAATATCTAGAGGCTACACCGTAACGGGGAGAAAACAAAAAACTAAGAAAAAAGAGAGCTCCCGAAACAGTAACCATTGCCCCTGAAATAGAAACATCAAAATAAGCGGCGAGATTGTATCCTCCTACAGCAGACAGTACACCCAGCACAATGCTACACCCTAACATAAGATGCAGGCGATCTGTATACAGATAAGCCGTTGCTCCAGGTACAACAATCATGGCGACCACTAAAATGGCTCCTACGCTCTCGAATGCGGCAACGGTATTCATGGAGACAAGCGCCATTAATATATAGTGAATCAATAGCACCGGAATTCCTATAGCCGCAGCCATCTGTGGATCAAACGAGGAAAGCTTAATCTCTTTATACAAGAGCCCAACAACCAGCAGAGAAAGAACAAATACGCCCCCCATCATCCATACGGCCCGCGGCATTTCAATACCGGCCAACGTCGCAACCTCCCACGGAACGTAGGCGATTTCGCCATATAGGACATGCTGCACATCCAGGTGAATATCTGAAGCATACATAGAGACAAGTACGACTCCTATGGCAAACAGTGAGGTGAAGGTGATGCCGATGGCCGCATCCGACTGCACCCCTCCCGTATGCAGCGTTTGAATCAGGAAGGAAGTGAGGAGTCCAACAATAGTTGCCCCTATCAGCATCGTCATTCCTTCCAAACTATTGCTTACCAAAAAAGCAACCACAATACCGGGTAGAACGGCATGGCTAATCGCATCCCCCAGCATGGTCATACGTCTCAGCAGAAGAAAGCAGCCGATAAAGCCGCAGGAAGCGGCGACAAGCGAACCAGTGGCCATTACCCAGAATGCGTGCGACATCATGCATCTCCTCCTCTGGAAGTAACAGCTTGATGACATTCAGTATAGGAAAGGTCTGCTCCGTATTTCACCTGTGGAAGCAGCACAGGATGGTTATGTTTTGTAAGCAGGAGTTTTAGCTCCTGTAGAATATCAGGCGATACGCAATCCTGTATCCGGTCTCCCTCCTGCTCCAACTTCACGCTGCCAAAACGTGATGGATACATTAGTATCATCTCATACAGCCTCTCATTTAGAGTAATCGCATACGCTTCATCGGCTCCCCGATCGGTTAGTGCCCATCTTTTGTTTCCCTGATTATCTTCAAGCATTTGCACCCAGCCGCGCTTCTTTAAGTAGGACAAAACACGTCTAGCTTGCCGGCTTCCCTGCGGTCGCAAATGATAAATTTCTTCTTCGCTAAATCCCCAACCGTCAGTCCGGATGCCCGATGCAGTTGTGTGTTCCGTCAAATCATACAAGGACTGCAAAATATTCTGAACAGCAACCCTGCGGCGCAGCTTCGCAGTATGCAGAGCCTTTGCCACCAATCCCTTGCGCGGAGCAAAAAACAGCGAGACGATAAACAGAAGAAAGGCCGACAGAACGATGACCGGTCCGGTAGGAAGCTGGGGCGTAAATCCGCTGAGCAAAGTGCCCACGATTCCGGAAGCCGCACCGAAAACTCCGGATATTATCACCATTCGGTGCAGCCGCTCCGTCCAATAACGGGCGGCGACCGGCGGAATAATCAGCATCGCGGCCATCAGAACCACACCTACGGCCTGCAGCCCGATAACGACGGTCAGTACAATCATCAGCATTAAAACGGTACCTAAGAATCCCATGGGAAAACCGATCCCCCGCCCGAAACCCGGATCAAAACAGAGCAATTTGAACTCTTTAAAGAGCAGGAATGAGACAATAATCAGGAAAGCAGCCACTCCCATCATTACCTCAATATCAGCCTGGACAAGGGAAGCCGCTTTTCCGAATAGAAAAGCGTCAAGACCACTCTGATTCGCTTTTCCTGTCTGTGCAATTCGGGTAAGTAGCACGGTTCCGAAACCGAAGAAAACCGATAGCACAATCCCCAGGCTGGCATCCGGCTTGATTCTTGAATATTTGGAGATGAGGCTGATGCACAACGTGCCCAGCAACCCCGAAGCGGTGGCTCCCACCATGAAAAGACCGATGCTTTTTTCTCCGTACAGCATATAAGCCAGGCAGATGCCGGGAAGCGCAGCATGAGCAACCGCATCGCCAACCAGACTATGCTTGCGCAGCAGCGCAAAGCTGCCAAGCACCCCACTGCTAATGCCCAATAGCATACATCCGGTTACCACCCATCTCGTATTTGGATCAAATAGTAAGGTAAGCAAAAACTCCATTCTGCCGCCCCCTAGCTTTTTATTCCGGCCGAAGGAACAAGTGTTTCCGTAAATGAAAGGCGGCCTCCGTATGCCTTCTGCAAATTTTCACTCGTAAACACTTCCTCTGTCGGGCCAAATGCGATTTTTCTCAAGTTAACCAGGAGAAGCCAGTCAAAGTAATCCGTCACAGTCTGCACATCATGGTGGACGACAAGAACCGTCTTACCTTGCTTCTTCAATTCGTTAAGGAGCGAAACGATGGCTCTTTCCGTCGCCGCATCTACTCCGACGAATGGTTCATCCATGAAGTATACACTTGCGTCCTGGGCCAGTGCACGGGCGAGAAAAATACGCTGCTGCTGTCCGCCGGATAACTGGCTAATCTGACGGTCGGCAAAGTCACTCATCCCTACTTTCTCAAGACATGAGAATGCAAATTCCCGATCGGCAGCACGCAGCCGCCGAAACATGCCTGCATGTCCGTACCTGCCCATTAGTACCACATCAAGCGCACTGGTAGGGAAATCCCAATCAACCGACTCCCGCTGCGGAATATACCCGACCAGCTTCCGTTGGATTTTGTAAGGTTTTCCGTAGATGCCCACTTTTCCGGAAGCAAGCGGAACGAGACCCAAAATACCTTTGATTAATGTAGACTTACCTGCTCCGTTCGGCCCCATAATCCCAATTAACTTTCCCTCAGGTGCTTCAAAACTGATTTCGCGAAGCACCGGCTTTTTATGGTACGCAACCGTCATATTTTCTACGGTAACAGCAGACGTCATTTGCGGTTCCCCCTTTATTTCAAAGCTTTCACAATCGTATCGACATTATGGCGGACCATTCCGATGTACGTTCCTTCCTCCGTACCCGCTTCGCCCATCGCATCCGAGAATAGTTCACCGCCGACTTTTACGTCATGCCCCTTTTCCTTCGCTCCCTGAACAACGGTTTCAATAGCTTTAGGCGAAACACTGGACTCTACAAAAACGGCTTTTACCTTCTTCGTTACCAGAAGATTGACTAAATTCTGTACATCCCTCAGCCCGTACTCGGCGTCCGTGCTAATCCCCTGCAAGCCTACGACTTCCATGCCGTATGCATCACCGAGGTAGCCAAACGCGTCATGAGCGGTAACGAGGACACGTGACTCTTCAGGAATCGATTGAAGTTGTGTACGTGCATACCGGTCAAGCTCCTCCAGCTTCTTCAGGTACGCCGCCGCATTCTTTTCATAATCGGCTTTGTGGGCACCATCCAGCTCAATTAACCCATCACGTACACGCTCGACCGCCTGCATCCATAACTTTACATCAAACCAGATGTGCGGATCGTAATGCCCATCGAATTCTGGCGGCTCACGCAGCACTTTCTCCTCAATTTTTTCGGAAACAGCAATGGCCGGCTTCTGGCTCGCCATCCGAACAAAAACATCCGCCATCTTTCCTTCAAGATTAAGGCCGTTATAAAAAATAATGTCGGCTTTCTCTAACTTGGCAATGTCTCCCTGTGTCGCTTTATACAGATGCGGATCAACTCCCGGACCCATTAATCCTTCCACCGCTACATGCTCGCCCCCGACATTATGCACAATGTCCGAAATCATTCCGATAGTCGCTACCGCTTGAATTTTCCCGTCTGTTTTTCCTTTCTCTTCCGTTCCCTGTACGGTCTTTTGCGGTGAACATGCCATCAGCATACCGACTATAAGAAAGAGAATCATACTCAACAAAAAATTTTTTAAAAATCACTTCCTCCAGCCTCCTTTTCTTTTTGCATGATCTTTTGTTTTCCCTTTATCTAATTATGTTTCTCTAAGGAAAAAGTTGCGAATTAATTAAAAAAAATAATCCTTGTACAATTATTTTGCATTAGGGAAAAACATAGCGCAATAGTATTTTTTTACCAAAGTAAGAGGCTTGACCAATAAAAGCGAAAAATCATATAGAGTTTACACAAATATAAAAAGAGCCACGACAAGCGGCTCTTTCTGGATTCACACATAAATGTGCGATTACTGCCAATAGAGAAATGTATATTCTTCTCCGTCATCATGATCTTCTTTGACCGATTTCACATTTTCGCCCAGAATAAAATCTGAAGGACTTACTTCCGATTTGTCGTTCAAGTATTGATTTTCGCCGGGAGTGAACCGGTTTGTAAGAAGCGAATCATTGTCTTTTTTCAGCTTTTTGTCCATATTTACCATCCTTTCTTAACGGTAGGATTTCACAAGCAAGCATTTTCATACGTTCACTAATCCGAAAACGAGTTATGATTCATTCAAAAAAGTTTGAGTATGTAACCACTCAAATTTTGTGTTTTCATAAGAAAAAATATTTTTGTTGTTATATTAAATGTAATATGCTATAGTTAATTAACAGTTAATCATGTATTGAAGCCTATAATTCACATGTTATCAGGGGTTATATTTTCAGTATATATATGGCTCGTGATAATATGTGAATTTTTATTTTTACAATAAAATATTAAGTAACATATTACAATAAACTTTTGGAGGTTTTTTAATGAATACTGGTACGGTAAAATGGTTTAATGCAGAAAAAGGATTTGGGTTTATTGAAAGAGAAGGTGGAGATGATGTATTCGTACATTTCACTGCTATCACTGGCGATGGATTTAAATCTTTAGAAGAAGGTCAACGAGTACGCTTTGATATCGTACAGGGTAATCGTGGCTCCCAAGCTGCAAACGTTGTTAAGTTATAAAATCATAACAAAAAAAGATCATACTATAAATTTATGGGTTCAAGCTGTTGACAAATCATGTTAACAGCTTTTTTTGTTACTAAAATGCATTTACTAAATAAAGGAGAGGTTACTGTGACCAAATTTAGGAGAGGCGGTTTCAAAAACGAGAGCGGTTCGGAAGTAATACTCAGACGGGTCTACTTGCTCGTTTCGATCGAGACGTTCTATCACGGAAGCCGGTCCATGCCGATTGATAAGCAAATAATTGCCACCCCCATCTCAACCGGGTAATTATTAGGTGTCGAATCTACTAAATACCTTGGAGAAGACGGTGGCAAAGATTATGTTGAATTACCTGGGAAATATGACAAGGATCACGGAAAACCACTGAAGCCTGTTCGCCGTCACAATCATCTCAGTGATTTTTCATAATACTTTTTATCAATTATTTAAATCCACAACCACCGTTTTTACTTGAGTAAAATCTTTTAGCGCCTCAATTCCGTTCTCTTTGCCGATTCCACTTGCTTTATACCCACCGTAAGGCGTTACCCAGCGAATATAACGGAATGTATTAAGCCAAACCGTTCCGGCTTGTAATTTCTTCGCCATACGGTGGGCTCTGGCTAAATCTTTAGTCCAAACACCTGCTGTCAATCCGTAAGAAACGTTATTCGCAATGGTGACCGCCTCCTCTTCATCTGAAAAAGGGATAATATTCACTACTGGACCAAAGATTTCTTCCTGAGCAATTCTCATTGTGGGTTTTACATCGACAAAAATGGTAGGATTAATATAGTAGCCTTTTTCCAAATGGGCTGGTCGATCCCCGCCCATAAGCAACCTGGCTCCTTCTTCTTGCCCAATCTGAATATAACTCATTGTTTTTTCCAATTGCTCCTTATGGGCATGAGGCCCCATATCCACTTCCTCTAGCGGACTGCCAACTGTAATCTTCATGGCCCTCTCTTTAAATCTCTCGACAAACTCCTCGTAGATATCAGCATGTACCAGTACCCTCGAACCCAATGTGCAGGATTGCCCAGTGTGGGCGAATCCATTGGCTACAGCAGATTCAAGGGCTGACTCCAGGTTCGCATCAGGAAAAATAATCTGAGGAGATTTACCTCCTAATTCAAAAGAGAGTTTCTTAATGTTACTTGTTGCCGACTTCATAATTTTTCGAGCTGTATCCCCACTCCCCGTAAATGAGATCTTGTCTACGTCCATGTGAGAAGTCAATCGTTCTCCGACTACTCCTCCGGTACCCGTCACAATATTTACAACACCAGGAGGAAATCCTGCTGCTTCTATCAACTTAGCTACTTCCAGCGCCGTAATCGGTGTAGATTCCGCTGGTTTCAAGACAACTGTATTCCCCGCAGCCAGCGCGACAGACAATTTCCACGTAAGGAGCGTAAGCGGCACATTCCAAGCAGTAATCGCTGCAACTACTCCTAACGGTTCTCGTGTTGTAAAAATATGCTTATCATCTTCAAAAGGAATCGTTTCTCCATGGATCTTGTCGGTCAAACCAGCATAGTAATACCACCACTGACTTAGAATATCTGCTTCACGGGTGGTAAAGCGTAAAGGTCTACCGTTCTCTTTCGTTTCGATACTACCCAGACGGTAAGCATGCTCTTTGAAAAGATCGCCCATTTTCCGCAAAATCGCCCCGCGCTCGGAAGTACTCATTTTTCGCCACGGGCCATTCAAAGCGTTACGGGCAGCTGTTACAGCACGATCCACGTCTACCTCATTCCCTTCGGGAACTTGGGCCCAAACTTCCTCAGTTGCAGGATTGACAACATTCATCATTTTTATTGAACTGCTTTGAACCCACTCTCCACCGATAAAGAGTTTATCATAAATTTCCATATCTATTCCCTCCCCCGTTTCTTGTGTATTGTCAAAAGTTCTACTTAAGAAAAGTAGTCCTTATAAATCGTGTCCAGTTGAAAATACAGTACCTTCAGCACGGAACAATAATATAGTTAAGTACGATTATTACTTTTTTCGAATGCCAACCTCAATTACCTGGCTTCCTTGTTTTTCTTTATTTCTTAATTTATATTCTTCTTCACAAAACCTTGAGAATAACAAATCCGGCATATGAATATGGGTTTCGGTCTGAATTTTTTCCATAATACTAAACTCACCCTTTGCTTACGAAACACCCTGACTGCCTTTTCAACGTCATATTTAACCTTGTTGCATCATACCCGTACTTTTTCAATTTTCAGTATATGGAACTTCGATTCATATCTAAGTCTTGGGCTGATTTGGATTAATTTCGATAGTAGAAGATTGTGTAGAGGATTCCAATCTTATTGGTAGCAGCAATCACCCTGACATTAATCGGAATGAAGTGAGTGCCGCCCAGTCGCGTAATCTCCTGCTCTTGAATGGACCATACCAGGTGAACCTGCGATTCAGGAGCACCCGGCGAACCAAGTAAGAATCAGTCCGCCAGCAGCCATCGGCTGACGAACTGTTTTCCCTACCTATTCTGGTTAGCCTAACGTATCGGGCATGACCTTTTCGCCGTAGATCTCCAGGTTACGCTTGACTGTGGAAAAGGGAAGTAAGCCCTGGTCAGCCCACCAGAACATATACTCAGGGTTTACGTCCTCTATCATTGCGTTCATGCCACGCCGCACATCGTCGACCGTTCCTGCATAGAGGTAGCTGGCTTCCTCCATCCTCTCTACAGTCCATGGGATCTTGCCGGTCTCTCCGGGCCGGCGGAAGGCCTCATAGAATCCGCTATAGCCCCAGAAGTTTTGCCAGCCATATCCAGCTACACCCAACTGGGCTTGATTCAGTGCATCCGCCTTGCTCGAGCCGAAGTTTACCTGGCGTAGTACCCCGATATCTTTTCCTAGCGGCAGGTTACGCCCCACCTTGGCAGCCTCATCTCGGTAAGCCTCTGCCATCCTGCGGAATTCATCAGGCCAGGAAGTAATAATGATAGGAGTGATCCCCTCACGCGCACAATGCCGAATCGTACTTTCGCTGAATGAGAAGGCTTGGAAGAGTTTTGGGTGCGGATCCTGGTAGGGCTTCGGTACCACCGAGATCTTTTTCAGGAGGTTGTCCGGGCCAATTTCACCTTCCGCACCAAACTTCTGTGTATAAGGGTACTCTGCCCACTCATGACCTTCGTGGGGATAAGGAAACTGGTAAAACTCGCCCTTGAAATTGAAAGCCTCATCTTTCCAAGCGAGCTTGAGGATCTGGTAGACTTCCTCGAATAGTCGACGGTTCATCTGATCTCGCTCGGAGGAATCGCTGGATGCCGTCTGGATGCCCAAATGCTGGGTCAACGTGTTGAACCAGCGCGTCTGATAACCACGGGCCATACCAACAATGGTGCGTCCTTTGGTCATCTGATCCAGCCAGGCAGTCTCCTGGGCCAGCTTTATGGGATTCCAGGCGGGAAGGACGTATCCAAGTGGTCCAACCTTTATTCGCTTGGTATGATTGGCTATATTCATGTACCATGAACTCGGCCCGCCCATCTCCATCCCTTCGGAATGCAGGTGGTGCTCGGGGAAGGAGATCGCTTCAAACCCCATGTCATCAGCCATTTTGGCCAGCTCCAAAACCTCATCGAACATTTGTTGCCACTTATCGGTGCGGTGCCCGATGGGGCGTATCCTTATACGCTCTGATTCCGAGGCAGGAAGTGCGGGCAAACAAAATAAAACATGTTTCACTGACAATCACTCCTTATTAGTATGTCCCGATATAAGGTTTGCATCGAATTTTCTTTGGTAGACAGCTTCATCTTCTCAGTCCTTTTGTACCGATTATCGGTATCATTTTCTTATATTCGGTATGTTAACATACTAATACACTGTCATTTTTTCTGTCAATACAATTATAAAAATATTCTAATTATTCTTATTATATAGAAAGTTAAGTTGACTCAATTGTTGAGCCTTACCGATTTTCTGGTATTTCATTTGGGTCCTTGACAATTTATAAAAAGACAGGCATATCAATACGGAAATTATTGAATGGCTAACGGAGCTAGCTAGTTGAAGAAGTATTTTATAGATTAGGTTAGAGGCATTATTAATTTCAGTTTAGCAGTCGCAATTACTTGTAACATAAACAATTGTCCAGCTATATTGACCAACTCAACTTTTTATTATGTATGCTCCCCTGAACATTTAAGCCAATTTTCATTAAAGAACATGTTGTCAGCCAGCAGGCGCGCCAATCTCCTGCTAAGAAACTACCATCTTCACGCCAAATTTTCCATCCTAAAAACTGGAATCTAAATCATTAAAATCTAACCGACTTTTTCCATGAATGAAAGTGTAAATTTTGCAGTTGTCATACATAAAGAAACAAGCTAAATTTGTTAATGATTCACAAGTAAGGGAATGAATAAAGTTGAATACGGTATCTACGTCTGAGATTGAGGACATGAAGCAACTTCTGATATCAATAGCAGAAAAGCATGATTTTGATTTTCAGCATCCCGATGTAATCATGGTTAGCCAACAACTTGATGCCCTAATTATAGAGGCCATGAAGGCACAGCATTCTTCTTAATAAATAAAAAAAACATTCCCCGGCATCTATATTCCAAACAGCACACTCTTCTACTGGCTTCCCGCTTTTGCTTGTTTGGCCTGATACCGGGGCTCATAATTTAGTGTGGTCTGTATCTCCAGACCCACAAAACCAATTTGCTTGTAGATACGAGCTGTCTCTAACGCTTGCTTTGCGCGCTTCGCGTTCTGGCCTAAAGTTTTGACCGGGGCAGGCCGCTTATTAATCACGGCCATCATTTCCCGATCGGTTATGCCCTCTTCTTCCATGAGTTGGTACGTCTTTAGCTCGCCATGCATACTCTCAAATATGCCGACTCTCCTCCTCAGCTACTTCGATTTCTATAGCTTGGATTTGTGTGTTCATACGAACACATGTAACTGTCTTATCCAGCTTATCAATGCGGTTCAACTGGGAAACTAAGCTCTCTAAGCAGCACACCATATGTCGCACTGTTGGCTTGTCTGGAATGAGCACGCGATACTTCATCCGACTTCTCCTCCTGGACATTTCATACTTTGGTTTATGCATGGACATACGCAGTATCCCCATACTTTTATTCTACTTGCCTTTTGTTTGTTGTCACAATTCCCAAGATCAATTTTATAGTCTAAAGAATGTCCGAGAACCTGATTTATGGAAACTATTTCTACAAATAAGCTATCCCAAAGCAAAAAATAGTTTTAGATTTTCAAATTTTTTAAGTCAGGGAATTTTATTTTTCTCTAAAACCAACCAATTCAATCTTGGTGTTGTAAGGCTATCTGCACACCCAAGCCACTATAGATAAATCCCATTATTTTCCCCTGCCAGCGCGCTATACCTTGATGTTGAGAGAGCCATTGGCCCAGGGAACCAGCAGTAAAGGCTAAAAGTGTGGTATAGAATATACTCAATGTGACAAAAGTTAGGCCGAGAACTAACAGTTGGATGATGACTTGACCATCTTCCGGCTGGACAAATTGGGGCAGAAAGGAGAGAAAGAACAGCGCCGTTTTGGGGTTGAGTACCTCAGTTAAAACCGCCTGACGAAAGGCTCGGTGGGAGTCAATACGCTGAACAGAAGGCATATGAATTCCCGCTGATTTTTCAAGAAACGCACGCACTCCTAAGTAAAATAGGTATGCTGCACCCAAATATTTTACCACCTCGAAGGCAAGCGTGTGAATCAAATCACCAACGGCAATGCCGATACCTGTATATATTCCAATCCTTCTTCCTCCGCTTATGCTTCGAGCCAGAGTCAACATTACAGCCGGTCCAGGTATTAGAAATAATGCCAATACAACCAACACAAACGTAATCATTGTCTTCCCCCTTGTCTTAGTTATATTCCTCTGTACGCAAAACACTCAACTTTCAAAAAAGCTATGGTCGTTTTCTGTATAGCCTTCCGGTCAATTTTCGACAAAACCGACATTTGCATGACGACTTCCCCTGCTTATGGTAAAATATTTTTACCAAGTTGCCAAGCAAGGGTTTACCCTTTCTGGACCGCGAATCCAGAGAGGGCATTTTTTTGTAACTTTGTTCTTCTATCCTCGTATTAGAAAGTGTACTAACTCCCTTTATCCATGCCCTTACTATTTACAGCCAGTAGGGGCGCTTTTTTTGTTCCTGAACCCCCCCTATTTTCACATACGTAAATAATACCATCAGTTAGGTAAAGGAGCTGTGACTATGAAAAATCAATTCTTTGTAGGCTGGGGGACATTAGCTCTTATTAACGCAGGCTTAGCACAAGGCAAAAATAGAACAGGACTAAATTGGTTTCTTCTTTCCTTATTTCTTGGACCCGTAGCTACTTTGATTCTTCTGTTCGTTGAGAAGAGATAGCCGCCCACCGGCTTTCTTTGCTCTATAGATGAGATATGCCGTAAGTCGGCCATGTTCCACAGAGAGCTTCCGGCCAGCCATTTCTGTTTGTGCAGCCTTTGCGGTGGGAAGGCCTGCAAGCAATGATTTGTCGTTGCGCCTATTTTCTGTAAAAATCATGAGAAAAGAAGGAAAGGGAAGAGGAAATAAGATCCAGAGAAGAAAAAGGCGTTCGCCTTTTTCCACATTGAAATCATCCTTTCTTCCTCTTCTCTCCTTTCCTTCATACCACAAAAGCCATGGTGGTTTTCGTAGATAATAAAATTAAACGAGACTCCTGCAGCTTTTCACTCGATCCTAAAAAGGATATACGGGTAACGTGGAATCCGTTTTAATGTCTTTTCTGTTTAATTCACTCTTCAAGCGTCATGCCATTTAACTTCAAATGTGCATGAAACATTTGGGTTGCGGATGGCAAATTTTGTTTTGGCGGCCATTCGTCCACTTTCCATACATTCGATTTTTTCAAAGCTCTAGAACAATGGATAAAACATTCTTCCACCTCTACTCCAATGCCAAGTAAAGGCGGCTCTCCGCTCAATTGCAACTTTTCCGAAATGTCAGCGGTTCGTATTACGCATGCACGTCCATTGATACGCAGCACTTCTTCCATACCAGGAATAAGAAAGACGAGTCCCACGTGAGGATTAGAGAGAATGTTTAACATCGAATCAACCCTTCTGTTACCGGGTCTATCCGGAATAACCAGATGATAATCATCAACAATATATACGAATCCTGGATGATCTCCACGAGGGGAAACGTCACACTTTCCTTCCTCATTACAAGTTGATAAGAATAAGAGTGGGGACATCGATATAAAATTCCTGCAATGTTCATCCATCCTGGTTATACTTTTTTTGACAACCGCTTCGTGCGGAGTGCCGATAAATTTTCTTAACTCGCTCTCCGAACTGATCGAATGCTCAAATATATTAAGATTATCCATTCATTGAATCCTGCCCTTCATCTACTGTAAAATCAACAGGTAAGCTATCCCTTACTGCTAAGGCCGATCTTCATGCTCAGTCACTTATCTGGAACAAATACAAACCAAACGAATGTATCCCTCAACTCCTTCAGAAATATTATACTCAATACGATAATTATTCTTTTACCATTAAATAAATAAAATAGGGCACCCCAATAACAGAGACAACAATTCCTACAGGTATTTCTACAGGTGCTAATAGATTTCTTGCCACCGTATCGGATATTAATAAAAGGAGTGTTCCAATTAATGCTGAAGTTGGTAGTAGCAGCTTATGTTTTGGTCCGACTAACTTTCTAGCTATATGTGGAGAAATAAGTCCTAAAAATGAGATAGTCCCTGCAACAGAAGTCGCAACTCCCGCTAAAGCAACCGCAAATAGCAAAAGTGTTCGTCTTTCTTTTTCTACTTGCACACCTAACCCTGTCGATAAGCTGTCTCCTAAATGTAAAACATCTAAATACCTTGCCTTATACATCGTTAAAACCAAAAAGATGATTATCCATGGCAGTATTGTTATTACATAGTTCCAATTGGTTCCCCATATGCTTCCTGAAATCCAAACCATTACCCTATTAAATTCCTGCGTAGTGAATCTAAGCTGAAATACAATCAATAAAGCATTGAATGCGGCGTTGATTCCTACACCTATTAAAATTAATCTTGTTGGATTTAACCCTTTCTTCCAGGCAAGCGAATAGATTAAAAACGCACCAAATGCGGAGCCAGCCAGAGCTACAACGGGCATGGTAAAAATAGTGATGTCACTGATCCCTTCATAAATATTACCGTTCATAATATATATATACATGACTACAGCTAAAGCTGCCCCCGAGCTGATACCCAGTATTCCAGAATCGGCCAAATCATTTTTCGTTATACCTTGAAGAATCGTCCCGGATACGGCTAAAGCAGTGGCTACCAGTATCGCCATTACGATTCTCGGGAGTCTCATGTTGAAGAGCACTATTTCTTGCTTTCTTGTACCTTGTCCCAGAATTGTTTGAATTACTTCTGACGGCTTGATAGAAAAAGAGCCTAGATTTAAGCTGACTATAAATGTCAACAAGATAATAATTACTAAGGTTGTGACCGTCCAAATAAACCTTTTCTGTTTGCCGGTGGCTATCATTGTAATTCTCAGCCCCCCTTTCGGACAAGATATATAAAGAATGGGATGCCTATCAATGCAGTCAAGGAACCTATCGGAGTTTCATACGGCTGATTAATCATTCTAGCCATGATATCACTGAAAACTAATAAAACAGCACCTATGACCAGTGAACAAGGAATGATATACCTATAATCCGGTCCCACTAAACTTCGTGCTATTTGCGGCACAATAAGCCCTACAAAGGCGATATTTCCGGCTACTGCCACTGAACTTCCGCTTAACAGTATAACAATGAGTATCCCTATCATTCTTATTGTATTCGTCTTTTTCCCTAAACCGATAGCCACTTCTTCTCCCAAACTCAATATTGTAAGGTTTGACGAAATAATGATAGCGGCAATCACCCCAAAAACACCTACAATCGACAACAACTGAACACCCTGCCATGTTGCAGTCGTCAATCCCCCGGCAATCCAAAAGCTCAATTGATGAGATAAATTGAAATACATGGCGATGGCTATTGCAAACGATATGAATAAAGTCCCGAGAGCCGTTCCCGCCAATACAAGCTTTACCGGGTCCACACCTTTTATGGATCTAGTGCTTAGAAAGTAAACCAGCAAACCACTGACCATTGCACCAATGAACGCAAAAATCATAAGACCTACGTGGCCTATTCCAGCCTGCATCGCAAAAGCGACCGAAACGGTCAGCGTAGCGCCTTGTGTAATTCCCATGATAGAAGGATCTGCAATAGGATTCTTGGTGACTCCTTGCATGATAGCGCCTGACACGGCCAAGAATGCTCCCACTAAAGCGGCGGCAATGGCTCTGGGCAATCTTACATCCCTTACAATTTCGGAGTCCACAGCATCTTTTCCCGTAAAGATACTGCTGATTACGGTCGATAAACTTATATCTTTAGCTCCTAACGAAATAGACAACCCGATCCCAAAAGACAAAAGAATGAGTCCGATAATGATTATGGAAGATGCAATAATCATTCGAGAGATTCTTTTTTCATCATATACATGTGTTGATTTATCCATTGTTATATTGCTCCTCCGGGCAAAAAGAAATATGGGCTGACAGAAAGGCAATCTCAGCCCTTCAGTCAACCCCGTATGATCGTCTTATTTCTTTGTAACTTCTTTTTTAATTGTATCCAATAGTAATTTTTTTCCTATTGGCTGATATCCTTGCGTAAAGTATGGCGTACTATTGAGAATCGTTGCCTTTCCGTCTTTCACTGCTCTCATTGACTTCCATACAGAACTGCTTTCCAGAGCTTTTTTATCAGCATCTGTTGCAATGACGATGATATGGTCGGCATCAATTTGAGACAGCCCTTCAATTGTGACAACCGGTAAGCTGATTCCTTGTTGCTTCGGCAGATTAACAGGTTTCTTCAACTTCATATCATTATAAAAAATTCCACCTATACCCGCATCCGCCAAAACGAAAAATTGACCGCCGCTTGCCAATACCGATAAATACGTTTGATCCCCATTCTTTTCAATGATTTGTTTTCCTGCTTCTTGAGCCTTTTTATCATAGTCGCTCAACCATTTTTTTGCGTCCTCTTCTTGCCCGAATAGTTTTGCAACATCCACCATTCTTGTTCTCCAGTCATTTGCATAATCTTTCATCATAACGACCGGTGCGATTTCCTTCAATTGATCATAAATTTTTGCTTGTCTCTCACTCATGATAATCAAATCCGGATTGGTATCCAGTATAGCTTCTACATCCATTGTATCTGACATGTTATATCCTACAATTTTGGCATCGCCCATTTTATCTTTCAGATAGTCCGGAAACTCTTTCGTGTTGTATGCATCTCCGTTTGCTGTAGCGACTGGAGTATGCCCTAAGATGACCAAATCCTCGCTGGCTCCTGAAATATCGGCAATACGTTTAGGATTCGCCGGGATTTTAACATCGCCTTTCAATGAGCTTACTACTCTTGTGTTGCTTTCTGTTTTCCCTTCTTCCTCTTTATTTGAACATCCAGTAAAAATAACAAATAAAAGTAATGTTGCTACGATGAGCACTAAAGACCTTCCTTTTTTCACTATTCTTTCCTCCCAGATTTTCTATCCGTGTGATTTTTATCTTTCAACAAATCATAAGTAAGACACACTGGTTTTTTCGTTCGAGGATCTTGTACAATCTCGGCGTCAATCTGAAATACCTTTTTTAATGTTTCTGACGTTATTACCTTCTCCGGCTCCCCTTCGCTTACGATTTTCCCATTACGCATCGCTACAATATAATCGGCAAATCTCGCCGCATGATTCAAATCATGTAAAACCATGACAACAGTACGGCCTTGATTTTTGTTTAATTCGTTAAGAAGCTCAAGAATTTCCAGTTGATGTGCTAAATCCAAATATGTTGTAGGTTCATCTAATAAGATTAAATCTGTTTGTTGCGCAAGTGCCATTGCAATCCATACACGCTGTCTTTGTCCGCCCGATAAAGCATCTACCGAACGATCTTTAAACTGAATCATTCCTGTTACCGTTAATGACCAGTCTACAATCTTCTTATCCTCTGTCGTTACTTTTCCAAAACCGCTTTGATAAGGAAATCGCCCATATGTTACCAACTCAGAAACTGTCAGCCCTGATGGTGTATCCGGTGCTTGCGGTAAAATAGCCATTTTTTTAGCAACTTCCTTTGTAGATTGTTTGCTAATGGCTTCACCATCTAAATAGACAATCCCCTTCTTTGGTTGTAAAATACGTGCCATTGTTTTTAATGTAGTGGACTTTCCGCAGCCGTTCGGACCGATAATCGTGGTAATTTTACCTTTAGGTATCTGCAAGTTAAGCCCCTCTACGATATTTATATTCCCATATGAAACATACAAATCTTCAGTAACTAAATTGGGCACTGCAATTTCTCCTTTTATTTTTGGTGAGCAACTTCAAAGCAATCACGCCATGTTGTATACAATTACATTACAAATATATTGATATTGATAATTGTTGTCAATTATAAATATCATACGTTTTACGGTTCTGGTGCAAATATAACGTAGAAATGAGCCTGTTCTACAATACCCGGTTAGCTACTATCAAAAAAACGATAACCAAACTTACCATCTATGGCTACACGCCAAAAAGTAAAGTGAACAAACAAAGAAAAAGACTGTATCCTTAAGTACCTTTTACTTTTGGAACAGTCTCTTTTTTACCCTATCTATGCTATTCTTACTCGGTTTATCTTTCGCCCATTTTCATTGTTAGATCCAATAAAGGAGAGATCGATTTCAGCAATAGCAATGGCTACTTCCGTTCCAATATCCTCTACTACCTGTTTTCCTTCTTTCTCAAAGAAGGCGTACGGCTTCCTTCATTTATTTAGCACAACTTTTTTAGTATTTTACCTTCTCATCAATTTTTGTCCATCGACAAAACGCTGTAAATATCACTCAATCCATTCACTGCATACTCCATTGCTGCCCCCCTCCTGTTGCTCAAATGCATACTGATTAGTGATATTGATTCTTAATATCATTCTACTAAAAATTTTGTGCTATATCAATAATGATAATCAGCCGAGAGCCATTTACGGAAAAATCAGTCGACATTTCCTACCGCTGCATTCCCCACAGATCATCTGTAATGCCAACAAAATTCTTCTAATGATCCTGAATTCTTCTATTTGAGATGAGGGAGTCAAGTACAAGTATAAGGAAGATTAAAAGCCCTCGTGCAACACCTTGCCAGTAAAAATTAATTCCTATCAAGTTAAGACCGTTAGCTACAATACCAAAGAAGAGAACTCCAATTAATGTTCCGGGTATGTTCGCATGGCCTTGACGGCTTAACGTACTTCCTATAAAAACAGCACCTATCGCATCCATTAAGTAATAACGGCCGCTCAAAGGTGTATAGGCTGTCAGCACAGAGGAACCGATCATTCCAGCCAATGCGCAAATAACACCACTTAATAAAAAGGCATAGATTGTATATCTTCCAATCGGCACCCCTGAAAGAGCAGCCGCTTCCTTTTGAGCTCCTAAAGCATATAAATGACGCCCAAAAATAGTTCTTTTAAGAACAAAATGAGCCACGAAAGCTGTTAAGAGGGCGAGAAGAATAGAAAACTTAAAATCGATCCGGCCTCCATCTTCTGTCTCCAGAACTAATAAGCTGCCGCGCCCCAAAAACTTGAATATTTCATCCATTCCCGGCAAATAAATTGGCTCGCCGCCTCTTGTGAAAATTTTTTCTATGCTTTCTCCGATAAAAAGAGTCCCCAGTGTTACTAGAAAAGGAGTAATCTTAATTTTGACAACAAAAAAACTATTAAAAAGGCCTACTGCGGCCCCTGCAACTAATCCTAAAATAATAGCTGGCAGCCAATCAAAGCCTTCCTGTAACATCATGACTGCAACCATAGCTCCAATGTCAAATGATACGGCTACTGAAAGATCTATCCCACCGCCAGCGACTACAAAGCATAATCCAATAGCCACCAAAGCTAATACTGCAGATTGACTTAAAATGTTTGCTAAGTTACTAATACTAAGAAAGGAGCCTTTCTGTCTGTTCAGAACATGGTGCTTTTTATATACGTAACCTTATTAGAAAAGGGGGTGCCTATAAAATGATCCCTAAAGAGAAAAAACGACGTAAATCCCCTAGTCGTCTATATTATTTTATTCGCCGGCATGGTCTTGATGATATTGATAAAAACGAACTCGAAACGTACTTTCCTACTCATAAAAAGAAAAAAAGAAGTTCTAAGTAAATATATCTGATACAAGCTATCGATAAAGAAAAAATTTAGCATACAGTGTCATCTCGATTATGGAAAAAGGAACTTTTGCAGCTTACCGAAAATTGTACCCTACATTGGACTTGCCCAGGGGACATCTACCGTTTCTGATTTAGAAAATGGGAATAATATAGTACACGACCCTGTCTTCACTTTCTTGTGGTACAAGCATGTCGAAACTCCCAGGGTTTCCCTCCTTACCTGGGGGTTTTATTTTTTACATAAGAAAAGTTTTCGGGCTTGATAATATAATGTATCTTTCTTGTACGAAAATAACGGATACCTATATGGTTGGATAAAATTTCAATTTACCAGTCAAACTACAAGTGTATCTAAGGAAAGAAGGAGGAAAAAAGTA
>Ga0310836_100595_pt1 | contig 27225 bp, 26 predicted proteins | sample SM_ome_4_FD_201310 | JGI IMG/M metagenome (GOLD analysis project Ga0310836, IMG submission 201310) | Sorghum-adapted microbial communities enriched on stacked mutant (SM) sorghum from Joint BioEnergy Institute, Emeryville, California... ... | reverse complement strand
AACGAGCGGCGAAAAAACTGGATAATCAAGTAATGGAAGCGCTTAAAAATGCCTAGTCATATGATCTGTGACCAGGCATTTTTTTGTGGTATAGGAGAGTATATGTCACTTTACATTGAGAAAGCGGTATATACTTTCCCTTCATTGTAATCAAGGAAAAACGTGCGAGGCGTGTGCCGGCCGTTGCTTTTTCCGTGTGGAGCGTGTAGCCCGAAGGGAGGGAAAGACCGGCAACGCCCGCGCGTTTTTCTTATCTGTTTTTATGTGTATGTTACCGGCCTTGCGTAGTTGGCCGTTGATTTCGTACAGGTTCCTGATGGGGAGCCTGCGGAACAAGGCGGCCTGCAATGTCAGCCAACTCTTCGGCGAATCCGGCTACAGGCCGGCCACGGCGAATATCTTCGTTCATTTCCCGGAGCCGCTGTACGATATCGGGATCGGCGGTTACCAAGGCACGGGCACCCTGCGGATCTTTTCGCATCGCTTCAGCCACAGAATATTTAATGGTGCCTACGCGTGCACGGTCAAGCTTTGCGTCAACATTAATGCCGACAATGGCGACCTTGCCGAAAACAACGGCGGTTGCTCCCCTTACATGAGGGACCTCCGCAGCCAGTCTGGCCAACCTATCGGCGGTCGCCTGTGCGTTCTGCGGCTGCGCCGATTCTGGTGCTGTTTGTTTCACGCGTTGTACTTCCGTTTTTCCCTGGGCCTCGGGTTTGGCCGGCGTATTCGGGCCACATCCGGCAAGCATGAGGACGGCAAGCAGTGATAGTGTGCGTTTCTTCATTCTGTCACATCCTTTCTCGTATCAACTGCACATTCTTTACCCGTAGTGTTGCGCAAAAGGAGGGAAGGCATACGTGATTTTTTCTTCTAGAATATTTTTTGTAACATACACTAACAACAAACCTCCATAAACCATAAAGTAAAGTAAAGCGAACGTATTGCCGATCATCCTTTATCCGCACCTCCGTAAGTTGCAAGCTTCGGCAAACGCTTTAGCGCGATTGCCGTTAGGATAAGCATCCATATACATTGCCCGGGAGGCGAGACATTGAAAAAAATCTATGTCTTAGATACGAATGTGCTGCTGCAGGATCCGCTGGCGATTTTCTCATTTCAAGATAATGATGTGGTATTGCCGGCTGTTGTGCTTGAGGAAGTGGATTCAAAAAAACGTTTGATGGATGAAATTGGAAGGAACGCGCGTCATGCGGCCAGGCTGCTAGACGGATTGCGTGCCAGAGGACATCTGCACCATGGGGTGGAGTTAGATAGTGGAGGACGGCTGCGCGTCGAGTTGAATCACCGGTCATTCGCGCGCATGCAGGAGCTGTTTCACGATATGACGAATGATAATCGCATTCTCGCGGTTGCCATGAATCTGCATACAGAAGAGCAGCAGAAAGAATCGCCGCGCGCCGTCATCCTTGTTTCAAAAGATGCGCTTCTGCGCGTGAAAGCGGACGCAATCGGACTTGCGGCGGAAGATTTCCTGTCCGACCGCGTCGTGCACGAGTTCTCCAATCTCTATAAAGGATATGCAACCATCCAGGTTCCGTTTGATACAATTCAAAAATTTTATGGTGCAGGGCCGTTCGAACTAAAGAACTTCCTGCCCAACCGAACGTTTTTGCCGAATGAATTTCTCATTTTAAAAGACGAGCTTGGGTCGTCTGCCTCGGCGATAGGCAGGATAAGCGGGAATGGAAAGCATTTGCTTCCGCTTATGTTTGGTGATGAAATTGTCTGGGGGGTAAAAGCGCGTAATGCCCAGCAAAAAATGGCAATGGAGCTTCTGCTTAATAAGGACATTCCGCTTGTCACCCTGACAGGAAAAGCGGGGACAGGCAAAACACTGCTGTCGCTTGCCGCCGGTTTGATGCAGACAGAAGATGAGCATGCATACAAAAAGCTGTTGGTGGCACGTCCGATTGTGCCGTTGGGCAAAGACATTGGATATTTGCCAGGGGAGAAAGAAGAGAAATTGCGCCCCTGGATGCAGCCGATTTACGACAATTTGGAATATCTATTTAATACAAAGCAATCCAGGGATTTGGATAAAATTTTGGCCGGCCTGGGCAGCATTCAAGTCGAAGCGCTGACATATATTCGTGGAAGAAGCATCCCTGAGCAATTCATTATTATCGATGAGGCGCAAAATTTAACAAAGCATGAAGTAAAGACCATTCTGACGAGGGTTGGTGAAAACAGCAAAATTATTCTGATGGGAGACCCGCAGCAGATTGACCATCCGTATCTCGATGAGGTCAACAATGGATTAACCTATGTGGTTGAGATATTTAAGAACGAAAAAATGTCAGGCCATATTACGCTTCAGAAAGGCGAACGTTCATCGCTGGCGCAATTGGCCGCCGACTTATTATAAGAAACGCAAATAGAAAGCTCCGCTTATATGGGTGGAGCTTTTCATTTTCGTTTTATAGGGAATGATGGTACACTAAGGAAAACACGACATAGGAGGCGAGGCAGGTGCGTATTCATACTTTTCCTCTAGGACCGTTGCAGACAAATTGCTATATTGTTACGAATGAAGAAACGAAAGAAGCTGTTATTATTGATGCGGGCATGCATCCAGGTGAGTTGTTGAGACAGGCGGCAAACTATCAGGTGCGTGCGATTTTGCTGACGCATGCACACTTTGATCATATGGGAGGATTGGATCAAATCCGGAAGAAAACCGGTGCTCCGGTTTATATTCATCATAGCGAGCAGGAGTGGTTGACCAATCCTGATCTAAACGGTTCTTCCCGCTGGCCGATGATTGGCGGGGCGATGACAGCCGAGCGTGCCGAATACGAAATAAAAGAAGGAGATGTGCTTGTCCTTGCAGGCTTAAACATCCGGGTTCTAGAGACGCCGGGGCACACACCGGGCGGCGTGTCGTTTTTGATTGATAATGAATTGTTCAGCGGAGATACGCTGTTTGCCCATTCGATCGGCCGGACCGATTTGCCGGGCGGCAACTATGAGCAGTTGATTCAAAGTATTCAGGATAAATTAATGCCTCTACCGGAAGACACACGCGTCTATCCGGGGCACGGACCGGATACGACAATCGGATTCGAAAAGCTGCACAATCCGTTTATTGCCTAAACATTGCGGTAATACTAAGTTTGTCACATTTTTTTCACACCGTGGGGAGATAAAAGCAACACGCAACTTAAAAAGGTTGTTAAACTAAGAAGTAGAATCTAACGCGAATAGGGTGTTTTGTTTTACTTTTACGAAAAGGGATGATGAATCAATGCTTTTTGGATATTCCATCGGAACATGGATGCTTCTTACGATCATGATTTGTTTCTCCGGTTCGGCGCTGCTCATCTGGTATGCTGCAAAATCCAGCGGGCAATTTGACGATGTGGAAGGCGTAAAGTATCGGATGCTTGAAGAAGAATCCGCGGTTGATGTACCGATTGATGCCAAGAGATAAGAGAAAGCATACTCGTTCGGAGTATGCTTTTTTATCATTCGTTTTCTGTGAAAATCATGAGGAAAGAAGGAAGGGAAAGAGGAAAGAAGATTCAGGGAAGAAAAAGGCGTTCGCCTTTTTCTACATTGAAATCACCCTCTCGTTCTCTTCTCTTTTTCCCTTCATACCACAAAAAGCCAGCCGCCCTTCTCTTTATTTTCATGGCAGGACTTGTGGCTAATCGACCATAGTGCTTTTGTTTAATAAATGTGTAGAATTAAGAAAAAAGAGAATGGTTTTTGAAGCTGGGGTGAGGTAGTTGGGATGAGCCACGAAGTTTCCTTGGAACAGGCCGAGCGGCATATTCGCCTGCTTCGCCTGCTAAATGAAGTGAATATGTATATTGCCGGGACAACGGAATTGGAAGCGGCGCTAAACTTTGTAGGAGAGACGATTCGGCGGGCATTTGGTGCCGGTACATGTATATCACTAGTGGAAGAAGAAGAGCAGAATTTACAGGTGTGGATGGACACGGATCGAAAAGAAAGTCGCTATTGTTACGTGTTTTCACCCGGGTCGGTGGAGTGGGAGACGGTAGAAACGCATAAGCCGCAACTGTTATACCCAAAGAAGACCGCCCTTAACCTTACACTTCTTCCGCTGCAGAATTATGGTACGCTCTTCCTGTTTCCGATTCGATACAAAGAGAGTTTGCAAGGCATATTATATGTGTTCCATGAGCAAGAAATCATGGTAGAGCCTTATTTGTTAGAGTTTTTAGAAGGTGTTTCCGCCCGTCTTGGTGTCGCGGTATACAACTGGCAGCAGCAAGAAGATTTGCAGTATCAGAGGCGTAAGCTGCAGCTTCTGTTCGATATGATGGCGGTGGCAGCGGATGCGGATAAAGATCTCGAAGATGTACTAGAGCTTGTGCATCGCCAAATTGCCGATACATTTCACTGGTCGCGAGTCATGATTGGACTGGTGGATGAAGAGAAGAGAAGAATCGTGCTGTCCAACACGACAGGCCCGGTAGCACCGGAATGGGCTGCATCGCTTACAATTCCGGCTTTATCCGGATGCGATCAAAGGCATGAAGAGGCGTTTCGTACAGGTTTGCCGGTTGTGGTGCAGGATGGACAGCATGATGAGCGATGCGGGGTTACTTCGCGCCTGCCTGATCTTTATAGCGCAGTCACGGTGCCCATTATGTACAAGGATAAGCCGCTTGGCATTATTTATGCAGATAACAAAGATTATCGGCGCTTTACTGATATGCAGCTGCAGTTTTTGATCGCAATCGCCCGCCAATTGGGAACGGTCGTTATGAACGTGCGTCAGTATGAGCATATTAAGAAGCTGGCGATTACCGACGGATTGACGGGGCTGCATACACGGCAGTACTTTTCAGAGCGATACGCGGAAGAGTATGCGAGCGCGGTACGGTATAATACGCCGTTCTGTCTGATTATGATTGATATTGATGATTTTAAGAAAATTAATGACACATACGGGCATATTACAGGCGATGAGGTGCTGACTGCGGTGGCCCGAGTAATTCAGCAGCAGGTACGGACATATGATATTGTGGCCCGTTACGGAGGCGAAGAGTTGATTCTCCTGCTGCCACGCACGAGATTAAATGACGCGTTCCGTATCGCTGAGAGAATTCGGGCATCGTTCCGTACGCTTGAGTTTCCTTTCCCTGTCACCGCAAGCATCGGTTTAGCCGTCTATCCGAACCATGCAAAAGACAAAGAGGATTTGCTGATGCTTGTTGACGATGCTATGTACCGCGCTAAGCATCAGGGCAAGAATCGTATTAAGATTGCACGCGGCAAGTCTAGCTAAAAACAGGTCGCATGCCGAAGGATTTCTTTTCTGCGAAGATGCTGAAACGTCCGTATGGAAGCGCCCGAACGGGAACCGCCAAACATCTGGGTGTTTCAGTGATGGAGACAATGGCGGTTCTTTCTTCCGTTCGGACACTTCCATACTGGGTAGAAAAGAAAAATATCGGCGCTGCGACCTGTTTATTCACGATTATGATGAGACAAAGATAAACACCACCTTGGGGTAAAGGTGGTGTTTAGGGGGAGGATTAGAATTTAGAGTTAAACTAATAGGGTGGGGCATTGCCCCTGGGTTTTACATATGGGATGTTAATTACATAATAAATCTCTTTTTAAACTATGTCAATAGTGTTAAACAGAAATTTTATACCGTAAAATTCAGCCGCTCTTCCCCTCATTTTCATGGCAGGACTTGTGGTTAATCGGCCATGGTGGTTTTCTATGCATGCTATAATGAAAAGAACGAATAGAGAGAGGAAGAGAAAACGTGGATGTGATTACAACCATTCAGCGGATTATCCGTAAAGCACCGGAGCGGATGATTCCGTTTCGCATCTATATGGAGCATGCCTTATATTCTCCGGAGGGCGGATACTATCAACAAGAGAAGCCTAAAGTCGGCAAGCAGGGTGATTTCTACACGAATGCCTCGGTCGGCTCTGTTTACGGAGAAGTAATAGCCGACGTGCTCTGGGAGATGCTCGGCAAATTACCTGGTCATAACAGTAAGACAATCGTAGAAATGGGGGGCGGAGCCGGACAGCTCAGCGCGCACATCCTCCGTTATCTTCAAGAGACGGGCCGACTGGCTGACATGCCGGAGCCGCTGCCATATATTATGATTGAAACGAGCGCTTACCACCGCTCGCTTCAGCAGGAAGCTCTCTCCGCTTTCAGAGAGGCCGTTGACGTGCGCTGGTATGAAAGTATCAAGGAGGCTAAAGCCGAATGGGGAGAACTGCATGGTGTATTTTTTTCCAATGAGCTTCCGGACGCATTTCCCGTTCACTTGATTGAATATCGTGACGGAAGCTGGCATGAAGTCTATGTGACAGAAGAAGAGGAGGGAGAGGAAAGACGCTTGTTTTCCGAGCGGCTTGGTCCACTCTCAACCCCGATGCTTGCCGATTATATCAAAGACGAGTGCATTCCTCCGTTGGAAGGCTACCGCACCGAGGTAAACCTGGAGAGTCTTCGTTGGATGGAAGACGTAGCAGGATGGCTAACCAGGGGCTATATACTAACCGTTGATTATGGATATGAGCGCGGTGTCCTGTATGCGCCCTCGCGAAAGAACGGAACCCTGCTGTGTTACCGTTCGCATACAATAAGCGAAGATCCGTATAAAGCCCCCGGTGAAAGTGACATAACGTCTCACGTGAATTTTTCGGCGCTTATCGATAAAGGTGAAGTATGCGGGCTTAAGACGCTGGGGTTTTATACACAACAGCAATTTCTGATGCAGGCGGGGATAGTGGCGCGTTTGCAGTCGCATACGGGAGGCGATCCGTTCCGCAATGAAGCTGCGAAGCGAAATCGTGCCATCCGACAGCTTATTGTGCCGGAAGGGATGGGACATGCGTTTCGTGTGCTTATCCAGGCAAAGGGAGTAGAGAGTACGCTAACCTGCTGTACACCCTGGTCATTGCAGATGTAGAGAACACAGAAGGAAAAGCAATAGATGCTAAATAAAAAAACGGAGGGGACGAAATTCCGCTCCGTTTTCGCATGTATTATAGGAATGAGGACAGCGTGTTTACTACAGCACTTGCATGCTCTCCGTCAAGGTTCTTCGGATAATCGCCGAAGAAAGCGTAGAACATAAAGCCGGTAAACGCTAACAGCAGGTAAGTCATAAAAATTGTCATGTATGTTCTTTCCGAAAGTTCAACAAAGCTCAAAGCCAGGAACATGCCCGTTTGAGCAAAGAATAACAGTGCCATTGCTTGCAGTCCACCCCATAACCCCATTAGCGCAATGACCAGGCAAAAAAATGCCAGTACACGATACATGCGTGCCATCTCTAATTTCCCTCCTTTTGCTGCTGTTCTAGATAAAACTGTAAATCATTCTTATTATAATCCAGTCATTAAAGCCTGTAAATGTAAAGGTTTGTCCATTGTATGACACATCAGGAAAGGCGTAACATTGTATAGTCGCAGGACTTACAACCTGCCAGCATAGAATTTTCTTCAATTAGGGAAATATTCTCGCCGAAGTATGTTTCGAAAATGCCAAGCAGCAGCGCATGATGCATCCGGCAGATGCTTTCCGGATTTTTCACGGCTGTTTCTTTGAATGTGCAGTTATACACGCGGAAACGGAGATGTTGTTCATCAATGAGTTCGATTTCCGGATTGAGTCCTTGAGCCAACACCAGGCGATGGATCGAAGCAATTTTTTCTTCTGTCTTCATTCCGGTAAAACCGACACGCTCTTTCTCGATTGCCTGTCTTGCAGCTTCATGGCCGAATTTACGCCCCATTTCATACAACGCTTTCTGTCCCGCCTCACCTAAAGAAAGAAGCGTTTCAATAGCGATATTAGCCAAAAGCTGGTAGTCACGCGGCGGGAACTGCAGGCTGATAACCTCATCAGACAAAGAGTACAAACGGCTAGGACGTCCGCCTTTTCCGGTTTTTTCTGAGGTGGAATTCAACAGGTTTACGTCCTCAAGTTTTGTTAAGTGCAGGCGCGCGACGTTTGGATGAATATCGAATTGTTCGGCAATTTCTTGCACGGTGACGGCACGATGACTGGACACAATGTATTGATAAATGGAAAAACGAGTAGGGTCAGCAAGAACGCTGGTTAATTTTAAGGTTTCATTTTCCATCGGGAGTCCCCCTTTTTATTTCTTATATCTGGGGTTAATTATAGTACAAATAAAAGAAAGGGTAAATGAAACTTTTGTAAACACTATTGACATAGAAATAAATGCAATAATATAATTAAGTTAATTAAAAGGTAGGAATTCCTATTCTTTATTCACTTTACATTTTTTATAAGCTATACATTTGTCATAGATAAATAACATTTGAATAGTTGACAAGGAGATGACCGGGGATGAGTGAGCACCATTTAACATTCTATACTTATCCAAGCTGTACCTCTTGCCGCAAAGCGAAAGCATTCCTGAAAGAAAAAGGAATCGAGTATGATGAGCGTCATCTGTTTAAAAATCCTCCTTCATCTGAAGAATTGTTAGAAATTATCAAAATGACTAACAATGGAATTGATGACATTTTATCAACGCGCAGCCGCAAGTTTAAAGAATTGGACAAAGATATCGAAGACATGACTGTTTCCGAGCTCTTGGAGATGGTGAGCGAGGAGCCGCGACTGCTTCGTCGGCCGATTATTTTTGACGGAGAAAACTTGATTATCGGCTATAACCGCACCGCCATGCAGGATTTGCTGGCATAGCGCCGTATATTGTTTTAAGAATAAGGACGACGGGCATTCCCGTCGGCTTTTTGTGTACGTATAGGAAAGTATATGTTGATTTACAGTTCTAAAGCGACATATACTTTCCCTCTATTTTGTGTATACGGGGGAGCAATTCCGATCTTTGCAATATAAAAAGGTTCTATCTTTCATTACATAAGTATGGTATAATAACTTACATAATATTGAATATGCTTGTTTTTGGAGGAGTCTGTCACCAGAGGCTTATCTATGTCTAAAAGGAGCCTGTGGTCACAGGCTCCTTTTTCTATTTTGTAACGGTTTTTTAGACAAAATATCATTATATAAAGAAGAAAGGCGGAGAAAATATGCTTATTTTTCAGTTAGCTATCATCTTACTTGCTTCTAAAATAGCGGGGGACATTAGCGTACGTTTAGGTCAGCCAGCTGTATTAGGGAAGCTGCTTATCGGGATTGTTTTAGGACCAGCGGTCTTAGGAGTGATAACGGATACAGAGATTTTAGGTGAGCTAAGCCAAATTGGTGTCATTCTTCTTATGTTTATTGCCGGTCTCGAAACCGACGTAGATGATTTTAAGCGAACAGGCAAGGCCTCTACTTATGTTGGGGTCGTAGGCATTATTGTCCCTTTAGCAGCAGGCTATCTTGCCGGTATGATTTTAGGTCTTGCCCCCCTGCATTCACTCTTCCTTGGCCTGTTGCTGTCAGCTACAAGCGTAAGCATCTCGGTTCAAGCGTTAAAAGAGATGGGAAAGCTCAATTCTAGAGAAGGAACAACCATTCTGGGAGCTGCGGTAATTGATGATCTTCTTGTCATCATTGCGCTGGCTTTCCTTATGAGTTTAGCCGGTGGTGATGTACATCTTGGAGCGGTTATTCTGAAGAAGGTAGTTTTCTTTGCCGTTGTTATCTTGCTTAGCTGGAAATTGGTCCCGTGGATACTGAAACAATTTGCTCCGCTTCGCGTTACGGAATCGGTCATATCTGCAGGGTTAATTATCTGTTTTCTTTTTGCTTATCTGGCAGAGTATGCAGGAGTTGCGGCGATTATTGGCGCTTACATCGCGGGGATTGCCATTGGTTTTACTGACTATAGAGACGAGGTTTCCGAAAAGATAGAAACCATAAGCTATGCCGTTTTTGTGCCTGTATTTTTCACCTCCATTGGTGTTGCTGTAGAATTTAGCGGGATTGGAAACCAGTTGGGATTAATTCTAGGTTTTAGCATAGTAGCTATTGTAACGAAATTGGTTGGCGGGGCCTTTGGTGCGATGGCGGCTGGATTCAACTGGCGAAACTCGCTGGGGATTGGCTCAGCCATGGTATCCCGTGGCGAAGTGGCTTTAATTATTGCAGGAATTGGCCTTGAGACAAGTATGCTTGATAAAGAGCTATTTTCAGTGCTTGTAGTGGTGGTTTTGGTTACGACAATTGTGACGCCTCCCATGATGAAATGGTTCTTTACGGATAAAGGCGCCGAAAAAGTGGGTGTTAAAAAGGAAACGTAAATCAAATCATTTACAAAAGAGAACGGTCCATGTACATGCTTTTAGTTGGGAGGGTGAACAACTGTGATATAATTACACCAGTGAAATGAACGGAGGAGATTATGCTTGCCAGACTCTAATTTAGTATTGCTTGTTGACGGAATGTCTTTATTGTTCCGCGCTTATTACGCGACTTCTTATAATGGATATATTATGAAAACTAGCTCAGGCGTACCAACAAATGCTATTTATGGTTTTGTGAAGTATTTTTGGGATGCCGTTCAGACATTTAAGCCTAGTCATGTAGTTTGCTGCTGGGATATGGGAAGTAAAACGTTTCGGAGCGATTTATACGTTTCCTATAAGGCGAATCGATCAGAACCGCCAAATGAATTGCTTCCGCAGTTCGATTTAGTCAAAGATGTAGTAAGTAGCTTTGGGGTTCCTAATGTTGGTGTAAAGGGATACGAAGCGGATGATTGTATCGGCACTTTATCTCGTTGCTATGGCAGTAAAGCAGATGTTAGAATTTTAACGAGCGATCGGGACAGTTTACAACTAATAAATGATCGTGTTCATGCGGTAATCATGAAAAAAGGGTTGTCTAACTATACTGTTTATACTCCTGAATTGCTAATGAGTGAAATGGGAATCACTCCTGAACAGGTTATTGATTTAAAAGCTTTAATGGGTGATCCGAGCGATTGTTATCCAGGGGTAAGGGGGATTGGAGAAAAGACCGCTTTAAAGTTGTTGAAAGAACATCAAACAATCGAAGGGATTCTAGAGAATATATCTTCCCTTTCCGCTGGACTTCGAAAAAAAATTGAAACAGATATAGACATGCTTCACCTTTCCAGGCAGTTGGCCAGAATTAAAACAGATGTTCCAATTACGTGCTCACTTAACGAGTGTGGCTGGAAAGTCGATTATGATAAGGTAAAAGAGCAATTTGAAGCATTGGAGTTCAAGGGTCTTACGAAATTAATTTTAACTTGAAAATACGTTGCTGAATTTGAGATTCACCGCCTGCTAAATAGGCTGGCTGAGTATACTATGTAAACCAAGTGAATGAGGGGAGAGAGAAGATGAGCACAGTTTTAATAGAAAAGCAGGACGGGATCGCTCTCGTAACATTGAACCGCCCGGAAGTCCGAAATGCGATTAGTTTTGAAATGGTAGAAGAGCTGGACGCATGTCTGGATGATTTATCCGCTGATAACGAAGTAAAAGTAGTTATTTTTACAGGTGCCGGAGATAAAGCATTCGTGTCGGGAGGAGATCTCGACCAGTTCCTATCAGTACGCACGAAGGACAAGTCTTATCCGATGCTTATGCGGGTGGCTCGTCTGCTTAGCAAGATTGAGCGGTATCCGAAGCCAACGATCGCCATGATGAACGGGGCGGCCATCGGTGGCGGCTGTGAATTCGCCACCGCCTGCCGTTTCCGTATGGCGAGTGACAGAGCGAAGATGGGATTCGTACAAATCGGCATGCACATTATTACCGGGTGGGGAAGCGGCACTCGACTTATGGAGAAAATCGGCACAAACAACGCGCTTACGCTGTTGTTGACGGGAGAGTTGTTCGACGCTGCATACGGTAAAGAGATTGGATTTATTGATCGTGTGTTTCCGCATGAGACACTGCGCGAAGAGGTGTTTGCCTTCGCTGCAAAAATTGCCGATAAACCGCTTGCAGGCATCGAAGCATACATGAAAGTCGCCAAAATGGTTGATTCCGGCCTGGCGCGCGACGTATGCATCGAAGAAGAGATTGATCTCTGCTCCTCGCTTTGGGGATCGGACGCTCATTATGGCGTAGTTCAGAAATTTTTGCAAAAAAAATAAAAGAAACCGAAAATCCCTGCGTTTAAAACTTTCAATGGCTGGACATACTATTTTACTAGAAAATCAGTCTATGAAATCTAGCAAGTGCATAAAAATAGTGATAACAAGGCAAATTGCAAAGTAAACGGAGGGATTCATATATGACGGCAACACGACAGGATGCATGGACACCGGATGATGATTTGTTGCTGGCTGAAGTGACACTGCGCCATATCCGCGAAGGAAGTACACAACTGTGCGCATTCGAAGAAGTAGGCGAGCGGCTCAGCAGGACGGCAGCGGCGTGCGGGTTCCGCTGGAACAGCACCGTGCGCAAACGCTATGAGGACGCGATTCAAATCGCCAAGGCTCACCGTCAGGAGCGGAAGAAAGCGAAGCGGAAGCTCAAAAGCGTAGCTTCTCTTTCCCTGGTAGAAGAGGCAAGTCTAGTAGAAGAGAATAACCAGACTAATGGAAAAGAAACGGTGGCTTTGCGGCATCAGGAGATGCAGGAAGAGCTTTCGTTCGATGTGGTCATTCGCTTCTTGCGCGGTCAGAAGGATGTATTCAAGCGTATGAAGCAGTTGGAAAAAGAAGCTGAGGATAGCCGCAGAGAGCTGGAAGAATTGCGCGCCGAGAATGAGAGTCTGAAAGAAGAGTTGTCTTTAATGAAGTCGAACTATCAAGTTGTCAATGACGATTACAAAGCGCTGATTCAAATTATGGACCGTGCGCGGAAAATGGCGTTTCTCGGCAGCGAAGAAGAAGTGGATGTCAAGCAGCGTTTTAAGATGGATGCCAACGGTAACCTTGAGCGTGTCGATTACCGGTAGAGTAAAAAAGAGGGACAGATCAGGGCAGGGCATAGGCTTTGCTCTTCTGTCTCTCTTTTTTTATACTGCACAATTAAAAAAATTTCGAAAGTAAAAAGGTATTTTTGAGCGTTTGTAGAAACTAATAAGATATAGCAACCTATTTTTACATATTGTGCATGAAAGGGTGAGCGAATGGAAATTAGAACGGTCCTCATTGCGAATCGGGGCGAAATTGCCCGTCGAATCATACGAACGTGCAAAGCAAAAGGAATTCGTACGATTGCGGTTTATTCCGAGGCCGATGCCACCATGCCTTTTGTGCGTGAAGCGGATACAGCGGTTTTAATTGGTCCGCCGCCGGTGGCGCAGAGCTATTTGAATATGGAAACGATTTTACAGGCCGCCAAAGAACATGGTGCCGATGCCATCCACCCGGGCTACGGCCTGCTGTCCGAGAATGGACGCTTTGCAAGACGGTGCGCGGAAGAAGGGATGATATTCATAGGTCCACGTCCGGAAGTGATGGAAGATATGGGCGCCAAAATTCGTGCACGCAGCAAGATGATAGAAGCAGGTGTGCCGGTCGTTCCAGGCTATAACGGCAACATTTTAGATGCAGAAGAAGCGTGCCGCGTCGCAGCAGAAATCGGGTATCCGGTCATGCTGAAAGCCAGCGCAGGCGGCGGTGGTATCGGGATGCAGATTTGCCGCGATGACGAAGAGGTTAGAAAAGCATTTCAATCTGCCAAAGGACGTGCGAAAGCATACTTCGGTAACGATGATATGTTTATTGAGAAATATATTGACAATCCGCATCATATTGAGGTCCAAATTGCCGGCGATGAGCATGGCCGTATCGTGCATTTGTTCGAACGTGAATGTTCGATTCAGCGTCGCCATCAGAAAGTAATCGAAGAAAGCCCTTCTCCTTTCCTCGACGAGACGACACGGGGTCTGATTTGTGACGCTGCTGTACGGGCGGCGCAAGCCGTTGAATATACAGGGGTTGGCACCGTCGAATTTATTATGGACGGGAATAAAGAATTTTTCTTCCTGGAGATGAATACACGCCTGCAGGTAGAGCACCCGGTCACCGAAGCGGTAACGGGGCTTGATTTGGTAGAGCTGCAGCTTACAATCGCTGAAGGGAAAGCGCTGCCATTTACACAGGAAGACATAACACAGCAGGGGCATGCGATGGAGCTTCGCATCTATGCCGAAGATCCGGTTACATTCATGCCGTCTCCCGGTACGATTTCCCGCTATGAGCAGCCGGAAGGTGAAGGGATTCGCATCGATGACGCAGTCGAGTCCGGCTCGGTGATTACACCGTTCTATGACCCGATGATCGGCAAGCTCATTGTCAGCGGCAACACGCGGGCGGAAGTGATTGCACGGGCTGAGGACGCGCTTGCTCAATATGCGATCGAAGGCATTAAAACAAACATCTCAATGCTTAGCGAGGTGCTCGGTGATGAGGAATTTGCCGCTGGTATATATACGACGCAATTCGTCCAGCAAATGAAAAGAATGACCAACAAATAGGGGGAAGAGAGCGTATGAAACAAATTGTAGCAAATATGGCAGGTACAGTAATCAATATATTGGTGAATGAAGGAGACGAAGTGCAGGCAGGCGCTGACGTCGTTATGCTCGAATCCATGAAAATGGAAGTGCCGGTAGCGGCGGAAGTGTCCGGAAAAGTAACCGCCATTAAAGTAAATATCAGTGATTTTGTCAATGAGGGAGATATATTGATCGAGCTTGAAGGATAAGGAGGTAGCATGATGGATAACCGGGTTACGCTCTTTGAAGTCGGCCCGCGCGACGGGTTGCAGAACGAAAAAGACAGCGTTCCTACTTCTGTCAAGGTTGAACTGATTGAGCGATTAGTCAGTGCAGGGATCCGTCATATCGAGGCGACTTCCTTTGTTAATCCGAAGTGGATTCCACAGCTGGCCGATGCGGTTGATGTGCTGAATCAACTGCATCGGGAAGATGATGTCGTCTACAGTGCGCTTGTGCCCAATCTTAAGGGATTGGAACGAGCCAGACAGACTGGAATACGGGAAATTGCCGTGTTCATGTCGGCCAGTGAATCGCACAACAAAAGCAACATCAATAAAACAATTGAAGAAACGTACCCGGTCCTGCAGGAAGTGGTTGAGGCGGCCATAGCGGAAGGGATGCGTGTGCGCGGCTATGTGTCCACTGCATTCGGGTGTCCGTACGAAGGAGAAGTGTCTCTTTCGGCAGTGGCTCGTGTAACGGAGAAGCTGCTGCGCATGGGCGTCTATGAAGTCTCCATCGGAGACACGATCGGCGTGGGTACGCCAGGCCGGGTGAAGGAGCGATTTATTTCCCTTATCGAACAATTTGGTGCAGCGCGGCTCGCCGGTCATTTCCACGATACGCGCGGCACGGGACTCGCGAACGTCTATGCAGCGCTTGAAGCGGGCATTCGCACGTTTGACAGCTCGATTGCAGGGCTTGGCGGCTGCCCGTATGCTCCGGGCGCATCCGGCAACATCTCGACGGAGGACCTGGTGTATATGCTTCATGGTATGGGGATAGAGACGGGCGTGCAACTGGAGAAGCTGGTGGAGACAGGCGCGTTTATGGAACGTGTGCTGAACCGCACACTGCCTTCACGGGTACTGCAGGCAATGAAAAAAACAGGCAAGGAAGGGGAATGCGGCAATGAGCAATACACAGCAGGCAAGTAAAGCGCTTACAGATACGCTTCGTGAACGAGTTGAGCAGATACAGGCCGGCGGCGCCGAGAAATACCATCTCAAAAACAAAGAACAGAATAAGCTTTTTGTACGTGATCGACTGAAGCTGTTATTTGATGATGAATTTCAACTTGAGGATGGCCTGTTTGCCAATTTCATGGCTGGCGATTTGCCTGCGGATGGCGTGGTCACTGCTATTGGCAAAGTAAATGGTCAGACAGTGTGCGTCATGGCAAACGACTCCACTGTCAAAGCCGGGTCTTGGGGCGCACGTACGGTTGAGAAGATTATCCGCATTCAAGAAACGGCTGAAAAGCTGCGTGTGCCGATGATTTATCTCGTTGATTCAGCAGGGGCGCGCATTACGGACCAGATTCAAATGTTTCCGGGCCGTCGTGGTGCCGGCCGCATTTTCTACAATCAGGTGAAGATGTCCGGTATGGTGCCACAGGTATGCGTATTGTTCGGACCTTCTGCGGCCGGCGGCGCATACATCCCGGCATTCTGCGACATCGTTATTATGGTGGATGGCAATGCCAGCATGTATCTGGGCTCGCCACGCATGGCCGAGATGGTCATCGGAGAGAAGGTTACGCTTGAAGAAATGGGAGGTGCCCGCATGCACTGCTCTGTTAGCGGTTGCGGCGACGTATTGGCCGCTTCTGAGCAGGAAGCGATTGAATCCGCACGTCAGTACCTCTCTTATTTTCCGGCTAACTTCCAGGAGAAACCGCCGGTACGCAAGGCGAAAGCGCCGAAGGCAGGCGTGCGCAGCGTAGAAGAGATTGTCCCGACCAACCAAAACGCGCCGTTCAACATGCATGAGTTGATTGAGGCCATTGTAGACGAAGGCTCTTTCTATGAGATGAAAAAGTTATTCGCAGCAGAATTGGTAACCGGATTCGCGCGTATGGACGGTAAGCCTGTCGGCATCCTTGCAAACCAGCCGCGCGTGAAAGGCGGCGTACTCTTTGTCGATTCGGCAGATAAAGCAGCGCGTTTCATCAACCTGTGTGATGCCTATAGCATTCCATTACTGTTCCTTGCTGATGTCCCTGGTTTTATGATTGGTACGAAAGTAGAGCGTGCAGGTATTATTCGCCACGGCGCCAAGATGATTTCGGCGATGTCGGAAGCGTCTGTACCAAAGATTTCTGTGATTGTGCGCAAGGCATACGGTGCAGGTCTGTACGCAATGGCAGGTCCTGCGTTCGAGCCAGATTGCTGTCTGGCACTCCCGACAGCACAGATTGCGGTAATGGGTCCTGAAGCAGCCGTGAATGCGGTGTACAGTAACAAGATTAACGCAATCGAAGACCCGCAGGAACGCCAAAAGTTCGTTATGGAAAAACGAAAGGAATATCAGGAAGACATCGATATCTATCGCCTCGCTTCCGAGCTTATTATCGATGGAATTGTAGAAGGAAACCAACTTCGCAAAGAGCTGATTGGCCGTCTTGAAGTTTATAGCAGCAAACAACTGACCTTCTCGCATCGCAAGCATCCGGTCTATCCAGTATAAGCCCTTGGTGATGGCGAGTCGGCTACACACCGCTCCTCGATTGGCGTTTTCGAATGTATGCGGATGTGTTATGATGGAACATATTGATAGCGATTGAGGAGCAAGAACATGAGTCATTCCTTTCAACAGCGTATTCTAACGGCTGCGCACAAGATTTTCATCGAAAAAGGGTACCGGCAGGCCGATATGCGCTCTATCGCCAAAGAAGCGGGCATTGCCGTCGGTACCATTTATAACTATTATCCGAATAAAGCGGTGCTGTATCAGGCGATACTGGTCCAGCAATCGGACGAACTCGACCACCGGATTTTCCAGATTACGCGGGATGAGGAACAGACGTCCATAGAGAAGCTACAATCGATTACCGAGCTTCTGCTCGCATTCGCTGCCAGTCATTCCAGCTTCTGGCGCGAAATTGTTGAAGATCCGCAGCGGAACGCAGAAATGCGGGATGAAGGCCACAAGGCACAGATGCAGGCCCACGAGCAGCTTAAAAAGCACTTGCTCAGTGTATTTGCCGAGTTTACCGCACAATCTGCATGGACGGAGCGTCATGTACTGACGTATATGGCAGCGGTAACGCATATTGGCTTCTTTTTTCCGGATCAGCAGGAAGAAAACCGGAGGTATGTAATGGGGCTTGTGCAGCACATGATTGACCAATCAGCCTTTGAGGATAAGGCAGAGAAGCATATTCACGAGTGAAGGAGACAAGATAGATGGGAGGCTAACTTCTCATCTATCTTTTTTCTTTGAAAATCATGAGAAAAGAAGGAAGGGGAAGAGGAAAGAAGATCCGGAGAAGAAAAAGGCCTTCGCCTTTTTCTGCATTGAAATCACTGTCTCGTTCTCTTCTCTCTTTTCCTTCGTACTACGAGCGTTGCTCGATCACTTGTTCATTTTCACGGCAGGGCTTGTAGCTAGATAAGTGATGGTGATTTTGTGTTATACTTATTTTAAATAAGCAAAGAAAGGATGAACCGTGTGCAACTGCAAAAGGTACGATTACTACCCGGCCAAGCGATTGTGCGTGATTACATACATAACTATGAGAAAGTGAAAGAGTTTTATTTATATAGACCATACGAGCAGGCCAGCATTGAGAAGCGTCTCAGTTGGCTTGCTGCGCATCCGGCATCGAACCGGTCGGAACTGGTAGACGGACTGCTTGCGTTTAACAGGGAAATCGGCAATCATGCGCATGCCTTACAGAACATCGAGAAGCTGCGCCAACCGGATGCGTATGTGACGGTGGCGGGCCAGCAGGCGGGTGTGCTCACCGGTCCGCTCTATACAATTCATAAGGCGATTACCATCATTCGGCTTGCGGAAGAGCAGGAAGCAAAGCGGGGCAAGCCGGTCGTTCCGGTATTCTGGATTGCAGGCGAAGACCATGACTATGAAGAGGTCAACCATACGTATGTACAAACGCGCGCGTCTGAAGTGAAGAAAGTAAAGCTTGGGACAGAGCACGCAGGACGGACGTCCATCTCACATTTGCCGGTAGCTCCGGATGAAATACGTACCTTTATTGACGAGTATTTCGCCGAACAAATCGAGACCGAATTTTCCGGGGAAATAAAAGAAACATTGTACCGGTTTGCCGAAAGCTCCGATACGCTCACCGGTTTTTTCGCACGAACGATGGCGTGGCTGCTCGGCGAACAGGGACTTATCCTAATGGATGCGGCGCTTCCGTTTGTACGACGCTTAGAGAAGCCGGTGTTTGCGCAAATTATTGAGCGGAATGAAGAACTGAACGAAGCGGTATCTATACAGGGGGAGAAACTCGAAGCGCTCGGCTATCATCGGCAGGTGGAGACGGATAGGTCAAACGCGCAATTTTTTCTGTATCGGGAAGGGGAGCGTGTCGGTGTAACACGGCTTGCGGACGGCACATTCCAAACGCGCGATGGAAGCGAGACCTATACCAAACAACAATTGCTTACCATGCTCGAAGAGAATCCAGAGCAATTCAGCGCCAATGTGGTGACGCGACCGTTGATGCAGGAATATTTGCTGCCGACACTTGCGTTCGTCGGCGGACCGGGGGAGATTGCCTACTGGGGACTGTATGCCGAGTCATTCCGACGCATGGGCTTTGAGATGCCGCCGCTTATTCCGCGGCTGTCGTTTAGCCTGTTCGAAGGCGCGGTGCAGAAAAACATGCGCAAGTATGAAGTGAGCACGAAAGAGGCGTTGACCGGCCTCGCGGAGAAACGTGAACAATTCCTTGCCGCTCAGGATACACTAAACTTCGAAGAGAAGTTTAATGATGTGCGGGAGAAAATTACGCGCCTGTATACTCCTCTTATTCGAGATGCGGCGGAAATCGAACGCGGACTGCAGAATCTCGGTGAAAAAAACCTGGAAAAAGTTCTCGAACAGGTTTCCTATTATGAAAACAAAATCCAGGCCGCTTTCGTTAAACAACATGAAGCGGCGCTGCGCCAATTCGACCGTATTGCAGTTTCACTGTTTCCATTGGACAAACCGCAGGAACGAGTTTACAATATATTTGGTTATCTTAACAAATACGGCATGGAATGGTTCAGAGCGTTTGCCTCGTATCCGTACGACGTTGTACCTGAACACTATGCGGTATTTATTGATTAAAGACGGGAGGCTGACATTTTGAATACAACAGAAAAAAGCATCGTGCGCGACATGAGTCTCGCGCCGAGCGGACATCTGAAAATTGACTGGGTTAAAGAACATATGCCCGTGTTAAACCGCATTCGTGAACAGTTTGAAAAAGAACAGCCGTTCAAAGGCTTAAAAGTAGCCATTTCGCTGCACCTGGAAGCAAAAACGGCATACCTGGCCAAAGTTGTGAAAGCCGGCGGAGCCGACGTTACGATTACAGGCAGCAACCCGCTATCCACACAGGACGATGTAGCCGCTGCTCTTGTAGAAGACGGCATCACAGTATTTGCGAAATACAATCCTGACCCTGCTGAATATAAAGAACACTTTATCAAAACGCTTGAAACAAAACCGGATTTAATCATTGACGACGGCGGCGACCTCGTTACGATTCTGCACTCCGAACGTCCGGACCTGCTTGAGCAGGTACGCGGAGGCTGCGAAGAAACGACGACAGGCGTTATCCGTAACCGTGCGTTAGAGAAGTCGGGCGAATTGAAATTCCCGATGATCGCGGTAAACGACGCGTACTGCAAGTATTTGTTCGACAATCGATATGGTACAGGCCAGTCCGTATGGGACGGCATCAACCGCACGACCAATCTGGTAGTTGCGGGCAAAACGGTCGTCGTTATCGGTTACGGCTGGTGCGGCCGTGGCGTGGCGCTGCGTGCAAAAGGTCTCGGCGCCAAAGTTATCGTTACTGAAATCGACGGCATCAAAGCGATCGAAGCATACATGGATGGTTTCGAAGTTATGCCGATGGCGGAGGCGGCGAAACACGGCGATTATTTTGTAACGGTAACCGGCAACCGTGACGTTATCCGCGGTGAACATATCGAGGTAATGAAAGACGGCGCGATTCTGTCCAACGCCGGCCATTTCGATGTCGAAATCAATAAGCCGGAACTTGAATCGCTCTCTACGTCCAAACGCGTCGTACGCAAAGACATTGAAGAATACGTCATGAAAGACGGCCGCAAAATTTATCTGCTGGCGGAAGGCCGCCTCGTCAACCTGGCGGCAGGCGACGGCCACCCGGCGGAAATCATGGATATGACGTTTGCGCTGCAGGCTGTGTCTCTTGCATATGTCAATGAGAGGTACAAAGAGATTGGGGCGCGCGTGCTTAACGTTCCGTATGAACTGGATGAGCAGGTGGCTCGTCTGAAGCTGGAAGCTTTGGGACTGGGCATAGATACTTTGACAGAAGAGCAGAAAGCGTATCTGGAAAGCTGGAAAGAAGAATAGGAAAAAACTCACAGTGTCGAATGGGGGTGTTCACCCATTCGACATTTTTTTTATGCAATTAGCGCTAATTCACCAAAACTTCCTAAGTTTTTATAGAAGGATTTCATTTTATAAGCTAGAATACGTATGTGGTATAAAGTGGGGCAAAGTGGAGGAAAAGGTAAACAGGTAGGTGAGAAGGCGTGTTCATGGGAGAGTTCGAGCATACGCTGGACGATAAAGGACGGCTGACGATTCCTTCCCGTTTCCGGGAGGAGCTCGGCGAACGCTTCGTCATGACGCGCGGACTGGACCACTGTTTGTTTGTATACCCAATGGAAGAATGGAGCGTGCTGACAGGAAAGCTGAAAGCCCTCCCCTTTACTCGGGCCGATGCTCGTGCGTTTACCCGCCTGTTTTTCTCCGGTGCTACTGAATGTGTGCTGGACAAGCAGGGTAGAGTAAATATACCGGTCACCCTTCGCAGACACGGGAGAATTGATAAGGAATGCGTTGTTATCGGCGTATATAACCGGATTGAGATTTGGAGTCTGGCAGAGTGGGAAAAGTATACGTCCGAGTCCGGCGATTATTTTAATGAGATTGCAGAGAAAATTGTAGACTTTGATTTATAGCAGGACGCAAGGAGGAAAAATGATGTTCCATCATATTACGGTGCTGCACCAGGAAGCAGTGGACGGCTTGGCCATCAAGCCGGGCGGAATTTATGTAGATTGCACGCTTGGTGGTGCCGGCCACAGCTCATTAATCGCATCAAGGCTTAGCGAAGGAGGCCGCCTCATCGCTATCGATCAGGACGATATTGCCCTTGCCAACGCTAAAGAACGCCTGGCACCGTACATGGAACATGTCACGCTTGTCAAAAGCAATTTCCGTCGTATCAAGCAGGTACTTGAAGAATTACATATTCCACAAATCGACGGAGTGCTGTTCGATCTGGGTGTTTCATCGCCTCAGTTGGATGAAGCAGAACGGGGTTTTAGCTATAATGCGGACGCGCCGCTTGATATGCGGATGGATCAGACGCAATCGCTGACCGCTCGCGAAATTGTTAACGAGTGGCCTGAAGAGAAGCTTGCGTCCATTATTTTCGAATACGGCGAAGAGAAGTTTGCGCGCCGTATCGCCAGAGAAATTGCAGTCGAACGCAAGAAGCGTGCAATCGTTACTACAGAAGATTTGGTCGAGTTGATTAAACGCGGCATTCCGGCCGCGGCGAGACGCACCGGACCGCATCCGGCAAAGCGGACATTTCAGGCGATTCGCATTGCGGTAAACGATGAGCTGAACGCCTTTAAAGAAGCGCTGGAAGCGGGCATCGGATTGCTTGCGCCCGGCGGCAGGGCAAGCGTAATTACTTTTCATTCGCTTGAAGATAGGATTTGTAAACAAACCTACCAGGAGTATAGCAAGGGCTGCGTATGTCCGCCGGATTTTCCACAGTGTGCTTGCGGAAACAAGCCGGTGTTGAAAATTATTACACGCAAACCGATTGTACCCGGAGAAGCGGAATTGAACGAGAACCGCAGAGCGCGCTCTGCGAAGCTGCGTGTTGCTGAGAAGCTGGAAATATAAACAGAAGGAGGAGACGAATGCTTTGCGGCCATACAATCAGGGAAATTTAGCCAAACAAATCGAACGGAAGCCGAAACAGCGGACCGTCCAGAAGAAGCGGGTGACAGTTCGGCCTGGCGGCATTAGCGCAGGAGAGAAGCTGCTTTACTTTTTTATCGTCATCGCACTTGTCACTGTGTCTACATTCATTATTGCCCGCTATGCGAAGATTTCGGACTATAACTACCAGATTCTCGAGACGAAGCAGGAAGTGAAGAAAGTGTCGGAGCAAAACGGAGAGCTTCATGCCAAGATTGACGAGCTGAGCAAACCGGAACGCATTCGTAGCATTGCCGAACAAATGGGACTGACAAAGCTTGACGATACAGTCCGGGTATTCAAAGGCGGCACAGCCTCGAACTAGGGAGATGCGAGATGAGGAAAAAAATCAATCTGCGCACGTTATTGATGGGGGGGCTGTTCACGCTCTCCTTTTTTGCGCTCATTTTGCGCACGTTCTGGATTCAGTATGTTGACAGTGCAGAAATTATGGCAAAGGCTAAGGATACATGGGAACGCAGCGATGCCATTAATCCCAAACGGGGCGACATTGTCGACCGGAATGGGCAGCTGCTCGCCTACCATGGCAAAGCATACACCGTTATCGCACGTTTAAAACCGTATCCGAACGATCAGAAAAACCAGAACTATGTGATAGACAAAGAAGAAACGGCGGCCAAGCTTGCGCCTATTCTGAATATGTCGCAGGAGAAAATTCTGGAGCGTTTGTCGAAAGATTTGACGCAGGTGGAGTTGAGGCCGGGAGGATGGAAGATTCCGAAAGAGAAGGCGGAAAAGGTGAAGGCCCTCAACCTTCCGGGCATCGGGTTATATGAGGAGTCACGCCGTTATTACCCGTATGGTGCTTTCGCTTCGCATGCCATCGGCTATACCAATCTCGAAGGCGAAGCGAGAATGGGAATCGAGCGTATGCTAGACGATCAGCTTAAAGGGGAAAAAGGCAGCTTTACTTTCAAGACGGACCGTCGGGGCAATCAACTGCCGGACGGGGTTGAATCGTACAAGCCGGCCAAGGACGGAAATAAAGTCGTACTGACGATTGACCATCAGATTCAGAACTATATTGAAGACGCACTGAATGAGGCAACGGCCAAATATAAGATGGAAGGTGTCAGCGTGGTTGTGTCCGACCCGCATACCGGACAGATTCTTGGTATGGGCAACCGGCCTACATTCAATCCGAATTCACCAACCGACATTAAGAGCTTCTTCAATCCGGTTATCGGGGCAAACTTTGAGCCAGGCTCGACGTTTAAGATTGCTACGCTGGCGGCGGCTATTGAAGAGAAACAATTCAATCCGAATGCGACGTACATGTCAGGGATTTATACGAAGATTAAAGGACAGCCAATTCGTGACCATAATCAGGGCCGTGGCTGGGGTCTGATTACGTACAAAGAAGGCGTAAAGCGTTCCAGTAACGTGGCATTTGTCCGTCTCGGATACGATATGCTGGGAAAAGAGAAGCTGTTCAGCTATTTGACGAAGTTCGGCTTTGGACAAAAAACGGGCATCGACCTGCCGGGTGAAGCCCGCGGATCGTTTAATCCGAACCGCAAATATTATCCGCGCGACATAGCTTCCATCACGTTCGGCCAGGGCGTATCCGTAACGGCTATCCAGCAGGTGGCGGCCGTAGGTGCGATCGCAAACGGCGGCAAGCTAATGAAACCATATATTGTAAAGGAAATCCGTGATGCCAAAACAGATAAAGTTATCCAGGAGCATAAACCGCAAATGGTACGGCGCGTAGTCTCCGAAGAGACGGCCAAGCAGACGCGCGACTTGCTCGGCGCGGTCGTCAATGAGAAGAACGGAACCGGCCAGCCTTTCGCTCTGCCGGGCTACCAGGTTGCCGGTAAAACCGGAACCGCCCAGGTCGCGGAAAACGGGCGCTACGTGGCAGGAAAATACATTAACTCATTCATCGGTTTTGCTCCGAAAGACAATCCGAAGCTGCTCATTTATGTCGTAGTCAACCAACCGCACATCGACAATCCGTCCGCCGGAGGAAAAATTATTGCCGCACCAATCTTTAAGTCGGTTATGGAGCGCAGCCTTCACTATTTGAAACTGTCGCCGGATAAAACGGACAGAAAAACCGTAGAAGTTGTGACGAATGAATCGGTGGTCATGCCGGAACTCGGCGGAGAGACGGTGGAATCGGGCAAGCAATTGCTGGCACAGGCCGGTCTCAAAGGCCAGGTGCTTGGCAAGGGGAAGACCATAGTCGGCCAGTATCCGAAAGCGACCACGCCGCTCACCAAGGGAACGCCGGTGTATATGCTGACGTCGAAAGAAGGCGTACAAATGCCTGATTTGCGCGGTAAAACGCTGCGTGAGGTCATGGAGCTTGCATCGCTTCTTGATATGCAGGTGCCTATTTTCAAGGGTGAAGGTTATGTTGTGAGCCAGAGCATTCAACCGGGAACGGTGATAAAAAAAGGCGACAAGCTTACCGTGACGCTGGCGCCGAAATCGGTAACGCCAACACCTGTACCGGAAGAGGAAAGCAAGTCGGAGAAGAACGGCAAAACGGAGAGGAAAGCGGAGAACTAAGGAAAGCCTGTTCTATCTTTTTTGCTCATCGAATAGGGTTATTGGTGAGAACATAACGCGCGCGGACACGAGACGCCTAAGTCCCGCGCCTATTCGGTGAGGAGGAGAAAGACATTGCGTGTATCCGGAGTTACCGTCCGACGCCGCATCTTTGTTGCGCTGCTGTTGGGTTTTCTGCTGTTTTTGCTGTTGATTACACGCCTTGGGTATGTACAGCTTTGGAAAGGTCCGGGATTAAAAGAGAATGCCGAAAATCTGTGGACCCGTAACATTCCGTTCGAAGCGAAGCGGGGGCGCATCTATGACCGCAACGGTGAGATGCTGGCGTACAATGTTAGCATACCGTCCGTTATGGCTATTCCCGTACAAATTAAAGATAAAACCGACGCCGCGCGTAAGCTGGCCCCGATTCTAAAGGTTGAGGAACAAAAAGTCCTGAAGGAAATTAGCCGGCGCGAACTTATCGTGCGTGTGCCGGGCGGACGCCGCATCTCACCTGAAATAGCCAGGCAGGTGCAGGCTCTTAATATTTCGGGCATTCAACTGGCGGAAGATAGCCAGCGCTACTATCCGTACGGATCGCTGGCGGCGCATATCCTTGGTTTTACTGGAGTGGACAATCAGGGATTGACCGGTATTGAGCGTGTTTATGATGAACAGCTAAAAGGCAAAAAAGGATACATCTCATTCGGTGCAAATGCGGCCGGACAAAAAATGCCGGGCATGCCTGACCGATTTATCCCGCCGGTAGACGGCCAGGATGTGCACCTGACGATTGATGCGAACATCCAGCGCATCATCGAACGTGAGCTGGATCAGGCGATAGCCGTATATCAACCGGATGATGCGATTTCGATTGCAATTTCGCCAAAAACGGGAGAAGTATTGGGCATGGCAAGTCGCCCGACTTTCGACCCGGGCCATTATCGCGATTATCCGGTAGAGACATACAACCGCAACCTGCCGATTTGGAAGACGTATGAGCCGGGGTCTACGTTTAAGATTATTACGCTGGCCGCAGCACTAGAGGACAAGAAAGTCAATCTGGATAAAGATATGTTCAATGATCCGGGGTTCATTAAGGTCGCGGGTGCCACGCTGCGTTGCTGGAAGCGGGGCGGACATGGTCAGCAGACATTCCTTCAAGGCGTGGAGAACTCCTGTAACCCCGGGTTCGTACTTTTAGGCCAGCGCCTCGGCAAAGAAAGGTTATTCCATTACATTAAAGAATTCGGTTTTGGAAAACGGACGGGCATCGATTTGCTTGGCGAAGAGAACGGGGTATTGTTCCGAATGGATCGGGTGGGTCCTGTAGAGCTTGCCACAACAGCATTTGGCCAGGGCGTATCTGTAACGCCAATTCAGCAAGTGCAGGCAGTAAGTGCTGCGGTAAACGGTGGCAAGCTGATGAAACCGTATCTGGTCAAATCATGGCATGACCCGGAAACCGGCAAATTAATGAAGGAAAACAAGCCGCAGCAGGTTCGTCAGGTGATTTCTCCGGAGACGTCCGCCGAAGTTCGCCGGGCATTGGAGAGCGTCGTGGCTAACGGAACAGGCCGTAATGCCTATATCGATGGGTATCGTGTTGGAGGAAAAACCGGTACAGCTCAGATAGTAGAAAATGGTGTATATTCGAAGAGCAAGCATATCGTATCATTCATCGGTTTTGCACCGGCTGATGATCCGCAAATTCTTGTCTATACGGCAATAAACAACCCGAAGGGGATTCAGTTCGGCGGTCTGGTAGCGGCGCCAATCGTACGTAACATTATGGACTCTTCTCTGCGTTATATGAAAATCGCGCCCCGTACGCAGCAAATGGAGAAGAAGTATCAGTACCCGGACAAAAAGATTGTACAGGTGCCGAACCTTATCGGCATGGAACGGAAGGAAATCGCCGGATCCTATTATACCTTCCCTCTTGACATTGCAGGCGATGGCAACAAAGTATCCTATCAGTCGCCGCAGCCGGGTACGCGGGTGGAAGAAGGCGTGACGATTCGCGTCTATCTGGGTGACAAATAA